>Ga0213876_10001422_pt1 | contig 14916 bp, 18 predicted proteins | sample BarmaccomBMRX_R9_FD_160113 | JGI IMG/M metagenome (GOLD analysis project Ga0213876, IMG submission 160113) | Root-associated microbial communities from Barbacenia macrantha in rupestrian grasslands, the National Park of Serra do Cipo, Brazil - RX_R9 | ecosystem: Host-associated > Plants > Roots...
ACGTCGGCCACACCCCAAGCGAGCCAGCCGTACTGTCGATCGTAGTGCCGCGAGTCGGCTACTGCCCCGAGCGTCAGTCCGAGTCCTGACACGCTTCTGGAGCCTCAAGAATCACCTCAAAGTTGCCTTCCCTACGTGTGGCCAGCGCTTTGAAACCGTGTTCAGCGGGCGAGTCGATCTCGCCAGGCTGGGTCGGCGCTGACACCATTCATCCGATGCCTTATCCGCTCGCGGCCTCTCACCATACGGGCAACCAGTAGGTCAACCAATGGGTGCGTCCACCCATCTTGACGGATCGAGAGGGGCCCGGCGGACCAGGCCCCTCTCGATCGTGGAGCAGACGACTCAGGTCCCGCGTCTAGCCGGCGATCGCCTGCTGGGCGCTGTGGTGGTCGTGAGCACCGGAGTACTCGTCCCGGCGAAGCAGCATCGCGACCAGCATGCCGGTCAGCATCGCGACGTGCTCGAGCACCATGACCGTGTCGCTGTTCATGACGCCCGTCCCGACCAGCGCCATCGCGCCGAACGTCGGAATGATCATCGAGGCGGCCATCTCGTTCGTCGGCCGCCAGGCGTGCCCTCGGTAACGCATCCAGGCGATCATCGGCAGCGTCATGGTGATGCCCATCGAGAACAGCATCATCACGGGGTGGTCGCTCGAGGTGCTCGTGCCTAGTGCATTGAACAGCCAGTCGGCTGGCTTGCTGAGCGCGAACATGCCGATGAACATCGCGGCGACCATCTCCGCGTAGTGGCGGACGAAGTGAAGAGTGGAATGGGTCGTATCCGATTGCATGGCGTTTCCTCCGTCGGGATGGATCTCAAGCACGTCGACAGGGTCTCACCCTGCAGCCAGTACGTCAGTGTGGTCGCCTGGCGTCTCGCTTCGAGGTCGCTCGACCCCGGGGTGCGGTTAGCCGCACCCGCCACCCCGAAACGCAGGAGAGCGTTAGCCCCGTACGTAGGTCAGTACGGCGAGGACGCGCCGGTGGTCTTCGGCGGCGGTTGCGAGGTTGAGCTTTCCGAAGATGCTGGTGACGTGCTTCTCGACCGCGCGCTCGGTGATCACGAGCTGCTCGGCGATCCCGTGGTTGGAGCGACCTTCGGCCATGAGCCCAAGCACCTCGCGCTCTCGGGGAGAGAGCTCGTCGAGCGGCCCGGTCCCTTTCCTCCGGCCCACGAGCCGTGAGACGACCTCGGGATCGAGCGCGGTGCCTCCTGCAGCGACGCGCTTGGCCGCTGCGGTGAAGTCCTTGACGTCTGAGACGCGGTCCTTGAGCAGGTAACCGACGCCCTCGGCGCTGTCGGCGAGCAGCTCGAGCGCGTATCCCGACTCGACGTACTGCGAGAGAACGAGCACGGCGGTTGCTGGATGCCGCTCTCGGATCTCCTGCGCGGCTCGCAGCCCCTCGTCCGAATGCGTCGGCGGCATTCTGATGTCGACGATCGCCAAATCCGGCTGATACGAACGAACTTTCAACATCAGATCGGTCGCGGTGCCGGACTGTCCGACAACCTCGAAGCCGCCCTCCTCGAGGATCCGCTTGAGGCCTTCTCGCAGCAGCAGGGAATCGTCTGCGATCACGACGCGGAGCGGACTCTCCGCGTCGGGACCGCCGGAGCCGTACGTCGTCTTCACCGGGGCGAGTCTACGATCGGACCGGGAGCTCGGCGAGGATCCGCGTTCCCTGACCCTGCGAGCTGATGACGCGAAGCGAACCGCCCAATGCCTGCACGCGATCATCGAGGCCGCGGAGCCCGGTCCCGGAGGAGGCGTCGGCTCCCCCTACGCCGTCATCGGAAACTTCGACCCGCAGCTGCCCATCATCGATGTCGACGGTGACCGCTGCGGCCGTGGCCTGAGCGTATTTGGCGACGTTCGCGAGCGCTTCGGCGACTACGTAGTAGGCGGCCGCCTCGATCGCCGGTGGCGGCCGACGATCGAGGTTCACTTGGACTCTGACCTCGACCGGAGCCCGCTCGACGAGCGCCATCAGCGCATATGACAATCCGCGCTCGGTGAGCACCGCGGGATGGATTCCACGAGCGAGCTCCCGCAGCTCGGAGAGCGCCAGCGTAAGGCCCTCGCGCGCCTCGCGGAGCAGCTTAGTCGCGCTCGCCGGATCCTGCTCGACCTTCGATTCGGCCAGTCCGAGCGCGAGGGCGAGCGAGACGAGTCGCTGCTGGGCGCCGTCGTGCAGGTTTCGCTCCAGCCGCCGCCGCTCGGTGTCGCCGGCCTCGACGATCCGCGCACGTGACTCGCGCAGCTGCTCCAGCTGCGCGCGCAGCTCGGCTAGCAGCCGCTCGTTCTCAAGTGCCAGCCCAGCGGCTGACGATACTGCGTCGAGTAGCGCCGGATCCTCCGCGACCGCCGAGTCGTGCACGAGCGCAGCGATCTGCTGCCCGTGGCGCTCGACGACGGTGAGGGCTTGTCCGTCCCTTGCGCTCGGCTCAACCTGACGTCCATCGATCCCCACGTACACGCCAAACTCGGGAACCCAGTAGACAAGTTCCAGTGACGGATCACGCAACGCGCGAGCGAGCGAGTCCCGCAGCCGCCCGGGCGCGGGCGCGCGCGCTAGCTCCACGATGAGATCGCTCACTGCGACACGCCCAAGCCTCGCGCGGAACAGGCCCACCAGATACGCCAGCGGCACGAGCGCGAACGCAACACGCTCCGCAGACGACACCGCCGCCCATCCAGGTCTCGAGACTTGCGCCGCCAGTAGCGTTCCAGCCAGCAGGACGAGCGTCAGGCTCCCCGTCAGCAGGATCGGAGCGAGCGCGCGGCGCAGCGGCCGTGAGGCAGCCTGCCATCTGCGGATCAGGATCACCCCCGCCGCGAGCGCCAACGCGAGCCCGAGGACGCGCTGAGTGGTCATGATCGCGCTGTGCAAAGTCATGTCGTCACGGATGAACAGCAGGTTGGTAGGGCATGGGCATCCGGTGACGTTCTCGAACCCCATGAACATCAACATCACGACCTGCAGCGGAAGCGTCACGAAATACGCGCCCACGACCACCACACGTTCCGCCGTTGTATGGAGCCGCCCGTCCGGGAACGAGAGCACCAGGTGCGCCAGCACCGCCGCCGGCAACGGCGCTACGACCAACCCGACGGTGAAAGGCACCGCGCTGTCGAACTCCGCTAGCGACCCGGCGAATAGACAGAACCCGGCAGCGATCATCAGCGGACCCGTCCACACGCCGGGCCGCCGGCGCCAGGCGACCAGTCCGCTGCCGACAAAAGACAGCGCCGCCACCAGCGTTACCGCCGCCAGCGCCGTCGTCTGCTGCCGCGCGGCCCCGTGCGATAGCGCGACCAGCCCACCAGCCGCCGCAGCGACGGCAGCAGCCGCGACCACGACGGTCAACGTCCGCGCTCGCTGCGGCGTAGCCACCGGTGCGAGGGCAAAGCTCACCGCAGAAACTCCCCCAGCGCAGCGGGCGAAAGCTTCTCCATGGCGATGAACCAACGCGCAGCGCTCGCACGAATGAGCGGCTCGAGGTAGCGGCGATCCCGACCAGAGGTCAGCACAACATGATCGTCAACGATCAGAACGGTTACTGGCACGCGAGCATCGTCGCACCCTGTCGAGCAGCGGTCGACAAGCCGCAACCCACGGCCCGCGGGCCGTAGCAACCACTGTCCGGACCTTGTGGCGAGTTCGGACTCAGGCCGAACTTTCTGGTCACTTCGCTGCAGGGACGCTAGCGTCGGCGGAGCTGCGGCCATGAGCTTCAACCTCGTCAACCTCAACTCGTCCCAAGTGGTCCGCGTCCGCGGGAGCTCGCGGCGCGGCCAGCTACACCGGGCACTGCGAGAGCCCTGAGCGGTGCCGAACCAACCGCCACAGCATCTGACCGATGAGTCTGACGCGATGCCGCGACGTTCACGTTCGCCGACATCGCCGGCTTCACGGCCCTGACGGAGGCTCATGGCGATCAGGAGGCGGCCAAGCTCGTAGATGACTTTTGTGGCGCGGTCGAGGCACAACTCCCGTCGTTTGGCGGGACGCAGGTCAAGACGATCGGGGACGCGCTCATGCTGCACATCGCCGATCCTGCAGAGGCTGTGCTCCTCGGGCTGCGCATCGCTCACGACGTCCTTCAGGGTCATGGCGCACCAGCCGTGCGCGTCGGTATGCACCACGGTCCTGCGATCCAACGGGCCGGTGACTACATCGGTTCGACAGTGAATGTTGCGGCGCGCGTCTCTGCAGCCGCAACGGGTGGTGAAGCGCTCCTCACTGCTCACCAAGCGCTGCTGAACGCCGCGCTGCATTCGTGAGGTTCTCACGCGACGATGGCTACCGGATGAACGGCAGCGCTCCGTCGGGTAAGCGATTGGGACAGACATCATGGCTGCGGGTCGGGGCCTGCATCATCCGCACGCTCCCCTGGAGGTTGTGGCGCGAGGACGGCGCGGCGCTGCGGATGTCGTTCGCCGGCGAGAGGTTGCACTTCTGCTCGGTGCACTGCCTACGCGTCTATCCGGTTAGCGGAGGCGACAGTGCCAGCCGGCGTGGGAGCGCGCCACATGTCCCGTACGCTGGGAGCGCGCGATGACGGCTTCTGCGCGAGATCCTGAGACGGCGGTGCTGCACATCGGCGGCCTGCACTACGCCTCGGAAAGGCCGTGGTGGAGCAAGTGCTGGGACGACGCCCCGGCGTGATCGCGGTCGAGGCCAACCCAGTGGCACAGACCGGGACCGTCGCCCACGACCCCCGAGGTAACGAGCGTCGACGCGCTGCGCGAGTGGATGCGGGAGTGCGGGTACCACTGCGCGGGACAGTCGGCGCCAGGGCACATCTGCGACCCGCTCGTGGCTCCCGACCCCGGCCCTCACGATCACGAGGCGGACGGACCGCGCGGAGGAGGCTGACGGGCATGGGCACGGTGCTCACGCCGGGATGTCGATGGCCGGGATGGTCGCCGACATGCGCAACCGGTTCGTCGTGTCGCTGATCTTCACGATCCCGATCGTGGTGTGGTCGGGGGTGGGCTCGGGCCTATCGGTTCTGAGCTCGGGACCCCGTTTGGGCTGGGCCGCAACTGGTGGCTGTTGCTGCTGAGCCTGCCGGTCGTCCTGTACTCGTCCTCGATCTTCTTCACCGGCGCGTGGAGGGCGCTACGTGCAAAGACGCTCGACATGATGGTGTTGGTCGCGGTCGCGGTGGGGATTGCGTTCGCCTACTCGGCCGCGGTGACCTTCGGGCTCTCGGGCGAGACGTTTTATGACGCGGCGGCGATGCTCGCGACGTTCGTGTTGCTTGGGCACTGGTTTGAGATGCGGGCGCGCGGCGGCGCCAACGACGCGATCCGCCCGCTGCTCGACCTCGCCCCACCGCGAGCCGTGGTGATCCGCGAGGGCGACCCCGTTGAGGTCGCGACGGCCGAGGTCGACGTCGGCGAGACGCTGCTGATACGTCCGGGCGCGAAGGTGCCGGTCGACGCTGAGGTGATCGAAGGCAGCTCCGAGGTCGACGAGTCCGCCGTCACGGGCGAGAGCGTCCCGGTCCACAAGGGCCCCGGCGACAGGGTGGTCGGTGCAACGATCAATAAGCAGGGGACGCTGCGGGCGCGTGCGACCGCAATCGGCTCTGACACTGCGCTCGCGCAGATCGTCGCCCTCGTCCAGCGGGCGCAGAACTCCAAGGCGCCGGGGCAGCGGCTCGCTGACCGCGCCGCATTCTGGCTCGTCCTGGTTGCCCTGACGGCTGACGGCTGGCGTGATGACGTTTCTGATCTGGTGGGCGGTGGTCGGCCGCGATGTCGAGCAGTGGCTGCTGTTCGCGATCGCGGTGATCGTGATCACGTGCCCGGACGCGCTCGGACTCGCTACCCCGACCGCGATCATGGTCGGCTCAAGCCTCGGCGCCAAGCGCGGGATCCTGTTCAAGCACGCGCTCGCGCTCGAGCGCGCCGCAGAACTCGAGACCGTGCGGTGAACAGCACGAGCTGGATGACCGCCATCCAGCCGAACAGCCCGACCTCGAAGGCGGTCAGCGAGAGGGTGTCGGCCTTGAGCGCAGCGACGATGCCCTCGCGCGGCCCGAGCTTGCGCATCGGAGCGATGGAGAAGTACTGAAAGAGGATGCCGAGCGCGAAGGCGCGGGTGAAGTCGGCAATGTACTCGCCGGGGAGGGTGAGCCCGGGGAGCTTCCAGCTGACGGCGAACACAACCCAGGCGCCGTTGATGTGGCCGAGGGTGCAGCCGGCGCCGCGGTGGCTGACGCCGACGGAGACCGACACGCGCTGCCGTGCTCCGGGTGGCGCCAGTCTGACGCTGGTAGCGCGGGCTGTTGAGGCGGCCCCAGCGGCGATAGCCCCACCAGGCAAGCGGGCCGAAGTAGAGCGCGGTGATGGGCCAGACCGCCTCCATGACCGCCATCTTCTGGCGGTAGCCGCGGCCGTAGATGTCATACAGGATGGGGCGGCGGTCAGGAACGCGACCGCGAGCGAGACCCAGGCGAGGACGGTCAGCCAGGTGGGCGGCATTCTCTCGGCGCAGCGGCGTGGGGATCCGAAATCGGCGAGCGTCAGAGCAGCTGTCTAGGAGGGCGCCCGCCAGCGCCGGCGCGGCTACCCGCGGCGCATGAGCCGCCCGACCGCGGCCATTAGCTCCGCGGTCTTCGCGTCGCGCTCCTCGTCGGCGGCGCCCACCACGCAGACGTGGGCGTGGTCGTCGAGCAGGCCGAGCGCGACCTTATCCAGCGCGGCTTGGATGGCGGAGATCTGCGTGAGGACATCGATGCAGTAGCGGTCCTCCCGGACCATGCCCTCGACGCCGCGGACTTGGCCCTCAATGCGGCGGAGGCGATTGAGCAGCTGGTCTTTGGTGGCAGAGTACCCGCGCGTGGGAGTCGTTCCGGAGCTCATGGGCACAACTTTAGCAGATACCCCATAGGGGTATATGATACGGTGAGGGAGTATATGAAAGAGCGGCAGTCTTGAGCTCGAGTACGTCGGCGGCATCGTGATGATTGTCCTGATGGCGCTCACCCTGCGCCTGTTCGTCTCCCGCCGGCTTGAGGGGCAGGCGCGCGAGCACGCGCAGGAGGCCGACAGCGGCCACCAGCATCAGAGCGCCGGAGGGGCGGTGAGCTGGCGCCAGCGGCTGACCAGCGTCCAGGCATGGTCCGATGTGGCCCACAACTTCCGCGGCGACTGGCAGATGCTCTACAAGGAAATCGTGCTCGGTTTCCTGCTTGCCGGGTTCGTCGTCCAGCTCGGCAACGGCTTCTTCAACAGCCTCTTTCTCAAGGGCTCACCGCACATCGTCCAGACCATCTGGGGCGCCTTGATCGGCCCTGTCATCGCAGTGCTGAGCTTCGTCTGCTCGGTCGGCAACGTTCCCGTCGCCGCCGTTCTGTGGAGCGGGGGCATCAGCTTCGCCGGGGTGATGGCGTTCATCTTCGCCGACCTCATCGTCCTACCCATCGTCCTCATCTACCGCAAGTACTACGGCACGAGCTTCGCGCTGCGCATCACCGCGCTCATGTTCGTGACCATGGTCGCCGCCGCGCTCATCATCGACCGGCTGTTCAGCGGGCTCGGCCTCATCCCCACCGGCCCGCGGCCCACGAGGGCGGACATCTTCGGCTCCATCGCCGTCAACTACAAGCTGTTCCTCAATCTCGCCGGCCTGGCCGTCTTCGCCGCGCTGCTCTGGCTGACCGCCCGCCGGGGCGCGACCGACCCCGTCTGCGGGATGAAGGTCGTCCAGAAGAAGGCCGTCGGCGAGCGTGAACTGCCAGCCGATGAGCACCCACAGCACCAGTCCGAGCTCCCAGACCAGGTTGGTCGAGGCGAACTGGAAGGCCAGCGCCGAAGCCGCCGAGGCGCCCTTCTGGAACAGGCTCTTGGCGATGGCCACGGCCGCGTAGGAGCAGGAGGAGGACGCGGCGCCCGAGGCCGGTGGCAATCGCGACCGGACGGGCGCCACTGCCGGACATTGCAGGCTCGATGCGCTCGCGCGGGACCCACGCTTGGACGACCGCCGAGATGAAGAAGCCGAACACGAGCGCCCACCACACCTCCCAGCCCATCAGGAAGGCGTCACGCAGGCCATGCCAGATGACGTCGAGCACCGTGAGCAAGGAGTTCGGCGGTGAGACCTTCTACTTCTGCTCGACCCACTGATGCCTGAAAGCCCGTTCAGCTATTCTGATCTCCATGGCCCACGGCGGCATCCAGCACGACCCGACAGAGCTTGACCGTGAGTTTGCGCAAGCAGTCGCCGAGACGATGCAGGCGCTAGCGACCCCAAGCCGGCTTCGCATCCTCGGGCAGTTGCACGCCGGCCCCTGCCCCGTCAATGAACTCGCTGCCGCGGTGGGGATGGAGCCCTCAGCGGTTTCGCATCAGCTTCGTGTTCTTCGTCATCTCGGGCTTGTGGTGGGTCGGCGCGAAGGCCGTCAAATCGTCTACGACCTGTACGACGATCATGTGGGCGAGCTCTTGGAACAGGCCATCGGCCACGTCGAGCATCTGCGGCACGGAGGCAGCCGTTCTGCGCCGAGCGTCGAGCTCGCGAAGGCGTGAGGATGGGCAGCGCCCGCCCGTACGCCGACCAGGCGCAACTTCCGCGCGAGCACGACCGTGGCGACCGTGAGCACGGCCACGACGAGCACGGCCACGACCAGGATGGGCGTAAGGACACCCACGTCGAGCACGGCCACGAGCATGGCCACTCCCACGGGCTCATCGACGAGTCGATCAAGCGCTCGCGTGAAGGTGTGCGGGCGGTGCTCATCTCGCTCGGGGTTCTCGGTGTCGCGGCGGTGGCGCAGACGGTCGTGTTCGTCCTGTCGGGTTCAGTGGCGCTGCTGGCCGACCTGATTCACAACTTCGGCGATGCCCTGACCGCAGTCCCGCTCGGCATCGCATTCCTGATGCGCTCAGAACGCGCGGAACGGGGCGCCGGGCTGTTCGTCGTGGCGGCCATCTTCATCAGCGCGTGCGTGGCCGGCGTCGAGGCCGTTCAGCGGCTCATCCACCAATCGTCCCCGACGCACCTATGGGTGCTCGCGGCCGCTGGCGCCATCGGCTATCTGGGCAACTTCCTGGCCTCGAAGGTCCGCAAGAGCGCCGGCCACCGGCTGAACAGCCCGGCGCTGATCGCCGACGGCAACCACGCGGCTGCTGACGCGTACGTCTCGCTGGCGGTTATCGCCTCGGCGATTGTCGTCGCGCTCGGCGCCCCGATCGCCGACCCGCTCATCGGCCTGGCCATCACCCTTGTCATCCTGCGCATCACGTGGCAGAGCTGGAACACGGTGCGCGGACGGGACCATGACCACCTGTAAGCCGCGGCCGGCCTAGTCAGCCCCGGCGATGGGCGCCCAAGCTGGAGCAGCGACCAGCCGGATGCTCCTGCGGCGCGGGCGGACGCTGGAGTACGTGACTCTCGGCTGGAACGTCGCCGGTGTGCTCGTGCTCGCCATCGCCGCTGTTGCCGCCGGGTCGGTCGCTCTCGCGGGATTCGGCGTGGACTCGCTGATCGAAATCGGCGCTTCCGCAGTGGTCGTCTGGCAGCTCAAGGGCGAGGAGGGATCTGACCGCGAGCGCCTTGCTCTGCGCATCATCGCCACCGCCTTCGTCCTGCTGGCCATCTACATCGCCGTCCAGACCGTGCTGACGTTGAGCTCAGGTACGCACCCGGGACACTCCGCCCTCGGCATCGTCTCGCTGGCGATCACGGTAGTCGCGATGCTCGCGCTGGCTGCCGGCAAGCGCGACACCGGCCGACGGCTGGGCAACGCCGTGCTTCAGACCGAGTCGCGGGTCACCCTGATCGACGGGGCCCTCGCCGCCGCGGTGCTGGCCGGGGTCGTCCTCAACGCTGCTGCGGGCTGGTGGTGGGCGGATCCGATCTCGGCCCTGGTCATCCTCATCTACGCGCTGCTTGAGGCCCGGCATGCTTGGACTGAGGCGAGCTAACAATGCTGTCGAAGCTTCATCGCGAACGTCCTTCCGCCGGGCCCTGACACGTTCGCCGTGGGGACCGCCCTCGGAGTCGCCGGGTCTCCTTCCGCCCAAGAAACCGCACAGGGGCCGGACAGTCGTCGCGTGAGAGACGCTCAGCCCGATGACAGCGCAAAGCGGAGTGCGTCGATCGCCGGGTCCTGTTCGGGACGCTCGACGCCGATCTCCAGTCGCCGCGTCCGGGCATCGAACTCCAGCCGGAAGAACGCACAGCAGCGCCGCTCGACCGCAAGCGTCGCCTCGACCAGGGCCGGGTCGACGTCGGTCCCGAACAGCACTCGAAGCCGACCGGGCCGGCGCTCCATCCCGGTCACGCTGTCCGCCAATCGTCCGTAGCGCTCCTGCTGGGCGGCCGGGCCCGGCAGGTCGAGGCCACACTCGGCGATCGGGAGCTCGTCGGTCATCGCTGGATCATTGTCCACCAGACGGGGGCCGCGGTCGATCCTTAGCGCGTGTTGGCGATCTGCTGTCCACCAGCTGCCACACAACTCCGCCACCGATCCGGCTACCGGGGCCACCATGTTCGAGACGACATACGAACTCTGCTCCGGAGTCAACGGCTACATCCAAGTCACCCCCGGCAGCCTATGCATGGACCCAAACCGCCGCGCCTACGCCCTCGCCGCCCTTCAGCAAGCCGGCACTGGCATCAGCAACACCGGCAGCGCCATCCCCGTCTCGCTGAACGGCGGCAGCTCGTGCGGATCACTCAACGGTCCCAGCCGCTATGCCAACCCCTTCGCCCACACCCAAGGCCTCGTCCCCCAACGCATCGACATGGGCGTCGACTACGACGGCACCGGGGAGATCGACGCCCTCGGCGCCGCGCACATCACCTTCGCCGCCACCGGGATCGGCGGCGGCTGGGTCTGCAACACCCACGTCAACGGCGGCATCGTCTGCCAGCTCCTAGACGGCGCCGACCACGGCCGCTACATCTACGTCACCGAAGACGTCACCCAACCGTCCAAGCGGGTCAAACCGTCGCCGCCGGTCAGCACATCGCGGACTTCACCCCCAACGGCTGCCTAGAGACCGGCTTCTCGACCACCGGCACCGGAGCCAGCCCCCAGGCGCGGCGCTCGGCCAGATCCCCTCCACCGGCGACGCCGGCAGCAACCGCACCTACTGCGGCCAGCAGATGTCAGACCTCCTGGTCTCCACCGGCGCGCCCGCCGGCCTGACCGAAGGCAAGCCCGTGGTCGGCAACTCATGTTGAAGGCGTCAGCCACGGCATCCGTACTCGGAGGTTGGCCATGCCTCTGTCCCAGCCTGCACCGTCGACGGCCAACGCTTCAAGGTCGCCTAACGCTCCCTTCCTCTCGCAAGCTCGGTTCCGCTCGCCGCCGCCGGCGCCGACGGGACACGTCAAGTCAACCCCGTAAGGAGAAAGCCGTGAACAGCATCAACATCACCGGCCGGCTCGCCCGCGACCCTGACCCCGGCCAGCTCCCAGACGGAACGCCGATCTGCACCGTCCGCCTGGTCGTGCGATGGCGTGGGCCGCGGCGGTCCCCAGGAGCCCGGCTACATCACTGCCGTCTCGTTCGGAGCCGACGCCGCCGCCGCCAACCGGGCCCTGAGCCAAGGCTGGCTCGTGGGCGCCAGCGGACGACTGGCAATACGAGAGCTGGCAGCAGGACGGGCAACGCCGGCACGACTACAAGGTCATCGGCCGCATCGAGATCCTGGTCGCGCCCAAGGTCGCCAGCAGCCTGACGCCGCCCAGCTCGCGACCGTAGGAGACAGTGGCTCAGCCATACCGTTCTAATCAATCGAGACGGGCGCCTGCTGCGGCGGGCGCCGTCCTTTGCCAGGCCAACATGACATTCACCAACCTCGACTACAAGCCAGCGCCGACCGGCCTCCCGGGACCGCCATCGCCACGGCCGCTTCGATGCTCGACGACCGAGAACGCAACTCGGCGTCCGACGCGACGCGGAAACCTCAGATGAAGGGCAACTCCGGTGTGAGCAGGTCCTCGGCCCGTTTTAGGGATGGGTCAAGCATGGCCTCCGAGACGGTACCTCAGGACATGGGTGCGCTGAGCCCAACGCTCCTTACTCCGGGTGAAGCGGCGATCATCGCAAGATGCTCGATCAAGACGGTGCGGCGTGCGTACGCGACGGGGGCGCTGCCCGCCTATAGACGCGGTGGATCGCGAGCCGTGCTACTGGATAGCCAAGATGTGCTCGCCTGGGTACGCGGGCAGATTGTGCAGCCACCCGGCCGGACAACGCCGCCGCCGGAACCCAGGTTCGCGCGGCCGGCAAGACGAGTCGCCAGCCGGGCGGAAACCAGTGGCCGTCCACCTAAGCTTGGGAGCCGGCAGCGCTTCGATCTTTCCGCCGACGCGCTGCGCGACCGCCGCAACTTAAACAAGGAGTCGCTCCCGTAGCGACGTCGAGCCGTGCGAGCGCCATGGAAGAAGCATGGAGGTTGGCCGTACGAGGGCCGGCTTGGAAAGACCTGGCAGCTGGGCTATCGAGACCACGACAGCCGCGTTCGGTCCAAAAGCTTTAGGACCAAGACCGCGGCTGAGAGCTGGGCGCGGGAGTACGCCGACGCCGAACGAAACAGCCGTCTCCGAGCGTTCCTGCTGGGATCCGACGATCCCGAGGTGCTCCTCGACGCCACCCCCGTCGCCGAACTCATGCTCGACTGGCTGGCGTCAGACGCGCACCCCGACTCCGCTGGCGGACTCGCGCGGAGCACGTGGGATAGCTACCGCTCGCTTGCCTCCCGGCACATCATCGGCAATCCGATCAAGCGGCACATGAAGAAGACCAACGAGATCGTCGAGGTCGAGCCCGCGGTCAAGCCGCTCGGACAGAGAGGGGGCTACGCGATTGGCCACGTCCCCGTAGTCGAGTTTGCGACGGCCGACGTTCTCAAGCGCTGGGTCCAAGCCATGCGCAATGCCGCGTAAGTACCTCAGTTGAGGCGAAGGCGTGGAAGGTCCTCTCGTCGGCGCTTTCGTGGGCGGTCGAGGACGATTCGTGGCCACTGTCAACCAATGGCTGCATGACGATGCAGCGCCAGCGCGGGATGCGACGGGCGTCGCGTCGCGCTGGGACCGGAGCCACACGGCAGGGCGCGGCCGGAAAGCGGCGGGACGACTTGGCCTCATGGGCGCTGTCGCCGCTGGCGACTGAGCGCATCCGGCTCGTGATGCTCGAGCGACTGGAGCAGCGCTCCCCGATCCTCGCTCTCCGGGACGCGACGGCGGTGTCGGTCCAGTACGGCCTCGGCATGCGCAACCAGGAGATCTGGGCACTCACGATCGGCGACGTCGCCGGCCGTCGCGCCGCAGTTCGCGAGGTGCTGAGCTACGGAGCGCTCGACGCTGGGAAGACCGAGCGCGCGACCGGGTCATTGCGCCGTCCCCCGATCGATGCCCTCTTGGCGGACGACCTCACCGCCTGGAGGGCCGTTCTCGAAGCTCACGGCTACCCAACCGCGGCCGACGACTTCCTTCTGCGCGGCGACCTCGGCGGACACGGTGCCCCCGACGGCCACGTGACCGGAAACCAGGCGCACAAGTGGCCCGGTAAGTACTTCACGCCGGCCGTCCGAAGGGTCGCCGAAGAGTGGCCCGACGAGCATGGCGACATCGTCGGTGCGACCCCATACTCGCTACGACGGGGGATGATCTCGCTGCAAATCCGCGCAGGCGACGACCGACAGATGATCGCTAAGCACTGCGGCACCAGCGTCGAGATGCTCGAGCGCAGCTACTCGTTTGCGATCGAGGACCTCGAAGACGAGGGGCCCAGGCCGGTAGAGGAGGAGCGGCTCCGCGCACGTCAGATCGCGCTCACCGCGGACACGCATCGTCGACTTAGAGTCGCCTAACACCGACGCCGAGCCTCAGGCCCACCACCTCGCCTCTCGGTTCGCGGGCTTCAGCGTCGGCTAGGCTTGCGCGAAGCAGCGGCTGATCAGGATTTTGCAGCCCCCGCGCAGCCCGAAACCAGACCGGAAACGGGGAAGATCCGTGAAAAGCCTGCAAACGCCGACGTAGCTCAGCTGGTAGAGCACTTCACTCGTAATGAAGGGGTCCCCGGTTCGAGTCCGGGCGTCGGCTCTAAGGAATTGCCTGCAGCTGCGCTGGTTTCAGCGGTCGTGCTGGTCCGGGCTTCCGAGTTCAGGTGGGCGATGGACGTCAGCATGGACGTTGTGAGCGGCTGGCCCTCGCGTCGCATCTGATCGCGGGTTGACAATCCGGGTTGTTGAGGGCCGCGAGGCCAGATCTGCATACGACCTGTGGAGGACCAGCCATGCCTGACGTTAGCTCTAACGCGCCTGCCGATGTGCGCTTGTGGGTGTCGCTCGATCAGCACAGGTTCTCGGTTGTGGCGGCGATTCTGCCGCTGGAGGGTGGGGAGCCCGGGCTTGAGCGGATCGAGACGACTAAGAAAGCGATCCGTCGGTTCGTCGACCGGCTGGGTGGGCCCGAGGGTTTGGCGGTCTGCTAGGAGGCGGGGCGGGCGGGTTCGATCTGTATCGGTTGTTGAGCTCGGTAGGGGTGGCTTGCGATGTGGTGGCGCCGTCTTTGATCCCGATCCGCGCTGGCGATCGGGTGAAGACCGACCGCCGTGACGCCAAGAAGCTGGTGCGCTTGTATCGCGCTGGCGCCTTGAGCTTCGTCATGCCGCCGACGCCGGAGACCGGGGGCTGAGGGATCTGTTGCGCTGCCGGAGGATCTGCGTCGGGCCAGGGTGGCTGCGCGCAATCGGGCGGCCAAGCAGCTGCTTCGCTACGGCCGGATCTACCGGGAGGGCAAGTACTCCTGGACCAAGACGCACCGCGAGTAGGTCAACCGCCACCGTTTGGACGATCCGCTCGCACAGGCAGCGCTCGAGCAGGGGCTGATTCACCTGGACGGTCTCGACCGACAGCTGGCGCTGCTCGATGCCTCGCTC
>Ga0213876_10001423_pt1 | contig 14913 bp, 11 predicted proteins | sample BarmaccomBMRX_R9_FD_160113 | JGI IMG/M metagenome (GOLD analysis project Ga0213876, IMG submission 160113) | Root-associated microbial communities from Barbacenia macrantha in rupestrian grasslands, the National Park of Serra do Cipo, Brazil - RX_R9 | ecosystem: Host-associated > Plants > Roots...
TCCGCGGCGACGCGCTGCACCCCATCGAGCGCGCGATCGAGGTCGGCGCGCTCGATGGCGGCGGCGTCGTCGGCGAGCAGCCCGCCGAGGACGCGCATCGAGGCGCCCGCCGCCGCCGCGTCGCCGAGCGACCGCATGGCGACGGCGTCGTCGGGACGCTCGAGCTGCCGCAGCTCGTCGACGATGCTGGCGACGGCGTCGCTGCCGGCCGTGAGGACGCGGGTACGCGCCGCCGGTGGCAGCGTGGCCGCGCGGGCGAGCGTGTGGCCGACGACGAGCCACGCATCGTCCGCCGCCGCCAGCGGCGCGTGGCCGTCGAGCCGCGCGACGTCCTCGCGATAGGCATCGAACGGCGGAACCGGTGCGAGCAACTCGTCTGGGAGCAGGGACCGTTGCACGTCGCGAAGCGAACGAGGGATGCCGGCGCGTACGGCGTCGTCGCGCGCCGATCGCATCAACAATACAGGCGGCGTCACGAGGCGCCTAGAGGCAGCGTGTGTCCGCCGGCGCGGCGTCGCCATGCGTGCAGCATTCGTACTCACGTGAGGGCGTGCCCGCGTGCCGAAGGCTAGCCTGCCCGCCTACCTGCCGATCCTCGTCGTCGAGCGGAGCCAGCTCGCCGGCCTCGCCGCGACCACGGACGCGGTGAAGGACGGGCTCACCCCGCTATTCGACGTCGTGCGGCTGGACGGCGCCCCCTCGCGCGCCGGCCGCCTCGGCGCGCCCCTCGCCACGCGCCACGCGGAAGTGCAGCTCGCGGAGATCCTGGGCGCCGTGAGCCGCGCCTGGGACGTCGGGCATCCGGCCTTCCTCGACTGCCGCACCGGCCGCGGCGACGAGCGGCTGCCCGACGGCCGCGTGCATCTGGCGTGGCTGCTCGACGAGGCGCGCCGGCGGGGGCTGCCGCTCATCCCGGTCACGGGGTTGCGACGGCCGTCGCCGTACCAGCTCGCGGTCGCCGACGCGGCGCACGTCGACGGGCGCGGCGCCTGCCTGCGGCTGGAGCTGCCCGACTTCCACGAGCTCGGCGCCCTCGAGGCGCGCATCGACGCGATCGTCGACCAGCTCGGCCTCACGCCGGAACGGATCGACCTCGTCGTCGATCTGGGGCTCATCGCGCACGCGGAGGTGGCGCTGCTCGAGGTCACCGCGCGCGCGGTGCTGGCGCCCGTGGCGCGGGCCGCGTCGTGGCGCACCGTGACGCTCGCTGCGTCGTCGCTTCCTGGGCGCGACGACCGCGACCCGATCTGGGCCCGCGACGCGGAGCCGACGGCGCCGCGCACCATCGCCCGCACGGAGTGGCTCCTGTGGCGGGCGCTCGCGCGGGCGTCGTCTCCGGTCGGCCGCAGCCTGCGCTTCGGCGACTACGGCGCGCAGTGGGCCGCCGACGGCGGACGGGCGACGCGGGACGGCCACCATCCGGTCTACTACACGCACGACTCGGAGTGGCTGGTGCTGGACGCCGCGCCGCAGGAGGTGCCCGCCGCGGCGGGGGCCGGAGCGGCCGACGCGACCAGCGTGGCGAGCGTCGCGGGAGGCGTCGGCGGGCTCGTCGCGCGGCCCGAGTTCCACGGCGCCGCACACTGCGCGGGCGACGCCTGCTTCGCCGACTGCGAGCCGAACGACGCCGGCGCGCCCGACCCCGCCGTGTGGCGGGCGGCGGCGACGACGCACCACCTCACGATGGTCGTCGAGCAGCTCGAACGGATCTGAGTCGCCGGCCGCCGTGGCGGCCGGCTCGTCCCATTCGTCATTCCCGGAGTGCCCATGCCCCATCCCCCACGCCACCCCGACTCGTTGCCGGCCCGCCCGCCGCGCGACGCGCTGCCGGCCCGCACCTACATCGTTGTCGCGGTGGGTGAGGGCGGGCTCGGCACGGCTCGTCCGTTAGGCACCGTCGAGGCGGCGGGTCGGACGGCGGCGCGGGCGCTGGCGTGCGTGCTCCACGCCGACGTGGCGCCGTGGCATCTGCGCGTGCAGGCAGCCGGCGGCGCGCCCGCCGACCTCGTCGCGCGCGCCCTCGCCATGGACGCGGTGCACGCGATGGCGTGAGGCGGCGGGCGGCGCGCCCTGCCTAACACGTTAGGCGGAGCGGGTGCCGGTCACCGTGTAGGTCTGCTTGCCGACGGTGAGGGTGCCGGTGACCGCGTCACCGTCGACGACCAGCGAGACGCGTGCGCGACCCGACGACGTCTGCACGTCCGCCGTGACGCGGTCGCCATCCACGCGCACGTGATCGAGGGTCGTGATGCGCTCGTCCATCAGCAGCGTCGCCTCGACCTGGTCACCCACGCGCTCGATGATGATCGTCGCCGGCGCGCGGCCGGCGGTGCCGCCGTCGAGCGCGAGACGGAACACGCCGCGCGGCGCGCTGGTCGACGCCGCCGCGCCGACCGCGGCCCGCGTCGCGGTCTTCATCGGCAACGGCCGCGCGAGTGCATGCGCGGATGCCGCGCTCACCGCGAGCGCACCGGCGAGACCGACGAGCTGCCGGGTGGTCGTGCGAAGCGTGCGCGTGATGGCGAGAGTGGGGCGCATGTGTGAATCTCCACGAGTGCAGGGCCCGCGCGGCAAGGTGCACGCATGGAGGAGCGGAGCGCATCCTCGAGCGGCGTCGGTCGCGACGTGCGGCGTTGATGCGACTACGGCGCGGCACGCCGCGAGATTCAACGCGTGCTTCGATCGCGCGACGCCGTGACGACCCGTGACGCCGGCGTGACGAGCCGTCGGCGCACGTCGCATTCCGCTCGTTAGGCGTCGACGGCGCGCATCTCGGCGGTGCGCGGCCACCGCGACGCATCGTCGATCGCGGTGCGGGGCAGCGTGAGCGTGAACCGCGAGCCGGCGCCCACCTCGCTGTCGGCCACGAGCTCCCCGCCCATGCCGCGCGCCAGGTCGCGGCTGATCGCGAGCCCCAGGCCGAGCCCCTCGCGCGACTGCGTGAGCGACCGGTCGAGCTGCACGAACGGCTCGAAGATGCGGTCCAGCGCCTCGGGCGGGATGCCGATCCCCGTGTCCTCGACGACGATGGCGACGTGCGCGCCGCGGGGCTCCGCCGAGAGCGTGATCGATCCGCCCGACGCCGTGTAGCGGACCGCGTTCGATAGAAGGTTGAGCAGCACCTGCCGCAGCTTCTCGCGATCGGCCGTCACGCCGAGGCTGGGCGCGCACGGGTGGCAGACGAGGGCGAGCGACTTCGCGGCGACCTGCGGCCCGATGAGCGCATCGAGCGTCTGCAGGAAGGGGGCGACCGGGACCGGCTCCGGCGCATAGTTCACGCGCCCGCCCTCGATGCGGCTCAGATCGAGCACGGCGCTGATGAGGCCTAACAGATGCCGCTGGCTCACGCGGATGCGCTCGAGATCGCGGCGCTGCGCGTCGGTCACCGGGCCGCGCAGCTCGAGGTCGAGCAGGTCGACGTAGCCGCCGATGGCGTTGAGCGGGGTGCGCAGCTCGTGGCTCATCACTGCGAGGAAGTCGCTCTTCGCGCGGTTCGCCTGCTGTGCCGCGCGGTAGGCGGCGCGCTCGTTGGCGTACAGCCGCGCGTTCTCGATGGCGAGACCGGCACGCTCGGCGAGACGACGCGCCACGTCCTGGTCGCGCGGCCCGAGCACGCGGCCGCTGCCGCTCGCAGCCGTGCCCGCGCGGCCGGTGCCTAACAGGATCGCGCCGGTGATGGCGCCGCGCGCCCGCATGGGGACGACGACCATCGAGCCGTAGCCGAGTCGGCACAGGCGCTCGTAGTGCGCATCGCTCGTCGCGTACGCGCGGAGCGCCTCGTCCGCCATCTCGACGTACGCGCGCTCCTCGCCCGTCGCGATCACGTCGGCGATGGCGCCGCCCGCGTCGCGCGTGAGCGGGTGATGGTGCTCGAGCTCCAGCAGCGCATCGCGCACGGTGGGCGACGCCGCGGTCGCCACGCGCCGAATGCTCCCCGACGGCTCGGCGAGGTACACGACGCACCAGTCGGCGAGGTGCGGCACCGCCAGCTCCGCGGCGCGCTGCAGCGTGGCCTCGTAGTCGAGCGACTCGGCGAGGGCCGCGCTGGCCGCGGCGAGGAAGCTCTCGTCGGCGCGGCCGCGCTGCTCGGCGTCGAGGTGCCGGACGCGCTCCATCGCCTGCGCGCACTGGCCGGCGAAGGCGTCGAGCATGGCCTGCTCGTCATCACCGAAGCGCGTGGCGTCGGCGAGATAGAGCGCCAACCCGCCGATCGTCCGCGCACCCAGGCGCAGCGGCAGCGCGACGTACCCCGTCGCGCCCATCGTCGCGAACAGGTCGACGAGGTACGGATGGCGCGCGGCGAACGTCGCGGGATCGGCGACGATCACCGGCTCGCCCGCCGCGATGGCCTCGGTGGTCGGCGACGGCACCGAGAGCGGATGGTGCCGGTACTCGTCCGCTACCGCTCCCGGGTAGCCGGCGTGGGCCACGATCTCGACGGTCCGGCCGTCCTCCAGCAGGCGCACGACGCTGCCGCCGCGCGCGCCGAATGCCGGGAGCCCCTGGTCCAGCACGACCGCGGCGACGGCGCGCGCGTCCGGGGCCGCGGCGAGGGCCGCCGTGAGGCGCTGAAGCTGCTCCGTGCGCCGCTGCCCGCGCTCGGCCGCCGCGCGGGCGCTTCGCTCCGCGTCGAACAGGCCGGCGCGGAGGAGCGCCTGCGCGTACTGCGCGGCGAGGGCGCCGAGGAAGTCCCGGTCCTCGAGCGTGAAGGCGCGCTCGTCGCGGAAGCCGAACCCGATCGCGCCCAACGCGCGGTCGTCGGCGACGAGCGGCAGCACGGCGCTGGTCGCGTACGGCATCGTCGACGAATCGGCCGGCCCGCCGAACGGCTGCGAGACGCCGCCGCGCTCGATCCAGAGCGCGGTGCGCGCACGGACGGCGACGGCCGCCGGGAGCGACGACGACAGCGGGAACGCGGCGTCGGCGCCGAGGGGGCCGTAGCCGTACGCCGCGCCGCGGAGGACCTCGAGCGTCTCGCCATCGTCGCGCAGCCGGGCGACGAAGGCCGCGTCGGCGCCGAGGGCGTCGGTGCCCTGCTCGACGATGAGCGCTGCCACCTCGTGGGGCGTGAGGGCGCGGGCGAGCGCGTTCGACAGCGTCTGCAGGCGCCGCACGCGGTCGGCGGCCTGCTCGGCGGCGGCGCGCGCCGTGCGCTCGGCCGTCTCGGCGTCCGTGCGCTCGGTGACGTCCTCCGAGCTGCCGACCATGCGCAGCGGGTGTCCGGCCGCGTCGGCGATGACCTCGCCGCGCCCGTGAAGCGTGCGCAGGGTGCCGTCCGGGTGCACCACGCGGTGATCGAACGCGAAGGGCCGCCCGTCGGCGAGCGCGCGCTCGGCCACGGCGCGGGCGTTGGCGCGGTCGTCCGGATGGACCAGCGCGAGGTAGCCGTCGAACGACGTCGGCGCGCGGTCGGGGGTGATGCCGTAGAGGGCGCAGATCGGGTCGGACCAGGTGAGGCGATTGGTCGCGACGTCCCACTCCCAGCTCCCGAAGCGGCCGACGCGCTGCGCGTCGAGCAGCAGCCGCTCGCTCGCGCGCAGCGCCATCTCCATCGTCTTCCGATCCGTGACGTCGATCGTGGCGCCGGTCATGTAGCGGGCGTGCCCCTCGGCGTCGCGGACCACCGTGCCGCGGTCGACCACCCAGCGCACCGTGCCGTCCGGGCGCACGATGCGGAACTCCTCCGCGTACGGCACGTCGTCGCGCGCCGCGCGCCAGCCCGCGGCGACGACGCGCTCGCGGTCGTCCGGATGCACGAGGGCGATGAAGCCGTCTAGGGGGGCGTCCTCGCCGTCGGCGGGCACGCCGTAGAGGCGGCGGAGGCTCTCGTCGCGCACCACGGCGCCGGTCGCGACGTCCCAGCGCCACGTGCCCGTGCCCGAGGCGGCGAGGGCGGCCTGCAGCCGCTCGCCGCTCTCGCGCCGTTCGCGCTCCACGCGCCGCTGCTCGCTCAGGTCCTCCACCGTCGTGACGCGGTAGCGCGGGCGACCCGTCTCGTCGAGCACGGCCCGCGCGTCGATCCGGCTCGGGAAGGTCGAGCCGTCGCGGCGCCGGCGGTCCGACTCGAAGACGAGCACCAGCTCGTCGTTCGTGCGTCGGATCCCGGCCAGCGCCTCGTCGTGCAGCTGCGGCGCGTAGAGCGTGACGACCGGCTGGCCGACGAGCGCCTCGGGCGCGTAGCCGTGGAGCCGGGCGAACGCATCGCTCACGAAGAGGAACGTGTCGGTCGCCGGGTCGGTCACGGCGACGGCGGCCGTCGTGCGTCCGTAGAGGCGAGCCCAGTCGGCCGCCGAGCGGCCGGTGGCCGGCGCGGCGGGCGCGGTGGAGTCGGCGGCGGCGGTTCCGTCTGGGTTCATGCTCGGTGCTGGAACGCTCCAACGGGGGCGGCGGGAGCGCCAGATGAATATCGAGCCCGGCCACCGGGGCGACAACCGGCGCAGGGCGCTTCCACGCGGCGCCGCGCGGCGCCAGAGTTCGGGCACGCCCGAACCCCGCGATCGACATGACCTCCGACGCTCCGCCCTCCGTGCACCACGCTCCGCCCGGCACCGGCGACGTCGCCGACATCCGCCGTTTCGCGACGCGCGTCGTCGTCCCGGGCGTGGCGACCGGCGGCCGCTATTCGGTGCTGCAGCATGCCTGGACCCGGGGTTCGTCGCCATGCCGCTGCACCGGCACCGGGTGGAGACGAAGACGCTCTACGTGCTCGGCGGCCGTCTGTCGGTCCGGGCGGGCGACCACACGATCGAGGCGCCCGCCGGGGCGAGCGTGACGGTGCCCGCGGGCACGTGGCACGCCTTCTGGAACGCACGCCCCGAGGCGCCCGATGAGCGCGACGGCTTCGGCCCCGGCGAGCGGGCGACGTTCCTGGCGGTCGCGGCGCCAGGCGGGCTGGAGGCGTACTACGCGGCGGTCGCCGCGCTGCTGCCGGGCGGCCCGGACACCAGGAGCATCGACATCGGCGCGGTGCTGGCCGTCTCGGAGGTGCACGGGGTGGAAGTACAGATGGACAGCCTCCTGGACTTCGTGCGCGAGCACAAGGTGCGGCTGGCCTGAGCGCCGAACGGGCGCGCGATCACGCGTGCGAGCGGCAGGTCGCGTCGCAGAAGGGGCGGCTCGCGGATCGGCCGCAGCCGCAGAGCGCGAACCGCGGGTCGTGGCGGAGCAGCGTGCCGTCGGGCGCGCGCACCTCGACGTCGCCGCGCACGTGCAGCGGTCCGTCGGGCGCAGCCACCACGGTCGTCGGGACGTCGGGCCCCTCGTCGGCGCGGTCGCGCCAGCGCGCCTGGAGCGCGCCCGACGGACAGCCCGACACCGCGCGTCCGATCGCCTCGACGTCGGCGGCGGCCGCGTCGATCCACGGACGGCGCGAGGGATCGAAGACGAGCGGCAGCGCGCGGACGCAGTTGGCGCTGTGGATGCAGCGCGTCGGCCGCCACTCGACGGTGAGCGGGCCGGACTCGTAGCGGTGGAGCGGCTCCTCACTCATGCGACGTCTCGCCGGCCGGCGCCGCGAGCAGCTCGGCGCGCATCGCCTCGGGCACCAGGTCCTGGTAGGCCGCGTGCCGGCGGATGTAGCTCGCGAAGAACGGGCAGATGGGGATGACGGCGAGCCCGCGGCGCCGCGCGTCGTCGAGTGCGGTGCGGGCGAGCGCGCTGCCGACGCCGTGTCCCTGGAGCGTCCGCGGCACGAGGGTGTGCATGAACGCGATCGCACCGTCGCGCAGCTCGTAGGTGGCGACGGCGCGGCCGGTCGAGGGGTCGGCGGCGAGGCGCGCCTCGTAGCGCGAGGACTGCGGCACGTCGACGACGGCGACGGACGCGGCGGGCTGTGGGTCGGTCATCGAGCGCTCCGGCATTCTCGTTAGGCCAGCGTTGGGCGCGCGTCAGTCGTCGGCCATGTGCGACGTCGACCGCGTCTCCGGCATGGTCGCGTAGACGGCGAGCGATGCGGCGACGCACGCCGTCACGTACCAGTAGAACCACCGCTCGTGGCCGAGGCTCTTCGCCCACAGCGCGAGGTACTCGGCCGTCCCGCCGAAGAGCGACACGGCGACCGCGTAGGGGAAGGCGACGCCGAGGGCGCGGATCGCGGTCGGGAACAGCTCGGCCTTCACGACGGCGTTGATGGCCGTGTAGCCGCTGACGATGACGAGCGCGGTGGTGAGGAGCAGGAAGGCCCGGAGGCCGCTCTGCGCCGCGCCGCCCGTGGACGCGGCGAGCGCATCGAGCAGCGGCACGGTGCCTAACGTACCGAGGATACCGAACGCCATGAGCACCGGCCGGCGTCCGACGCGGTCGGAGACGAGGCCGACGACCGGCTGCAGCAGCATGAACACGGCGAGCGACGCGGCCGAGACAAGCGTCGCGTCGGACGCGGGCCAGCCGGCGGTGTTGACGAGGAACTTCTGCGCGTAGGTGGTGAAGGTGTAGAACGCGACCGTGCCGCCCGCCGTCAGTCCGACGACCGTGGCGACGGCGCGGGGGTGGGCGGCGAGGGCGCGCAGGCCGCCTAACGACGGGCCGTCGCGTGCGGGCGCGCGTGCCGATGCGCCGGGCACGTGCTCGGCGCGGAACGCGGCCGTCTCCTCGAGCCCGCGCCGCAGCGCGAGCGCGACGACGGCGCAGCCGGCGCCGATGACGAACGGGATGCGCCATCCCCAGCTCGCGAGCTGCGACGCGGCCAGCGTCCGCTGCAGGAGCAGCAGGACGCCGAGGGCGAGGAGCTGGCCCATGATGAGCGTGACGTACTGGAAGCTGGAGTAGAAGCCGCGGTGGCGGCGGCCGGCCATCTCGCTCAGGTACGTCGCGCTGGCGCCGTACTCGCCGCCGACGCTCAGCCCCTGGAGCAGCCGCGCGACGACGAGCAGCGCCGGCGCCGCGACGCCGATCGTCGCGTAGCCCGGCGTGACGGCGATGAGCAGCGACCCGGCGCACATCAGCAGGACCGACGTGGTGAGCGCGGTGCGGCGCCCGCGCCGGTCGGCGTACCACCCCATCAACCAGCCGCCGATGGGCCGCATGAAGAACCCGACGGCGAAGACCGCGGCGGCGTTCAGGAGCTGCGCGGTCTGGTCGGCCGGGGGGAAGAAGGCCTTCGAGAAGTAGAGCGCGAACGCCGAGTAGACGTACCAGTCGTACCACTCCACGAGGTTGCCGACCGAGCCGCCGAAGATGGCGCGCAGGCGGCGGGACGTGGTCGGAGCGGAAGGCTCGGCCAGGCGGGGGGCGGGCATCGGGGGAGAGTCGCCGCCTGCACGGCGTGGCACAAGCGCCGATCGCCGAATGACGGAGACGGTGCGCGCTCCACGCGTTGCCTGGTGCAGCCGTCGCCGCATCAACCTCCTTCACCTCGGTGGTCGCCATGGTCCGTGCTCTCGCGCGTGCTCTCCCGTGTGCTCTCGCTCTGTCCCTCGTCGCCACGGCCGCCGCCGGCGCGCAGGTCGTCGTCAACGGCGACTTCGAGTCGTCCTTTCCGGTGCCGCCAGGGACCTTCGCCGGCTTCGGCCCCGGCCAGTCGTTCGGCGGATGGACCGTCGGAACGGGCACGATCGATCTGATCAACGGCTTCTGGCAGGCGGCCAGCGGCACCTACTCGGTCGATCTCGACGGCTCCCAGCCGGGGACCATCTTCCAGGACCTGACGACCACCGCCGGCTCGACGTACTCGCTCAGCTTCGCCCTCGCCGGCAACCCGTACGGCCCGCCGACGATCAAGCCGCTCGACGTGCTGTGGGGCGGCGCGCTCGTCGGAACGGTCACGTTCGACATCACCGGCAAGAGCGCGACGAACATGGGGTGGCAGACGTTCACCATCGGGGGGCTCGTGGCGGCGGGCGGCACGACGCGGCTGGAGTTCGCGAGCGGCACGAACGGTGGCGTGTGGGGCCCCGCGCTCGACGACGTCGTGGTCTCGCCGGCCGCGCCGCCGTCGACGACCGCGCCGGAGCCGGCGACGGTCGGCCTCGTCGGGCTGGGGCTCGCCATGGTCGGCGCCGCGGCCCGCCGCCGCCGCGCGTGACCGACGGGGTGGGGCGGCGGTAGACGGGGGAGGGGGACGCGCGATCGATCGGCGATCGGCGCGTCCCCCGTTTCGCGTACGGTGACGGAGCATCCTTCCGGGGCGTCGGGTTGTCGTACGAAGTGACCGCCGCCTCTGGCCTTCGCGGAACCAGCGCGCTTCCTTAGCGTTCGGAGCCGTCGTGCCTCACCCTGGTCAGCCCTCGCCATCATGATTCCTCCCCGATTCGCTCGTCGGGCGGGCGCCCTCGTCGCCCTCACCGTGGTCGTCGCCGGCGTCTCGGCCGCGCTTCCCCGCGCCACGCCGGAGGAGCTGCTGTCGCAGGTGATGACGCTCGTCCGCGACCGGTTCGCGGCGGCCGACGCGCCGGACGTGTACGCGGCGGCGGCGCGCGGCCTCGTGCGCGAGCTGGGCGACCCGTACAGCCAGCTCCTGTCGCCGAAGGAGGTCGAGGACTTCTCGCGCTCCACGCTCGGGCGCTACGCCGGCGTCGGCATGGAGGTCGTGCCGGTCGACGACGCGTTCTACGTCGGCGAGGTGTTCCCGGGCGGCCCGAGTCTCGGCGCCGGGCTGCGGCGCGGCGACCGGGTGCTGCAGATCGACGGGCGGCCGGTGGACGGCCAGCGGCTGGACAGCGTCGTCGCGCGGCTGCGCGGCGCGCCGGACAGCCCGGTGTCGATCGAAGTGGAGCGCGGCAAGGCGCCGCTCGCCCCGGTGACGCTGCGCCGCGCCGGGATCCGGGTGCCGGCCGTGCCGTACCTCGTGATCGAGCGCGGCGTGGCCTACGTGCCGCTCCCCGGCGTGTCGGGGAGCGCGGGGCCGGACGTCGAAGCGGCGCTCGCCCGCGCGGTGAGCGCCGGCGCGAAGGGCGTCGTGCTCGACCTGCGCGGCAATCCGGGGGGCGCGGTGGACCAGGCGGCGCGCGTGGTGAGCGCGGTGCTGCCGCCCGACAAGCCGGTGCTCGAGATCCGCGAGCGCAGCGGGTCGCTCGTCGTCCGCACCGAGCGCACGGCGCCGCGCGTCGACCTGCCGATGGTCGTGCTGCAGGATCAGGGGAGCGCGTCGGCGGCGGAGATCATCGCCGGAGCGCTGCAGGACCACGACCGCGCGCTCGTCATCGGCCAGCAGAGCTTCGGCAAGGGGCTCGCGCAGTCGCTCTTCCCGCTCGAAGGCGGCTACGCGCTCAAGCTGACGACGGCCAAGTGGTACACGCCGGTCGGCCGCTCCATCCACCGCGACCGCACGGCCGGCGACTCGGCGCGCCATGGCGACCTGCCGTCGCGCGTCGCGGCGGGCGCGCCGTCGTTCCGCAGCCTCGGCGGCCGCGCGCTCACGGGCGAGGGGGGCATCACCCCCGACCTGCTCGTGTCGTCCGACACGCTCGCCGGCGCCGACCGCGAGCTGGCCATCCGCCTCGGCCGCGACGGCGACAACGCGACGCGCGCCATCGTCCGCGTCGCGCACCAGCTCTCGATCGGCGTCGACACGTCGTTCCGCGTGACGGCCGCGTGGCGCGAGACGCTGCGCCGCGAGCTGGCGCACGAGAAGGTGCCGGTCGACTCGGCGCAGTGGGCCGCCGCGGCGCCGTGGGTGACGCAGCTCCTCGAGCAGCGCATCGCGACGTTCGCGTTCGGGCCGGGCGAGGCGCGCCGCCGGGCGCTGGCGCACGACCGCCAGTACATGGTGGCCGACTCGCTGCTGCACGCCGCGACGTCGGCCAAGGACCTCGTGTTCCGCGTCGGCGCGACGACGGCGCGGCGCGAGGGCGGCGTCTGATTCGTTAGGCACGGCAGGCCGCGGCGCCGGAGCTCAACGGCGCCGCGGCGCGCGTCGTAGAGGATCGATCCCCCGATCCTCACCGCGCCTCCTGGAGCTCCCCATGCGCGCGTACCGTCCGCGCCTGCTGCTGCCGGCAGCCCTCGCCGTCCTCGCCGCCAGGGCCTCCGCCCAGGGCCCCGCCGCGCAGAGCCCGGCCGCCGGGCCCGCGCCCGTCGCGCCGCACAGCAAGGTCCTCAAGCTCGGCGACTACGGCCGCTGGAGCCGGATCACGAGCAACGCCCTCTCGGCCGACGGCGCGTGGCTCACCTACACGCTGACGCCCAACGACGGCGACGCGACGGTGTACGTGCGCCGCCTCGCCGACACGCTGACCTACACGATCGCCGCCGGCAGCGCGGCCGAGTTCAGCGACGACGGCCGCTGGCTCGCAGCGCTCACGCAGCCCGCCGAGAAGGAGGCCGAGCGGCTGCGCCGCGCGCGGCGTCCGATCCCGCGCACCGCGGTGCTGCTCGACCTCGCGACGGGGCACCGCGACACGGTGCCCAACGCGGCGAGCATCACGTTCGCCGAGGGCGGCCGGTGGGTCGCCATCAAGCGCGCTCGGCTCGACACGGCGAGCAAGGCGCAGGGGACCGACGTCGTGCTGCGCGACCTGGCGACGGGCACGGTGCACCACCTCGGCAGCGTCGGCCAGCTCTCCTTCAACGAGCCGTCGACGCGGGCGTCGAAGCGGCCGTCGACGCTCGTCGCGTACACGGTCGACGCGCCGGACCGCGCGGGCAACGGCATCTATCTGCTGGAGTTAGGCACCGGGCGCACGACGCCGCTGCTCACCGCCGCCGAGACGTTCGACGGGCTGGCGTGGGACGAGAGCGGCACGCGACTCGCCGCGCTGCACGGCGTGGCGCCGGAGAAGATGAAGTATCGCGCCAACGCCGTCGTCGCGTTCACGGCGCTCGACACGCCGAAGCCCGCGCGCGTCGACCTCGCGCCCTCCGCCGCGCCGAAGGACTTCGTGCTGAGCGAGAACGCGACGCCGAGCTGGAGCCGCGACGGCGCGCGCGTGTTCGTCGGCCTGCGCGGACAGGAGATCGACCCGGCGAAGAGCGACGATCCGGTGGCGAACGTCGACGTGTGGCACTGGAGGGACGCCGACATCCAGAGCGTGCAGATGGTGCGCGCGGAGCAGGAGCGGCGCTACACGTACGCCGCGTCGTTCGAGCTCGGCGCGCGCCGGCTCGTGCGCCTCGCGAACGATTCGATGCGCGTGGTGACGAACGCGCCCGGCGGGGCTCTGGCCATCGGGCGCGACGACGCGCCGTACCGCGGCACGCTGCAGTGGGGCGGCGCGAAGGGCGACTACTACGCGATCGACCCGGCGACGGGCGCTCGGTCGCTCATCGGCCGCGGCCTCACGCGCACCATGGGCACGTCGCCCGACGGACGCTGGTTCCTCTACCTCCAGAACGGCAAGGTGCTCGCGCAAGACCTGCGGGCGCCTAACGCGCGGGCGGTCGACCTCGGCGCCGCGGCCGGCGTGGACTTCGTCGATGCGGACGACGATCATCCGTACGAGCGGCCGGTGTACGGCGTCGCCGGGTGGAGCAAGGACGGACGTAGCGTGCTGCTGCATCACCGCTTCGACGTGTGGCAGGTGCCGTTGGCGGGTGGCAAGGCGGTGAACCTCACGCACGGCGCCGGCGACTCGGCGCAGATCCACTTCCGCGTCGTGCGGCTCGACCGCGCCGCGCCGGCCCGCGGCGCGCGCGGCGCCGGCGGCGATGCGGACGACGACGGCATCGACCTCGCGAAGCCGCTCGTGCTCTCCGCGTACGGCGAGTGGACGAAGCAGAGCGGCTACTGGGTGCGCGAGCCTAACGGCACGCTGCGCCCGCTCGTGTACGGCGACGAGATGATCGGCGGGCTCGCGAAGGCCGAGCGCGGCGACCGCGTCGTGTTCACGCGGCAGACCTTCGCCGAGTTCCCCGACCTGTGGACGAGCGGCGACGTGGCGTCGATCGCGAAGGCGGCGCAGGTGACCAACGCGAACCCGCAGCTCGTCGACTACGCGTGGGGGCGGCGCGTGCTCGTCGACTTCACGAACGCGAAGGGGCAGCGGCTCCAGGGCACGCTCGCGCTGCCGGCGAACTACCAGGCGGGGAAGAAGTACCCGATGATCGTGTACTTCTACGAGAAGGTATCGCAGCAGCACCACCAGTTCTCGATGCCGGTGTACGACGACCGGCCGCACTTCAGCGCCTACGCGAGCGACGGCTACCTCGTCTTCATGCCCGACATCGTGTACGAGGAAGGGAAGCCCGGCTCCTCGGCGCTCGACTGCGTGACGAGCGGCGTGAAGAAGGTCATCGAGCTGGGATACGCGGATCCGCAGCGCATCGGCATCCAGGGGCACTCGTGGGGCGGCTACGAGAGCTCGTTCATCATCACGCAGACCGACATGTTCAAGGCCGCGGTGATCGGCGCGCCGCCGGCCGATCTCGTGAGCATGTACGATCAGCTCTACAAGAACACCGGCACGGTGAACAACGGCATCTTCGAGCTCGGCCAGGTGCGCATGGGCGCCGAGAAGAACCCGTGGAGCGCGCACGCGCTGTACGAGAGCCAGTCGCCGGTGCACCAGGTCCAGAACATCAAGACGCCCTTCCTGATCCTCCAGGGCACCGACGACGGCGCGGTCGACTGGCTGCAGGGGGTGGAGCTGTACAACGCGGCGCGCCGCTTCGGCAAGAACGTGATCCTCCTCTCGTATCCGGGCGAGAACCACCACCTGGCGAAGAAGGAGAACACGAAGGACTTCCAGGTTCGCATGAAGCAGTACTTCGACCACTACCTCAAGGACGCGCTGGCGCCGTCGTGGATGACCGACGGCGTGCCGAACCTGCGGAAGGGGCTCGCCGCGCCGTAGCGCCGAGTCCTCGGCTCAGCCGAGGCGGCGGGTGCCGTCCTCCAGCGCGACGAGCGCGCGCTCGAGCGCGACGTCGAACACGCCGTAGTCGAACGACGTCGGCATGTAGCGTTGGGCACGCGCCTCGTCGAGCGCCTCGGCGGGGGCCGCAGTGGCGTGCGTCACGTTCACCGACGCGAAGTCGCCG
>Ga0213876_10001424_pt1 | contig 14909 bp, 9 predicted proteins | sample BarmaccomBMRX_R9_FD_160113 | JGI IMG/M metagenome (GOLD analysis project Ga0213876, IMG submission 160113) | Root-associated microbial communities from Barbacenia macrantha in rupestrian grasslands, the National Park of Serra do Cipo, Brazil - RX_R9 | ecosystem: Host-associated > Plants > Roots...
GGCCTTCACGAAAAGCGGAATTTCGCGACGAGGCTGCGCTCCATGGCCTTGAAAATCGCCTCGTTCGCCCAAAAGAAGCAAGAGCTGGGGTCGAAGAGGGCGCGGCGAGGACATCGCGTGAAGCTCGGAACCGGCAGCCTTGGAGCGGCAAGCGCCGCGCCCGGTATCGAGATAGCGGCCGAAGTAACGAGCGGCCCGCGTCACTTCGCACTCGGCCTCCCGGCACGAAACAGGCGCGATCGAAATTTGCCATGGCGCAAACGCTTGCTTTCAAGGGCAGCCGGGGTTCATGCACGAGGCCGGAGATTCCTGGGGTCCCAGGGTGAGGGACTCACAATGCGGGCGTGCCGCCTTTCCCCGAGAACGGCCACCTCCACCTCCGTTTCCTCCACGGCGTGCTTGGCCGCCACGAAGGCGTGAGCGAGACAAGTTCCGATCGTATGCGCATGGGCGGCGCTGGTGATACGCCCCACGGGTTTGCCGCGCCGATACACGGTCTCGTTCTGGTAAGGGTTCGCCTCGCCCGACGCCATCCGAAGGACTACGAGGCGGCGGGAGACGCCCTCGCTGGATTGCTTCAGAAGCGCCTCGCGCCCAACGAAATCAGGCTTTTGCGCATCGATGAAACGGGAAAGCCCGGATTCCACGAGCGTGTGTTCCGCCGTGAGGTCGCGCCACAGTGCCGGGTAGCTTTTCTCCATCCGCAGCGCCTCGACGGCGCGGCTGCCGACCAAAGAAAGGCCATGGGCCTTTCCACTCGCGAGAAGCGCCGTCAGAAGATGGTTCTGAAAACTGAGCGGATGATGCAGCTCCCAGCCGAGCTCGCCCACATAATTCGTGCGCAACGCCAGGATGTCGGAGACAAGGCCGACTGCGATCCTGCGTGCCGAACACCAGGGGAATGCCGCATTCGAAAGATCGGCATCGCTGAGGCTCGCCAGCAGCTCGCGCGCTTGCGGGCCGACCACCGCGAATGCGCCGAGCGTCGCGGTCACGTTGCGTAAAGTTACGTTCGCGTCTGGCGGCAGAGCCTTGGCGAGCACGTCGAAGTTGTGTCGCTCGGCTGCGGTCGAGCCCACGAGATAGAAGCGATCCTTGTCGAGGCGCGTGACGGTGAATTCGCAAAGCACGCCGCCTGAAGGCGTCAGCACATAGCCCAGTCCCATTTCGCCTTTGCGTCGCGGCAGCCACGTCGCGAGCTGCCGGTCGAGCCACGCTGCGGCGCCTTTCCCCGAAAGCTCGTATTTGGCGGCAGAGGTGAGATCGTAAAGCCCGACGCGCTCGCGCGCGGCCCGGCATTCCTCGCGCACCGGCTCGAAGGCGTTGCTTCGCCGGTAGCTGGGGCGATCCTCGCGCTCGGCGCCCTCGGGCGCGAACCAGCGCGGAATTTCCCAGCCATAGGTGGCACCGAACACGGCTCCACGCCGCGCCATGACGTCGTAACACGGCGAGGTCTTGAGCGGTCGGGCGGCCGGCCATTCCCAATCCGGAAAATTCACGCCGAAATTGTTGCCGAAGGCCTCCCGGCTCTTGATGCTCGCATAGCGCTTGTTGGCATAGGCGCCGAAGCGGCGCGGATCGAACTCATGAAGATCGATGCCGGGCTCGCCCTCGACGATCCATTCGGCGAGCGCCCGTCCGATACCGCCGCCCATCGCGATGCCGCCGGTGAAGCCTTCCGCGAGCCAGAGATTCGCATGATCCCAGGCGGGGCCGACGAGAGGTCGATTGTCCGGCGAGATCGCGATCGGGCCCGACACGCAAGTCTTGACGCCGATCATCCCCAGGCGCGGCACGCGCGCAACCGCGCGCTCGAAATGCGGGAGGGTTGCGTCGATATCCGGCGCCAAGAGCTCTCCTGCATAATCGGCCGGCACGCCGTCTGGCGCCCACAAGGGCGGGTTCTCGTCATAGGGGCCGAACATCAACGCCCGGCCCTCTTCGCGGATGTAACCCGGCACGGTGTCGTCGCGCAGGATCGGCATTTCGGGCGAGCCGTTTTTGCGGCCTTCCAAGAGTTCGGTGAGATCCTCGGTCACGAGATATTGGTGCACGACCGGAACGACCGGGATGTCGAGGCCGAGCATGGCGGCGTTTTGACGGGCGAAGCTTCCGGTCGCGAGGACCACATGCTCGCAAACGATCTCACGCTGCGCGGTTTTAACCCGCCATTCTCCGTTCGAGGCGTGCTCGATCCCGGTCACTTCGGTCTGCCGATGGATTTCGGCCCCGAGGAGGCGTGCGCCCCGCGCCAGCGCTTGCGTCACATCGGCGGGTGCGGCGTGCCCATCCTCGGGATGGTAAAGCGCGCCTTCAAGGTCGCTCGTCTTTTCGACAAGAGGCCAGAGGCGGCGCACGTCGGCAGGACCGACGATCTGCACCTTCGCGCCGAAGCTGTCGGCGATGTCCACGTAATGAAGGTACTCGTCGAGCCGGTCCCTGGTGGAGGCGAGGCGCAATGTGCCGCAGCGATGAAATCCGACGCTCTGTCCGGTTTCGGCTTCGACTTGCGCATAGACCTCATGGCTGCCCATGTAGAGCTTGCTTGCGTGATAGCTCGTCGAATAGATCGACATGAGCCCCGCCGCATGCCAGGTCGATCCGGATGTGAGCTCGCGCCGCTCGAGCAAAACGACGTCCGACCAACCCTTCTTCGCGAGCGCATAAAGGATATTCACCCCGACGACGCCGCCGCCCACCACGACCACGCGCACATGGCTTTTCATGCGCGCCTCGCTCGCACGGCTTTCACGCCGAGGCTCCCCGACGCTCCTCGCCATTCGAGGCGCTCGAAATTGTTCCTGTCTGTGCGGCGCCGAGTTCGGCAGGCGGGATGTGGCAACGATATCGATGGGAGTTCCCATCTTCCTCTCGATTCACCTGCCAAGGCGGCTCGCGTTCGCGGCAAATGTCTCCGAGGTATCGAGGGCAGCGCGTGTGGAACCTGCAGCCGGAAGGAGGGTTCGCGGGGTTCGGCATCGTTCCCGACAACTTGATGCGCGCGCCTTGGGTCTCGTCGATGGTCGGCATGGCCGACAAAAGCGCCTCGGTGTAGGGGTGGTGCGGCGGGCTGAAGACATCCTGCGCCGGACCGATCTCGATGATTTGGCCGAGATACATGACCGCGATGCGATCGGCGAGGTAACGCACGACGCCGAGATCATGCGAGATGAATAGGTAGGCGACGCGCTGCTTGGCTTGCAAATCGACGAGAAGGTTGAGGATCGTTGCTTGCACCGAGACATCGAGCGCCGAGGTCGGCTCGTCGCAAAGCACGAGCGCGGGGGAACCCGCGAAAGCGCGCGCGATCGCGACGCGCTGCTTCAGCCCTCCCGAAAGGAAGAACGGCCGCAGATCGAGATGATGGGGTCGCAACTGCACCGCCTCGGCGAGCGAAGCGACGCGCTGGTCCAGATCCGAAGGTGAGCGTCCCGTGGAGAGAAGCCGCGCGGCACGTGTGAGAATGCGTCTTGCCGTATGGCTCGGATTGAGCGTGGTGTCGGGATTTTGGAACACCATCTGCAGCTTGCGGCGCAGCTCGGGCTTTCGCCAATCGGCAAGGCGCGAAAGCCGGTTGCCGTCGAACTCGATCTCGCCCTCGGAAGACTCCAACAGCCCCACCACGCATTTCGCCAGCGTCGATTTGCCACTTCCGGATTCGCCCACGAGGCCCAGGATTTCTCCTGCTTCGAGCGCGATCGAGACATCGTCGAGAGCGACCACCTGATTGGCGCCGACTCCGTAGCGCTTGCTTAAATCCTCGACGCGCAACAGCTCCTCCGCGATTCCGCCTACGCGAGCGCTCGGCAAAGCCTCGGCGCTTGGCGCGATGCCTGGAACCTCGTCGTGAAAAAAGCATCGGCTCACCCGGTTTTCGCCGGAGGCGAAAGGCGGTGGATCCTCTTCGCGGCAGCGAGGCCGTGCGAGGGGGCAGCGCGGCTCGTAAACGCACCCACGAACCGCAAGACCCAAGGGCGGCAGCGAACCCGGAATGGGGTCGAGCCTGTGCGCGTCCTTGCGCATGAGGCGGTTTGGGACGCAGCGCGTGAGGCCGAGCGTGTAGGGGTGGCGCGGATCGGAGAAGATTTCGCGCGCGGCGCCTTCCTCGATCAAGCGCCCGGCATAGAGAACGCCCACGCGCTCGCACATTCGGGCCACGATGCCGAGATTGTGGCTGATGAAGAGGATCGAGGCGCTGAATTTGCTGCGCAAGCGCGAGACGAGGTCGAGCACTTCCGCTTCCACCGTGGTGTCGAGCCCCGTCGTCGGCTCGTCGAGCACCAGAAGGGCGGGATTGGTGGCGAGCGCCATGGCGAACATGACGCGTTGCTGCTGTCCACCCGAGAGCTCATGCGGGTAGCGGCGCAACATGCGGGCAGGGTCGGCGATTTGCACCGTCTCCAGCATCGCACCTGCGGCCTCGAGTGCCGTCTTCGGGTCGAGGCCAGCGTGGAAACGGTAAACCTCGGCGATCTGGCGGCCGACCGTGAGCGAGGGATTGAGCGCGCTGCCGGCATCCTGATAGACCATCGCCATCCGGTTGCCGCGCAGGCTGCGAAGCTGCGCTTGGCCGGCCTCGGTGAGGTCGATTCCTTGAAGCTTGATCCGGCCAGCCTCGATCCGCGCATTCGCTGGCAAATAGCACATGACCGCCATCGCCATCGTGGTCTTGCCGCAACCCGATTCGCCGACGAGCCCATAGGCTTCGCCGGGCTCGATGTGGAAGGACACGTCGGTCAGAACGGGCAGCACCCGTTCGCGGCGCAGATAGCTGATCGTCAGATGCTCGACGACGAGAGCGCCGGCTTCCGGAAGACTCGTCGCGGTCTCCATTTCGGTCATTCCTCGAGCACTTGTCGTAGCCCGTCCGCGATGAGATTGACGCCGACTATGAGCGTGGCGAGAGCCCCGGCCGGGAACAAGACCTCGGACGGGGCGGTCTGCAGGAAGACGCGCCCGATGCTGATCGTGAGGCCCCAATCGGGCGATGGCTGCTGAATGCCGAGCGCCAGAAATGACAGGGTCGCCGAGGTGAAGATCGCGTAGCCGAGGCGGATGGTGATCTCGACCGCGATCGGCCCCATGATGTTCGGCAAAATCTCGGCGAACATGATGTAGAGATCGGAGTTCCCGAGAAGCTTCGCGGCGGCCACGTATTCGCGCTGTCGTTCGACGAGCACCGCCGAGCGCACCGTTCGCGCCACGATCGGCATGAAGACGATGCCGATCACCAGGATGACGTTGGTGATCGAGGGGCCCAGGATCGAAATCACCAGGACGGCGATGATGATGAGCGGGAAGGCGAGAAGCGCGTCCACGATGCGCATCACGATGTCGTCCGCAATTCCTCGGTAATACCCGGTGAAGAGCCCAACCAGGATTCCACCTGCGACTCCGAGCGCGGTCGCGAGCGGCGCCACCGTGAGCGTCGGCCGCGCGCCCGCGAGCGTGCGCGAGAAAATATCGCGTCCGAGATCGTCAGTGCCGAAGAGATGCTCGGCGGAGGGCGGCTGCAGAGTGGCCGGCGAGACGAGACCCTCGGGATCGTAGGGGACAAAGAACGGCCAGAAGATCGCGTCGAGCACCCAGAAGAGGACGATCCCCGCGCCGATCAAGAAGGTCTTCGAGCGCCACAAGGCGCGAAGAACTTCCCGCGTGCGCCCGGTCGCGAGGCCCCGCGCCTTCAGGCTCGGAACGCTCGAGGTCGCAATTTTTGGCTCGGCGGCGACGATCCCCTCCGACCGATCGGGTGGGCGCCGCGCCGGCAGCTCCCCGCTGCCGAGGCTAGGCGGCAAGGCGGACACGAGGATTGAGGAGCGTGTAAAGGACATCGGCAAGAAGGGTGAGCGCCATGTAGAGCACCGCCACCATGAGCACGGTTGCTTGGAGAACCGGGAGATCGTGCTGGACGGCGGAATCGAGCACGAGCTTGCCGATCCCCGGATAGTTGAACAGCGTCTCCGTCACGACGAGCCCGCCCACGAGATATCCGGTCTGGACGCTGATGACGGTGATCGTCGGCAGGAGCGAATTGCGCAGAACGTGCTGCCAAATGACCGTGCTTCTCGGCAAACCTTTGAGGATCGCGGTGCGCACGTAATTCGAGCGCAGCGACTCGACCGTGCCGGCTCGCGCCATCCGAGAAATGTAACCGAAAAGGACGAACATCAGTGGAATGGAAGGCAAGAGGAGCTGCCGGAACCAGTCGAGCGGGTTGAGCGTGGGAACATGCGATGAAGCCGGCAGCCAGCCGAGCTCGACCGCGAAGATCACGAGCACGATGATTCCGGTCACGAACTCCGGGAGCGCGATGAGGGAGAGCCCCGCGACGGAGATGAGGCGGTCAGGCCATTTTCCGTATTTCAGCGCGGCGAGCACCCCGAAACCGATCGAGGTCGGCACGATCAGGAGAAGCGCAAAGCCGCCGAGGATGAGCGAGTTGTAAAGGCGGTCGAATGCAATCGTGGCGACCGGGCGGTGCAGCAAAAAGGAATTTCCCCATTCGCCCTGCACGAAGCCGCCGAGCCAGGATGAATAGCGCTCGAGGAGCGGGCGATCGACGCCGAGCTGATGATCGAGCGCCCGCACCTGCACTTCGGTCGCGTAGGGGCCGAGGATGGCGCGCCCGACATCGCCGGGCATCACCTGCGCCACCACGAACAGAATGATCGACACGCAAAGAAGCGTGACGAAAGCCAAGGCGAGACGTTTGACGAGGAAGCGACCCACGCCGCGCCTAGCTCCCCTTCTCTACCGCCAGAGCCCTGCTTATGACGAAAGCCAGGTCGCCCTCAGATCGATGAAGTTGTCGGGCGCTGTCGGGAAGCCGTTCACCGCCTTCGTGGTCGCTCGCTGCGCCTCGATCCAATAACTGATGATGACGGGCAGCTCCTCATGCTGGATCTTGGCAAGTTCGAGCGCGAGCTGCTGGCGCTTCCGATGGTCGAGCTCGGCATTGTAATCGGCGAAGAGCTTGTCGAACTGTGGATTGGTCCAGTGCGCCGAGTTCCAAAGCGCTCCGGTCGGAAATTCGGGGATGATGGCCTGAGCCACCGTTCCGCGCGCCGCCCAATCGGTCTCGCCCATGGGGACCACGAGCCAGGGCTGGTTGTCCCCTGACCCGTAATATTGGTCGATGGGCATGACATTGACGTTGATGTTGATGCCGGCCGGCTTGCAATATTCCCTGAGTGCCACGGCATATTGCGGCATCTCGAGATATTGGCCGGTGGTGAGCGTGACATCGACGCTGTTGACGCCGGCCTCCTTCAGCAACGCCTTCGCCTTCTCGTAATCCTGCTTGCGTTGCGGGATTTCGCTGTTGGCGAGCTGCGTGTCGACATACACAGGCGCGAAGCTGTGATCATTGGCGACCGTGGCGGCGCCATTGAAGAGCGACTTCACGAGCGCCTCGCGGTTGATGCAGTAAGCGACCGCTTGGCGCACGCGCTTGTCGGTGAACGGCGCCTGATCGACGCGCATGTGGATCGAACGGTAGTCCGCGGAGGCGTGCCGCAGGATTTTGAAGTTGGGGTTGTTGAGGATCGGCTCGCCGCCCTTGAGCGGAACCACCGGGTAGATGTCGATATCACCCGCCTGCATCGCGAGCACGGTCGCCGATTCCTCGGCGAAGTAGAGGACCTTGAGCGCGTCCAAATAGGGCATCCCCTTGCCCCAATAGTCCTTGTTCGCGACGTACTCGGCATGCTGGTGGGGCACATATTCCTTGAGCACGAAGGGTCCGGTCCCAATGCCGCCCTTCGTGAAGGAACCCATCTCGTAATTTTTGGGAAGGATCGCCGATTGATAGGCGAAACCGGAAACCAGATAGGGAAAATCGACGAAGGGCTTGTCGAGATGGAAGCGCACATCCGTGTCGCTGATCTTCTCGACGTTTCCGAAGGAGAGCACGCCCTTGTAGATGGAGCCCGCGGAGGACCCGACTTTCGGGTCGAGCAGGCGCTCGAAGGTCGCGACCACGTCGTCGGTCGTGAGCGGCGACCCGTCATGCCATTTCACGCCTTGGCGAATGCTGAAGACCCAGGTCTTCGGATCGGGCTCGGCTTTCCAGGAGGTGGCAAGGCGCGGATCGAGCGTCCAATCCTCGCGCGGATAGCAAAGATATTCGAGGCACGGCTGGTAAGTGAACACCTCGCCGGCGTTCGACGCCGTCACGGATTCCGGGTCCTTGCCCGGATATTGCGCCGCCAGCCGAAGCGTGCCGCCGCGCTTGGGCTCCGTTTGCGCCGTCGCGCTTCGTGGCCCCGCAACCCCGAAGACGCTGAGCGAAACGCCTGCGACCGAGGCCAGACGCAATAGCTCGCGGCGGTTCAGCCGACCGGATCTGAATTCGTCCCAAAGATGGAGCTCATAGTCTTTCATCGACATCTCTCCTCCCGCTGGGTGAGCGGACTGACCCTCGGCCATTCCCGCTCCCTCTCCGATTCGGATAGGTTCCGGTCGCTTCAGCGCCGGTAGGGGCAGGAAGAATTGGCTTGCTCACGTGAAGCACGATCAAAGCAAACTCTTCACCGCCATGTCCAGGATTATTTCCATTCTGGATCGTTTCTCTGTACATCGCTAGAATCCATCGAACTGATCCTGGTTAACGTGTTGCTTTGTGGCGATGCGTAAGTCGTTGTATGAACGATGATCGGCGTTCAGACGAGTATGAATACCTGACGGGTTCTGTCGTTCGTTCGCCGCCGGCGGCCGCCGGAAACGAAGCAGCGAAAACGAGGAACGAGATGATCAGCGAGACCGACGTCGTCGTGATCGGGTCAGGTGCGCTCGGCTCGAGCGTCGCCTTCCATCTGGCGAAGGCGCGAAGGCTCGCCGTCGCGCTCGTCGACATGCATGACCTCGCCTCGCAAACCTCGCCGCGCGCCGCTGGGCTCACCTCGCAGGTGCGCCGCAGCGAGCTGGTGACGCGGCTCGCGCGGCTCGCGGTCAAGAAGATCGAGAGCTTCGCCAAGGACACGGGCGAGCCCTTCACCTATCACCAGCCGGGAGCGCTCAAGATCGCCCGCCTTCCCGAGCATGAAACGCAGCTCGAGGAGGAGGTGGCGCGCGGGCGTCGGCTCGGGGTCGAGCTCGAATTCATTTCGCCCGATGAGGCGAAAAGAAAGATGCCTTTCCTCGAGACGCGCGGCATTCGCGCAGTGACGTTCGCGCCGACAGATCTCTACCTCGAGCCCGCGCAAATTCCGGTCGGCTACTCGAGAGCGGCGGGCAAGCTTGGGGCCGCAATGCTGCCGCACACGCGGGTGACCGGCATCACGATCGAGGATGGAGCGGTCAAGGGGGTGAGCACGGACAAGGGAGAGATTTCCTGCCGCTTTGTCGTGGATGCCGCCGGCGCCTGGACGAGGCTCGTGGCCTCGTTCGCCTCATCTCGCGTTCCTATGATCCCGACCCGGCACCAGCTCCTGATCACCGAGCCCATCCCGGGCGTCGAGCCGAACCAGCCGATCACGCGCATCATCGATGCGAATGTCTATGTCAGGCCGGATAATGGCGGGCTCATGTTGGGCGGGTACGAGAAAACGCCCATTCAATATGACATGGCGCAACTTGCCCCGGGCTTCGACATCAAGGACTTGAACCTCGACCTCCATGTGCTGCGCCGCCTCGCCGACAGCGTGCGCGATCAACTTCCGATCTTTGCACGGCTCGGAAAGGATATCGCTCTGCGCGAGCATCGGGGCGGGCTGCCGACGATGACGGCGGATGGGGAGCATACGGTCGGGCCCGTGCCGGAGGTGCGGGGACTCTTCATCGCTGGCGGATGTTGTGTGGGTGGCCTTTCGATCGCGCCAGCGGTGGGCGAAGTCCTGGCCGAATGGATACTTTCCGGGCGCGCCCCCATGGATCTCTCGGCGCTCGCGCCCGGTCGCGCGAGTGCCGACCTTCGCTCCGAAGAGCGGTTGAGAGAGGCGTGCCGCGACCAATATTCCCACCATTATTGGGAGCGGCACGAGAGCGCCGCATCAGCGGCTTCCGGCTAGAACGAACCGCTCTTGACTTCAGGCGGCGCTCATTCGGCCATGACCTCGCCCGAACCGCCGAATTCTTTCGGAAAATCCTTGAGCTTCGGCAAGCCATCACGAATCGGCAGGACGCTCTCGGCGTAGTTGACATGAACGCCCGGAGCGAAGTCGAGCGTCGGGAGCGTGGCGGCGAAAACATCGACGAGGCCGAGCGGGGGATGATTGGCCATCAGATGCCCACCGCATTTGGCGCAATATTGGCGCTCACTCATCGGCGTCTTGGCGAAAGTCGCGACGTGCTCGGCTCCTCGCGTGACGCGCACCGCATCGGGTCTCCAAAGGCTAAAGGCATTCACCGGCCCTCCGGACCAGGACCGGCAGGAGCGACAATGACAATAGCCCATCGCCTCGGGCGAGCCGGAGGCTTCGATCTCGACCGCGCCGCAAAAGCAACTGCCGGAATGTGCCATGGTGCATCCTCCCTTTTTCGGTTCCCTCTATCCATATTTTGCGTGCTCGAACCGTGCCATGTCGATGGCGGCAAGACAATGGTCCGGGTGGACCGTCTGTTCACCCAAATCTTCATGGATATGATGGCTGGCCATCAAGATCGTGGCTTTTTCCGCGCGATTGGATCGAGACCTGAAAGCAAGAAAGAGGAGGTAGGACCCACGGCACAAAACGACTCCGCGTTCGTCGGCTCCATTCCCCAACTTTACGACGAGCACATGGGTGCGCTGCTCTTCGCGCCCTATGCGCGGGACGTGGCGAAGCGGCTATCCGACATGAAGACCGGTGAGCTTTTGGAAACAGCGGCCGGGACCGGCATCGTCACCGAGGCGCTCGCAACGGGTCTTGCGCCCGCGGTGCGCATCACGGCGACCGATCTCAACCAGCCGATGCTCGATCATGCCGCCAAGCGGCCGGGCGTGGCACGTGTCCATTTCAAGCAAGCGGACGCGCAAGCCCTGCCGTTCGCGGACGACAGCTTCGATGCGGTGATCTGCCAATTCGGCGTTATGTTCTTTCCAGACAAACTCCAGGCTTTTCGTGAGGCGCGACGTGTGCTCAAGCCGGAGGGTCGCTTTGTCTTCAGTGTCTGGGACCGGATCGACACGATCCCGGTGATCGAAGCGGCAGTCGTCGCCCTCCGGCGCCGCCATCCGAAGCATCCGACCTGGTTCATGGAGCGCGTGCCCTGCGGCTACCACGACGAGAAGAGGATCAGCGCCGATCTCAAGGCCGCCGGCTTCGACGATTGCGTCATCGAGACGGTTGCGCTCGAAGGCGGGGCACCCGATGCTCGCGGCCCTGCGCTCGGCATGTGCCAAGGCTCACCTTTGGGCGCGGAGATCGAGTCGATCGAGCCGGGCGGCTTGCAAGCCGCGACCGAAGCCGTGGCTGCCGCGATCGCCGAGCGTTTCGGAAAAGGGCCGTTCAAAGGCCCGCTGCAGGCGCTCGTGGTAGAGGCGCGGAAGTAATCGCGCCTCTGTCCGTTTCCGGCCGTGGATGAGGCCGATGGAATACGGCTTCGACTCCGTTCAACAGAAATCGCACGCGCGAACCACGGTCCAGTATTGCTCCGCACCCACGGCAAGAAGCAAGGCTTCGATATCCGACCATCTGACGCCCGACGGAACAGGGCGGGCTAATATCGCTGCCAGCGTGCACTGCTGTTTGATTCACGTAATACTAAGCAAAATCAAGGCCGGTGAGGAGCCCTGAAAACCGCGTCGAGCCCTCACTCTCCGCTCGGGCCGTGCACCCTCAACACCATCGGCTCCTCGCCTCCAGAATGGGTGGCGGCGTGGTCCGAAGTGATCCGCAGCTCCTGGTGCGGCACGATGTGACCGCTCGCATAGGCGAGCGAGAAAGAGATCGCGCTTCCGACGAGAAGCGTCGCGAGAATCGCGGGAAAAAGCCAATCGCGTTCGGGAACCTCGTTCGTGACACTCTCCTCGCGCCTGATGGCGCCGGCGCTTCGCCCAGCGCGCCCGCATGCCTAAAAGCCTGCGCGGCGTTTGTCACCCATATAATAGCAAATGTTACTGTTTTTCTGACGCTTTGGCGCGGGCGTCAACGCGGTGAATCGCTTCCCAGATGCGCTGCGGCGTCGCGGGCATGTCGAGGCGGGCGATGCCGAGCGGGGCGAGCGCATCGAGAACGGCGTTCATCACGGTCTGCGGCGCCGCGATACATCCGGCTTGCCCCGATCCTTTCACGCCGAGCGGGTTCGCCTTGGTCGGCACCTCGTTGAAGCCGATGCCGAAATCGGGAAGGTCGTCGGCGCGCGGCAACCCGTAATCCATGAAAGAGGCGCTCATCAGCTGGCCCGAGCCATCCTCGTAAGCGGTGTGCTCATGCAGCGCCTGGCCGATACCTTGCGTCAATCCGCCATGCACCTGGCCAAGCGTAAGCATGGGATTGATCAAGACGCCGAAATCGTCCACGCCCACATAGCGCTGGAGCGTGACCCGTCCGGTGTCCGGGTCGATCTCGACCTCCGCCACATGGCATCCGTTTGGAAATGTGAAGAGGTCCGCCGGATCGTCGAAATGACAATCCAGGCCCGGCGCCATTGCGGGCGGCAACTGTGTCGGGTCGCACGCGGCCCGCGCCACCGAAAGGAGATCGACGCTGCGATGATCCCTGGCGTCGGCGAAGGAAAAGACGCCTTCCGAGAAGACGAGGTCCTCCGCCTTGCCTTGCAGGAGTTGGGCCGCGATGCGGCGCGCCTTGTCGATCACGCGCTCGATTGCCTTCACAAGCGCCGCGCCGCCCATATGCAGCGAGCGCGCGCCGCCATGGCCGCCGCCCTTCGGCACGAGCCGCGTGTCGGCCTGCACCAAGCGGAAACGCTCGATCGGGAGTCCGAGAAGATCGGCGGCGATTTGCGGGAAGCTCGTCTCGTGGCCCTGGCCGTTCGACTGCGTGCCTGAAACGAGCGCCACCTGTCCGTCGGCCTCGAAGCGCACGCCAGCGGATTCACCCGGCTGGCCGCGTGAGGTCTCGAGATAACAGGCAATCCCGAGGCCGCGCAGCTTGCCGCGGCGCTTGGCCTCGGCACGGCGCGCCTTGAAGCCCGCGTGGTCGGCGAGCGCGAGGCCCTTCTCGAGGTTCTCGGCGAACTCCCCGTCTTCGATCTGCATGCCGAGAGCCGAGCGATAGGGAACCCGCTTGATGATGTTGCGCCGGCGCAGCTCCGCGGGACTGCGGCCGGTCTCGCGCGCCGCAAGATCGATCAGTCGTTCGATGACGTAGTTCGCCTCGGGCTTGCCGGCGCCGCGATAGGCGTCGATCGGCACCGTGTTGGTGAAGACGCCGCGCACATCCAGGAAGACCGCCGGAATCTCATAAACGCCGCCCTGCGCGGTCGAGGACGAGTTCGTGGAAGGCCCCGGCCCGGCCGAGGAGATGTAGGCGCCCATATTTGCAAGCGTCGAGACGTCGAGCGCGAGGAAGCGTCCTTCGGCATCGAGCCCAAGGCGGGCATGGGTGATGTTGTCGCGACCTTGAGCGGAAGAAAGAAAATCCTCGTTGCGGTCCGAGACCCACTTCACCGGATGGCCGAGCCGACGCGAGGCGAAGAGCACGAGGACCCATTCGGGGTAAAGGAAGTTCTTCGTTCCAAAGCCGCCCCCGACATCGGGCGCCACGAGGTGAATGCGCTCGGGCGGCAGGTGGAAGACGTCGCGCGCGAGCTGATCGCGAATGCCGTGCACGCCTTGCCCGGTGAGCACGAGGCGCAAGGTCTCCCCTTGCGCATCGAAGCTGCCGATCGCAGCGCGTGGCTCGAGCGGCGCCGCGACGACGCGATTGTTCACGAGGTCGAGCTCGACGATCCTCGCCGCGGTCGCGAACGCGGCATCGACGGCGTCGCGGTCTCCCTTCTGGAACCGGAAGGCGATATTGCCTGGCGCCTGGTCCCAGACAAGCGGTGCGCCGGCCTCGATCGCGGCCGCAGAATCAGTGACGGCGGGAAGCTCGTCGTATTCGACCGCAATCTGCTCGGCCGCGTCGCGCGCCTCCTCCTTGCTGCGGGCGACCACGAACGCCACCGGATCCCCGACATGACGCACGCGTCCTTCGGCGAGCGCCGGACGCGGTGGAATGATGAGCGGGCCGATCGTCGCGACCTTGACGGCGCAGGTAAGATGGCCGAGCCCGTCCTGCCGCAAATCCTGCGCGGTGAAGACGCCGGCCACGCCCGGCATGGCGGACGCTGCCGAGACATCGATCGAGCGGATCAGCGCATGCCCGAAGGGCGAGCGCAGGAGATGCGCATGAAGCGCGCCCGGAGCTTCGAGATCATCGACATAGCGGCCCTTCCCCGTGAGAAACCGCGCATCCTCAAAGCGAATACGGGAGCGGCCACGTTCTTTACGTTCCGGCATGCGGGAAGCTCGAGAGCGAGGGAGGAAAACAGCCTCTCCTTATCGCAGCCGCTTCATTCGGCCGCAACCCGCGCCGCGTAAGACGAAGGCTCGTAGTTGAGGATGGGCATGAGCCAGCGCTCGGCTTCGGCGATCGCCCAGCTCTTGCGCCGCGCATATTCCTCGACCTGGTCGCGCTCGATCTTGGCGACGCCGAAATAATGCGCGTCCGGATGGGAGAGGTAGAGGCCGCTGACCGAGGCACCGGGCCACATGGCGAAGCTCTCGGTGAGCGTGACGCCGGTCTCCTTCTCCGCGCCGAGGAGGCGAAACAGCGTCTCCTTCTCAGTGTGATCGGGCTGCGCCGGATAGCCCGGAGCGGGGCGAATGCCGCGATACTTCTCCCGGATCAGCTCCTCGTTCGACAATGCTTCTTCCGGCGCATAGCCCCAAAGCTCCTTGCGGACGAGCTGGTGCATGCGCTCGGCGAAGGCTTCCGCAATCCGATCGGCGAGAGCTTTCACGAGGATCGAGCCATAATCATCGT
>Ga0213876_10001425_pt1 | contig 14897 bp, 13 predicted proteins | sample BarmaccomBMRX_R9_FD_160113 | JGI IMG/M metagenome (GOLD analysis project Ga0213876, IMG submission 160113) | Root-associated microbial communities from Barbacenia macrantha in rupestrian grasslands, the National Park of Serra do Cipo, Brazil - RX_R9 | ecosystem: Host-associated > Plants > Roots...
GGTCAGGCCGCTGGCTTTCTGGGCGACGGCCGAGATGATCTGGGCGAAGGCCAGCGTCAGCATCAGGAAGTAGACGCCGCTGGTGCGCATGGCCAACAGTCCCAGGACGATGGCCCCGCCGCTGGCCAGCACGATCGAGACGGCGAGGGCCACGGCCAGATTGGTGATGCCCAGCTTGGCCGACAGGATCGCCGTGGCGTAGCCGCCCAGGCCCAGGAACGCGGCGTGGCCGAACGAGGGCAAGCCGGCGTAGCCAAGCAGCAGGTCGAGGCTCATGGTGAAGATGCTGAAGATGAGGATCTGGGTCGCCAGCGACAGCGCGTAGCGCGACGGATTGATGGCCGGGAAGATGATCAAGGCGACGAGCAGGACCAGATACCCAGGGTGCAGCCCGCCCAGCCAGCGCCGCCATGACGCGCGGCGTGTGCCCGGCAGGACCAGCTCCGTCTGCGCCACCTACACGCCTCCGCCGCGTCTGAGCCCGCCGCGCCGCCCCTCACCCGCGCTGCCGCGCGGCCTCTCCCCGCAGGGGCGAGGCGGTTCGGCGCCCACGCTCGCACAACACTGACGCGGCAGGCTGTAACGGCACAGTGTCTTCACGAGGCGAACAGCCCGTTCCGCCTCGCCCCGCCGGGGAGAGGCCGCGCGGCAGCGCGGGTGAGGGGCGGCGGCGCCGACATGACGCGCGCGCCGGGTGAGGGGGTCGCGGCTCCAATGCAAGGCGTCCATCTAGGCCAGCTTGATGCCGAACAGGCCGTTGGGACGGGCCAGCAGGACGGCGGCCATGACGACGAACAGCAGGACCAGGGCGATCTGTGGCGCCAGCACCGTCAGGAAGGTGACGGCTACGCCGATCAGCAGGCCACCCCAGAAGGCGCCGGTCAGCGTACCCAGGCCACCGACAACGACCACGATCAGGGCGATGATCAGCACGTCGCCGTCCATACCTGGGTACAGGCTCAGGATCGGCCCGGCGATCACCCCGCCGAAGGCGGCCAGCCCGGCGCCAAAGGCGAAGACGCCGGTGAAGACAGTGCCCACGTCGATGCCCAGGCCGACGACCATCTCGCGGTCGGCCACCGCGGCGCGGATGATCGAGCCGATGCGCGTCCGCCGCTGGATGGTCCACAGCAGGAGCGCGATCAGGACGCCGACGCCGATCACGAACAGGCGATAGACCGGGTAGCTGTTGCCAAGCACCTGGATCGCGCCCGAGAACTGGTCCGGCGGCTGCAGCACGAGCTCGTCGGCGCCCCAGATCCACAGCACCAGGTCGGCCAGCATGAAGTTGAGGCCGAAGGTCAGCACCACCTGGTCGAGCAGCGGCCGATGGTAGAGCCGTCTGAGCAGTTGCGTCTCGACGATAACGCCCAACACCGCCACGATGATGGGCGCCAGGATGAGCGCTGCCCAGAAGTTGTGGGTCCGCTGCGAGACGGTGTAGCCGGCGTAGGCGCCGACCATGAAGAAGCCGCCGTGGGCCAGGTTGATGACGTCCATCATGCCGAAGATCAGGCTCAGGCCGGCCGCCAGCAGGAAGATCAACAGGCCGTAGGCCACGCCGTTCAAGCCCTGGACGAGCGCGAAGTCCGGCGTCACGCGACGGCGCTACCCCACAGGGCCCGCGAGGCCAGGCGCGCGCCCTCGGCCATGGCCTCGAGCTTGGCGAAGACGATGTCCGGGTGGACCATCGGCGTGCCAGCGAACGTGCCGAAGCCGCAGTCGGCGCCCGCGATGACCCGCTCGCGGCCCACACAGCGGGCGTAGCGCACCAGGCGCTGGGCGACGAGCTCCGGGTGCTCGATGTAGTTGGTTGTCGTGTCCAGCACGCCCGGGATGATCACTTTGTCCGACTCCGAACCAGGCGGCAGTCTGACCGACTCGAAGACGATCCACTCGTGCTCGTGGCGTGGGTTGGCGCCCTCGAACGACAGGCCGGCCGGCTTGGCCTTGAGCACCTCGCCGATCAGCGCGCCAAGCGGCACGTCCAGGTGATGTGGGCCCTCGTAGTTGCCCCAGCACAGATGCAGACGCATGCGGTCGGCCGGGATGGTGCGCACGGCGTGATTGAGGGCCTCGATGCGCAAGCCGATGTCCTCGGGCACCTGGCCCGGCGTGCGGCTGCCGGAGAGGCCGGTCAGGTCCGGGCAATCGAGCTGGAGGAGGAAGCCGGCGGCGACGATGGCCTCGTACTCCTCGCGCATCGCCTCGGCCAACGCCTCGAGGTAGTCGGCGTTGGAGGCGTAATACTGGTTGGGCTGGAAGAGCGAGATCACGCCGGGCGAGGCGGCAGTCATGAAGACGTCGGTCGCGGGCGTCTCAGCGACGGCGGCCTGGAGGTTCTGGATGTCCTGCTGGAGGGCGGCCTGGCCGACGTAACGGACCGGGCCGGTGCAGGCGTAGCGCTTGATGCGGGCGGCGCCCTGCTGCTGGCGGGCGTTCCACTCGGCGTAGCGCGGGTAGGCCGCCGCGTCCGGGCGCGGGCTGCGTGGCACGTGGGTCTTGCTCTCGAAGCCGGTCAGGCGGGCGGTGACGTAGGTCGAGTAGGACACTTTGCCCATCTCGCCGTCGTTCACCACGTCGATGCCGGCCTGGCGCTGCTGGCGGACGCTCTCGGCCACCGCCGAGCGGACGCGCGCGGCGAGCTCGGTGCCATCGGGGCGGGGGCCGTCCTCGGCCGCGTACAGCAGGTCGACGAGGTCGTCGGGCCGCGGCAGGCTGCCGGTGTGGGTGGTCAGGATGCGCTCGGTGCTGGTCTTCATACGGACGGGAACAGCTCCTCGAGGGGCGCGCGGCAGGGGGTGATGCCCTGCTCGTGGGCGTAGCGGGCCAGGGTGGCCAGGGCGGCGCGATTAGCCGCCAGGCCGTCGGGCGGCGACGGCTCCGGCGTGGCGGCCTTGGCCGCACCGACCAGCCGCGCCAACTCGGCCCGCAGCCAGGGCGCGGCCCGCTCGCGAGCCTGGGTGACGACCAGGGTGTGGTTGATAGGGCGCACGCCGCTGGAGGCGATCCACTCGGCTTCGGCCTGGGCGGCGTTGGGGATCACGCTGCGCAACTCAGGATACTGGTCCGGCTCGAGGCCGGCCGCGGCGTCAGCCGCGCCGCACTGGAGGGCGCTGGTCAAGGTCTGCCCCGGCTCGGCCCGGCGGGTGTTCGGTGGGTCGTCGTAGCCATCGACGTGGGCCGCCTCGAACGTCAGCCACTGGACGGTGCTGAGGTCGAGGCCGAACTGGTCGGCCAGCATGCCGCGCAGCCAGACGCCGGTCGTCTGCGTGTAGGCGCGCACGGCGATGGTCTTGCCCGCGAGGTCACGCGCGGAACGCAGCGGGCTGCCCGCGCGGCACAGCAGCATGCCATACGCCGACTGCTGCATGAGGATGACCGGCACGCTCACAATTGGCCGCTCGAGCGCGCGGGCCAGCAGATAGGTCACCAGGGCCAACTCGGAGACGTCATAGGCAAGCTGGTTGACCATCGGCCGAAAGGCGCGGTTGGCGGGCACGACGTCCTGAAAGTCGAGCGCGAGCCGCGGGCTGGTGACCTGGCCGGCCTTGAGGGGCAGCGTGTGAGGGTAGCTGCCCATGACGGTGGAGAGCCGCAGCGCCCCGTCGGGCCGGGTCGGCTGCTCAGCAAGGGCCATTGGCACCCGATTGTAGCGAGCATCGTCCAACAATCCGGTTGCCACTCGGCCAGCCCGGTTCCGCCCGCGTGGCGTGCGTGTCCCGCACTAAGGAGCGCCGTCGCCTCGCCGCCCGTCGCGTCAGTGCCCGCTCACCGGCCGCGTGTCAACCTGCACGCAGCGAAGACCCGTGCGCAACAACCCGCCGGGTGGCGACGCTCGCGGGCCGGCGCCGGGCGGCGTATGGCGGGCGTGCTGACTTCGGCCGGTGGCGAAGTGTCCAGGAGCTACGGTTGGGATATGGCCAGCACATGCAACGCATCCGCGCGGTGCGAGCAGCGGCTGACGCTGCTGGTGACCTGCCTGAGTGTGCTCATGGTGCAGCTCGACACCACCGTCGTGAACCTCGCCCTGCACGCCATCCAGACCGGCCTGGCGGCCAGCGTGAGCCTGCTGCAGTGGGTCGTCGATGCCTACAACGTCGTCTACGCCACCCTCATCCTGACCGGCGGCACCCTTGGCGACCGCTTCGGCCGCCGCCGCTGGTGGGCCACCGGTGTCGGCATCTTCGGCCTCGGCTCGCTGCTGTGCGGCCTGGCCCCGAGCCCGCAGCTGCTGGTCGCCGGTCGGGCACTGGCCGGCGTCGGCGCGGCGCTGGCCCTGCCGGGCAGCCTGGCCGTGCTCACCGTTGCCTATCCCGAGGCGCATCAACGCGCGCGGGCGGTCAGCATCTGGGCCGGCTGCAACGGCCTGGCCATCGCCCTCGGCCCGACGCTCGGCGGCCTGCTGGTCGACCGCTTCGGCTGGCGCAGCATCTTCTTCGTCGTGCTGCCGCTGGTCGCCCTGAGCCTGGTGCTGGCGCGCTGGGTGGCCGAGTCGGCCGACCCGGCCGGTCGGCGGCTCGACGTGCCTGGCCAGGTGCTGGCGATGCTCGGCCTCGGACTCCTGGCGAGCGGCGCCATCGAGGGCCAGGCCAGCGGCTGGCTGAGTCGGCCGATCGTCGCCGCGCTGCTCGGTGCGGTCGTCGCGCTCGGCGCCTGCGCGCTGCTTGAGCGGCGCACGCCGAGCCCACTGGTGCCGCTCGACGTCGTTGGCGTGCCGGCCTGCAGCGGCGCCCTCGGCGTGGCCGTGGCCATGACCTTCGGCATGTACGGCATGCTGTTCCTGGTGCCGCTCTATCTGCAGTCGGTGCTGGGCGCCTCGGCCACGACGGCCGGCCTGGCGCTGATCCCGCTCGGCCTCATCTTCGCCGTCGTCTCGCCCCTGGCCGGCCGCCTGGCCACCCACCTCGGGCCGCGCTGGCTGATCAGCGGCGGCATGGCCCTCTCAGCGCTCGGCCTGGTCGTGCTGGCCGGCCTCGGCAGCGCCGCCGAGCCACCGCGGCTGCTGCTGGCGCTCGGCCTGCTCGGCCTGGCGCTGGGCGTGCAGACCGGTCCGCTGATGGCCGTCGCGGTCGCCAGCGCCCCGCCCGGGCGGGCCGGGCTGGCCGCCGGCCTGGTCAACGTGGCGCGCATGCTGGGCGCCACCCTTGGTGTCGCCATCCTCGGCTCGCTGTTCGCCACCGCCAGCGGCGCCGCCCCAACCGCCGACCAGTTCGTGGCCGGCATGCGCCTGGCGCTGCTGGTCGGTGCCGCCGTCGAGGCCAGCGGCGCACTGCTGGCCGCCTGGAGCATCGGCGCGAGCGCCTTGCAGCCCGCTGCACCTGAGCTGACGCAGCGGCCGCCCCCGGTCGCCGAGACGCACCCCGCTGCGCCCGACCTCGCCCAGCGGCCAACCAGCCTCGCCCCGAGCCAGCCTGGTGCTGGTACGTCCGACCTCGCCCGGCGGGAGACCAGTGCCGCCGCGCCGCGGGCCGGTGCGTCTGATGGCCCGTGGCCGCGAACCACTGCGTCCGATCACGCCCCGCTGCGGGCCGCCACGGCCGACCCCGCGCCGCGGACCGCCGCCGGGCCAGGCTCGGCGCATCGGTTCGCCGCGGCGCCTGCGCTCGCCCGCCAGCGAACCGATGCGCCGGCTCTCGCGCGGCGGCCGACGGCTGCGTCCGCACTGGCCCGGGGATGGCCGGATGCGCCGGAACTGGCCCGCGGGCGGACGGGTGGGCCTGATGTGGCCAGCGGGCGGCGCGATGCCTGAGCCGCACCGCGTCCTGCGCGATCACCGCCTCAACGGCGAGGCCGATATCCCGCTGATCGCCAGCCTCGTGGCCGACGACGCCCGGGCGGCGATGCTGCTGGCGCTGCTGCGCGAAGGCTCGGCGCTCTCGACCTCCGAGCTCGCGGCGCGGGCGCGGGTCGGCTTGCCGGCCGCCAGCGCGCACCTGGCGCGACTGACCGGCGGCGGTCTGGTCCGCTGCGAGCGCCAGGGCCGCCGACGCATGTACCGGCTGGCCGGCCCCGAGGTCGCCCGCGTCCTCGAAGCGCTGGGCGCCATCGCCCCGATCCGCGAGGTGCGCACCCTCGACGAGCGCAGCCGGCTGGACGCCCTGCGCGCGGCGCGCACCTGCTACGACCATCTCGCCGGCCGCCTCGGGGTCGCCGTCTTCGACGCGCTCGTCGCCCGCCGCGCGCTGGAGCCGCCGGCGAGCGTGACGCCCGTCGGCCGCCGCGTGCGCTCGGGGCTGGGTCCGGTCGAGCTCGGGCCACGGGCCACGGCGGTCTTCGCCTCGCTCGGGGTTGAGCTGGATGGTGCGAGGGCGCCCGCCGCGCTGGCCTGCCTGGACTGGACCGAGTCGCGCCCCCACCTCAGCGGTCCGCTCGGGGCGGCCGTGTGCACCGCGTGGCTCGAGCAGGGCTGGCTGCTGCCGCGGCCGCAGGCGCGGGCGGTGCGTCTGTCCGAGCCCGGCCGCGAGGCCCTCCACAGCTGCCTCGGCCTCGATCTCCCCTAGGTCGCACCGCCGCGGTGCCTGCACGAGGTCTGCGGAGGCTCCGCCGCAGCGGCCGACGCGGCACGCCGCGTCGGACCCGCCGAAGCCCGCTGCGGCGCTCTGCCGAATCGGACCCGTCGAGGCCCGCTGAGGCGCACGGCTGAGTGGGACCGGCCGAGGCCTGCTGAGGCGCACGGCTGAGACGCACTGCCGAGTCGCACGTACCGACGTCCCGCACAGGGTCCGCCGCAGCGGCGCGCCGAAGCAGGCTGAGGCGGCCCCGCGGAGACTCCGCCGAAGCGGGCCCAATGAACGTGTGCGGTGTGCTACGCAGCGGTGGATGGCCGCTGGGCGACTGCTGAGAACGTTCTCAGCACCCTGATCCAGCAGCGCCGTCCGCCTGCCGTGCTCCTGATAACGTTCTCAGATAACGTTCTCAGCAGACGCCCAGCGCCGTTCCACGTGCGCGGAGAGGGCGACAGACGGCGCCTGAGGTGCCGCCGCAGCGGAGCGTCGGCGGTACGCTACCCTGCGGTCGGATGGTGGCTGGGGTGGCGATTGACCGGGCGGCGATCGCCGCGACCTATGCCCGCATCGCGCCCTACGTCCGGCGCACGCCGGTGGTCACGATCGCCGCCGCAGATGTCGGCCTCGGCGCGTTCGCGCTGACCTTCAAGCTCGAACACCTGCAGCACGCCGGCTCCTTCAAGACGCGTGGCGCCTTCGCCAACCTGCTCGGCCAGACCGTGCCGCCGGCCGGCGTCGTGGCCGCCTCGGGCGGCAACCATGGTGCCGCCGTGGCCTACGCCGCCCGGGCGCTGGGCATGCCGGCCCGCATCTTCGTGCCGACGGTGTCCTCGCCCAGCAAGATCGCCCGCATCCGATCCTACGGCGCCGAACTGGTCGTCGGCGGCGACCGCTACGCCGACGCCCTCGAAGCGAGCGAGGCGTGGCAGCGCCAGTCCGGCGCGCTGGCCATCCACGCCTACGATCAGCCGGGCACGCTGCTCGGCCAGGGCAGCGTCGGCCTGGAGCTATCGGAGCAGGCGCCGGACCTCGAGACCCTGCTGGTGGCCGTGGGCGGTGGCGGCCTGGTCGGCGGCATCGCCGCGTTCTACAGTGGCACGGTGCGGGTGCTCGGCGTTGAACCGGCGGCGGCGCCGACGCTGAGTATGGCTCTCGACGCCGGGCGGCCGGTGGATGCGCCGGCTGGCGGTATCGCCGCCGACTCGCTCGCGCCGCGGCAGGTGGGCCAGTTGATGTTCCCGATCGCCCAGCGCCATATCGAGCGTGTGCTGCTGGTCGAGGACGCGGCCATCGAGCAGGCCCAGCAGGCGCTGTGGGAGGCGCTCCGTTTGGTCGTCGAGCCCGGTGCCGCCGCACCCCTGGCCGCCCTGTTGAGCGGCCGCTACGCGCCGGCGCCGAACGAACGCGTCGGCGTCGTCCTCAGCGGCGCCAACACCACCGCCGTCTCATTCTGAGCCGAGCCCGCCGACTCAGGCGACGTGACGTATGGAGCTCTGCGGGCTCATGTGGAACGGTGCTGCGCGCCGCAAGGGGCGGCGCCACCCTCTACGTCCGGGCCTCTTCGACTGCTGAGAACGTTCTCATAGCCGTGACGCAGGACGCAGTCAGCGCTCGGTGGTGCTGATAACGTTCTCAGAAACCCGGCGGTCGTGTCGCCTCAGCATGCCTCGGCGGGGCGTTGAGGTGGGCGATAGTCAGGCCGGCGTCGGCGAGGGACTGGCGCAGCGAGTCGGGGGCGAGGACTTCGACGCCGGGGCCGAGGGCCAGGAGCTGGTCGAGGGCGACGGCTTCCGACTCGACGGCCAGCTCCAGGCGGACCCAGCCGGGGGGCGGGTCGGCCGGTGTGGCGGCCTCGAGGGCGGGCAGAGCGGCGGCGGTGTCGACCACGTGCGGCAGCATGGACTGGGCCGCCGGCGACAGGCGCAGCTCGATGCGGGCGTGCAGGATGTCGCGGTTGAAGGCGGCCGTCGCCGCCGACCACCAGGCGGCCAGGTCGAAGTCAGTCGGCCGCTCGAAGCGCTCGCCGCTCGGGGCCGCCCGCTCGATGCGGCCGACGCGATAGGTGCGGACGCGGCCGCGGCTGCTGGCGACGAGGTACCACGTGCCGGCCTTGAGGACCAGCCCGAGCGGTTCGACGTGGCGCTCCAGACGTTCACTGCCGCGGCGGTAGCTGAGCAAGAGCCGCTGTTCGCCCCACACGGCCGAGGCGACCACGGGCAGGGCCAGTAGCGGCTCGGGATGGTGGAACCAGGTCGGCGCATCGAGCAGGAAGCGCTCGCGGATACGGCCGGCGTGGCTTCTCAGGGCCGCCGGCAGGGTGGCCAGCAGCTTGGTCTGGGCCGAGACAAGGATGGTGCCCAGGCCCAGCTCGTCGGCGGCCGGACCGGCGCCGGCCAGGAACAGCGAGCTGGCCTCGTCGCCGGACAGGCCGTCGAGGCGCGTCCGCCAGCCCTCGATCAGCCGCACGCCGCCGCCGGGGCCGGGCTCCGTCCACAGCGGGACGCCGGCCGCCTGGAGGGCGGCCACATCGCGGTAGACGGTGCGGACCGAGACTTCGAGCTCCTCGGCGAGCGCGGCGGCAGTGGCGCCGCCGCGCTGCTGGAGGCGGACCATCAGGGCGACGAGGCGACTGGCGCGCACGCTGCGAGTATCCTGCCACATCCCTGACAGATCCTGTCAGGGTGAACGCCGCACACTCCGGCCATGCACTCCTGGTCCGATGCTGAGGCGGCCGCGCCACGGTTGGCCGCCGACGTTCGTGCCCGCTTCGAGGCCACCGGCCTCGGCTTTCTGGCCACCCTGCGCCGCGACGGCTGGCCGCGCATTAGCGGCATCGAGCCGCTATTCTTCGACGGCGAGCTGTGGCTGGGCATGATGCCCGGCTCGCGCAAAGCGGCCGACCTGCGGCGCGACCCGCGCTTCGCCCTGCACAGCGCCAGCACCGACAAGCAGGTCACCGACGGCGACGCCAAACTCGGCGGCCGCGCCGTCGAGGTGACCGAGGCGGCCGAGCACGCCCGCTACGCGCGGGCCTTCAAGGACCACAGCGGCTACGAGCCGGGCGCGGGTCCGTTCTGTCTGTTCCGCGCCGAGGTGTGCGAGCTGTCGCTGCTCAAGCCGGCCGGCGACCACCTCGACATCGCCTGGTGGCGGGCCGGCGGCCCCGTCCAGCAGGTCGAGCGCCGCTAGCCGCGCCCACCCTCCGCCCCCCCACGCCGCCCCGCACGGCTCGTACGCCGCTCCTCACCGGCGCTGCTGCATGGCCCGCGCAGCGGCCGCGGGCGGAGGCGGCAGTGGCGCCTCCGCCCGCAGGCATCCCAAAGCGGCGAGGCGGAACCGGCCGCCCACGCTTCAAGCACCCTGACGCGGTGGGCTGCAACGCCGCACGGCTCCGCACACAGTGGACAGCACTGACGCGGTGGGTAGTAGCGCCGCCCCCTCACCCGCGCTGCCGCGCGGCCTCTCCCCGGGTGGGGCGAGGCGGTACGGGCCGTCTACGCTTCAAGAGACCCTGACGCGGTGAGCTGCAACAGCACGGTTGGCCCTGAAGGTGAGCGGCCCACGCAGCCTCGCCCCTGGAGGGGAGAGGCCGCGCGGCAGCGCGGGTGAGGGGGGTGCTGCGACGAGGGCGCGCCGGGTCAGCGAGGCGCCGCGGCTAGACGATGCGGTGGTGCTCGCAGGCCAGGCCGCCGGCGCGGGCGATGCGGATGGCGTCGTAGAGGGTCACGGCGGCGCGCACGGCGCCGCGCGCTTCGAGGTGCATGGCCTGGTGCTGGAACTCGGTCAGCGCGGCCTCCCAGCCGGCGCGGAGGTCGATGGAGCCGAGGTCTGGCGGGCTGGCCGTGTGGCCCGGGCGCTCGATAGGTGACATGGTGCGGGGCGTTCTCCTGATCTGCCCGGGCGGTGCCGGGAGGGGACCCTCGCACCGCCTCGTTCAGCGCCCGTTGCGCCGCGGTCGAGCTCGCGTGGTGGTCGCCGCCGCCCATCGTTGCCGTGGTCCGCCGTACCGCGGCGCCGCACCGCACGCCCCGCACCTCCAGTGCGCCGCCAATCACCCGAGCGCGCCCCTCACCCACGCCGCCCCGCACGGCTCGTACGCCGCCCTCACCGGCGCTGCCGCGCGGCCGTTATCCACCCCGCAGGGGCGAGGCGGGCGAGCCGGGTCAGGAGGCGTACCGGGCGAGGGGGCTGTGGCCGGCGGTGCGCCGGGCGGGGGAGCGGTCGCGGTGGGCGGTGGGTCGGCTACCCTGAGGACGCAGCGACATGCACCAGGACGGAGCCGTATGAACCCTGGCTCGAGCCGCGACACGGCGACCCTCGATCTCGTCCAGCGCCTGGCCCGCCTGGACACCTGCGGCGTCTCCGACGCCCTCGACCGGCTGGGGCTCGCGGGCGCCGTCCTCGGCCTGCGACCGATGTGGCCGTGTCCGCGCATCGCCGGGCGCGCGATCACGGTCCGGCTGCGCAAGGCCGCGCCGGGCGAGCACGCGCCGCGGCACCTCGGCACCGCCGCCGTCGAAGCCGGCGGGCCCGGCCAGGTGATCGTCATCCAGCACCACGAGCACGACCAGGCCGCCGGCTGGGGCGGCATCCTGTCGCTGGCGGCGCGCACCAAGGGCATCGAGGGCGTGATCGTCGACGGCCTGTGCCGCGACGTCGACGAGAGTCGCGAGGTGGGCTGTCCGGTTTACGCCCGCGGAGCCACGCCGATGACCGCCCGCGGCCGCATCCTCGAGGCGGCGACCGGCGAGCCGATCGAGGTCGACGGCCTGACGGTCCAGCCCGGCGACTTCGTCATCGCCGACTGGAGCGGCGTCGTGTTCGTTGCCGCCCAGCAGGCGGCGGAGGTCATCGCCAGTGCCGAGCAGTTGGCGGCGCGCGAGGCACAGATGGCCGAGGCGGTGCGGGCCGGCCGCTCGGTCGTGGAGGTGATGGGGGCAAGCTATGAGACGATGCTCGGACGGCCTGCATGAGCGTGAGACTGGCCTCGGACAGACGGTATGCGTGTGAACATGTGCGGGACAGATGGCATGAGCGTGAACGTACGCGGGGACAGATGGCATGAGCGTGAGACGATGCTCGGACGGAACGCATGAGCGCTGACGCGACGGTCCAGGGCCTCGGCGAGCTGCCGACGGCGACCATCTCGGACGCGCTCGATCGGCTCGGTGTCGCGGGCCAGGTGCTGGGGATGGCGCCGCTCGATCCGCGCTTCCGCCTGGCCGGTCGCGCCTTTACGCTGCGCTACCGCCCGGCTGGCATCATCGAGCGGGGCACGGTTGGCGACTACATCGACGACGTGCCGCCCGGTGAGGTCGTCGTGCTGGACAACGCCGGTCGCCTCGACTGCACCGTCTGGGGTGACATCCTGACCGCCGTCGCCAACCGCCGCGGCATCGGCGGCACGGTCATCCATGGCGTCTGCCGCGACGTCCAGCGGGCGCTGGATCTGGGCTATCCGATCTTCAGCCGTGGCCGTTACATGCGCACCGGCAAGGACCGCGTCGAGGTCGAGAGCACGGGCGCGCCGGTCTCGCTGGGCGAGGTCCAGGTGCGGCCCGGCGACATCCTGATCGGCGACACCGACGGGCTGCTGGTGGTGCCGCGCGGGCGGGAGGCCGAGGTGCTCGAGACGGCCCGCCAGATCGAGGAGGCCGAGCAGGCCATCGAGCGCGAGACGGCCAAGGGCATCCGGCTCGACGAGGCGCGCCGCACCTTCCGCTACCACCAGCTCCAGACGAGGGCCTGAGCCATGCAGATCGCCATCGGTACCTACGACCACACGCGCGCGCTCAAGGACGGGTCGGTGTCCTCGCCTAAGGTGCCGCTCGAGTTCGTCGAGGTCACGCCGATCACCCGCGCCTTCCGCTCCATGGCCAGCGACCTGGCCTACGACATCTCCGAGATGGCCCTGTGCACCTACATGCTGGCCAAGGTCCTCGAGCGGCCGATCGTGGCCCTGCCGATCGTGCTGGTGCGCTCGTCGATCCTCGGCGCGCTGGTCACGGCCGGCGACATCACCGACCCGTCGAAGCTCAACGGCCAGACCCTAGGAATCCGCTCCTACACCCAGACGACCGGCGTGTGGGTGCGCGGTGTCCTCCAGGATGCGTTCGGCGTGGACTTGGGCTCACTGCGCTGGGTCACCTTCGAGGGCGCCCATCTCGACGCCTATCAGGACCCGCCGAACGTTAGCCGCGCGCCGGCCGGCGCCTCGCTCGACGAGATGCTCCGCTCGGGCGACCTGGTGGCTGGCATCGGCGCCCCGGCCCGCGACGGGCTGCGCACGCTCCTGCCCGACCCGGCGGCGAGCGAAGCGGCCTGGTCGTCGAAGACGGGCATCCGCCCGGTCAACCACGTGGTGGCCATCAAGCGCGAGCTGTGGCCGCTGCACCAGGACATCGTCGACCTGTTCGAGCGGGCGCGCGGCGGCGACGGCGCGAGCGTGCCGCCGATCGGCATCGAGCCCAGCCGGCCGGCCTTCGAGGCGCTCACCCGCTACGCCCACGAGCAGGGCATCACCCCGCGCACACTGAGCGTCGACGAGCTCTTCGCGCCCTGACCCGCCGAAGCGCATGCGCTGAGGCCCCACGAGGCACGCCGAGTGGGACCTGCCGAGCCATGGCGAGGCGGCACATAGAAGCCCAGGCGACGTATTGGGATAGATTCGGCTGTCTTGGGACGGCGCTGCGCGCCGGCGGAGGCTCCGCTCCCGTCTACCCCCGGCCTATTCGGCAGCCGTGAACAGCACGCACGTCACCTGCCATTCTCAGGTGCGCTGCGGCTTCGCCTCCGTGCGCTTGCGACGCTTGAGGATGCGGCTGGCGATCATGTTGCGATGGATCTGCATGGTGCCGCCGTAGATGCTGGTGCCGCGGACGCGGCGGTAGCGCTGGTTGACGGGCGCCTCGGCCATGTAGCCGTAGCCGCCGAACAGCTGGATGGCCATGTCGCACACCCGCAGGCACGTCTCGGCCACGAACACCTTGGCCATCGACACCTGGAGCGGGTCGAGCTCGCCCTCGTGCTCGCTGCGGGCGGCCTGGTAGAGCACGGCGCGGCTGGCGTTGAGCTGGATGGCCATGTCGGCCAGCATCCATTGGAGCCCCTGGAAGTCGGCCAGCTCGTGGCCGAACTGGCGCCGCACCTGGGTGTGTTGGAGCGCCTCGTCGTAGGACGCCTGGGCCATGCCCAGCGCCTGGGCCACGCCGGACAGGCGGTTGCGGTTGTAGATGCGGATCAGCCGACCGAAGGCGTCGCCGGTGACCAGCACGTTGTCGCGCGGCACGCGGCAGTCCTCGAACAGCAGTTGGGCCTGGTCCTCGTCGGCCATGTTGTGGTCGTTGCGCAGAATCTGAAAGCCGGGCGTGTCGCGCTCGACGACCAGCGCGCCGATGTTGCGGCCGCCCTCGCCCGGCCCGAAGCGGGCGTAGGTGATGAAGACGTCGGCGTGCTTGCCGCCGCTGATGAAGATCTTGCCGCCGTTCAGGCAGTAGGCCTGGCCGTCGTCGGCCAGCGTGGCGGTTGTGCGCATCTCGGTCGCCGCCGAGCCGGCCTCCGGCTCGGTCATGGCGATGGCGCAGCGCAGGCGGCCCTCACAGATCGGCCGCAGCCAGCGCTCCTGCTGGGCCGGCGTGCCGAGCACCCACAGGTGGCTAGCGGTGCCGGTGCCGTTGGTGTGCATCTCGGCGGCGCTGCGCGGGTCGTACTTGGCCATCTCCTCAACCGCCAGCAGCGCGTCGAAGTACCCGAGCCCGCCGCCACCGTACTCGACCGGCGCGGTCAGCCCCAGCAGGCCCTGCTGGCCGAGCCGGCGCAGGCGGACGCGGTAGGCCTCCTCCGTCTCGGGCTTGAAGGCGGCCGCGGCCAGCTCGTTGCGCGCGAACTCGGCCACCATGCGCTTGATCGCCAACTGATCTTCAGTGAGCTCCACGGAACGACGAGCCTCCCCAAGGGCAGGATCTAGCAGGCGACTTCGACGGCCGCGTCCAGCAGCAGCACGCCCTGGCCGGCCGGCAAGAGCAGGAGTGGATTGATCTCGACGTCGAGCACCTCCGGCGGCAGCCCGGCGGCGAGCTCGCCCATGCGGACGATGGCCGCGTTCAGCGCCGCGAGGTCCCAGGCGCGGCCACCGCGGGGCCGGCGTACCAGTGCCGCGCCGCGCAGGTCGTCGAGCATCGCCTCGGCGCCGGCCGGTGTGACCGGCGCCAGGCGCAGGGCCACGTCGCCGAGGGCCTCGACGTGCTCGCCGCCCAGGCCGACCACCACGAACGGCCCGAGGATCGGGTCGCGGCGGGCGGCCAGCAGCAGTTCGAGGCCGCCGGCCGGCGCCATCTGCTGAACGAGCACGCCCATCAGTAGACCGACGCCGGCCCGTTCGACGTTGGC
>Ga0213876_10001426_pt1 | contig 14892 bp, 13 predicted proteins | sample BarmaccomBMRX_R9_FD_160113 | JGI IMG/M metagenome (GOLD analysis project Ga0213876, IMG submission 160113) | Root-associated microbial communities from Barbacenia macrantha in rupestrian grasslands, the National Park of Serra do Cipo, Brazil - RX_R9 | ecosystem: Host-associated > Plants > Roots...
GCGTCGGACCGAAGCAGGCGGCGGTGTTCGAGGACGCCATCTCCGGCGTACAGGCCGGCCGGGCGGGTGGCTTCGCCGCCGTCGTCGGTGTCGACCGGGCAGGGCATGCTGATGCCCTGCGCAGCAACGGTGCGAGCGTCGTCGTCAGCGACCTTGCGGAACTACTCGAGCACTGAGGAGCCTGACGGCGTGATCGAACAGTCGGCGTACCCCGTCGAGCCATGGGTGGTTCGCGAGACGAACTTCAACCTCGAGCTGCTTGCGCAGTCCGAGTCCGTCTTCGCGCTGTCGAACGGGCACATCGGGATGCGCGGGAACCTCGACGAGGGGGAGCCGCACGGGATTCCAGGCATGTACCTGAACTCGTTCTACGAGAACCGCCCGTTGCCCTACGCGGAGTCGGCGTACGGGTATCCCGAGATCGGACAGACCGTCGTCAACGTGACCGACGGCAAGCTGATCCGGGTCCTGGTCAATGACGAGCCGCTCGACGTCCGGTACGGCGAGCTGCGATCGCACGAGCGGTTGCTCGACTTCCGCGCCGGGACACTGACCCGCTCGCTCGACTGGGTGTCACCGGCCGGGCAGCGGGTGCGGGTCCGCTCCCGTCGCATGGTGTCCTTCGTGCAGCGTGCGGTCGCCGCGATCGAATACATCGTCGAACCGGTCGATGCGCCGGCGCGTTTCGTCATCCAGTCGGAGCTGGTGGCGAACGAAGAGCTGCCTCGGATGAAGAAGGACCCCCGCGTCTCGGCGATCCTCGACAACCCCTTGGTGGGGGTAGAGAACTTCCAGCAGGACAACGGCGGCATCCTGCTGCACCACACGCGATCCAGCGGCCTGTCGATGGCAGCCGGCATGGACCACGTCATCGACGGTCATGGCCGGCTCGAGATCGACGTCGACTCCCGTGAGGACTGGCTGCGGACGACGGTGGTCGCACACCTTCGTCCAGGCGAGCGCTTGAAGATCGTCAAGCTGTTGGCGTACGGCTGGTCCAGCCTGCGATCGCGGCAGTCGCTTCGCGACCAGGTGGCGGCTGCGTTGTCCAGCGCTAGGTACTCCGGCTTCGAAGGGCTGATGCAGGAGCAACGCGCCTACCTCGACGACTTCTGGGAGTCCGCCGACGTCGAGGTGGAGGGCGACCCGGAGATCCAGCAGGCGGTGCGCTTCGGACTGTTCCACGTGTTGCAGGCGGGCGCGCGCGCCGAGCGGCGATGCATTCCCGCGAAGGGCCTCACCGGACCCGGGTACGACGGGCACACGTTCTGGGACACCGAGGGGTTCGTTCTCCCGGTGCTCACCTACACGCAGCCCAGCGCGGCCGCGGACGTCATCCGGTGGCGGCACTCGACGCTGGACCTGGCGAAGGAGCACGCGACCGCGCTGAACCTCAAGGGAGCGGCGTTCCCGTGGCGGACGATTCGCGGCCAGGAGTGCTCCGGTTACTGGCCGGCAGGCACGGCGGCGTTCCACATCAACGCCGACATCGCCGATGCGGTCGAGCGCTACCGGCTTGTGACGGGTGACGACTCGGTCGACAAGGCGGTCGGCGTCGAGCTGCTCGTCGAGACGGCGCGGATGTGGATGTCGCTCGGCCACCACGACCCGGACGGGCGGTGGCACGTCGACGGCGTGACCGGCCCGGACGAGTACAGCGCGATCGCGGACGACAATGTCTTCACCAACCTGATGGCTGCACGAAACCTCATCTCTGCTGCCGAAGCGTGCACCCGGCATCCGGCGATCGCGCAGTCGCTGCACGTCTCGCTGGAGGAGGCGGCCGCCTGGCGCGATGCCGCGAAGGACGTGCACATCCCGTACGACGAGAAGCTCAACGTGCATCCGCAGTCCGAGGGTTACACCCGTCACCAGGACTTCGACTTCGAGGGATACCAGGACAAGTACCCGCTGCTGCTGTCGGCGCCGTACTTCGACCTGTACCGCAAGCAGGTGATCAAGCAGGCAGACCTGGTGCTCGCGATGCACTGGTGCGGTGACTACTTCTCTGCGGCGGACAAGGCGCGCAACGTCGACTACTACGAGCGCCGTACCGTCCGGGACTCGTCGCTGTCGGCGTGCACGCAGGCGGTGCTGGCCGCCGAGGTCGGACATCTCGAGCTGGCGCACGACTACGCCTATGAGGCGGCGCTGATCGACCTCCGGGACCTCCACCACAACAGCCGTGACGGCTTGCACATGGCATCGCTCGCGGGGGCCTGGATCGCGCTGGTCGCCGGCTTCGGTGGGCTGCGCGACTACGGCGGACAGCTGCGGTTCGACCCGGCACTTCCGGCCGGTATCTCCCGGCTGTCGTTCAGCCTGCGGTGGCGCGGCGCGCGGCTTCGCGTGGCCTTCGACCAGCATGAGGTGACGTACTCATTGCACGAGGGCGACGAGGGTGAGATCGAGCTGCGCCACGACGGCGAGGACGTGGTGGTGACGGCGGCCGAGCCGGTGACCCGCAAGCTCGAGCAGCGGGTGCCGCTGATCAAGACCCCGCCGCAGCAGCCGGTCGGGCGAGAGCCGGCCCAACGCCACGCGGGCGGCTGACTCGTCAGGTCGAGTTCCAGCGGCGGATGGCGGGGGTTTCTCGCTCCCAGCCCAGAATGCTCAGCGTCGCGGTTGCGAGGACCAGATTGGCTCCGAGCGCGGGTTCGGCATCGATCCAACGCGCCGCGAGGATCCGCAGGGCGTGGCCGTGTCCGAAGACGAGCACACGACCGTCGACCTGGCGGATCCGCGTGATCACTCGATCCAGCCGGTTGCTGACCTCGGCAAGCGTCTCGCCGTTCGGGAAGTCGTCGCTGAACGTCGTCCACCCGGGTCTGGTTCGCCGGATCTCCGCGGTCGTGATCCCCTCGTAGTCGCCGTAATCCCACTCCCGAAGATCCGGCTCCGCCTCGGCGGCATCGCCGTACCCCGCCAGCTCGCAGGTCTCGCGCGCGCGGGCGAGGGGACTGGTGAGCACCAGCTCGAACCGCTCGCCGGCGAGCAGCTCGCCCAGGGTGGCCGCGGCGGCACGGCCGTTGGCGTTGAGCTCGAGATCCGTGCGGCCCGTATGACGTCCGGCCGCACTCCAGTCGGTCTCGCCGTGGCGAGCGATCCACACCTCTTCGGCCGTCACCGGAGCAGCATCTCCCACGGGTGCCTTGCGCCCGCCACTAGGTTGAGGTCATGCGAGGCACCGCGTTCAGCGCACCCGTCGACGGTGGACAGGTATCCGGGTGGATCGACGGGCACGGCACCCCCGTGCTGTTGCTGCACGGCGGGCCCGGACTGTCCTACGACTACCTCGACGAGATCGCGGCGGAGATCGGCGGCGGTTACCAGTTCGCCGCTTACCAGCAGCGCGGCATCGAGCCGTCGATGCTGGACGGACCGTACGACGTCGAGACTCACCTGGCGGACCTCGCCGCTGTCCTCGACGCCCTCGAGTGGCAGATGGCATACGTCGTCGGGCACTCGTGGGGCGGCCATCTTGCGCTGCACGCTGCGGCCGCCTTGCCGGAGCGGCTCCTCGGCGCCCTCGCGCTCGACCCGCTGGGCGCGACCGGCGACGGCGGCATGAAGGTGTTCAACGACGAGATGCTCGCGCGCTGTCCGGAGGCGGTCCGGGAGAAGGTCGCCGAGCTCGACGAGGCAGCGCAGAGTGGCGCCGGTTCGGTCGATGAGGCCATCGAAGGCATGCGGCTGTACTGGCCGGCCTACTTCGCCAACTGGGACGACGCACCGCCGATGCCGCCGATGCGGATGTCTGTGGCCTCCTACGCAGCCGGCTCGACGTCGATCACGAATCACTTGCCGGAGCTGGAAGCGGCGCTGCCGTCGATCTCCGTGCCCGTCGGCATCGTCGCCGGCGCGGCGAGTCCGATGCCGGTGTACGACGCCGCCGTGCTCACCGCGAAGCGGATCCCTGGCGCCTGGGTCGAGACGATCGACGACGCCGGGCACTTCCCGTGGTTCGAGAAGCCCGGGTGCGTCCGCGCCGCGCTCGACCGGCTGGCCGGGGCCTGATGGCGAGGCTTGCCGACGTCATTGCTGCTTTCGAGCGACGCTACGACCCGTCGTGGGCGGCGGAATGGGACACCGTCGGTTTGGTCTGCGGTGACCCCGCGACCGACGTGACCCGGGTTCATTTCGCGGTCGACCCGGTCGAGGTGGTGGCAGCCGCCGCGGTCGCCGCCGGCGCCCAGCTGCTCGTCACGCACCATCCGCTGTTCCTCGGTGGCACCGACTCGGTCGCCGCGACGACGGCCAAGGGGCGCGTCGTCCATCAGCTGGTGACGAACGGGGCGGCGTTGTACGTCGCGCACACGAACGCCGACGTCGCACCAGCGGACAGCGTGAGCGACGCGCTCGCCGCGGCGGTGGGTCTCACGGACGTTCGCCGGCTCGACCCGGTAGCCGAGCTCGGTCTCGGCCGGCTCGGGAACCTGCCCGCGCCGGTGACGCTGCGAGAGTTCGCGGACGCGGCCGCCAAGGCGCTGCCGGCAACCGTGTGGGGAGTGCGTGCCTCGGGCGACCCGGACCGGATGATCAGCACCGTGGCCGTCGCGGGTGGCGCGTGTGGCGATCTCGCCGAGCAGGCGGCCGCCGCGGGTGCCGACGTACTGCTCACCTCAGACCTCAAGCACCACCGAACCTCCGAAGCGGTGGCCGACACCGGCATCGCGCTCATCGACGCGGCGCACTGGGCGACTGAGCATCCATGGCTCGCGGTCGCCGCTGACCTCCTCGGCCGTGACCTCGCCGACGCTGGCACTACGGTGGAGTGCACGGTCTCGTCGACCGTCACCGACCCGTTTACGCTGCACGCCCACTCCCCGGGCGACTGACCTCGAGGACCGTGTGAACGCCGCCCCCGCAGACCAGCTCCGTCTTCTCGACGTCCAAGCGCTCGACTCCGCGATCGACCGGCTGGCGCATCGCCGGGCGACGCTCCCAGAGCTCGCGCAGCTGGACTCGCTGCACGCCCGGGCCGCGCAGATCGATGACGACATCGTGCGAGGGGAGACCGAGGACAGCGACCTCGGGCGGGAGCAGGCCAAGGTCGATGCCGACGTCGAGATCGTGCGCGGCCGGATGGATCGAGATCAGAAACGGCTCGACGCCGGACAGGTCAGCTCACCGAAGGAGCTCGAGAACCTGCAGTCCGAGATCGAGTCGCTGCATCGACGGCAGGCGGAGCTCGAAGACGCCGAGCTCGAGGTCATGGAACAGCGGGAGACCATCGAGCTTCGCCTCAAGGAGCTGCGTGCCGAGCAGGCGCAGCTGACGGAGTCGATCGCGGCCGCGACCGCCAGCCGCGACGCGACGTGGGCTGAGATCGATGCGGAGACCGAGAAGTCGAAGACGCAGCGGCAGGAGCTGGCGGCGACGCTGCCAGCGGATCTGCGGGAGCTGTACGAGAAGCTTCGGTCGTCGTCGGGCGGAGTCGGTGCTGCGGCGCTGCATCGCGGCCGCTGCGAAGGCTGTCACCTCCAGCTCAACACGACGGACCTCAACGCCATCAAGGACGCGCCCGAGGATGAGGTCATCCGGTGTGAGGAGTGCCGGCGGATCCTCATCCGCACCGCAGAGTCAGGGCTGTGACCGGGCGGCGGGTCGTCGTCGAGGCCGACGGGGGGTCGCGCGGCAACCCGGGACCGGCGGGGTACGGCGCGGTGGTGCGGGACGCGGACACGGGTGAGGTGCTCCGAGAGATCGCCGAAGGCATCGGCACGGCGAGCAACAACGTGGCGGAGTATCGCGGGTTGATCGCTGGCCTGACCGCCGCGAAGGAGCTGGGTGCAGCGTCCGTCGACGTGCGGATGGACTCGAAGCTCGTCGTCGAGCAGATGGCCGGGCGCTGGAAGGTCAAGCACCCGGATATGCAGACGCTGGCGAAACAAGCTGCGGCCCTCGTCCGGGCGCTCCCAGCCGTCTCGTTCTCGCACATCCGGCGGGAGCTCAACGGTCACGCCGACCGCCTCGCGAACCAGGCGATGGACGACCAGGCGGCGGGCCTCGCGTGGACCCCTCGCGCTGAAGCTGGGCCGGCCGCCGCGCCGAGCAAGCCTGCGAACACCTTGTACGGCTGGGCGGCGCCGGTGGGCTCGCCCACCCACGCGCTGCTGCTCCGTCACGGTGAGACGCCGCTGTCGCTGGAGAAGCGGTTCAGCGGCTGCGGCGAACCGGAGCTCACGGACCGAGGCAAGGCGCAGGCCGCCGGTGCCGCGCAACGACTCCGTGAGGCGGGGATCGACGTGATCGTCGCGTCACCGCGTCGACGCACTCAGCAGACTGCCACGGTGGTCGCCGAGCTGCTCGGTCTACCGGTCGAAACCGAGCCGGGCTTCGCCGAGACCGACTTCGGTGAGTGGGAAGGCATGACCTTCGGGGAGGTCGGAAAGGCAGACCCGGCGGCGCTTCGACGCTGGCTCGATGATCCGAGCGTCGCGCCCCCGGGCGGGGAGAGCATGGCCTCGACCGCGAGTCGGGTTGCCGCGGCGCGTGCACGGGTGAGTGAAGCGCATCCTGGGAAGACAGTGCTCGTGGTCAGCCACGTGACTCCTATCAAGATCATGCTTCGCGACGCGATCGGCGCGCCGTTGGACGCGATCTACCGCATCCACCTTGATCCCGCGTCACTGTCGGCGATCGACTGGTTCGTCGACCGGCCCGGCGTGGTGCGGCTCATGAACGACACCAGCCACCTCGGGGAGCACGCGACCGCGCCGTTCCACTGATGTCGAGCGTCATCTCGTGGCACGACGTGTGGCAGGTCGTGCAGCAAACCGGTCCGGTCGTCGGATTTCTCGCCGCCATCCTGGTGATCGCCGACTGTGCGGCTGCGGCAGGAGTGTTCGCCGCTGCGGCCTCAGTGGTCGCCCGGCGCGCCGGCTCCACGGGTGGCGGACTGCTCGGTGCCGTCACCGCGCTCGCGGCGATCACGACCGCGACGCTGTCCCTCGACACCACCGTCGTACTCCTGACACCCGTGGTGCTGGCCACCGTTCGCAACCGCGACGCGGAGCCGAGGCCGCACCTGTATGCGACGGCGCATCTCGCCAACTCTGCCTCGTTGCTGCTGCCGGTCTCGAATCTCACCAACCTGCTCGCCTTGGCAGTGCTGCCCATCTCGTTCCTCCGCTTCGTCGGACTTATGGCCCTGCCGTGGCTGGTGGCGATCGCGGTCGAGCTCGCCGGACACCGGGTGGTGTTCCGCCGTGACCTCGAGGCGCCGATCGGTGCTGCGCCGACCGCGCGGACGAGCTTCCCGCGGTTCGCGACCGCAGTGGTCGCGCTGACGGTTGCAGGGTTCGCGGTGGCGTCGCTCGCCGGCCTCGAGCCGGTGTGGGTGGCTACGGCTGGCACGGTGATCCTTGCTGGTCAGCGGCTGGTCGCTCGTGATGTGACCGTGCGGCGCGTCATCACGGCGGCCGCGCCGTTGTTCTGCTTGTTCGTGATGGGACTCGCCGTGGCGGTGCGGATCATCTCCGACCATGGACTGGGCGATCTGCTGCGGCATGCCATGCCGGACGGTACGTCGTTGCCGGTGCTCCTCGGCGTCGCTGGGATCGCTGCGGTGCTGTCCAACGTGGTGAACAACCTGCCGGCGACGCTCGTGCTGCTGCCGGTGGCGATGGCGAGCGGGGGCGTGGCGGCGGTGCTCGCTGTTTTGATCGGGGTGAACATCGGGCCGAACCTTACCTATCAGGGCTCCCTCGCGACGCTGCTGTGGCGGCGAGGTGTCGCTGAGGTCCCCGGCGTACCGGACCTCGGTGTCTTCACCCGGCTCGGCCTCGCGACCGTGCCGGCCGGGATCCTCGCGGCGACCTGCGCGTTGTGGCTGTCGATCCGCGTGATCGGGGTCTGACTACAGCGTCCGCAACGCCTCGCGGACCCGTGCCCAGGCCGCCGAGCTCGGATCGATGTGGGAGAAGTGGTCGCCCGGTACGACGGCGAGCGTGCTGTCGTCGCTAGCCTTGGTGGCCGCATCGACATACGTCTCGCTCTGACTGAGCGGCACGATGTCGTCCTTGGCATCGTGCACGAGCACCGTTCGCACGCCGGTCGGGAGCAGCTGCACCGGGTCACCCTCGCGATAGCGCTGTGGATGTTGGCTCGGCGTGCCGTCCATCAGCGCCTGCGGCGCGCCGGTTCCGAGGCTCTGGTCGGCCGCTTGGGTGAGGGCGACGACGCCGGCCTGCGGGATGGCGAGCGCCGGCAGGTGGAGCGCTGGGTTGTGTCCCGGTGCGCCGATCGGCAGCTGTCCGCGCGAGGCGACCCAAGCGGCAAGATGGCCGCCGGCAGAGTGGCCGACGACTGCGATGCGCTCCGCATCGACGCGGTCACCGAAGTGGCCGTGCAAGAGATGGTCGTATCCGGCGGCGACATCGTCGAAGGTCGCGGGATAGGGCACGACCGACGAGCGATAGTCGAGGTTCCAGCACAAGAAGCCCTGCTCGGCGAGGTCGAGGGCGACCTGATCCTCCAGGTGGCGGTCGTACTGCTTGCGCCAGAACCCGCCATGGATCAGCACGACGGTGGGCGCGGGACCGTCGCCGTCCGGCACGAACCACTCGCCGGCCTGCAGCGTCTCCTTGCCGTACGGCTCGGCCAGGCGGATCACTGAGCTCGACACGTGGCGTGCCCCCTTGCCTTTGCTTGCACCGCCGCACGCAGCGGTGGCAACCGCCAGGCCCGCGGCGCCGAGCAGTTGGCGGCGGCTGACGGCCACGCGAACCTCACTCCAGCTGGCTCTTCCTCAACTTAGTCCGACGTTCGCGCCTTGCGGGGATTCAGTTCGACTCGAGGGCGCCGGAACAACCGAGGCAAGAAGCGCAGCATGAGAGCAGACCAGGTGACGTGGGTGAGGATCGGCGCCTGGATGCCACCGGTCGCGCGACGCTGTAGGCCGAACAGCGCGCCCATGACGGCGGACGCGAGCACCAGCGCGGGGTTGCGGGTGGTCGTGGTTGCGAGGGTGTAAGCCGCGGTCGTCCGCACGACGGGCTGCCGTCCGGCAGCGGCATAGATCGCGCCGCGAAAGAACACCTCTTCGGCGACTCCGTTGGCGAGAGCCGTCGTCATCACCAGCCGTTCGGATCCCTCGTTGGCGTACTGCATGACGTCGACGAGCGCCCGTCGAAGGGGCGGGACCCGACGAGCAGCGAGAGCGGCGGCATAGAAGGCGCCGAACGCGGCTGCGCCGGTGGCGACCGGTACGACGACGTCGCGCCGGTCGCCGAGTGGCAGCCGGCCTGAGCTCAGGCCTCCGACCGTCCACAGCCCCGCGACGCCGAGGGTGAGCGCATAGAACTTGCGGGAACCGGGTTCGGTCGACAGGGAGGCGCCGAGCAGGCCGGCGCCCGCGACCGCGGTGGCGGCGACGACCTTCCGTCGGCGCGCGATGATGTCGTGGCTGACCGCGCGGTCGGCGGCGCGCTCGGCAAGCGCCGCCAGCACCGCGTCGTCGTACCCCATCGGGTCGAACGGGATCAGCTCACGAATCCGGCCATCGCGGACGACGACCTCGTTCGTCATCGAGTCGACCAGCGAGCGACCGGTGGCGGCATCGACGTCGGTGACGAGGGACAGCCATCGTGAGGACAGGCGGGGGGAGAGGAGAGGCACCGGGACGATCAGGCGCCGCCGACCTTCGAGGGAGGCGACGCGTGTCATCATCTCGCGGTACTCGAGCACCTCGGGCCCGCCGATCTCGAAGGTCTGCCCAACCGTCTCCGGAGTGTCGAGGACTCCGACGAGATAGCGGATGACATCGGCGATCCCGATCGGCTGGGTCTTGGTGCTGACCCACCGCGGCGTGACCATTGCCGGAAGGTGCTCGACCAGCTGTCTGGTCATCTCCCAGGAGATCCCGCCGTGACCGACGATGATGCCGGCTCGCAGCGTGGTGACCGGAACGCCGGCTTGGCCGAGCAGGCCTTCGACCTGGCGACGGCTCTTGAGATGTGGCGAGAGCTGGTCGTCGTCGGCGCCGAGACCACCCAGGTAGACGATGCGATTCACCCCCGCATCGGCTGCCGCGGCGCCGAAGTTCGACGCGGCCTCGGCGTCCGTTTTCACGAAGTCGGCAGAGCTCAGCGAGTGCACCAAGTAGTAGGCGACGTCAGAGCCGTGCAGCGCGGGACCGAGGCTCCCGGCATCGTGCACGTCTCCCGCCACGGGCTCACCGGCTCCGCCGTACCGATCGGGGTTGCGGGTCATGGCGCGCACGTCGTGCCCGGCCGAGACGAGGGCAGCGCACAGCCGGCTGCCGACGAAGCCGGAGGCGCCCGTGACCAGGATCTTCACAGGACGAAGTCTGTCCTGTCCTCCTGGCTCTACTCTCGGCGGCTGCCGGGAGCGCTAGGAAGCGCGGCGTTGCACCGGGACCGACGACGGATAGATCTGTCCGGTGTCGACGGCCGCCCAGATGGTGAAGCGGCGGCAGTCGGCGCACTCGCCGAAAGGTGTCAGAAGTGTGCGGGTGGCCATGACCCGCATCTCGATCTCGCAGCTGCAGAACTCGCAGTGTCCGAGCACGACCGCGGCTGGGCGCGCCTTGACCGTGTTCTCACGCATGCTGCCAACCTCCCGCGAGAGGTGGTTGTACGCAATCCGCAAATTGCCCCATTTGGCCCCGTCCGAAATGACTAGACCGAACCGTGGCCGATTGGTCGGATTCCGACCCGGCCGCAACGTACTCCGAGAGGTGTCGTTACACCTCGTCGAACGAGTCTTGCGGTCGGGGCCCGTTGGACGCGTGTTGTGCGTGCGGTGATCACCTCCTACGCTCGTTGCGGCGGACGAGTTGGTCGGACGGCCGCGTCGGCGCTTCGGCGTCGCCGAGGAAAGTCCGGGCTCCGAAGGGCAGGGTGGTCGGCAACACCGACCCGGGGTGACCCGCGGGATCAGTGCCACAGAGAACAGACCGCCTGTCGGCTCCGGCCGGCAGGTAAGGGTGAAACGGTGGGGTAAGAGCCCACCAGCGCCCGAGGCGACTCGGGCGGCTAGGTAAACCCCACCCGGAGCAAGGTCAGACAGGAAGCGTCCGAGGGCGGCCCGCCCGAGCTTCCGGGTAGACCGCTAGAGGGTGTCGGCAACGGCACCCCGAGATGGATGGCCGTCAGGTCGGACCTCGGTCCGGCCTCACAGAACCCGGCTTACAGACCAACTCGTCCGCCCCATCAGCGCGCTCCGGCCGGAGCGTATGGCCCATGGCTGCGCAGCTTGGGTAGCGCATGGCCCATGGCTGCTCGGCTGGGGTGGCGAATGGCCCATGGGTGCCCGGCTTGGGTGGCGTATGGCCCATGGGTGCGGCGACACGGGCAGCGGTGGGCCATCCGTGCCGGGACGGCGCCCGTCGTGCTGCCAGACCGGTCAGGAGTAGGGGAGGAAGCAGATGCCGGCGAGGTTCGCGACGCCGCCGCATCGGTTGGAGCCCTGGTAGTTGTCGCTCGCGATCCACAGTCCGGCGCTGGTGAGCAGCATGTCGTCCGCGCCGAGACCGCGGTCACGGGTTGGGTTGAAGGTGACGCCGCCGGTCGAAGGAGAGACGCCGACCATCCCCGGCGCGACCACGGCACCTGGGCCCGCATAGTCGCAGCCTTTGGAGTTCGAAGCCCAGCGCTGGTGGCCGCCGAAGTACACGGTGCTTGCGTCGGCCGCGGCCGTATAGAGCGAGTCGCACCCGGTGTAGTTGATCCACCGGTGGGTGACGTTGCCTGACGTTGTTGGGAACGCGATCATCGCGTCGCAGAGGCCGGCTCGTGGTTGGCCGGTCGAGAATCCCGCGCCGTTGGCCGGCTTGTAGCCATTGGTTCCGACGTAGACCGCCGAACCGTCCGGCGACCACGCGGCGCCCTGCGCGTAGAACGGCTGATTGGTCGCACAGTTGCTGTCGAACTCGGTCGCGTGCCATGCGTCAGTCGTGGCGTGACCGCCGCCGAGGTCGAGCATCGCCACCTGCCGCCGAGCCTGACCTCCGATCGTGGTGAAGACGCCTTCCACGAGTTCCCTGGTGCCGTCCGGGCTCACCTGCTGGTTGTAGATCTTCGTGGCGTTCGACTCCGATGCGTGGCCGCTGTCGTCGGTGAACACATAGTTGCCCGAGATGTTGAGCGCCAGGTAGCCGTCGTTCTTGCCGGTGGTCGGGTCGAGACTCGCGAAGTACGGCGCGGCCGTGCTGCCGTTGATGCCGGTGAAGGCGCCACCAACCAGCAGGTGGCCATGGACACTGGCAATCGTGAACACGCGGCCCGCTGCGTTCGATGCGAACCCGCCGACGACGCCACCGCTCGATGTGCTGACCTCGGCGATGTTCTTGACCGCCGTCGATCCGATCTGGGTGAACTTGCCGCCGAGGTAGGCGTTCGAACAGTTCCCGTTGTTGAAGGCGATCGTGTCGACCGTGCCGTTCACGTTCGGATCCCAGTTGGTGACCGTGTACGGCGACACCGCCTGGAAGCTGAACGCGCCGTGCCGCGAGTAGGTCGTTGATCCTTTGATGATCGAGCTGAAGCTGCCGACCGCGTACATGGTCGAGCCGCATTGCTTGAGCTGCCGGATCTGCATGGTGGTGTTGGACGTCGGCAGGTGCGGGGTGCCGGTCGCAGGGGTGGACTTGACCGGGCCAGTTGGCGGCGCAGCGGATCCTGCGCCGCCAGCGGCGGCGATCATCGCCGTGCTCAACACCAGAGCGGCCGGCAGGGATCGCATGGACGGCCGAATCCGCATGGCAGGACCCCGTTCCCCTCGCGTCATCGGGCGCGGTGGGCCGCGCCTCAGAACGACGTCGGGGCCATGATCCGACCCTCACTGCCGAATTAGCAATGGAGGTTCGCACGTTTGATTTGTTGCTATACAGGGAATTTCCGGTGTGACCTGTTCACGTCGATCGCCGCGTTCGGGGCGCGTGATTCGGCCCAGCACAACGGAGGCCCATCATGGGTATCGGAGTTGGAATCTTCCTCATCGCGGTTGGCGCGATCCTTACCTTCGCCGTTCACGCCGTGACGGATGTCGCGAATATCCAGACCATCGGTGTGATCCTGATGATCGTCGGCGCCCTCGGCCTGGTCATCGACTTGATCATCTTTGCGCCGCGTCGCCGTGGCGTGGAGACGGCCGCGCCCGTCGCGCGCGAGCGGGTCACGACATACGAGACCTGACCCTCCGGGCGAGGGTCCCGCACCACCCTCTCGATGTGGCAGCGTCCGCTACGGCGGCGCTGCCACATCTGTGTCCAGGACCAGACCTGTAGTGACATCGGCCGCTGCGGAATGCAGGATGACCACCCTGAGCCGAATTCCGCAGCGTCGCGGGAGGGGGGTGTCGATGCAACTGCATCGAGTAGTCGCGGTGGCGATGGCTGTCGGCCTGGTCGGTACGGCGTGCGGTGCCCGCGTCTCCCGCGACGAGCGGTCCGCAGCCGCCAACGCCATCCTGTCCTCGTCCGGGTCAGGCACAACCGGCGGCACGCAGGCCACGGATGGCACGACCGACACGTCATCGCTCGGCCAGCAACCCGGATCGGACGGCAATGCCTCCGGCCCGACCACCAACGGGACGACCGGCAACAGCCAGCCGACCACCTCCGGCCAGACCTCGACCACCACCCACGGAAACCAGAGCACCACCACCACCAAGCCAGGGAAGAACGGCCAGCAGACCACCACGGCCGGTGCCAGCTGCCCGACGAGCGGAAAGGACGTCGGGCTCACCAGCAACTCGATAGTGCTCGGTGGCGTCGCCGACATCAGCGGCCCCGTCAGTGGCTTGTTCGCTGGCGCCAAGCAGGGCCTCGCCGCATTCCAGGCTTACGCGAACAGCCAAGGGGGCATCTGCGGTCATCAGGTGCAGATCCAGTTCGGAGACTCAGGCACGAACTGCAGCCAGAACCAGAATGTCACCGAGGGCCTCGTAAACAAGGTCTTCGCGTTTGTCGGCAACTTCTCGCTGTACGACGGCACCGGCTGCGGCGGCAAGGTGATCAAGGACAACCCGACCGTGCCGGACATCTCGGTGGCGATCGACCCGAGCCTGTCGACGTTGAAGAACCACTACGACTTCGCCCCTGGCGTCCCGGGCTACGGGACGGGCATGTTCGCCTACTACGCCAAGAAGTTCGGCACCAAGGTCCAGCGTGCCGGCACCATCACGGAGAACATCCCGTCAGTGCTCGCCAAGCAGAAGGTGTTCGTCCACACCGCGGAGAGCCAAGGGTGGAAGTTCGTCTACCAGAACGCCGCGTCGCCGACGTCGAGCAACTTCACGAGCAACTTCCAGCAGGCATGCGGGCGTGACCACATCCAGGTGTTCTTCACCGAGACCGTCAACGCCCAGTACGCCGCGACGATGCTGGCGAACGAGCGGTCGGTAGCGGCTTGCAAGGGCGTCATCAACGTCATGGGCATCGCGTACGACTCGGCCCTGCTCGGCTTCTACCAAGGCAACCCAGACGATCTCATCGTCTACGGCTGGACTCCGAACGCCCTGTTCTTCAACGCGGATGAGGCGAAGAACATCCCCGAGGTCGCACTGTTCCAGCAGTGGTTCCGACGTACCAACCCAGGACAGCCGCTGAACCTCTACGCCATGTACGTCTGGTCAGCCGGACGCCTGATGCAGCAGGCGATCGAGAACGCCGGCCCGACGCTCACTCGCAAGACCGCGCTGGCCTCCCTCGACAGGGTGAAGAACTTCGACGAGAACGGCTTGCTGATCCCGAGCACGCCATCATCGAAGACGACTGGCGGTCACTGCTATCTGCTCTTCGAGCTGCGTCACTCGACGTTCTCGCGGGTGGACGACCCGGCGACCGGCTTCCGATGCGACGGACGCTTCCTGCCGTTGAACTAGATCACTCGCCGGTCTCGCCGTCGATGGCTTCGCGAATCAGGT
>Ga0213876_10001427_pt1 | contig 14885 bp, 18 predicted proteins | sample BarmaccomBMRX_R9_FD_160113 | JGI IMG/M metagenome (GOLD analysis project Ga0213876, IMG submission 160113) | Root-associated microbial communities from Barbacenia macrantha in rupestrian grasslands, the National Park of Serra do Cipo, Brazil - RX_R9 | ecosystem: Host-associated > Plants > Roots...
GTCGCTCGGCGCCGTTTTCGCGATCTTCGCCGGCTGGTACTACTGGTTCCCGAAGATGTCGGGCTACATGTACAACGAGACCATCGGCAAGGCGCACTTCTGGTTCACCTTCGTCGGCGTCAACCTCGTGTTCTTCCCGCAGCACTTTTTGGGCCTCTCCGGCATGCCGCGGCGCTACATCGACTATCCCGACGCGTTCGCCGGCTGGAACTTCATCTCGTCGATCGGCTCCTACATTTCGGGTTTTGGCGTCCTGATCTTCCTCTACGGTGTGCTAGACGCCTTCATGCGCAAGCAGCAGGCGGCCAACAATCCCTGGGGGGCCGGTGCAACCACGCTGGAATGGACGCTGTCCTCGCCGCCGCCGTTCCACCAGTTCGAAGTGCTGCCGCGCGTGCAGTGAGACATCCGCGGCGCCTGCAAAAGGCGCCGCGACTTCTTGAGAAACAGGTTCACAAGTGTCGGTCATCGATCACGACGCCATCGCGCTCTCCTCGCCCCGCATTTCCGAGGCCGAGGTCGGCGATTATTTCGCGCTGCTGAAGCCGCGGGTGATGTCGCTCGTGATCTTCACCGCTCTGGTGGCACTGGCGATCGCCCCTGGGCATTTCCATCCCGTGCTGGCCTTCACCTCGCTGCTCTGCATCGCGGTCGGTGCGGGCGCCTCCGGCGCGCTGAACATGGCGCTCGAGGGAGACATCGACGCCAAGATGGTGCGCACCGCCAACCGGCCGATCCCCCGAGGCAAGGTCACGCGCGCCGAAGCGCTCGCTTTCGGTTCGACGCTAGCGTTCTTCTCGGTGCTGACCCTGGGCATCCTGGTGAACTGGTACGCTGGCGCGCTGCTCGCCTTCACCATCTTCTTCTACGTCGTCATCTACACGATGTGGCTAAAGCGCTGGACCGCCCAGAACATCGTGATCGGCGGCGCGGCCGGCGCGCTGCCGCCGATCGTGGCCTGGGTCGCCGCAACCGGGTCGCTGTCCGTAGAGCCGCTTTTGTTGTTCCTGATCATCTTCTTCTGGACCCCGCCGCATTTCTGGGCGCTGGCGCTGTTCCGCTCCGACGACTATGCACGCGCCGGCGTGCCGATGCTCCCCGTAGTCGCCGGTCCCGATGCGACGCGGCTGCAGATCCTGCTCTACACCATAGTGCTGGTCGCGATCGCGGGTTCGCCGTGGGCGCTCGGCTATTTCGACGCGGTCTACGGCGTGATCTCGCTGCTGCTTGGCGCCGGCATGCTGGTCCTTGCGGCCAATGTGTACCGCTGCCGCGAGCGGACCTCCTCGCTCCGCGCCACCCGAAAACTGTTTGCGTTCTCGATTCTCTATCTGTTCGTGCTGTTTGCGACGCTGTTGATCGAGGTCGTGGTCCGCGCCGGCGCGCCCATGATTGGTGCCTTGATCAGTTCTTCGTTCGCTTGATGGGGGCGCGGGCGGATCAGATGGCTGAGCAGGAGCCCGATGGAATCGTCCTCACCGAGGCGCAAAAGAGGAGCCGCCGGCAGCGCTCGATCGCCATCGCGCTCGCGCTCGGCGTGCTCGTGGTGCTGTTTTTCGCGGTTACGCTGGTCAAGGGGCCGGCCGTGCTGAACCGGCCGTTGTGATGGACATGGAGCAGGAGCCGAGCAAGATAGCCGAGAGCAGCGTGCGTCCGCGCTTTGGTCGCGACGCGCTGGTGGCCTCGATTTGCGGTTTCGTCGTGGTGCTGATGGTCGGCGCCGCCTATGCCGCCGTCCCCTTCTACAACTGGTTTTGCCGCACCACCGGCTTCAACGGCACCACGCAGGTCGCGACCTCCGGGCCCTCGGGCGCGCCGCTCGCGCGCAAGATCGCGGTGCGCTTCGACTCCAATGTCGCCGGCGGGCTGCCGTGGAAGTTCGAGCCAGAGGCGACCGAAATCGAGGTCAGGATCGGCGAGGTCGTCACCGTCAACTACACGGCCACCAACCAGTCGGCCCGCACCACCACGGGCGAAGCGGCCTATAACGTCGCACCGCTGACGGTCGGCGCCTATTTCCAGAAGATCAACTGCTTCTGCTTCACCGAGCAGACCATGGCGCCCGGCGAGAAGCGCGAGATGCCGGTGGTGTTCTATGTCGATCCTTCGATCGTCAACGATCATGAGAACGACAGCCTGAACACCATCACGCTGTCCTACACCTTCTATCCGGTGCGTGAGCCCACGGCAAAACCGCTGGCCGCGAGCGAGCCGGACAAGCCAAAGGGCAACCTTTGACCTCGCCCGTCGCGGCATTGTCGCGCAGGGTTTGCTTTTGTTGACGAATATGTGCCGGATGGGGCGGCACCGCGAACGGAGAGACGATAATGGCTACGGCCCAAGCAAAGCACCACGACTACCACCTGGTCGATCCGAGCCCGTGGCCGGTCGTCGGGTCGATCTCCGCCTTCATCATGGCGGTCGGTGCGATCGGCTGGATGCACCACATGTTCGGCGCGGCGCCGATCGTGTTCGGGGTCGGCCTGATCGGCGTGCTCTACACCATGGCGAGCTGGTGGGGCGACGTGATCCGCGAGGCCCAGTACAAGGGCGACCACACCCGCGTGGTGCAGATCAGCCACCGCTACGGCATGATCCTGTTCATCGCCTCCGAGGTGATGTTCTTCGTCGCCTGGTTCTGGGCCTTCTTCAACTCCTCGCTGTTCCCCTCCGATGCGGTGCAGGCGACCCGCGACGCGGTGTTCGGCTGCGGCGCCGGCACCCAGATGGGCGCCTGCGCGGTGCCGGGCACCTGGCCGCCCAAGGGCATCGAGGCGTTCGATCCCTGGCATCTGCCGCTGCTCAATACCCTGATCCTGCTCACGTCGGGCACGACGGTGACCTGGGCGCACCACGCGCTGCTCGAAAATGACCGGCAGGGCCTGAAATACGGCTTGATCCTCACCGTGCTGCTCGGGGCGAGCTTCACCTGCGTGCAGGCCTGGGAATATGCCCACGCCGCCTTCGGTTTCTCCGGCAGTGTCTATGGCGCCACCTTCTTCATGGCGACCGGCTTCCACGGCTTCCATGTGCTGATCGGCACCGTGTTTCTGATCGTCTGTTTGGCGCGCGCCTATGCCGGGCATTTCACCCCGAAGCAGCACCTCGGCTTCGAATTTGCCGCCTGGTACTGGCATTTCGTCGACGTGGTCTGGCTGTTCCTGTTCGTTTGCATCTACGTCTGGGGCACTGGCGGCGGCCGGCTCGGCGTCGAGTAGGCTGCTCGGCCTGGTTGATCAGTTTCGTTCACTTCAAAGAGGCGGCCGCAAGGGCCGCCTTTTTCTTGTGTCCTGTGCTACAAGGCGACTGTATCCTGGGTACCCAGATGACCGACGAGTCCTCCGTCACGATCGCTCAGACCGTTCTTCGCGGCGTCACCTGCCGCTGTCCGCGCTGTGGCCAGGGCAAGCTGTTCGCGGGTTTCCTGCGGCTGCGGCCGAAATGCGCCACTTGCGCGCTCGATTATTCCTTCATCGATTCCGGCGACGGTCCCGCGGTCTTCATCATCCTCATCGCCGGCGCGGTGGTCGTGACCGCGGCGCTGATCGTCGAAGTCAAATACCAGCCGCCATTCTGGGTGCATGCCGCGCTGTGGCTGCCGCTGATCCTCGCCACCACGCTGTGGCCATTGCGCGCGATGAAGTCGCTGCTGATCGCGCTGCAGTTCCACCACAACGCGGCGCCCGGCCGCCTGGTCGACCGCGCGCCGTAGTGACATGTTGGACCAGTTGCTGTTCGGCCGCATGAAGCCATGCGCCGGCGTCGCGGCGCCGGTGTGCTTCCCATCGTCTCAGTGGGGCATCGGCCGCTTTTGACGAGCGTTTTGTAAATGCCGAAGCCGGGCCTGGGCTTAAGGGTGGGAGGGTCGCGCAACGTCTCCTATATGCTCGGCTATGCAAGGACACGTGAAACCATCCGACCAGTCTCAACGCGGCACGCGCGCCTTCGCCATTTTTACGCTGGTGATGGTCGCGCTGCTCTTGGGCCTCGGCGTCTGGCAGCTGCAGCGGCGCGCGGAAAAGCACGCGCTGATCGCGGCGCTCGATGAACGGCTCGCCGCCGCGCCGGGGCCGCTGCCGCCCTCCTCGCAATGGCGCACGCTCACGCCCCATCACGACGAGTTCCGGCGCGTGACTTTCGTCGCGACCTATGAGCAGCGTCTGGATGCGATGGTCTATAGTTCCGGTTCGGCGGTGCGCCCCGATATTTCCGGTCCCGGCACATGGGCCTATCTTCCGGCGCGCCTGCCGTCCGGCGAGATCGTTGCCGTCAATGCCGGCTTCGTGCCCAACATGATGCAGGACCGCGGCACACAGGACCGCGCAGTGGCGCAGCTCATCACCAACAAGCCAGTCACGTTGACCGGTTACATCCGCTTCCCGGTCGCGGCCGGCGTGCTCACGCCAAACGAGGAACACGCCAAACGGCTGTGGTTTACGCGCGACCACATAGCGATGGCCCATGCGCTCGGCTGGGGCGAGGTCGCGCCGTTCTACATCGATCTCGAAACGCCAGTGCCGCAAACCGGCGTGCCAAGTCCCGGTCCGCTCTCCGTCAATCTGAAGGACGACCACATGCAATACGCGATCACCTGGTTTGGCCTGGCGATCGCCGTCGTGATCGCCTTTGCGGTCTGGGCGCGGGGACGGCGGCCGACGCAATCTTGATAAGGTCGCAATTGCAAAGTTAAATTGCGGCAATCTTTGATTGTTCATTGATATAGCGCAAGGGGCGGATTTGCGGGAAATCTGATTGTTGCCGATGTATGAGATGAAGATCAGCCGCAAACGGATCGGATGGGAGTGGAGGGTCAGCGACCTTTCCGGAAAGGTCGCAGCGGCCGGCCGGGAGATTTCCCGCAGTACTGCAAGATACAAGGCCGCGCACGCCTTGTTTCAGTTGCTACTGAAGACGATCAGCATTCGTGATCGCGCAGAATTGAAGCGCAGGCAACGCCGCTGAGCGGACGGCGGGCTCAGGCAAAGCGAAAGCCATTGGTTGCCGGAAACGATGATGCGCTTCGAAGAGTTCGACCCGCCCTCTATTTTCACTCCGCGGCCAGCGGCGCGAGGTCCGGAACCGCCTTTCGCATCGGTTGCTTCCGGCCGTACATCAGGCTGCGCCACAGCCACTCGACCGGCCCGAAATTGAAGCGCGCCAGCCACCATCGGCTGATGATCACCTGGGCCACATAGACGGCGACGCCAAGAGTCAACGCCGTTGCGGCGCCGAGCTTGCCGAACAGGCCGAGCCCGTAACCGTAAAACACGAAGCTGAAGATCAGCGATTGCATGAGGTAGTTGGTGAAGGACATGCGGCCGAGCGGCGCCGCCCAGCCGAGCAGTTTTGAGCCGAGCGGCGTGCTCGCCGCCGCGATGATGAAACAGGCATAAGCGAACGCCAGCGTCACGGTCGCGAGCGACTTGCCGGCACCGATGGTCACTACGAGCGCCACGAGGCCCGCGCCGACGATCAGGCTGCGATGATCCGACGCGCGCTGCAGCACTCCGCTTCGCCAGACGAAGGCGCCAATCAGGAACAGCGCGAGCGTGCGCGGAAACACCCAGACATGCAGCCGCGCGATCGCGCTGATTTCGCCGATCCGGAAGGCGAGGATCTCGGAAAAGCCGCCCGCCCCGTACACGTGGGCCGCCTCGATGACGTGATGCGCGATCCAGAACTTGTCAAACAGCGGAACGAGCTTGAACAGACAATCGCTCAGGTACAGGAACAGGAATGCGAGGGCGCTGACGCCGACCAGCCAGCGGGGACCGAACAGGAACGGCAGCACGACCAGGCCAGCCAGCGCATATTCAGTCAAAATATCGCCGTCCCAGATCAGGGTGAGATGCACCAGGCCGATGGCGAGCAACACCAGGAGACGGCGTAGCAGCAGCACGCGGCGGCGATCGGCGGACAGTCGTTCGAACTGGATCGCGACCCCGACGCCGAACAGGAGGGAGAACAGCGCGAATGCCTTGAGCTCGACCGCCTGATCCAGAGCGCGTTCGACCATCTGGTCGAGCGGCGATGCCGTCCTGTCCGGCCCCGAAAACTCCTGGAAGATCGAGACGCGAAATTCGAATACCAGGTTGATCGCCATCACGCCGAACAGCGCGATGCCGCGCAAGATGTCGATACCGGTAAGCCGATCGGCAGGAGCCAGCGGTTCGGTCATGCTCGGTTCGGACCTTGTACTGATGTCCAACGAAGAAGCCGCCACCCCAACCCCGCCGCCCCCGCCGCTCATTGCATCTGCGATCACCGAAGCTTCGCTCAGGCGTCCCTTATCATAACGGCTGCCAAAGGAGCCTATGCGACCGTCCTCGGTGGCAGGATGGCCAACAAGCGGTTTCCCAGTCCGCCAAAACCCTCTATGGTGCCTCTGTTCGATTCCGACGATCCTCTATTATCTCAGATGAATCAAAGGCTTGCTTGGGAGGCGCGCCTTTGGAGGGTGCTTTGACGCGGTATGTCTCCACCCGGGGCGAGGCTCCGGCCCTGGGCTTTTGCGACGTGATGCTGACCGGGCTTGCCCGTGACGGCGGCCTTTACGTGCCCGAAACCTGGCCGCAACTCACAGCCGAAACTATCGCCGGCTTCTTCGGCCGCCCCTATTGGGAGGTTGCCGTCGAGGTTATACGCCCCTTTGCAGCAGGCGAAATTGCCGACGCCGATCTCGGGCGCATGGCGAACGAGGCCTATGCCACCTTCCGCCACCCGGCGGTGGTGCCGCTCGACCAGGTCGGGGCGCATCAATTCCTGCTTGAACTGTTCCCCGGCCCGGCACTCGCCTTCAAGGACGTGGCGATGCAGCTGATCTCGCGGCTGATGGACCATGTGCTGGAGAAGCGGGCGCAGCGCACCACCATCGTGGTCGCGACCTCCGGCGACACCGGCGGCGCCGCGGTCGAGGCCTTTGCGCGGCGCGCCAATGTCGACCTCATCGTGCTGTTTCCGCATGGCCGCATCTCCGACGTGCAGCGGCGCATGATGACCACGACCGGGGCGTCCAACGTTCATGCGCTGGCGATCGAGGGCACCTTTGACGATTGCCAGGCGATCGTGAAGGCGATGTTCAACCATCACCGCTTTCGCGACCAGGTCGCGCTGTCGGGCGTCAACTCGATCAACTGGGCGCGCGTCGTGGCGCAAGTGGTCTACTATTTCACCTCGGCGGTCGCGCTCGGCGCGCCGGCGCGGGCGGTCGACTTCACGGTGCCGACCGGCAATTTCGGCGACATCTTCGCCGGCTATGTCGCCAAGCGCATGGGGCTGCCGATCCGCACGCTCCGGATCGCCGCCAACGTCAACGACATCCTGCCGCGCACGCTGAACACCGGCATCTACGAGGTCAAGGAGGTGCATGCCACCGCCTCGCCCTCCATGGACATCCAGGTATCCTCGAATTTCGAGCGGCTGCTATTTGAGGCCTCCGGCCGCGATGCCGACACTGTGCGCCGCCTGATGGCCTCGCTCAGGCAGTCGGGACGTTTCGTGCTGCCCGGCGGGACACTGGCAAAAATCCGCGCCGAGTTCGACGCCGGCCGCGCCGACGAGACCGAGACGTCAGCCGCGATCCGCGCCGCCTGGCGCGAGGCCGGCGACCTCGTCGATCCGCACACCGCGGTCGCGCTCGCCGTTGCCGACCGCGACGTCACCGACAGCTCCGTTCCCAATATCGTACTGTCCACCGCGCATCCGGCCAAATTTCCCGATGCGGTGCAGGCGGCCTGCGGAGTGAGGCCGCAATTGCCTGCTTGGCTCGACGGCCTGATGGGCAAGGGCGAAGCGTTGAAGATCATGAGAAACGACCAGGCCGAGGTGGAGCGCTTCGTGCTCTCGGTCAGTCGCGCCGCAAGGACCAAAGAAGGAGCTGTCGGATGAGTGTCGAGTTGACCAGGCTGCCATCAGGCCTCACGGTGGTCACCGACACCATGCCGCATGTCGAGACCGCGGCGCTCGGGGTCTGGGCCGGCGTCGGCGGTCGCGACGAGCGGCCCGACGAGCACGGCATCTCGCATCTGCTCGAGCACATGGCTTTCAAGGGCACCGCGCGGCGCAGCGCGCGCGAGATCGTGGAGACCATCGAGGCGGTCGGCGGCGATCTCAACGCCGGCACCTCGACCGAGACCACGGCCTATTACGCGCGCGTCATGAAGGCCGACGTGCCGCTGGCGCTCGACGTGCTCGCCGACATCCTGACCGACCCGTCCTTCGTGCCCGACGAACTCGAGCGCGAGAAGAACGTGATCGTGCAGGAGATCGGCGCGGCCCAGGACACGCCCGACGATGTCGTGTTCGAGCACCTCAATGAATTGTGTTATCCGGACCAGCCGATGGGCCGCTCGCTGCTCGGCACCGCGAAGACGCTGCAGCGTTTCGATCGCGACATGTTGAAGAGCTATCTTTCGACCCACTACCGCGGGCCCGACATGGTGGTGGCCGCGGCCGGTGCCGTGGATCATGCGCGCGTGGTCGCCGATGTCGCTGAGCGTTTTCACAGCTTTGCCAAGGAGCCGGCGCCCAAGCCGGAGGCGGCGATGTTCGGACGGGGCGGCTCGCGCGTGGTGCATCGCGATCTAGAACAGGCGCATTTGACGCTCGCGCTCGAGGGCGTGCCGCAGTCGGACGCGTCGTTGTTTTCCCTCCAGGTGTTCACCAACCTGCTCGGCGGCGGCATGTCATCGCGGCTGTTCCAGGAGGTGCGGGAAAAGCGCGGCCTGTGCTATTCGATCTACTCCTTCCACGCGCCCTATACCGACACCGGCTTCTTCGGGCTCTACACCGGAACCGATCCGGCCGATGCGCCGGAAATGATGGAGGTGGTCGTCGATGTCATCAACGAAGCGGTCGAGACCTTGACGGAGGCCGAGATCGCGCGCGCCAAGGCGCAGATGAAGGCGGGGCTGTTGATGGCGCTGGAAAGCTGTTCCTCGCGCGCCGAGCAGCTCGCGCGGCATGTGCTGGCTTATGGGCGGCCGCAGACGGTGGAGGAGCTGGTGACGCGGATCGATGCCGTCAGCGTCGAATCGACACGCGGCGCCGCCCGGGCGCTGCTCGCGCGCAGCCGGCCCGCAGTGGTGGCGCTCGGCAGCGGCCGGGGTCTGGACACGGCGGTGGCTTTTGCCGAAGGATTGATGGCCTCGAAGGCGAGGGCGCGGCTGCATTGAGCGGGGCGATGCGATAAGAGAATGAGCTTGGGTAGGACGGGGGAGCGTTGATGGCTCTGTTTCGTTTGCCGTCGAGTGGGCCGACCGCGCTGGCGCCGCGCGGACATGGCCTGTTGCTGCGCGCGCCGCAGATGGCCGATTTCGCACAGTGGGCTTACTTGCGCGAGTCCAGTCGCGAATATTTGACGCCCTGGGAGCCGATCTGGCCGTCCGACGATCTCACCCGCTCCGGCTTCCGGCGGCGGCTGCGCCGCTATGCCGAGGATATCGCGGCGGACCGCTCCTATCCGTTCATCATCTTTCGCGAGTCCGACGGGGCCATGATCGGCGGCATCACGCTCGCCAATGTGCGTCGTGGCATTGTGCAGGCCGGGACCATCGGATACTGGGTCGGCCAGCCCCACGCGCATCGCGGCTTCATGACTTCGGCGCTCAAGGTGCTGCTGCCGACGCTGTTCGGCGAGCTCAATTTGCATCGGGTCGAGGCGGCCTGCATCCCGTCGAATGCGCCGTCGATCCGGGTGCTCGAAAAATGCGGGTTTTCCCGCGAGGGGCTGGCGCGGCGCTATCTGTGCATCAACGGCATCTGGCAGGATCACCTGCTGTTCGGCCTGCTGCACGAGGATTTCCGCGGTTGAACAGGGATCGAATTCATACCAGAACCGGCGAAAGCCCCCGTTTTGAATGACGGGCGTGCCCTCGGTTCGCCGTCATTCCGCTGTTATTTCGGCAAACGGACAGGGCCGGGCGTCACGGACGCGTTTTCAAGCGAAGTGGATCCCGGTTCGCGTGACGAAGCGCGACAAGAGTGAGAGCCAGGGAATTCCGGATGGGTGAGAAACGCATCATCAGATTTGTGCCGGCAGCAGTGGCCGTGCTGGCGATCGGCTATGCGGCCAGCATTGCGCCGGTGTCGTCGCAATCGCTGACCGACCGCTTCAAGAGCCTGTTCGGGGGCAGATCGGATGCGCCACCGCCGACCATCGTCGAGCCCGGCGGGCCGGCGGCGGAAATCGACTGCCCGCCGGTCGCGATCCGCGCCGGGGCTTCGACCTATGCGGTGGCCGCGCCCGGCAAGCAGGCAGTCGGCAACGACGTCCGTTTCCAGGCGACCATCACCAAGACCGCGCGTGAGTGCGTGCAGAACGGCGCGGAGATCACGGCCCATATCGGCATTCAGGGGCGCGTCATCGCCGGGCCTTCGGGGGCGCCGCCATCGATCGAGATACCAATGCGGGTTGCCGTGGTGCAGGGCGGTGTCGGCGAGAAGGTGATCGCCACCAAGGCCTATCGCACGACGGTGACCATGACCAGCGAGGAGGGCAGCGAGCCCTTTACGTTGGTCGCCGACGATCTGGTCTACCCGCTGCCGTCGGCGAATGACGCCGACAAGTACATCTTCTACATCGGCTTCGATCCGCAGGCGCTCGCGCCCGAGCCGAAGGCGCGGAAGCGGAAATAAGCCTGATGATGAAGTTTGCTCGGATCGGTTTACCGGCCCGGCTGTTCACCTCTCCCCGCAAGCGGGGAGAGGGGGCGCATCTTCCATTCGGCTCTGATCGAACCTCATCATGTTCTGGTCAAGCCGTGACATGAAAAAGGCCGACACGCAGGACGCGCCGGCCTTTTTTAGATGCAAGATTGGCCGCGGGTCAGTTCAGCTTTCGCTGCACCTCGGCAATGCCCTTGTTCAGCAGGGTATCGGCCAGATCGCCCTTGACCGTCCCGGTGAGAATCCTCGTCGCGGCATTGACCGCGGCTTCCGCCGCCGCCGCCCGCACATCGGCGAGGGCCTGGGCTTCCGCGAGCGCGATCTTGCTCTCGGCCGCCTTGGTGCGCCGCGCGACAAAATCCTCCATCTTGGTCTTGGCGCCGGCTGCGATCCGCTCGGCATCGGCCCTGGCGCCGGCGACGATCTCCGCCGCCTCGCGCTCGGCGCTGGCACGGCGAGCCTTGTACTCGCCGAGCACCTTGGCCGCCTCATCCTTCAGGCGGCGCGCGTCGTCGAGTTCGGCCTTGATGCGTGCGGCCCGGGTGTCGAGCGCCTTCAGGAGCGTGCGGTGAACGCCCAGATAAGCGAAGCCTCCCATCAGAATGACGAAGGCGATCGCAACCCAGGTCTCCGGATCTTCGATCATCGCGCTATCCCTTCAAGGCCGCCTTGACGGCGCTGTCGACCGATTTGCCGTCCGGCACGATGCCGGTCAGCTGCTGCACGATCGCGGCCGCTGCATCGGTTGCGATGCTCTTGACATTGCTCATCGCCGCCGTACGGGTCGAGGCGATGGTCTTCTCCGCCTCGGCGAGCTTGGCCGAGAGGCTCTCTTCCAGTGTCTTGCGCTCGGCCTCGGCGGCCGCATTCAGCTTTTCGCGGGTCTCGGTGCCGATCGCCTGCGCCCGGCCGCGTGCCGCGGCGAGCTCGCTCTCATAGGCCTTCAGCGCGGCGTCGGACTCGTCCTTCAGCTTCTGCGCCGCCGACAGGTCGCCGTCGATCGCGGCCTGCCGCGCATCGATCACGCCGGAGACGCGCGGCAGCGCGATCCGCGAGACGATCAGATAGAGCGCGACGAAGGCGATGACGAGCGACACCAGTTGCGAGGCGAAGGTGTTCGGATCGAACGGAGGAAATGCTCCGCCGCTGCCGTCGGCTTCGGTGTGGGCTCCGGTGCCTTCGGCACCGCCATGACTTTCAGCCATGGAGTTCTCCTGTTGCCGTCATGCGTGCCGCCGGATGGCGGCACGACCGGGTGCCGATCAGAGCTTCACGAACAGCAAGAGCAGCGCGATCAGCAGCGAGAAGATGCCGAGCGCTTCGGTCACGGCGAAGCCGAAGATCAGGTTGCCGAACTGGCCCTGGGCGGCCGAGGGATTGCGCACGGCGGCAGCGAGATAGTTGCCGAAGATGACGCCCACGCCAACGCCGGCACCGCCCATGCCGATGCACGCGATGCCCGCGCCGATAAGTTTCGCTGCTGCCGGATCCATAGTCTGCTCCTTGAGAAGAAAGATTGAGGTGAGGGTGGAAATTCTCCGGACCGCTCAGTGTCCCGGATGAATGGCGTCGTTGAGGTAGATGACGGTGAGGATCGCGAACACATAGGCCTGCAGGAACGCGACCAGGATTTCGAGGGCGTAGATCGCGACCGTCAGTGCCAGCGGCGCGATGCCGCCGATCCAGCCGACGGCGCCCAGCGACACCCCGAGCAGCGCCACGAATCCCGCAAAGACCTTGAGCGCGATGTGGCCGGCCAGCATGTTGGCGAACAGACGAACGCTGTGCGAGACCGGCCGCAGGAAGAACGAGAAGACCTCGATGAAGACGACCAGCGGCAGGATGTAGATCGGAATGCCCGACGGCACGAAGATCTTGAAAAATTTCAGGCCGTTCTTGTAGAGGCCGTAGATCAGCACCGTGAAGAACACCAGCAGCGCCAGCGCCGCGGTGATGATGATGTGGCTCGAGATCGTGAAGGCATAGGGAATGACGCCGACGAGGTTCGAGACGCAGATGAACATGAAGATCGAAAAGATCAGCGGGAAGAACTTCATGCCTTCCGCGCCGGCATTGCCGCGCACGGTACTGGCCACGAACTCGTAGGCGATTTCGGCCATCGACTGAAAGCGGCCCGGCACCAGCTGGCGGCCGGCGGCGCCGCCGATCATCAACAGCGAGATCAGCGCGACCGCCAAAAACATGTAGGCCGAGGAATTGGTGAAATAGATCGGCTGGCCGCCGATCTGGCCGATCTTGAAGAGGGGTTCGATGTTGAACTGCTCAATCGGTTCGATATTCATCCGCGCGGCTCTTGATCCACCGGCTTGGCCGGCAAGCGAAATTCCAATGTCATGACTTCCGTTGGGCTACTGGCGATTGCGAGAGGCAACGCCGGCAGACCTCACCACGTTGACCACTCCGGCGACGAAGCCGAGCAGGAAGAACACGATGAGACCGAAGGGCGATGTCGACAGCAAGCGGTCGAAGCCCCAGCCTAACGCCGCTCCAACGACAACGCCTGCGATCAACTCGGAAGAAAGCCGAAAACCGAGCGCCATCCCGCGAGCGCGGGCGGCTTGGTCCTCACTGCTGTCACCAGGTTGGTCAGTCCCGGTGTTACGGTGCCCACGAACCCGGGACAACCGCTGATCGAGACTTTCGAGCCTTGCGGAAAGCGCAGCTTCGTCAGGCGATTTATCGCGACTTCCATTCCTGCGCTCGTCCGTGCCTTCAGCCATGCTGTGGAGACCCGACACGATGTCGTGGAAAAGGAGAGTAGCGCCCGTCGCCCTTAAAAAGCCGCGCGGACCATACTGACCGTGTTTCCGCAAGTCAAGATTACGTGCGCTTCAGCTAGCGTATTGATTCTCCTCGATTTCTCCGTGGCGCCGCGAATCTGCCGCAGGACCGTCGCCGCACTGCACAGGGTGAGCGGCGCGGCGCGAGCGGCACAATCCGGGCGGCCCGCCCGAAAGCGGATTGCGGATGCGGCTCGCCATGCATTGAAATCGGCTCCGGAGTCCCCTAGGTCTCCTCCTCAAGGGCGCCTCGATCGGTTTTTTAAGGACGGAGCAAGCCCATGATGCCGGCGTCAAAGCCATCGATCTTCGCAACCGTCGCGGTCGCGACCGCGGTCGGTATTATCTCGGTGATGGCGTTTGCCGGCGAGCAGCTGCCGGACACCGAGAACGGCCATTATATCTTGTCGCAAACCCGCGATGGCCTCGTCAGGCTCGATACGCGAAACGGTCAGGTGTCGAACTGCACCCATGACGAGACCGGCTGGGCCTGTCGTCTCGTGCCGGACGAGCGCGCGGCCGTGGATGCCGAAATCGGTCGCCTGCAGGCCGAGAACGACAGGCTGAAGGCGCAGCTCGCCGCGCGCGACCAGGCCGCGACCGGCAAGACGGACGACGCGCTGCCGAAATCGGATTCATCGAAGAAGGCGGAGCCGAAGGTCGCCGAGGGCGAGCGCAACAAGATCGAGATTCCCTTGCCGAGCGACCAGGACATGGATCGGGTGATGTCGTTCCTGGAGCGCGCCTGGCGCCGCCTGATCGACATGGCGAACCGCGTGCAGAAGGACGCCTCGGGCCGAATCTGAGCTCGCGGCGACGATTGACGTGAGGGATCGAGCGTGACGTCACACAAGGCCATGTCCCGCAGTACGCCGTCGGCCGTTACCATCAACACGATCGTGACCTCGCAGCTTGCGGTGCCGACGCACGGCATGGGCTTTGTCGATATCACCGCGGACGCGGAGGCCTTTCTCGAAGAAGCCGGCGCGCGCGAAGGCACGCTGACCGTCTTCATCCGCCACACCTCGGCGTCGCTGACGATCCAGGAGAACGCCGATCCGACCGTGCTCGACGATCTCCAGAGCGCGCTGAAGCGCGCAGCCCCGGAGGATGCGCCCTGGACGCACGACACCGAGGGATCCGACGACATGCCGGCGCACGTCAAGACCATGCTGACATCGACCTCGCTGCAGATCCCGGTGCAGGGTGGCGAGCTGCTGCTGGGGAGCTGGCAGGCGATCTATCTGATCGAGCACCGCCGCAAGCCCCACCGGCGCGACATCGTGCTGCAGTTCATCGGCGCGATTTAGGACCGCCGAAAGAAAACGGCCGCGGATCGCTCCGCGGCCGTCCGCCGATCGAATCGCGGGGCGCAGGGCCCCGCGCGATGCATCAGGTCTTGGTGATGTCGACGTCCTT
>Ga0213876_10001428_pt1 | contig 14878 bp, 10 predicted proteins | sample BarmaccomBMRX_R9_FD_160113 | JGI IMG/M metagenome (GOLD analysis project Ga0213876, IMG submission 160113) | Root-associated microbial communities from Barbacenia macrantha in rupestrian grasslands, the National Park of Serra do Cipo, Brazil - RX_R9 | ecosystem: Host-associated > Plants > Roots...
CGCTATCGAGTCGAGGCGCCCAAAACTCGTGGGATTCCCGGCGTCCGTTTCGACATTAAACCCGGAAATCAGAACGCCATGTGATGAAAAGAGCCGATCGCTCGGATACCAGACCAGATCGACTGGTTGGTTCAGAAACGAGATGCCCCCGTAAATATTAAATTCTCGCTCCCAGAAGCGAGGAGACTGCCAGGCAATCTTGTACTGCGTCGCCAGCAATATTCCACGAAAGGCCGCTTGGGTCTCCTGAGAAAAGTTAGAAGGAATACCCTGTAGGACTGTGACAGGCAGCGTGCAGATGCAGAAGTCACCGGTTATGCTGCCTATCGATCCTTCTGCCGTAGCGTACACGACACGACAGCCGCCTCCTTCCGTGCGCCGGATTTCCTTCACTGCACACTGATAATGCACATGGCGGCCAAGCGCCGCTGCAAATCCATAGGCGATACGGTCCATGCCGCCGACAGGTTGCAGCATCGTTGCCTGCCAGTCCAGGCGATCTTCGTAGAATTCGCCCTTAACGAAATTTGCGAGGAGAAGATCGTGCAGGCTGAGAGGTGTTCGGAGTTGGGGTAAACCTCCCCCGCCGCCGCGCGCCACCGCGTATCCGGAGCGTTCACTTCCGGTATAAGAGAAATTTTCCTTGAGATCGCCGTACGTCTGCATAAATGCAAGCAGACGTTCCCCATCCTCCTTTGTCAGGATCTCATCGAGCTTACCCTGGTGAATCGTTTTCGCGAGGAGTTCGGCCACATGACCGCGCGTGTCGTAAATCACCTGTCTCTGCTCGACCGGGCGCCCCCCATTCAAGCAATCTGATTGCATCAAGGCCGAACGCGAAGTGTTGATCTCGACTTCGAGCGGTATCCCCAATTCTTCGCAGTAACCGAGAATCGTTCGATGAATCGAGGGAATGCGCGCCGGGCCTGCGTTTAGGTAAAGCCCTTCCTTCCAATGGCAGTGCTGGACAGACCCATCCGTAAAACGGACGGTGCTGCCGTTTCGAATGGTCCAGTTTCTCCCCCCGGGGCGCTCCCGGGCTTCGAGCACGGTGCAATCAAATCCTGCCTTTCGGAGCTCATAGGCCGCGACCATGCCGCTGATTCCGGCACCGAGCACCACTACCTTTTTGCCTGTTCCAAGATTCCTCGGCAGAACCTCCAACGGCTTCGCTTCGGACTGTGCCAACAAACCGAGCGCATGCATTGTGGAAAATGCGGCTGAGTAGCCACGCGCCTGCGCTACTTTCGTAATAAAGTTTCTTCGTGTCATAAGCCGTGGCTGCGCCTCCTCTACTAACTCATGCGTTATTTCCTCTGCGGATTGTATAGAAAAATATCTGTGGTGAAACCCACATTCCCCAAACACACCGGAATCGCGCTGAAGCGGCTCATGGCCGCTCCAGCGGAGAAAGCGACTCCCTTTCCTCACCCAGCGTGAGTACTCGCGGAGTGATTCAAGACAGTCCTCTTTGCTTAAGTAGCCCTACGGAGTAGCAAGGCGGTTACGTAGAATCCCTACCGGGAGCGAGCCTGGCGGACAGCCTGCAGCTGAGTCGCACCGCAGGGAAAGCGATGGAGTACCCTGGATGCGGTCGGTGCCATTCAGGAGCCATGCCGAGATCTCTCCTGTTGTGACGTTCTCCCATAACAGGTCTCCCGTTCCATCCTGGTTGACGTCTGCCATACCAGCGGGCTTCCAGTTCTGCGAACAGCCATCGGAGGGTCCGCACACCTTCGCCAGCCATTGAGCGGCTTTCTGTTTCCCCCTGCCATCCTGCATACCGACATTTACCCTGCCGGTTTGCGTATCGTACCAGAACAGATCGTCGATTCCATCCGAATTGAAATCGCCGATCGCGATGACCTGCCAGCGTGGCCAACATCCTTCCGAGACTCGACACACGTGAGCAAATGTCAGCGTGCTCGTGATCTGCCCGCCGTTCAACAGCTAGGCCTGCAGTTGGCCCGTGACGTCATTGTGCCAGAGTACGTCCTGGTTCCCGTCGCCGTTGAAATCGCCCACGCCCACCGGTTTCCAGTTTTGTGAGCATCCGTCCGAAGCTCCACATTGACGCGAAAGGCTCTGAGTTCCCGTGACTGCGCCAGTGCTGTTGAGCAGCCAAGCCTGCAGTTCCCCCGTGGTCGCATTATAGAAGAGCACGTCGTCTCAACTCCATCCCGATTACTGTCAAGCGTGCCGATCACTTTCCATCTCTGCGAACAACCCGTCGACGCAGCGCACTGCGCCGATAGTGGCTGAGTGGACGTGACACGGCCCTGCGCGTCGAGAGTCCAGGCCGTTAGCTGGCCCGTTGCCGTATTGTGCCAAAGCACCTGCGACTGAACGACATCGTCGTCCAGCTTTGCCACCTCACTATAGTGTTGAGCGTAATCTCCTCCAGCGTAGATTTCCGGCACTCCGGAAGCCGCCGACGGCTTCAACACAGCAAGGCCGTTTACGCGTGAAAACAGCGTTTTCGTGTAAGCGGACTGGGTTAGATCGAACTTCAGCTTCTGGATGAACCCTGAGTCCGGGGTATACCCGCCAACGTAGACCGCTCCGGCATCGATGGAGGCCATAGCCTGTCCAACCGTGTCAATGCTGCCACCCAGCAAGGTGGAGCGAACAATTTTACCTGTGAAGTTAGCATCGTCCACCTCAGTGACGAAACCCGAAGGGCCGGCGGAAAGTTTGGCAGTCTGATACGCGCCCAGGGTAGTCGGGAAGTTCGACGCATTCGTAACTCCCGTGACATAGGCCGCATTGCTGCCGTTGGGTACGATCGCGTAACCTGCATCGCCAGCGGTACTGCCGCCGAAAACCATGCTCATTCGTGTCACAATGTACGGCGTCGTCCCCGGCCCCTCCAGTTGCAACACAAATACCTTGCAGAACGGACTAGAATCGGGTCCGACCGTAGCAGCGTTCGTAACAGGAAAACCACCGCCGCAGGTTTGTCCCGTAATCCATGGCTGGTCCGCTGGATCGACAGCAATACCATAAGCAGTCGAATTCCCTGCGGCAGCATAAGCCTGTTCCCTGAGGTACAGGCCCGTCGGACCGACTTTTATGATCTGCATATCGGTCACTGGCCCATAAGCCTTGGTCCATCCGGCTATCCAGGCATTATGCTGGGAATCCACAGCGATCGCATTTCCGGCCTCGTCCTTCTCAGTTCCAAAGATATTCTTATAGATAAAATCGCCGGCTGGAGACAACTTCAAGACGAATATGTCTAAACCTCCGGCGTATCCAATTACATTGTTTATATCCGGCTTATATTCTCCTCCGGTGACATATACTCCCGTCGAATCGACTGCGATTGCGTTCCCAGAGCCCGCGCCCACGTAAGTGGCAAATAAGAGCGCGCCCGTGGGACTCAATTTAGCCACGAAGATGTCGAGGGCATGTGAGCAAAACCCAATCGGAAAACTGCTGCCACAATCGTTGTTCACCCATTTTGAACCATTCGTTACCGGGAAATCTTTCCTGTCGGTCTGGCCGGTGACGTACGAGTTGCCCTCGCTATCTACGGCCACGGCTGAAACAGACTCGCTTATGGCATATCCAAAATCCGTTGCAAAGCTTACGGTGGGATCGATGACCAGCTCATGTCGCCGGTCATAGGGAGCTATCGAAAATGTGACACGCTGTCCGCTCAGCAACTCGTAGTCCCCGCCGACCTCGGCTCGTCGCTTTCCCACCTGTTGGTATACGTTCGGGCGGACTTGACGCATTTCGGAGCCGCCGGCCGTCGTCAAGACGAGGTCACCCGACTTCTCGTCTACGCGGACCTTTTTCGTTCCCTCAAACGCCCACTGGATCTGTTTGGGATCGGCGCCTGGCGCGACCACGAAATCATATTCCAGATTGCCGTCATGACTGTAGAAGACTAAATCGATGCCCTTATACACGCCGGGGACGCTCACCCGGGCGTAGTGCGGAATATTCGTGAGAGAGCGTTTGCCATCGGCACTGCGAAGGTAGTTGCTGACGCCGCCTGTGGGCTCCAGGCCAGTCGCATTGTCCCACGGTCGGCTGCCGATCAGTTTCATTTCCATGACGCTATACCTTGTCGCGGCACGAGCGGATCGGGGGCCATAAAGCTGCGCCGAACTCCGGATCGTGTCGCCTTTCACGGGTGGGGCCGGGCCCTCCTGAATCGTCATCGTGGCCCCTTCGTTGGTGAGGAAAAGCTGATAGCCAGACCCCCGCGCAATCCATTTCACCTGCTCCGGAGCCTGACCCCGATTGGGTTCAAATACCAGAGAGCGACTGAATGGTTGCGGCTGGGGAGCCGCGACCAGAAAGGTCGCGCTCGAAATAAGTGACAGTAAGACAATTCGAAACATCTGATAATTCTCCTTTTACATACTTTTGAAATTTACGAAGCTCCTGGAACGGCTGCGGTTTAATTCGGTCAGCGTTCCCGAGAGTGCCGGATTCACTTCACATCGACTTCAACACGCATCCAGGGATGGATACAGCATTGGAAGCGATGCTTCCCTTTAGATAGCTCCGCGACCTTGAGTTCGCTCCCTTGCAGAATCCGAGTCTTGGCCACGGCGAGGTTGGAAAACCCGCCCGCACATTCGGGAACCGTGTCATCTCCCGGCGCATTCAAGCCTGGTATGAAGCCACCGCCGAATCTCGTTACCTCGGTAAAGGTATGAGGCTCTCCGCCCTGATCGACTACGCTGAGCGGCGTTCCTTCCTTGACCTTCACGACGTCCGGTTCAAAATCCCAGCCCGGGTCGGGGGTCCCGGCCGCAGCCTTCGCAAACAAATCCGAAAGCTTCGTCGAAGCTCCCAAGGCGATGTTTCGGCAGAAATCCGGACCAAGAGCGTCATTGAATGTGGCTGGATCACATTCGTCCAAGGCCACAATCTGTACTGCACGGGATGTGTTTTCGTGTCTTGTATGATCTTGCTCCGAGTGTTCTTGGGCGATCGCGCAAATTGTGCTCGCGAGCGTCAAAACAGTTAAAAAACACTTTGTATATTTCATTTGTGGGTTCCTTTCAATTGGGTTTGTTTTGTGAGTTAAGTGAGTACAACGGTTGCGCTCTCACGACTGGCAGTCGCAAGGCGTCAAGAGTGCACCAATGTTCCCGCGAGGGGAATCGTAATCGGGCCGGCTACGCCGCCGGCCGGATGTTTTGATTTACGTTGAAGAAGTTCTCGGAATCGTACTTGGCTTTGATCGCCGCTAGGCGGGCGAAGTTCCCGCCGTATGCCGCTCGGATGCGGTCAGGGCCTTCTTCCATCATGAAGTTGATGTACGCTCCGCCGGCGCCGAAGGAATGCAGAGCTTGCCAGTATTCGCGTGACCAGTTCGTGATGAGATCACGGTTCGCTGGGTCCGGGTCCACCCCGACCATCACTCCACTCCAGAGGGCATCGCGGTGACCCCAGGGAGTGTCGCTGCTTGCGGGCTTATGCGCTGCGCCGTTGATGGGATAAAGGTGCATCGTGGACTGCAGAGTGGGCACTTGCGAGCCGTAATGGACATGGAGATCGATGGCCTGATCACTCAGGTCTCTGAAGAAGTCGGCCTTCCAATACATCTGAAGCCCGGGCGGATACAAGCCGTCAAACATCGACTGGAGCATGGGAAAGGGCATGGGTCCGAAGAATTCGAACGACGGAGGACGATAGCTCCGTATCGGCTCCAGGATTTCATTGGCATTGTCGATTGATCCAGTGCAACACCAGATAATCCCGCACATCTTTTTCATGTGCAAGGATTCGGGAAACGGCGGGCCGGGGGGCACAGTCAGGAATGCGAAAAAACCGCTGACATCTTCCGGCGCGGAGACGATGAACTCGCGATACCACTTCATGACGTCGGCTGCTTCCTCGATATGCCAAAGCATCGGCCCGGCGCATACGGTATGAACAGGATGGGCCTGGAACTCAAAAGAGGTGACTACGCCGAAATTGCCGCCTCCGCCGCGAATGGCCCAGAAAAGATCGCTATTCTCATCCGGGCTCGCAACCAGAAACGTGCCATTAGCCAGGACCATGTCGGCTGACAGGAGGTTGTCGATGGTGAGACCGTACTTCCTGGTGAGATGTCCGAGACCGCCGCCGAGAGTGAGTCCACCGACGCCGGTGGTCGAGATGATCCCGGAAGGCACAGCCAAGCCGAACGCATGGGTGGCATGATCCACGTCCCCCCAAAGCGAGCCGCCGCCCGTGCGAACGACCCGCTCGGCGGGGTTGACGTGAACGTAACGAATGGGAGACAAGTCGATGACCAGGCCGTCATCGCAGACGCCGAGCCCGCCGGCGTTATGGCCTCCACCTCGAATCGAAACACGCAAACGATTCTCGCGTGCGAAGCGCACCGAAGCTTGAACGTCGGCCACGTCGGCGCACTTGGCAATGAGCGCCGGCTTGCGGTCGATCGTGCCGTTGTGGACTTTCCGGGCAACTGCGTACGTTGGATCATTCGGCGTGATCAACTCTCCGCGTAATTGAGCTCTGAATCGAGCGACTGTGTCGTTCTGCATCTTTCACCTTCCAGATCCCGTTTTGCATCAGGAACAATCTGAGCTTCGCATTTTGAGCGTTCCTGAAGCGTTCCGTGGAAGCGGAAATCCGCGTTCGCCGAACCATGTCCGGCGTTCATGCGGAAGAACAATGGTCAGTCTTGCCGGTTTGCCCGTGCCGCTACTGTTCCGGTCGATCCGTCCAGCAGGTTGCGGGCCTCGCGGAGCTCTTGAGTTTGGAACCCTTCTGTGAAATGGCTCCATAGGTCTTGAAGGATTGGCCGGACGAAAGCTTCGTCCGGCTCTGTCCGGCAGATTCGAACCGCAGACCGCAGTGCGAGCAGCCGCGCTCCTGTCCCCTGCGCAGCTTCGAGCGCGCGTTGGTAGCTGGAAACCGCCTGCTCAGAGCTTCCTTGTTGAAGTAACACATCGCCATGGATCAGGTGTAGGTACGGAGCAGCCCAGACCTCTCCATTCTTGTTTTGGAAGGCAAGCCCGTTCGAGATGTGTGCCATTGCCTCGCCCGGCTTAGCCGCCCGAGCGCAAGCCTCGGCGAGCAGAGCATGATAGAAAGGCGAGCGAAGCTCGGCTCCGGTAGTCCGTAGCGCGTCGAGCCCTCTCCGAAGCTGTGACAATCCAAGTTCTGCATCGCCTTGCACCGCGCGGGACCAACCCGCGACAATCTCGGCCATGGATGAATAATAAGCAATTTCGAAACGCGTGCAGACTGCGCCCGCCTCTTCCGCACAGGCCAGCGCTCGCGCGAGGTCGCCTCGAAAGACGTGCAGCATGGCCGCATAGGTCAGGGCAATGGCCAGGCCGAACGGATGCGCCTGGTTGCCCGTAGCGATCGTCTCTTCGCTGGCGGCGAGCGCGAGGTCCGGATATCCACAGTGCCAGAGCACGTGGGTCCTGTACGCTCGGCAGAATATGCCGATTTCGGGCGTAGCGAACAGCGCCAAATCGGCCCGAGAGCACAGGGAGTGGTCCGCAAGCGCCTTATCGAGGTGCTTCTGCGATAGCTCGAACCAGCCCAAATGAAAATGAACCATGCCGAGCAGGAAGTTTGCAGCCAACGACGAAATCGCCTGATTGTCGGCCGCCGCAAGATCGAGCATCTCCTCGCCGATTTGCTTGGCTGTCGCCAACTCGCCGCGGACCACATGATAGACCCACGCGCTGCTCAAGACCGGCACTCCCTGATGGGTCGCCTTCAGGTCCCGGAACAGATCGATCGCACGCGCCGAACTCTCCCCCGCTTCCGAAGCGGGATAGCCAAGCGTGATGAACAGCGTTCGTTCCAAGGCTACCAAGAGTTCAAGCTCCTGCTCCTTGCGGACGGAGGTGGCAGGCATCGCCCGGCATAGCGCGATCGCGCGACGCAACTCGGCGGCGGCTTCGCGGTCTGCGTAACGTTGATGCGCAGCCGTCGCGGCAAGGCGATAGAACCGGATCGCATCCTCGGCCAGATCTCCTGCCGCGCAATGCGCAGCCAGTTGGGCGGCAATGTTCTCGATGTCCCCGGAGTGAAGTTCTTGGAGCGCTCGGGCGACGCGCCGATGCAGGAAGCGTTTGCGCACCGGGCTCAGTTCCGCATACGCTACTTCACGCAGCAAGTCGTGAGAGAAATCGTACTCTCCGGTAGATTTGCGTTCGACGATGCGCCGCTGCCACAGTTCATCTAGCGCGCGTGACAGGCTATCCTCGTCCCAGTCCGTTGCTTTCGTCAACAGGTCGAGAGAAAAAGCGCGCCCGATCGTACCGCCATATCCGGCGAGTTCGTACGCGGACGGTGTCAATTGAGCCAACCGCTCGACGATTACGGCATGCACTCGCGGCGGGGTAGCGGCTCCGGCGGGCACCTCGCTAAGCCCACTGCGGACGCTCTCGACAACAAACAGCGGATTCCCCTGCGTGATGCGAAAGAGTTCAACCAACTCGGTCTCATCGAGTCTGCGCTTGGCGATCTCGCAGCCGAGCGCCGCCGTTTCCGCCGCATCGAGCCGCGTCAGCGAAATCTCTGTCGCTTGATTGGACCTGCGCAGCTCGCCGAGAAGCCGGGTAAACGGATGATCACGATCCGTCTCTTCCAAACGCACGGTGCCGACGACCAACACTCCGCCGCCCAGCTCGGCGCGAAAAAACGAGTGCAGCCATTCGAAGGAATCCTGATCGCACCACTGTAAATCATCGATGACCAGCAGCAGCGGCTTTCGCGCTTTGGAAAAGGCGGCGTTCAGAGCATCATACAAATAGCGGCGCTGCCATCCTTCCGTTAGCGCTTGGGGACTGCGAATTGACGGGTTATCGGCGAGGATCTCCGGCACCACGCGAGCTAATTCCGAAAGTTGCCACGGCGCCAACTGGGCCCATGCGGTGCGCAATGGCTCGGTTTGCAGCCATTCTGCCGCCCCTGCGTAAGCCAGCCGCCCCTGCGCGGCATAACAACGCGCTCGCGCCACGCTGAACTGACGTTGTTTACAACGAGCATAGAGTTCCTCGGCCAGGCGGGACTTCCCGATACCCGGCTCGCCGGCGAGCACGGCCAAGTGGGTGCCTCCCTCGGCAGCGATGTCCCAACAGTTCACCAGGTTCTGCCACTCCTCTTTTCTGCCGATAATGGGCGATGGGGGAACCGGCATTGTACTTGGCAACTCCACATGCGGCAGGGCGGCGACTTCCGACTTGAGGATCTGTTCAAAGAGCTCGCGGGTCGCTATGCTAGGCTCTACACCCAGTTCGCGGCGCAAGATACGCATGCACTGGTGATAAGTGCGCAACGCACTAGCTCGATCACTGTTCAACGCGTGCAAGCGGATCAGGAGTTGGTAGTGCGCCTCACGAAGCTGGTCGTGTGCAACCAGCCGCTCGGCATAGTGAATAGCGGCTGGATATGCACGTCGGTGTTCGAGCAATGAGGCCAAACGGCCGAAAACCTGAGCGGCCTTTTGGCGGTAATGCTCCCGCTTGGGCTGCAGCCAATCATCGTAGACTGTCGGCAGCAGGTCGTCTTGATACAAGCGGGCTGCCTGCTCGAGCGCTTCCAATTCCCTCATTGCATCGGCGGCTTTGGCGGCCTCTTCGGCGGCAGCAAGCGCCGTATCGAATTCGATCACATCCACAATACAGTCGGGGGCGGGCCGCCACTGCACACTTTGATAATCAGCGGTGAAAGAACCGCATCCGGCAGGCAGAGCGCGGCGCAGGTGATGAATGAGTTGCCGGAGATTCGTACGAGCCTGTGCCTCGTCCGACTCGGGCCACATGAGAAAAGCGAGGTGCTCGCGCGGTTCGGGTGCGTTGCGGTGCAGAATCAGGTACGCCAGGAGCGCCTGCAAACGAGACTTGTTGACTGCAGCGAGCGGCTCCTCGCCGGATGTGATGCGAAAACTTCCGAACAGCTCGATACGAAACGATTCGGTAGCACTCGGCGGCGGCCTTGTCATCTCCGTCCTCCTACGCGAGTACGCGACTGCGGTGAGCCTCCCGCAGAAGCCCGTGCAAACCATTCGACCGCTACCCTGATCCGCTGCTGTAGATCCGGGGTCATTCGATAAGGCTATCAGTTCTTCGAGCGAGTTGCTCGGCCCTACTGGCCCTTTTATTTGCTTATACGGCGTCCTCATTGTGCGATAGTAACTTTCGTGCGGGTGTACATTCTTCATTTGTGTGCGGTTATCACTCTGGCGAGTGGTGTGTTAGCGGCGCAGGAAGCCAAGCGAGTCGTCTTGCGCTGCGGTTCATTGCTGGACCCCCAAAGTGATACGGTGATGAAAGACGCCCTCATTGTGACGGAAGGCGGCGTTGTGAAAGAAGTAGGGTCAGGCGCTGGGGGTGCGCCGGCAAGCGCAATTGACCTTTCACGCGGATTTTGCCTACCTGGGCTGATCGATGTTCATGACCATTTAACTTCCGATCCGACACACGCAGGATATTCGTCTCTGGGCCTTTCAGTGCCGAGAACGGCAATTACAGGCGCCAAAAACGCGCGGATTACGCTTGAGGCCGGATTTACCACTGTTCGCAATGTGGGGGCCGAGGGTTACAGCGATGTGGCTCTACGGGACGGAATTAATACGGGCGAAATTCCGGGGCCGAGGCTGTTTGTGTCAGGTCCGCCGCTTGGTATTACGGGTGGACATTGTGATAACGATTTACTGGCGCCGGAATATAAAGCCCTTAGCGCCGGAGTCGCGGATGGACCATGGGCGGCGCGCGCCAAGGTGCGGGAAGTGATTAAATATGGCGCGGACGTGATTAAGATCTGCGCTTCCGGTGGCGTGCTCTCAAAAGGCGATTTACCGGGTGCAGAGCAGTACACGCCCGAGGAGATGAAGGCGATTGCGGAAGAAGCTCATAAGCTGGGCCGCAAAGTGGCGGCACACGCCCACGGCACGCAAGCTATCAAAGATGCCATTCTGGCCGGGATTGATTCAATTGAACATTCGAGTTTGATTGATGACGAAGGCATCGTGCTTGCCAAACAGCACCACACGTTTCTGGTTTTCGATATCTACAATGACGATTACATTTTGAAGGAAGGCGCGAAAGCGGGCATGCTGGCGGAGTCGATTGAGAAAGAAAAAACTATCGGTAAACTGCAGCGCGGGAATTTTCGTAAGGCCTATATGGCAGGAGCGCTGCTGGCGTTTGGAACTGATGGCGGCGTGTACCCGCACGGCGATAATGCCAAGCAATTCGCAACAATGGTGGAATGGGGCGCAAAGCCGATTGATGCGATGCGCACCGCGACGGTCAATGCGGCAGAACTGCTCAATTTGACTGGCAAAGCAGGCGTTGTAAAGCCCGGATCATTTGCCGATGTGATTGCTACCGACGCGGACCCGCGAACGGATATTCAACAGTTGCAGCGTGTGCGGTTTGTGATGAAAAACGGGCAGGTATACCGCGATGATTGGCAACCGGCGCTAGCGGTGCAGGCTCGATAAGGCTTGACTGGCGTATGGCGAATAAACGCATTATTGTTGCAATTGACGGACCGGCGGGTGCAGGTAAAAGCACGGTGGCCAAACGGGTAGCCGAAAAGCTGGGCTTCGTTTACATCAATACAGGCGCCATTTATCGGGCGGTAGCACTTTGGGCGCTGCGGCTCGGTATGGACCTGAGCGACATGCACCGGCTGGAGCAGCTTGCGAAAGAGGCCCGGATCGAGCTTCCTCCCGGCGGGAACCGTATCTTGTTAAATGGCGAGGACGTTACGGATGCCGTACGGGAGCCGCAGGTTTCGGAAGCGGCTTCGAAAGTGTCCGCCGTGCCGGGTGTGCGAAAGGCGCTGTTGCGATTGCAGCGGAGTATGGCGGAAGAGAACAGCGTCGTAATGGAAGGACGCGATATTGGATCGGTCGTATTTCCGTCCGCGCAAGTGAAAATTTTTCTGGATGCCGATTCCGAGGAACGAGCCCGCCGCCGCGCAAGGGAGTTGCAGGAAGCGGACCGTCGTGTGAATACGGCAAGCGTGGCCACTGAGATGAAAAAACGCGATGAGCGCGACCGCAAACGCGCGGAAGCGCCTTTGGTCCAAGCTCCTGACGCGCAACTAGTGGACACAACAGGGCTGACTTTGGATCAGGTGGAGGAAGCAGTCCTGCGAATTGTACGGGCGCGAATCTCGAATGGGAAAGCAGCCGGTCAGTAAGGGAATACAGCGCAGGAAGTCAATCCCGCCGCGCTTTCACCAGCACTTGACTACCCTCGACCTGCACATCCAGCACTGGCTGATTGTTTGTTGCCGGACCACTAACTACCGAGCCATCTTTCATGCAGAACTGGGAGCCATGCCAGGGACACTGCACCACGTCACCCTCAATTTTTCCCTCCGAAAGCGGACCGCCCAGATGCGCACACTTGTTTCCCATGGCATAGATTTCATTACCCCGCTTGAGCAGAAAAAGTTCAGTCTCCTGCCAAACGATCCTTTTCGGCTGACCCTCCTGCAAGTCAGACTCGCTGCAAACGGGGGTGAACTCTTGGGGAAATTCCTTGTCTGCGTCGGCTGCATGATCGACGCCAATTCGTTGGCTGTACGAGAGTTCACCGCCCAGGTACGCGCTTCCTAGCACCAGTGCATAACCTAAGTAGCTTAAGCTGCGCCCCAAGCTACGCTGATTTTGCTTGCGTGCAATATAAGATCCGGTGTAAAGCACCGCCGCCACGGAATTCAGCATTCCATGGACAGCGCCTACCCGCTGCGGCTTGCCATGAGTTTCGCTCCAATCGGTTAAGCCTGCTGCGGCAGAGGCAACCGCTCCCACTAAACCCACCGCGATCGCTGCGTCCGCGCCTGCCGCATACTGCATTTGGCCTGACGCTTCCAAAAGATCAAGGGCGAGAGCAGCGGTCCAACTCCCAACCGGCACATCCGTAATAGCTGCATGCAAGGGATGCCCCAGCCAGACCCCATGCAAGGCATTCTTCACGGTCTGCCCAGCCGGACCCGCCGCTTTGTAGGCGTTCTTAACCAGTTCCTCGCCTTTGTCCTGAATCGGCTGTAGCCATTCCTGTTTTTCGATGGCCGACAAAATCGCGTTATCACTCATATTCGTGTAGATGCCCTTTTGCTGCTTCGTAAGTAGGCAATAGTTCAGGTAAATTTACGGACAGACCGTTCTACACGCGTACGTTTCTCTGTTCTTGTTGGGTGTCGGAAAGGATTGCTGACAAAGATCCACTCAGTGGGTGTAAGTCATTGACTTTAGAGTGTTTGGTTGATACTAGCACCCAGAAACGCCTATACAATCTCCGTACCGGTTCGAAACTCGTTAGCGAATTATCACAAGAGTTTGGCAGAGGCTCCACGGAAGACGTTCCACTACAAGCCCAACTTCAACGAAAAGGATCTGCTCTAATCAAATCCCTACGCCAACGGATGACCGATCGCTTTACAGGCTCGGATCAATTCGTCATCGAGCGTAGCCAGGGGGAACTGCTTGCGGATCGCCAGTTCCAAATAGGCGGCATCGTAGGAAGTCAGGCGATGGGTAATCGCCAGCCGATGCACCTCGGTTGAGATACGGTCGGCACTTTCAGGATCAAGGGTAATGTTCAGTGAGTCCAGCAGCAGGAGAAAGGCGTCGGCTTTTTCTGGAGTGAGAATGCCATCCTTTTGCGATTTGGCCAGTACGGCGCTGACTTCATAACGCCAAATGACCGGCACAAAGGCTTCGTCGGTGGCGACCTGTTGCAGAATGCTGTCGGCGTAAGGATGAGTGGCGTTCTCAAAACACCAGTGCATAGTGACGGAGTTATCCAGTACCAGCACGTCTACGCGCGGCCTTCGTTGATGAGGTCGCGGATGGTCACGCCTTCGGGGAGCAAATTACCTTTTCGCAGTTCGCGGATACGGGCGACAGCAGCTCGGGCTTTCGTCTGGTCGAAAGGCGGACGATTGATTTTGGCCCGTTCGCGTTGGACCCACAACGAAAAGGCTTCCCGAGCGGCCTCTTCCGGGCGGCGGATGCGGCCGCTTTGAATGGCCTGCTGCACCACCTGCTGCTGTTCGGGCGTGAAGTCAACGTTCATGTTCTTAAGCCTGCGGGTTCCTGGGTTCTCTGTCAACGCGCCCTGGTTTACCGGGGTGACTTGCTCCTTTTGGTCAGCAAAGGGATTAGCAGCAGATGCTGTTATCTTACAGAATCAGCCAAGCTTTATTAGTGACAGCAGCCACCAAGTTGTGGTAATTCTGGTCCTCCAGCGCGCGTAAGCGGCCCGGTTGGCTAACACATTTGTTCCGATGTTGGCCAGGTTATCGAAAACTTCCTTGGCGAATTATTGACCTGGAAAATTGAAGGGGAGCATCAAAATAGCGTTTGGTATAGTGGCAAAGCTGCCGTGTTTACTACAAATGCAGCGGCTTTATCAAAAAACCATAACAATTACTATAAAAATTCTCTCTAGTTCTTTATTTGTTCCCCTTGCGTTTCTCACGCCGCTGGCGACTCGGGTCGCGACGATTACGATTGAAACTACCTGCCAGCCCGCGCAACAGCGGGCATTTACGACAAACAATGGCTGCTCAGTCCCAGCGTCGCCGCCCACCAGTTCTTATAACACCGGAGGGGGAGCGGTGAACGCCACGGGGTCAGCCTCCTTTACGCTCGCTGCGAATGCGGCGGATTGGAACACCTTGCGAGTGTATGCGGAGACGGTCGCTAATCCGCTTGACGCGAGCACTCCAGTTCAATCCACGCTGTTCTATAACACAGAGGGGTTAAGCCACGTCACGGTATCGACAACTTTAACAACAGCCGGACCGGTCCGACCCGGTTTTGTTCGGATTGAAGCTTTTGATGCCGGTATCCATGCAGCAGGCGTAGACGGCAATTCAGGAGATCTGACGTTCGCATCACTGGGGGGGCTGAGCG
>Ga0213876_10001429_pt1 | contig 14877 bp, 21 predicted proteins | sample BarmaccomBMRX_R9_FD_160113 | JGI IMG/M metagenome (GOLD analysis project Ga0213876, IMG submission 160113) | Root-associated microbial communities from Barbacenia macrantha in rupestrian grasslands, the National Park of Serra do Cipo, Brazil - RX_R9 | ecosystem: Host-associated > Plants > Roots...
GATCGGCATGTTCATGATGGATTGATAGGCCTGGACGACCTTGTCGCGGACGGCGACCACGGTATCCAAGGTGAGCTCGGCCGAGTTCACGGCATTGACCACGTCGACGATGTTGGCGTTGCCCGCGACCTGCTGCATCGCGGCCTGCTCGCCGGACTTCATCGTCTGCATGCCGTCCTTGATGGCGCTGCTCAGGAAGTCGGTGAAGTTTCCGCCGGGCGCGGTCGCGGTTGCGCGCGCGGCGGCCGAGGCATCGGCGCCGATCTTGGCGATGGACTGATAGGCGGCCGCGGCCGCGGCGGGAAGGGCGGTCATCTATCTATCTCCGGAGCAGGTCGACGGTGCGCGACAGCATCGACTTGGTCGCGTCCATCACGGTCAGGTCGGCCTCGTAGGAGCGCTGCGCTTCGCGCATGTCCATGATCTCGACCAGCGAGTTGACGTTGGGCAGCTTGACGTAGCCGGTCTTGTCGGCGGCGGGGTTGCCCGGATCGTATTGCTTGCGGAACTCGCTCATGTCGGCCTGCGGCTTGCCGGGCGCGACCAGCGTGGCGCCGAGCTCGCGGTCGAAGCTGCTGGTCACGGTCGCGATGCGGCGGCGATAGGGATCGCCGCCCGCGACCGATGCGGTCGAGCTGGCATTGGCGATGTTCTCGGCGATGACGCGCATGCGGTCGGACTGCGTGCGCATGCCCGAGGCGGCGATCAGCATCGATTGGGCGAAATCCATGGAACGTCTCCTTACGACGTGCGGCCGATGGCGGTGCGCATCAGCTGGATGGCCTTGGAATAGAGGTTGCTCGCGGCCTGGAACTGGCCCTGGGTATCGGAGACCTTGATCATCTCCTGCTCCAGCGACACCGAATTGCCGAGCGGATTGGCCTCGATGTCCGGCGAGGCGTGGCTGTCGAAGCCGCCCGCGTTCGACGGCGTGATGGCGATGTGGCGTGAGTCCGTGGTCATCAATCCGGTGTTGAAGCCGCCGCCGGCCGAGGCGCTCTTGAGCAGGCTTTCGAAGTCCATGGGCTTGAGATCGTGCGCGACATAGCCCGGCGTGTCGGCATTGGCGACGTTCTGCGACAGCACGTTCTGGCGCGCCTCGAGCCAGCTCATGCGGCTCTTGATCATCGACAGCAGGGGGACGTCGGGCAGGTCCATCGCTCTTCTCCGTACACGGAAAATTAGCCTTAAGACCGCGATGTTGCGCGCCATCCATTAAGCGCCGCTTAACGACGTGGAAGTTTCTGCCGGGCGGTTTCTTCCCGTTGTTTACCGTCGATTAAGGTTGACGGGTTGTGATGGGCGCATGGAATTCACCGATCTCCTCCGCTATGTCGCCGCTCTCCTGATGGTGCTCGCGCTCATCGGCGGCGCCGGTCTCGCGGTCCGCCGCTTCGGCATGCCGGGCGTCGTCAGGCCCGGGGCGCTGCGCCGTCTCGCCGTCGTCGAGACTTTGATGATCGGCCCGCGCCAGCGCCTGTTCCTGATCAGCCGCGACGGCGTCGAGCACCTGGTGATGGCCGGTCCCGAAGGCCAGATCGTCATCGAATCTGGGATCGAAAGCGGCATCGTCCCGCCGCCCGCGCCCGAGGTGGCGTCGTGAGGAAGCTTCTCGGCCGGCGCGGCATGAAGCAGCTCGTCGCCGGCAGCAGCATGAAGCCGGTTATCGCCGGAAGCGTCATCCTGCTCGCCCTGTTCGCGCCGCATGTCGCGCACGCCGCCGCGGCCGCCGCGGCACCGGCCGCTGCGGCACCGGCCGCTGCGGGCGGCGCCGGCGGCGGCCTCTCCATCGACTTCAACGGCTCGGGTCTGTTCAGCGACCGGCTGATGCAGATCGTGGCGCTGATCACGATCCTTTCCGTCGCGCCCGCCATCCTGATCATGATGACGAGCTTCGTGCGCATCGTCGTGGTGCTGTCCCTGCTGCGCACAGCGATGGGCCTGCAGCAGAGCCCGCCCAACAGCGTGATCGTCAGCCTGGCCTTGTTCCTCACCTTGTTCGTGATGACGCCGGCGCTGAAGGAGGCCTATAACGAAGGTATCGTGCCGCTCACCACCAACCAGATCACCACCGAGCAGGCCTTCGACAAGACCACGGCGCCGCTCAAGAAGTTCATGGCCGCGCATGTGCGCGACAGCGATCTCAAGCTGTTCATGGACATGGCGCATACCAAGCCGCCGAAGCAGCCGCAGGACATCGCGCTCACCACCTTGGCGCCGGCCTTCATGCTGTCCGAGCTCAAGCGCGCCTTCGAGATCGGGTTCCTGATCTTCGTGCCGTTCCTGATCATCGACATGGCGGTCGCCTCGATCCTGATGTCGATGGGCATGATGATGCTGCCGCCCGTTATCATCTCGCTGCCGTTCAAGCTGATCTTCTTCGTGCTGGTCGACGGCTGGCGGCTGGTTGCGGGCTCGCTGGTGGAGAGCTACCTTCACGCGCCGCCGCATACCTGACGCCGTCCATGAAATCCGATTACTGGAACGTCGACGACGCCCAAGTCGTCGACAAGACCGGCAAGCCGATCGCGCACTGGATCAAGGTGCTCGACAAGTTCAAGGCGGCCGACAGGAAATCCAACGACGCCGTCGCGCACCTCCAGAACGACCACGGCGTGCCGCGCTACTGGGCGCGAACGCTCACGACGCTGTACCTGAAGCAAAAGGGCGCGACGTAGCAGCTACTCCGCCGCCGCCTTCGCCGCTTGCGGCATGCGCGAGCGGTGATAGGGCCTGTCGCCCAGGATCGTCGCGCGGTGCATCACGCGGCGGTGGGGCAGGTAGTCGTTCACCGCATAGTGCTGGGTGATGCGGTTGTCCCAGAAGGCGATGGCGTTGGGCTTCCAGCGCCAGCGGCATTGGAACTCGGGCTTCTGGACGTGCACGAACAGCATGTTGAGCAGCGCGTCGCTCTCATTGCGGCGCAGGCCCTTGATGCGGTCGGTGAAGCCGTAGTTGACGAACAGCCCGTCGGCGCCGGTCTCGGGATGCGTGCGCACGACGGGATGGATCACCGGCGGATGCTGCTCCAGCGCCTTCGACGCCTTGTCCTTGCCCGCCTGCCGGGCGACGCGGCCTGCTTGCGGGAAGCCGCGATTGAAGTCGTGCACCGCGTCGAGCTCGGCCAGGAACCGCTGCAGCGGCTTCGACAATCCTTCATAGGCCGCCTGCATGTTCGCCCAGCAGGTGTCGCCGCCATGCTCGGGCAGAAGCTGGGCATAGAGGATCGCGCCCAAGGGCGGCGTCTCGATGAAGGTGACGTCGGTGTGCCAGGCGTCGTTGTCGGTCGGATTGTTCGCATGATTGTCGAGCACGAACATCTCGGGCGCCTCGGCGACGCCGGGATAGAGCGGATGAGTATGCAGCTCGCCGAAGCGCGCGGCGAAGTCGCGATGCTGAACGGCATCGATGTGCTGGTCCTCGAAGAAGATCACCTTGCGGTCCAGCAGCGCGGCGCGGATTTCGGCGATCTGCTCGTCGGCGAGCGGCATGGACAGGTCGACGCCCTCGACCACGCCGCCGATGGCGGGGGTCAGCTTGCGGACCGAGATCTTGGGCATGGTGGCGGCCTCCCGTTTGCGCCTATTGAAGCATGGGATGCGGGAATCGGCCATGCTGCGGCGCAGCAATCTGGTGGCCCATAGGAATACGAAATTCCCTTTCAAGTCCCGCATAGGGGGATATGCGCTGGACGCGGTTCTGCAAGGGATTGAAAAGGCTGGACGTTTTTTGACGCCCGGGAAGCCTTTTTGAAAAAATCGCGGGCCCTACCCTTGGCAAACCGTCTCGCTGATCATATTGTTCTGAACATGAAACGTTGAAGGATTTATTCACATGACCAGCCTCCGCTCCCTCCTGATCGCCTCTGCCGCCCTCGCCTTGACGGCGGTTTCCGCCCAGGCCGCCCCGGCCGCTGGCTCCTACAAGCTCGCGATCGGCGCCAACACGACCTGCGCCGTGACCCTTGCCGACGACGGCTCGGCCAACTTCACCGGCGACTGCGCCCAGAGCGCGGGCGTCGCCAAATGGACTGCCAAGTACAACGGCGTCGAGCTCAAGACCGCCGGCGGCGAGACCGTCGCGATCCTCAAGGGCAAGGACGGCGCCTATACCGGCACCCGCTTCGCCGACGGCCGCGCGCTGTCGCTGAACGCCGAAGGTTCCGCGGTCGCCCAGGTCCACTGAGCTTCGGCCCAGCAGGCCTTCGGACGATCCGCAAAGGGTCGCGCTCCTCCCCGGGCGCGGCCCTTTTCGTTTGTGAGTGAGTACGGATGACCGCGTGCTAGGATCGCCCCCGATGAACGCGCACGATCACGACGCCTGGACCCACGGCCACGTCTATCTGGGCGCGGGCCATCGCCACGCCGAGCGCCGCACGCGGCTGGCGACGTCGGTCACCGCCGCGTTCATGCTGGTCGAGATCGTCTGCGGCGTTCTCTTCGGCTCGATGGCGCTTCTGGCCGACGGCGTGCACATGGCGACGCATGTCGGCGCCTTGGGGCTCGCGGCGCTGGCTTACGGTCTGGCGCGGCGGCACGCGCAGGACACGCGCTTCACCTTCGGCTCGGGCAAGTTCGGCGATCTCGCCGCCTTCACCAGCGCCATCGTGCTCGGACTGCTGGCCGTGGGGGTCGCCGCGGAATCGGTCCATCGCTTCTTCGCGCCCACCGCCGTCGCCTATCGCGAAGCCTTGCCGATCGCGGCCCTCGGCCTGGCGGTCAACATCGTCAGCGCCTTCATCCTGCAGACGCCGCATGGCCACAGCCATGGCCATGACCACGCCCATGCGCAAGGTCACGGGCGTCACCACGATCACAACCTGCGCGCGGCCTATGTCCACGTCCTGGCGGACGCGGCGACGTCGGTGCTCGCCATCGCCGCGCTCGCGGCGGGATGGCTTTGGGGCGCCGCCTGGCTCGATCCCGCGGTCGGCGTGATCGGCGCGCTGGTGATCGCGTCCTGGGCCTACGGCCTGGTGCGCGACAGCGCGCTGGTCCTGCTCGATGCCGAGGACGATCCGGGCCTGGCTGCCGAGATCCGCGCGATGATCGAGCGCGAGCTCGGCGCGCGGGTGAGCGATCTGCATCTGTGGCGGCTGGGCCCCGGCCATCGCGGGCTGATCGTCTCGCTCTTGAGCCCCGACCAGCTCACCGCCGACCGCGTCCGCGACGCGCTGCGCACGCGCTATGCGGGGCTGAGCCACGTGACGGTCGAGATCGAGATCTGCGCCGACTGCAGCGCGCTTTAAGCCTGCTCCATCCGCCAGAGCGAGACGCCGGCGACGACGAAGCCGAGCCCGAAGATCGCGCCCGCGATCGCCGCCAGCGGGCCTGAGGTCAGGGCCAGGACCGCGAAGACCAGCGACACGATCCAGATCACCGGCGCCGCGCGCGGCCCGTCGCGGCGGAACAGGGTGAGCAGGTTCATGATCGACAGCCCGATCAGGAAGATCGCCGCCCCCACGACATAGCCGCGCGGACCGAAGATGGCCTGGCTGCGGATCGTCGAGATGCCGAGGACCGACAGCGCGAAACCGGTCAGGCCGGGCGAGCCCAGCCTCTGCGCGCGGGAGAAGTACCAGCCCGCGGTGCCGAGCAGCAGGAACACGTCGGTCGCGAAATACATCTTCTCCAAGGTCGGCATGTCGAGGACGCTGCCGGTGAAGGAGTCGACGATGCGCAAGCCTCCGCCGATCATCGCGGCCGCGCCGAGCGTCTTGAAGATCACCTCGCTGCGCAAACCTGTCGGGCCTCAATTCATGCTTCTCGGGCGATAAAATCGCGCGCCTGGGTGGCGATTCGCAAGCCGTGATGTCGCTTTTGCGGGCTGTTCAGCCAGCGATTCATCGCCGCGCACATCGTGGCCGCCCAGGGCGCGCCCGGCGCGGCGGCCAGCTCGGCCTCCAGCGCGAACAGCATCTTCAACCGGTGACAGGCGATGATCGGCTCGACGACGCCGTGGTCGTAGAGGCCGGCCATCTCGCGGACGATGAAGGCGTGCGGATCGTCCACCCGCCAGCACGACACGTCCTGGTCGGCATCGACATAGCCGCGGTTGCGCCCGACGAAGAGCGCCATCTGCAGGAGCGCGCGGGGCCATAGCCCGGGCCGCTCCTCGCACAGCACGTGCGCGGCATTGGCGAAGGTCAGCGCATGGGTGAAATCGAGCCACGACACGTTGTCGGCGATGGCGTTGCTGGTCGCGCGGTCGAAACCCAGATCGAAATGCAGCAGGTTCCAGGCCGCGGCGCCCAGCAACGCCTCGAACAGCTCCGTCGGCGGGCGGCCCGACGAGGCCAGCATGCGCTTCAACGCGCCATCGATGGTGAGGCCGATGAAGTCCTGCGCGCGCGCGGGTTCGGCGCCTTTGCCGTCCCAAGCGGCGACGGCTTTATCGAAGAAGCGGAACTCGGGCAGGCGCTCCTCGCGCGTCGCCATGATCTGCTGGCGGACCAGGGCGAGCAGCACGGGTTCTTTCGCTTCGGGGCCGAGCCGCTCGATGAGCTGGCCGGCTTTGAGCGTGTAGATCGCGCTGTGGCCGAAATCGGCATAGTGCGCCAGCGCCGCTTCCGCGATGACGGGGCGCAGAGCGGCATAGGGCACGCCGTCCGCGATCGCGCCGCGCATGTGGCCGATCGCCTTGGCCTCGTCCTCCGCCTCCATCGCGGCCAGGAAGGCGCCGGCGTCCCAGGCGAGCACGGCTTGGGAATAGGGGAATTCGCCGGCGCCCTCGGTATCCCAAGCGATATGGGCCAAGGGCTCGAGCAGGGCGGCCAGCCGCTTGTCCTCGTCCGGCGCGCGCGCGGCCAGCGCCAGCCAGTCGGCCGCCGCCGCATGGGCATGGGTCATGCCGGCTTCGAGATGCCCGCCGCGCGACGTGAACGCGTGGACCAGCGCGGTTTGCGGCTCGATCCCGGCGCGCTGCAGGCGGGCGACCTCGCGCGCCATGCGCGGCATGTCGACGTCGGCCAGCGCCTTGTCCAGGCCCTCCAGGGCCCGGGCCTTCCTTACATCTGCAGGCGGTTCGGCGAGATCGACGAAGATCTCGTTTTCCTGCAACTCAATCCGGTAGGTGCGCACGGGATCGCGGCCGACCAGCGCCGCCCCGCTCTCCAGGTCGAACTTCCAATTGTGCCAGTTGCAGGTCAGCACGCAGCCGTCCCCCAACGTCCCTTCACTAAGCGGATAGCCCTCGTGCGGGCAGCGGTTGGCGACGGCGAAGAGGCGCTCGCCCGACGCGATCAGCAATATCTGCTTGCCGGCGCGGCGCACGACCCTGCGGCCCCTCTCGCGCAGCTCGGAAACGGTGACGCCGGTTGCGGTCAGCATTGGCGCGATGAGCATGGCCCGCCCTCTTTTCTAAAGCCAGACCTTTATAAACCTGGACCGGCCGCTTGATTTATGCAAGTACGACATTTAGAAAATCGCCATGCAGGAAACGCAACCCGCTTCCTTGGCCGCCTCCTTGGCCGCCCCGCTGACCGGCCGCTACGCCGTGCTGTCGCTGCTGAAGCGCGAGGGGCCGGTTTCCGCCGATTCTTTAAGCAAGCGGCTCGGCATCACCGGCATGGCGGTGCGCCTGCATCTGAACGCGCTGCTGACCGAGAAGCTCGCCCAGTTCGAGGTCGAGGCCAGGCCGCGCGGCCGCCCGGTGCAGATGTGGCGCGCGGCACCCAGCGCCGACGAGCGCTTCGCCGATTCCCATGCCGCGCTCGCCGTCGATCTGGTCTCCCAGATCAAGAAGGCGTTCGGCGAAAAGGGCATGGACACGATCCTGAAAATGCGCACCGCCGAGCAGGAGGCGTCCTATCGCGCCAGCATCGACGGGGTGAGCTCGCTCAAAGGCAAGCTCGAGCGGCTGGCCAAGATCCGGTCCGCCGAAGGCTATATGGCCGAGCTCCGGCGCGATCCGGACGGCGGCGCCTGGCTGTTCGTCGAGAACCACTGCCCGATCTGCGCCGCGGCCCGGCTGTGCAGCGGGCTCTGCCGCGAGGAGCTGACGCTGTTCTCGCGGCTGCTCGGGCCGGCCGCGAAAGTCGAGCGCACGAGCCACATATTGGCCGGCGCGCGCAGGTGCGCGTATCGGGTGACGGGCGCTTGAATGTCTGGTGGCCGGGTCAAGCCCGTCCACAAACGCAAAGGCCGCCCACAAGGGACGGCCTCGGCAACCTCGAAAACGAAAAGGTCCTAGCGGGGGACCAGGCCCTCGCGCTGCGCGCGCTTGCGCTGCAGCTTGCGGTACCGGCGGATGGCCTCGGCGCGTTCGCGCGCGCGCTTCTCGCTGGGCTTCTCGTAATGGCCTCTGAGCTTCATCTCGCGGAAGATGCCTTCACGCTGCATCTTCTTCTTCAGCGCTTTGAGCGCCTGGTCGATATTGTTGTCGCGAACGATGATCTGCAAAGGCTTCTCTCCTGGGCGTTTTCAAGGGCCGGGGTAGATAACAGAAGCCAAAAGGGCTGTCCACCCGCGCCCGGAAATATAGCCAAGCCTAGGATTTCCCTGCATTATCCGTCCCATGGCTATCCTGAAAATCGCCCGCATGGGCCATCCCGTCCTCAAGCAAAGGGCCGCCGAGGTCCCCGATCCGGCGGCACCCGAAATCCGCCGGCTCGTCGCCGACATGGTCGAGACCATGATCGACGCCAACGGCGCGGGCCTCGCGGCGCCGCAGGTCCATGTGCCGCTGCGCCTCGTCGTCTTCCAGGCGCCGGGCGAGCGCACGCCCGATACGGGGGAGGAGAGCTTCGACCACACCGCGCCGCTGACCGTGCTGATCAATCCGGTGATCGAGGTCCTGGGGCCGGAGCTGGACGGCGGCTGGGAAGGGTGCCTGTCGGTGCCCGAGCTGCGCGGCTATGTCGAGCGGCCGGGCCATATCCGCTATCGCGGCTTCGACCACGAGGGCAACCCCGTCCAGCGCACCGCGAGCGGCTTCCACGCCCGCGTGGTCCAGCACGAATGCGACCACCTGGACGGCATCCTCTATCCGCAGCGCATGACCGACCTCACCAAGCTCATCTTCGAGAGCGAGGCGCGGCACTGGATGCGACCCCAGATTGAGGAGTAGGATTTTCCCATTTCGAGGGAGATTCCGCCATGACCCCATTTCGATATGCGTTGTTGTGCTCGCTTGCGCCCCTGGCCGCGTCGGCCGCGCCGCTCACCGTCGTCAATGTCGCGGCGCCCGCGATCAATTGCGTCTTCAACGTCAGCTGCACCGTGACGGTGACCGACTCGATCGGCAATTTCACGCTGTCCGGCGACGTCGGAACCGGCCGGCTGCAGTCGCGCACCTTCCCGGGCGCGCCGCCGGCGCCCGCCGCGGGGCAGACCGGCTACGACTATCGCGTCGACATGACGGCGATGAAGGGCGCCACCGCCGACAATTGCGTCACCAGCCTCAGGCTCGATTTCGGGCCGGCGGCGACGCTGAACTACAAGCCCGGCGTGCCGTCGCAGCTTTTCGTGATCACCACGGGCGGACTGGGCTCGGTCGGCGTCGCATCGGCCGATCTGACCGCGGCCGGCATCCTCACGGTCAAGTTCGCGGCCGGCGGCGTGTGTCCAGGCGCGACCAGCTATTTCTTCGGCCTGGCGGCCAAGGGCGCGCCGGTGAAGTCGACGGCGAGCCTCGGCGCGTCGCTCGGCGGCTCCGTCGGCACCGACGCGCGCACGCCCAAGCACTAGCGTGGTGGACCGGAAGTTCGCATGCTCGACGCGCATTCAGGTTTGCGAACTTCCGATCCGAAAACCACACCAGAAACATTAATTTGCTAGTGCGGCTTCGGAACCCGAAATTCGCACCCGGTCTGGCATCGCCTGCGGGCGAATTTCGGGTTCGCCGCACTAGCTATGGAAGACTGTCACGCCGCCGTCGTAGGATGGCGGCATGGCGCAGACGGATGAAGAGCTCAAGGCGGCGGTGCTGGTGCACGCGCTTGCGCACGCCGCCGCGGACGGCTTTACCGACGCAGTGCTGCAGCGCGCGGCCAGGGACGCCGGTGCAAGTCCCGAGCAGCTCGCGCATCTCTTCCCGCAAGGGCCGCTCAGCCTGGTCGAAGCCTTCTCCACGCGCGCCGACGACGCGATGGAGCGCGCGCTCGGCGATATTTCCGCGATGAAGGTGCGCGAGCGCATCGCCTCGGCGGTGCTCGCGCGCATCGCCGCGGTCCGTCCGCACAAGGAGGCCGCGCGCCGCGCCGCCGCGTTCCTGTTGCTGCCGCAGCATGCGGCGCTGGGCGCCAAGCTCGTCTATCAGACCGTCGACCGGATGTGGCGCGCGGCGGGCGACACCTCGACCGATTTCAACTTCTACACAAAGCGCGGGATCCTGGCGGGCGTCTATACCTCGACGCTGATGCGCTGGTTCAACGATGCGAGCGACGACGAGCACGACACGCGCGCCTTCCTCGATGCGCGCATCGAGAACGTCATGCAGTTCGAGAAGTTCAAGGCCGAGATGAAGGCGCGGTTTGCGTCGCCCAGTTCTTCAGCCTCTTGATCTTTTCAGTCTCTTGATCTCTTCAGCCACGCGATCCTTTCAACCACGTGACATGGCCCATCTTCCGCCCGGCGCGGATCTCGCTCTTGCCGTAGAGATGCAGCGCCCCGCCGTTGGCCGCGAGCTTCCGCCAGGCCGCGACCTCGTCGCCGATCAGGTTCTCCATCGCCGCGTCGCTGTGGCGTGAGGCATCGCCCAAAGGCCAGCCCGCGACGGCGCGGATGTGCTGCTCGAACTGGCTGATCGCGCAGGCCTCGATCGTCCAATGGCCGGAATTGTGCACCCTGGGCGCGATCTCGTTGACGAGCAATTGGCCGTCGCGCGCGACGAACAGCTCGACCGCCAGCACGCCGACATAGTCGAGCGCGTCGGCGATCTTGCGCGCGATGTCCTTGGCCTCGGCGACCTGCGCGGCCGAGAGGCGCGACGGCACGGTCGAGCGCCGCAGGATGTGGTTTTCGTGCAGGTTCTCCGGCGGATCGTAGGCGGCGAAGGCGCCGTCGCGGCCGCGCGCGGCGATCACCGACGCCTCGAAGGCGAAATCGACGAAGCCCTCCAGGATGCACGGCGCGCTGTGGAAGCGCGCATAGGCGGCCGCGATCTCCCGCGCGTCCGCGACCTTGGCCTGGCCCTTGCCGTCGTAACCCAGCCGCCGCGTCTTGAGGATGCCCGAGCCGTCTGCCGGGCCGTCGACCTTGCGGAACGGCGCGGTCTTCAGGCCGAGCGCGTTGACGAAGCTCTTCTCCTCGAAGCGGTCCTGGGTGATGCGCAAGGTCGCGGCGCTCGGGAACACCGGGCCGATGCGTTCGATGGTCTCGGCGGGCACGTTCTCGAACTCGAAGGTGACGACGTCGCAGGCGCGCGCGAAGCCCTCGAGCGCCGCGATGTCGTCGAAGCTGCCGCGCGTATGCGCCGCCGCGACCTGGAACGCGGGCGCGTCCTCTTCCGGCGAGTAGATGTGGCATTTGAGGCCCAGCCGCGCGGCGGCGAGCGCGAGCATGCGGCCCAATTGTCCGCCGCCCAGGATGCCGATGGTGCCTCCGGGCGGGACGATGGCCGGTGCCGCGCTCAACTTGGGCTTTCCGCAACGCTGTCGGTGAGCTTCTGGCGCCACTCCGCGAGGCGCGTGGCCAGCGCGTCGTCGCCAAGCGCCAGGATCGCGCAAGCATGCAGCGCGGCGTTCTTCGCGCCGGCTTCGCCGATGGCGAAGGTCGCGACCGGAACGCCGCCCGGCATCTGGACGATGGAGAGCAGGCTGTCCATGCCCTTGAGCGCCTTGGACTCGATGGGCACGCCCAGCACCGGCAAGGTCGTCATCGACGCCGTCATGCCGGGCAGGTGCGCCGCGCCGCCGGCCGCGGCGATGATGACCTTCAAGCCCCGCCCCGCCGCGCTCTTGGCATAGGCGCTCATGCGGTCGGGGGTGCGATGGGCCGAGACGATGCGGCTCTCGTAAGCGACGCCCAGCGCGTCGAGCACTTCGCCGGCGACGCGCAGGGTCGGCCAGTCCGACTGGCTTCCCATGATGAGGCCGACTTTTGCAGAGGTCATGCGCGCTTCCGATTCGAGGAAGCGATGCATTATAGGGCGGCCGGAACCGAAGGAAAGCCGGTCGAGAGCAATTGTTAACCGTGGTTTTGGCGGTAAACGAATTGTTAAAGCTCTTTGCCGCAGGATTAAGCCCGCTGGAGAAGCCAGGAGCGGGGGCATGAAGGTCGACAGGGTGAACACCTCGGCGCGGACACGCGCGGTGGGCGCCGCGGCCTATGCCCGCCAGGCCGATGCGGTCGCGGCCCTGGTGGGGCCGGCGCCGGTGGTGGCCACCGCCAGCGTGCTGGGCATCCCCGAGGTCGAGTTCACGCCCCGGGTGCGCGACGCAATCATGACCCTGATGGGCGAGGTCGACTCGCTGCGCCGCGAGCTCTCCGACACCCGCGCGCGGTTGGAAGAGGCCGAGAAGACCGCCGACCAGGACCATCTGCTGCCGCTGCTCAACCGCCGCGCCTTCGTGCGCGAGCTGACGCGCTACATCGCGTTCGCGGGGCGCTATGGGACGCCCGCGAGTCTCATCTATTTCGACCTCGACGGCTTCAAGCTCGTCAACGACAGCTTCGGGCACGCCGCCGGCGACGCGGTGCTCGAGCACTTCTCGCAGATCCTGCTCGCCAATGTGCGCGACAGCGACGTGGTGGGACGCCTCGGCGGCGACGAGTTCGGCGTGCTGCTGTCCCACGCGAACCAGGACCAGGCGCACAAGAAGGCGGATTCGCTGGCGCGCGATCTCAACGCCGCCCAGGCGACATGGCAGGGCCGCGTGATTCCCGTGAGCTTCTCCTACGGCGCCTTCGAGCTCAAAGCCGGCGAGGACGCCGCCACCGCCATGGCCCGCGCCGACGAGGCGATGTATGCGCAGAAGCGCGGACGCTGAACCGGAATCGCCTGGCAGGCTTGCGGCGTGTTACGGCCGCCGCCATCCCCACATGTTGGTCGTGACGCCGCCGCTGAGCATGAATCGCGGAGCCTTGCCCGTGTTCGTCGTCGCGACGTGAAACGTCAGCGGGTGGAGAAGGAACACGTCGCCCGCCGAACCCGCGCATTCGACGACCTGCAGCGGGACGCCGTCGCAGATCTCGGCGCGGTCCATGAACCGCGTCGTGCGCTCATTCGCGTCGCCGCCCGCGTGCAGGGCGCGGATATAGGGATGCCGCGCGAGCTGCTTGCGCATCTCGGCGCTGCGCGCGCCGCGGCCCGGCGGGTTCTGCCTGAACCAGTCGTGCACGAGACGGTGCGAGCCGCCGACGATCTGGGTTCCGCCGCAGCGCGGCGCGACATCGTCGAAGAGCGCGAGCGTCTTCACCCCGCCGGGCGGGTTCAGTGCGCTCATGTAGTTCGCATCGATATGCCAGCCGCTCGCGGGAATGTTCCAGGCATTCTCGGCTGGAAAGGCGATGAAGAGCGCGCCCCAGTTCTTCGGCCGCTGGTAGGTCCGGCCGCCAAGGATCGCATCGATCGCCGCGAGCAGGCGCGGGCTGGATACCGAGCGGAACGCCGGATGCTCTTTCAGGCGCTGCAGATGCGCCGGCCGCTCGACGGTCCAGGTCGAAGGCTGGTCGCGGCGGATGCCGACATCGGCGAGTGCGTGCCACACGGCGCCGCGCATCGCCGCGGCTTCCTCCGGGCAAAGAGCCCGAGGCAACAGCGCCCATCCGTGCTCGTGGAAATGCTCGATCGCGCCGCGGTCCATGACGGGCTCACGCAATGATATCCGGCAGCAGCGCGTCCTCGACGCGCGCGATCTGGTCTTTCAGCTGCAGCTTGCGCTTCTTCAAGCGGCTGAGCTGGATCTGGTCGTGGGTGCCCGAGGCGACGAGGGCGGTGATCGCGGCGTCGAGGTCGCGATGCTCCTGCACCAGCTCGGCCAGCTTGGCGCGCAGCTCGGGCTGCTCTTCGTTCTCGTTCCTGGGTTCTTCGGTCATTTACGCGTTCTTGGGCGCTACTTGCGCGCTTTCGGTTTGCGCCGGCTCTTCGCCACGTCCTCGCCCCAGCGCCTGGCCTTTTGCCAATCATAGCCCAGAAGATCGAGCGCACGCGCGACGATCTGGTCGACCATGTCGTCGAGCGTATGCGGTGCGGCATAGAACGCGGGGACCGGCGGAAGGATGATCGCGCCCATCTCGGCGAGCTGCGTCATCGTGCGCAGGTGGCCCAGATGCAGCGGCGTCTCGCGCACCAGCAGGACGAGGGGCCGGCGCTCCTTCAGGCACACGTCGGCGGCGCGGGTCAGAAGCGTCGTCGTCACCCCGGTCGCGATCTCCGACATCGTTCGAACCGAGCACGGCGCGATCGCCATGCCCCTGGTCTTGAAGGTGCCCGAGGCGATGGGCGCGGCGATGTCGCCGACGGCATAGGCATAGTCGGCCTTGGCCGCGACCTCTTTCGGCTTCAGCGAGGTTTCGTAGCCGATCGTCATCTCGGCCGCCTTGCTCATGACGAGATGCGATTCGAGTCGCAAATCCTTCACGGCCTCGAGCAGCCTTATCCCCAGGCTCACGCCCGAGGCGCCGCTCAAGCCCAGGATGAGCCGGTCTTTTTGGCCGTTTTCCGCGGATTTCCCCGTCATGCTTCCCCTTTACGCCTTGGCAGGGATGGGGGGAAGAGGGGCGTGACAGAGGGGGGCGATGGTGCTCTAATTGTGACGCCTAAATGAAGAGGTATCTCATGACGCTTCAACAGGGCCATATCCAGGAGCTTTCCGAAAAGCATAAGCGACTGGAAGAGACCATCACCGCCGAAATGTCCAACCCCGACTGGGACGAGATCCGGGTAGCGGCGCTGAAAAAAGAAAAACTCCGGGTCAAAGACGAATTGGAACGGCTG
>Ga0213876_10001430_pt1 | contig 14872 bp, 14 predicted proteins | sample BarmaccomBMRX_R9_FD_160113 | JGI IMG/M metagenome (GOLD analysis project Ga0213876, IMG submission 160113) | Root-associated microbial communities from Barbacenia macrantha in rupestrian grasslands, the National Park of Serra do Cipo, Brazil - RX_R9 | ecosystem: Host-associated > Plants > Roots...
AGGAGCTCGGCGATCCCTTCCGCCGCGACGCGCTCAAGAAGCCAAAGCGCCTCCTCGACAAATATGCGGCGCTCAGCGTCGCCTGAGAGCCGCAAAGTCGAAGGGCGCGGCGTGGCGCGGGTGCGGGAATGACCTGCCCGTTGCCGCTCCTTCCCGCGAGCCTTTGCGCGGCGGATTGGGCGACGACGCCCGCGCTCATCGTCATGCTTCTGGGGCTGCTCGCGGCGTCCTTCGCGCGGGGCTATTCGGGCTTCGGCTTCTCGGCCATACTGGTCGCGAGCTGGTCGCTCGTGGCTCCGCCCTCATTGCCGGTCGCGGTCGCGGTCCTGCTCGAGGTCAGCGCAAGCATCATGCAGGCCGCGAGCGTCTGGCGGGACGTCGATTGGCGCCGCATCGGGCGCTTGCTCGCGGGTGCGCTGGTCTGCAGCCCTTTCGGCGTCCTGGTGCTCACGCTTGCGGCGCCCTCGACGGTGCGTCTCCTGATCGCGGGGCTCGTACTTTTGTGCTCTTGTGCCTTGCTTGCGGGTTTCCGCCTCGAAAAGCCGGTCGGCACGGCGGGGCAAGTCGCAGTCGGCGGCGTTTCCGGGTTCGTGAACGGGGCGACGGCGATGGGTGGCCTGCCGGTCGCGCTCTTCCTTGCTGCGAGCTCAATCGCACCCGCGACCATGCGGGCGACCTTCATCGCTTATTTCTTCGCACTCGATATCATTGCGGGCTCCTTGCTGGCGCGCGAAGGCGTGCTCGGATCTGAGGCACTCGTCACCGCACTGTTATGCTTGCCCGTCCTCATCGTCGGGCTCTTGCTCGGCGGGCGGCATTTTCTCTCCGCCACGCCCGAGGAGTTTCGTCGACACACGCTATGGCTTCTGGTCGGGCTTGCCCTGATCGGGATCGCCAAGGTGACCCTGTAGTGCCGGCCTCATTTCGCCATGGCGAGCACCACCACGACCGTCGAGACGATATCCTCGACGCTTGCCCCGCGCGACAAGTCGCTCACCGGCTTTGCGAAACCTTGCAGGAACGGGCCGAGTGCTTGCGCTCCGCCGAAATGCTGGGTGAGCTTGTAGCCGATATTGGCAGCGTCGAGATCCGGGAAGACGAGCACATTGGCGCGGCCCGCGACCTTGCTCTCCTCCTTCACCTTTCGCATCGCAATCTCAGGCGAGAGGGCGGCATCCAATTGCAGCTCGCCGTCGACGGCAAGTTCGGGCGCCCGCGCGCGGACAAGGGCGAGCGCGCGGGTGACCTTCTCGACGTGAGGGTGTTGCGCGCTTCCCTTGGTGGAAAAAGACAAGAGCGCGACGCGAGGCTCCTCGTGAAGCAGCGAGGCGGCATTGCGCGCTGCCGCGATCGCGATGTCGGCGAGCTCCTCGGGCGAAGGATCGATGGTGACGGCGCAATCGGCAAACACATAGGCGCGCGTGCCCGCCTGCCGATCGGGCACCAGCATCAGTATGAAGCTCGAAGGATTGGCGATGCCTTTGGCGAGCCCGACTGTCATCAGCCCGGCCTCGATGACGCGCCGCGTCGGGTTCGCGACGCCTGCCACCATGGCGGCTGCCTTGCCGCATGCGACCATCATGCCCGCGAAAAAGAGTGGCTTGCGCAAGAGGCGAAGCGCCATGCCTTCACTCAGCCTTTCTCTTTCAAGGGCGAGCCTTGCCGCGAAGGCCGAAACGTCTTGGCTTGCCATGGGATCGACGATTTCGATTCCGGCAAGCGACACGGCGAGCCCTTCTGCCTCCCGCGCGATCGCAGCGGGGTCCCCGAGAAGCACGGGGTGACCGATGCCGTCGCGCCGGATGATTGCACCCGCTGCGATGATGCGAGAATCCTGGCCTTCGGGAAGCACGATGCGGTGCCCGGCCCTGCGTGCCGTGGTTTTGAATTGCTCGAGCCTATCCATGCTTTTGTGCCCAGCCCCGTCGAATATGGCGCCGCCTGGAGCCGCGGAGGGTTCTTCGGGCGACCAGTGGACCGCGACCGATGGATGGTCCCTGCCCGAGCTTTCACTACTCCTTGAATCCCACCGTGAGAAAGCGCCAGACGTCATGACCGAACAGGACCAGCCGATCAAGATTCATCGCGGCTTGAAGGATGTGTATTTCGAGCGCTCGGGCACGAGCTCCATCGACGGGAAGGCCGGGGAGCTCCGCTACCGTGGCTACTCGATCCATGATCTTGCCGCGCGTTCGAGCTTCGAGGAAACGGCCTTCCTTCTTCTGCACGGCGAATTGCCGGATCGGGTCATGCTCGATCGGTTCGAGGGCGAATTGAAAAAGGCGCGCACTTTGCCGGCGGCCGTCCTCGAAATCATCGAGCGCATCAAGGCCGCCCACCCGATGGATGTGCTGCGAACTTGCATCTCGGCGCTTTCAGCCTTCGATCCCGACTGCGCCGACAAATCGCGCGAGGCGAATATCCGTAAGGGCATGCGGCTCACCGCGCAGGCGCCGATGGTCGTCTGTGCCCATCACCACATCCGCAAGCACCAGGCGCCGATCCCCCCCGACGCCAGCCTCGGCCATGCGGCGAATTTCTTGTGGATGCTCAAAGGGGAAAGGCCGACCCCGGAAAGCGCCCGGCTGATGGACACCGATTTCGTCTTGCACGCCGAGCACGGCTCGAACGCTTCGTCCTTCACGGCGCGGGTGGTGATCGGCACGGATGCCGACCTGCATGCCGCGGTCACCGCCGCCGTTGCGGCGCTCTCAGGCCCAGCTCATGGCGGGGCGGCCGAAGACGTCATGAAGATGGCTATCGAGATCGGCGAACCGGAAAAGGCGGCCGCCTATGTGGCGCAAAAGCGCCGCAACAAGGAGCCGGTCACGGGTTTCGGCCATCGCGTCTACCGCACAGAAGATCCGCGGGCGCGTCACATGCGCGCCGGCGTCGAGCGGCTCTCGAAGGAAATGGGCCAGCCGAAATGGTTCGCAATTCTGCAGGCGGTGGTGGCCGCCATGGGGCCCTATGCGCGCCACGGCGTCAACGTGAATGTCGATTTCTATTCCGGCGCCATCTATTATCTGCACGCCATCCCGCAGGATCTGTTCGTGCCGATCTTCGCCATGGGGCGCGTGCCGGGCTGGACCGCGCAGTGCGTCGAGCAATACGCAAACAACATCCTGATCCGGCCGTTGACGCTTTATGACGGACCTGAGGCACGCACTTATGTGCCGATCGAGCGGCGGTGAGAAAGGAAGCCTTCTCGCGCTCCAGCACGCTCTGGATTTGACCTTCCCTCAAAGAACCGATCCAAGGCGACCGTTACGAGAAGAGCGTATCTTTGCCCCGCCCTTGCCTTGCACGAGCGCGTCGATGAGCGGGCAGACCGCGTCGTTCCTGATGTCACACGCTCCAACGATGTCCGTCAGCGCGCGCTCCATTCGCTTGAGATCGGCGATGCGCGCACGCACCCCCTTGAGATGGGAAGCGGCGAGATCGCGCGCCTCGACGCAGGACGAATCCCCATCCGACGCCAATGCGAGCAGCGCACGTACTCCGTCGAGCGTGAACCCGAGCTCTCGCGCGCGGCGCACGAAGCCGAGCCTGCTTACGTCTTCCGTGCCATAGCTGCGATAGCGCCCTAAGCGCCGCGCGGCCGGCAGGACGCCAATGCGTTCGTAATAGCGGATCGTCTCGATATTGCACCCGGTACGGCGGGAAAGCTCACCGATCGGGATCGCGTGCGCGCGCATTCGCGGCTCCTGAAAAATACCGCTTGAGTCTGTAGTCGCTACAGACGCTAGCGTCCCATCTTGTTCATCGCAAGGAGGCTATCCATGTCCGATCTTCTCAGCAAAACACCTGCGGTTGAACAGCCGGCAAGCAGGGCAGGCGCTGCGCTGCTCATGCTGGGCGGTATTGGCGCCGCTTTCGGCGTTGCCTCGTGCTGTGCCCTGCCGCTCCTCTTCACTACACTGGGCATTGGCACCGCTTGGCTTGGCGGTGTCGCCATGCTGGCCGCGCCACACCGGACCTTTCTGCTCGGCGTAGGCGCCGTTTGCTTGATCGCCGCGGCGGGGCTAATGGTACGCCAAGAGCGTGCGGCGATGGCTTGCGCTCCAGGGGGCGTCTGTATAACCCGAGCGACACGCGTGTTGATGCTCGTCGGAGTTTTGATCGGCGTAGGGTTGCTTTGGGCCGGCTATCGCTATGTGTGATGCGACACTCATCCTCCGATCCACCATCACCTGCCCTGACTGCGGGACAGCAACGGTCGAGATGATGCCAACCGATGCCTGCCAATATTTTTATGAGTGCAAAGGTTGTGGGGGTCTGCTCAAGCCGAAGGCCGGCGATTGCTGCGTCTTCTGTTCCTACGGCGATGTTCGGTGCCCTCCAATGCAAGAAAGTGACAAAGCCAGTTGCCGTTGACGCCACCCCGCGTGCCGAACCTGAGCAGGAGCCGGCGGCGATTCCAGCCGATTTGCGCGCCATTGTTGCCGGCACCCCGCCCGTCGCTCCTTAAGCTTGGAGCCGGATGACGAAGCTTCTAGAATCGCCACGCTCTAAGGTCGCGCTGCTCTCACCTCCTCGGCCGTGACCTCATCCTTGTAGTCATTGCCGAAATGGCTTCTGACATAGTTCACGACGGCCGCGATTTGCTCATCGCTCAGCGCTGACCCGAGCGGCGGCATCGCCTTTTGGCCTTGCACCACCACGAGCACCGCATATCCGGCGGCCTCGAGCTTCGTGTCCGCGGCAAGCGCCGGATAAGTGCCGGCTCCGCTCGCGCCTCTGGCGTCGGCCATGTGACAGCCTTGGCAGATTGCGTGATAGAGGGCCTCGCCCGAGGATTCAGGATAGCGCGTCGTGGTCGAGCGGAAACTCGCATTCTGTGCGATCGCCGCGGTCGTACCCACAAAAGTCGCGAGCAAGGCAGACAGGATGAATCTCGGCGCCAAGCGAGTGCACGCCCGTGTTGGGCCCGTCAGCGACTGTGTTGTCACGGCTTTCCTCGGACGCCTCGGCTCAATTGCCGGCCACGACGCGCTTGTGGAGGCGCGTGATCGCATCGAGTGAGGATAGAATCGCGCCTTCTTGCCAGGCATTCACGTAGGAAACATGTTCGCCGGCGAGCAGGATGCGTCCGTCGATGGCGCAGAGGTCCTGGTAATGGGCCTTGCGGGTTGCGCCGCTCCACATGCCGAAGCAGCCGAGCGTCCAAGGCACCCGATGCCAGGCGACCGAGATGCCGTTCTCGAACTCCTGGCGATATTGCGGATGGAGGCAAAGGCCGTTCTCGACCGCAAGGGCGATGCGCTTTTGCGGCGTCATCGCGGTGAACTCGGTTGCCGGCAACCCGAAGCTATAGGCGCCAAGGAGCACGCCTTTGCCGGGCTTGTGATAGTCGGTGCTCGGATACGAAATCTGCGCGATCGGCAAATCCGTGAACGAGATGCCGCCATAGATCGCCTCATCCTCTTCCCAAAAGCGTCGCTTGAACTGGAGGCCGATCTTCACCGAAGCAGCGTATGGAACGGCGTCGATGGCCGCGCGCATCGGCGCCCCGACATCGAGCTCGATCTGGCTCAGGATCGAGAGCGGGATCGTGCACAAGCACCAATCGGCGCTCGCCTGCCGCACGCCGCCGCCGGCGCTCTCATAGGTGACGGTCACACGCTTGTCGTTCTGGCGGATGGAAGTCACCTTGGCGCCGAGCTCGACGAGGTCGCTTACCTCGCGGAAGAAGGCCTTGCCGATCATGTCCATGCCGCCCACAGGCTGGAACATGGCGTGCTGGAAATCATGTTGCAGCGGCAGGCTCAAATGCCGCCAAAGTCGTGAGTTCAGCACGTCGTTGAAGGCGAGCGGCGTCGAGGGCGAAGGCGCCCCGTCGACCCCGCCTCCCGGCGCCTTCTCGTACCCCCGTACTTCGCTCGAGGCGTAGCCCTCCCGATAAGCATAATCGCGGTCGAGCGCGCCCCAGGAACGAAGCGAGGCCAAGAGGATCTCCTTGTCCTCGGGGCGCACATCCTCGTCGAGCTTATCCGCGTTCACTGCTTTGGCCAAAAGCTCGGAGACGTGGCCGTGGTAATCCGCGAGCACGTGGCGAAACCGTTGTGGCTTGCCGCCGAAGGCGTCACTCGCATGCAGGTAGGTGTTGAAGTTGAGCTGAATGAAGGGTTCGAACGCGACCTTGAGCCGCTTGCAGTAATCGAGGAGCGCGCGATGATGATAAGGTATGCGCCAAGGGCCCGGATTGATATAGAGCCCCTCATCGAAGGCACAATCCTGTCGTGCGCCGCCGAGTTCGGTATAGCTGTCGCCGCCGCGCAGCGACCAGTTTCGTCCGCCTGCGCGCGTTTGATATTCGAGCAGCTTTACCGTGTAGCCGGCCTTGCGCAGCTCGAGGGCCGCGACCATGCCGGCAAGGCCTGCACCCAAAATGAGGACGGAGGCGCCTTTCGGATCGCCGGGAAGCTCGACCGGACCCTTGTAGCCGGAATCGGCCGCGTGGCCGAGGCTCGTCATCGCCTGATACATGACGGCGCTCGAAGTCGCCTCGCCGATCATCCTCAAGAGGCGTCTGCGACTCATGCCCGGCGAGCTTGGGAAATTCATTTCACAGGGTTCCTGGGCCCGCATCGATGAGAGGCGTCAAAGATTTATCTGATCGAAAGCCGGGATGCCAGCGGATGCAATTAGGAACGCAAGCACAGTCTCGCTTGGGCGTAAACACGGACCCAACATCGAGCCAAGTGCGAGAGAACTGACATGCGCCAGACGCCGCAATCCAGCTGACTCTGGCTTTTTGCGAACCCTTGACCTACATTCGCCATGGCGGGGCTGCGCGGTGCGTCAGAACTTGTATCCCCGGGCCCTTATCGATCCGAACGGGAGCTGTCCCTGACCGGGTCCCTGGACCCGGACATATGGCGCCCACCTACGTTGTAGGTGTCCCGGGATCGATGGTTCGACGGCCGAGGCGGCTCCGCTTTCACACAAAGCTTTCACGAGCCCAAGCTTTCGCTAGCCAAAGCCCGCAAAGCTCGCGCAAGGATCGCCGTGACCGATTCGAACGCTTCTCGTTTCACTGGGCAATCGGGCGGGCTTCGGGACGCATCGGCCGCTGATCCGGAAGTGGATAGGATCCGGGCCGAGAAGGGTATGATCCGCCAAGCGGGGCTCGCTCGGCGCGACGCGCTCTCTCCCGAAGCGCGAATGGCAGCTTCGAAGGGCTTCGCCGCAAGCGGGTCCGCCGCCCTCGGCGATGTTCGCGGCCTTCTGATCAGTGGCTTTTGGCCCATCCGCACCGAACTCGATCCGCGCTGGTTGATGCAAGAGCTCGCCGCCAACGGCGCGAAGCTCGCGCTTCCCTGCATCGAGAAGGGTGCGCTCGTCTTTCGACAGTTCGCCTTCGGCGATCGGTTGCAAAGGGTGGGTTTTGGGCTCTCGCAACCTTCGACCGAAGCGGCGCTTGTCGCGCCCGACATCATGCTCGTGCCGCTCGCGGCTTTTGATCGCAAAGGCGGCCGGATCGGCTACGGCAAAGGATATTATGACGGAGCGATCGGACGACAAAAGGAGGCCGGCAAGCCGCCGCGTACGCTTGGCCTCGCCTTCGCTTGCCAGGAAATGGAAAGCGTTCCGGTCGAGCTCCATGACCAGCGGCTTCACGCTGTTCTCACAGAGCGAGAGTTGATCCCGCCTGGCTGATCAGCGGTGCCGTGACGCTCCGCCGCCAGCGCGGTCCGAAGCCGGTGCGCTTCATTCCGGGCTTGTCGGCAAAATGCCTTCTCGCGAAGCGTCTTCACGCAAAGTCGTCTCGCTTCTTTTCAACTCGCTCGTGGTGCTTTGGCTTGCAGAACCGCGAGGCGCATTGTGCATCACCTTCGCCGGAGCATTCTGCCATTTGGAACTTGCGCCCTTGTTTCTTGCCGTAAGCCTCGCGCTGATCACGGTCTTTCCCGACTTGTCGGTGCGCAGGCCCCTTGCTTTCCTGAGCACGGCGACGATGCGAGACTTCTCCATCGTGATCTCCTCTTTGCTCAGGCAAACCCGTCCGGAAATGGGCGCGGCTTGGAAATATAGATTCCGCGCAATCGCGGCATCCGCAAGACAATCCGAATGATTAAATGGAAGCGGTGCGCCCGTGCGCTTTTGTCTTTCGCCTGGAAACAAGCGCATTTCGCCAAGCCCGACGAAGATCACAAATTCGTGATCGCAAACTGAACGCCTAGACCGTCGAACGGATCCTGTTCGATGCGGGGTCGCGCATCTAAGCCTATCGCGCGAGCCCCTTGGCAATATAACCCATGCTCGCTTCAAGCTTCTCTTTGAGATCGCTCGCGCGCTGAACGCTTTCGGCGAAGGGCTCGAAGGAGAAAACGCCTTTGTAGCCGCCCGCGAGCAGCGCCTTGATCTGCGCCACATTGCCGAGAATATCGGCTTCGTCCACGAGCACGCGATGGGCGTCTTGCAAACTCGTGAGCGGAAGCGCGTGCTCGATGACCCCCGAGATGTGGCAAATCCCGGTGCGCTCGGGATAAAGCACCGTTTCGCCCGCAAGATGATGGTGGAAGGTGTCGTGCACCAAGCAAAACACGCTCCCGCCGTCGATCGCGTCGATGGCCTCGACCGCCTCGCGCTTCAAGCGCAATGAGGAGATGGGAAAGCCCAAAGGCTCGACGAAGCCCCGCAATTCGTTCTCGACGAGGATCGGCATGAGGTGGCGTAGCGCTCCGCGCAATCCCTCGCGGCGTTCGCGATCGGTGGGGCGAAACGAGGCATCGTTCACCGGAACGAGGACGAGCGCTTTTGCGCCGCAGGCCTTGGCGTAGCGCGCGAGCTCGCGAGCCTCCCCTGCGCGTCGATCATTCCATTCGTTGAAGCGCTGCAAGGCGTTGATGGTGAGGATCGTGACGCCTTGCGCCTGCGCGGCTTTGCGTACCGCTTCGGCCGGCGTGCCGTCTGCCGTCGGCACACCCACAAGATCGTTGCGCATCTCGCACTTCGTGAGGCCAAGCGCTCGCGCGAGGGCAAAAAACCGGGGCGCGGTAAGTTTGGGTGCGGCGATATGGTTGAGCGCAAACTCGATCGAGGTCGACATATCCGCTCAGCCCCGAGAAAGATCAAGCCGGATCGGCTTGCCGGTTTCCGCGGAACGCGTCGCGGCATCGGCGAGAAGCTGGGCCTTCAGCCCGTCATGGCCCGAAGGGGAAGGCATCTGGCCCGCTTTCACGCATTGCAAAAAGGCGTCGAGCTCGTTGCGATAGGCGGCAGCATAGCGCTCGAGAAAGAAGTTCTCGATCCGATCGGTCGTGAAACCTTTCGGGCCTGCCTGCTCCACCGTCGTCTCATGGATGTTGCCGGCGCGCAGCATGCCCTTCGAGCCATGCACCTCGATCCGCTGATCGTAGCCATAGCTCGCGCGCCGCGAATTCGAGATCTGGCAGAGCTTGCCGGAGCGTGTGCGCATCTGCACGACGGCCGTGTCGACATCGCCGGCCTCGCCGATGCGCCGGTCCACGAGGCTCGACCCCAGTGCATGAACCTCCACAGGGTCCTCCTCAAGGAGGAAGCGTGCCATGTCGAGATCGTGCACCATCATGTCGCGAAACAAGCCGCCCGAGCGTTTCACATAGTCGATCGGCGGCGGGGCGGAGTCGCGTGACAAGATGGTGATGATCTCGACTTCACCAACCGCGCCCTTCACGAGGCGTGCCTTAAGCGCCGCGAAATTCGGGTCGAAACGGCGGTTGAAACCGATCATCAGCTTCACCTTCGCCGCCTCGACCCTGCGCAAGGTCGCGGCGATGCGCTTGGCTGAAAGGTCGACAGGCTTTTCGCAAAAAATGGATTTGCCCGTTTCGGCGACCCGGTCGATGAGGTCGGCATGGGTATCCGTCGAGGTGCAGATCATCACCGCATCGATCTTCGACGATGCGATGAGCGCATCGACCGAAAGGGTGGCGGAGCCGGTCGCCTTGGCGAGCGCGGCGGCGGCGTGCGGCACCGCATCGGCGATCGCGACGAGCGCCGCGTGTTTGTGTGCCGCGACATTGCGCGCGTGAATATGGCCGATGCGTCCGGCACCCAGCAATCCGATGCGTATCATCTTTCCTCCGGCGTCCCGCATTCGCGTGATCGAAAAGGCGGCCCTGGCCGCCGCAGCCTCTTGATGCACATTGTCGGCAAAGCGTGCAACAGCGAGGTTTGACGCGATTTCGCAACTCATGCTTCATGCACGCGCATTTGCTTCCAACTGCGCTCACGCTCGGCTTCGAGGAGCCGGTGAGGACCAAGGAAATGAAGACCGATCGCCTCACCATGGCGCAGGCGCTCACGCGCTTTCTCATCGCGCAGAAAACCGTGATCGACGGCGTCGAGCTTCCCCTCTTCGCCGGTGTGTGGGCGATTTTCGGCCATGGCAATGTCGCCGGGATGGGAGAAGCGCTTTACCGCTTCGGCGAGGAGCTGCCGACGTTTCGAGCTCATAATGAGCAGGCGATGGCGCATGCCGCCATAGCTTTCGCCAAGGCCAGCTTTCGGCGGCGCATGATGGCATGCACCACCTCGATCGGGCCGGGCGCCACGAACCTCGTCACCGCCGCGGCCGTCGCTCACGTGAATCGGCTGCCTCTCCTCCTTCTTCCCGGGGACGTGTTCGCCAATCGACGCCCCGACCCCGTGCTGCAGCAGGTGGAGGATTTCGGCGATGGGCTCGTTTCGGCGAACGACGCCTTGCGCCCGGTGTCACGCTATTTCGACCGGCTGACGCGTCCGGAGCAGCTCATTCCCGCGGCCCGTCGCATGATGGCGGTGCTTACCGACCCTGCCGAATGCGGGCCGGTGACGCTCGCGCTTTGTCAGGACGTGCAGACGGAAGCTTATGACTATCCGTCAAGCTTTTTCGAAAAGCGTGTGTGGACCTTGCGTCGTCCGGCTCCCGATGCGGAAGAACTCCTGCATGCGGCCGATCTTCTGCGCCATTCCGAGAAGCCGCTGATCATCGCGGGCGGCGGCGTTCTTTATTCGCAAGCCTCGGACACACTTTGCGCCTTCGCCGAACGTCATGGCATTCCAGTCGCCGAGACCCAGGCCGGGAAATCTTCGCTTCCGGACGACCATGCCTTGGCGGTGGGCTCGATCGGCGTGACCGGCACTTCGGCGGCGAACGCGCTTGCCGCGAAAGCCGATCTCATCATCGGCATCGGAACCCGCCTTCAGGACTTCACGACGGGTTCGTGGGCGCTCTTTCAAAATCCGAAGCGCCGCTTCCTTCTGCTCAATGTCGCGGCACAGGACGCGGCAAAACATGGAGCCTCATCGCTCGTCGCGGATGCCCGCATCGGCCTCGAGGCGCTCGGCAAGGCGCTCGCCGGCCATGTGGCGCCCGCCCGCTGGACGCAATCGACCCGCGCCTTGAAAGCGACCTGGACGAAGGCCGCCGCCACTGCCCTGCAAGCCCCACGAGGCAATGTGCTTCCCTCGGATGCGCAGGTGATCGGCGCGGCGATGCGCGTGTTCGGCAAAGAGGCCACGCTCGTTTGCGCTGCCGGCGGGCTGCCGGGCGAGTTGCATAAGCTCTGGAAGGCGGGCGAACCCGGCACCTACCACATGGAATATGGCTATTCCTGCATGGGCTATGAGATCGCAGGTGGGCTCGGGGTGAAACTCGCCAAGCCCAAAGCCGAGGTCGTCGTGATGGTCGGAGACGGTTCTTACCTGATGATGAACTCGGAGATCGCGACCTCGGTAATGCTCGGCAAGAAGCTCATCATCATCGTTCTCGACAACAAGGGCTTTGGCTGCATCGACCGCCTGCAAAGGGCGACGGGCGGAGCGAGCTTCAACAATCTTTTGGAGGATGCCGCGCACGAGATGTTGCCCGAAATCGATTTTCGCGCGCATGCCGAGAGCCTCGGCGCGATCGCGGTGAAAGCCTCTTCCATCGTGGAGCTCGAGAGAGCTCTAACGCAGGCCAAAGCCCATCCGCGCACGAGCGTCGTCGTCATCGACACCGATCCGCGCGTCTCGACCGAGGCTGGCGGAGCCTGGTGGGACGTCGCCGTTCCGGAAACCTCGGCGCGGCGCGAGGTCATGGCCGCGCGAAAATCCTACGTGGCCGCGACCTCGGGCCAGAGGCCTTTCGACTGATCAGTGGCCGCGTCTTGAGCCTTTTCGTTTTCGTTGGGAGAAGCTGAATGATCCGCATCGGTGCCAATCCGATCGGCTGGTCGAATGACGACATGGTCGAGCTCGGCGGGCACATTCCGTTGGAGCAATGCCTGACCGAGGCGAAGGAAGCGGGCTTCGAGGGCATGGAGCTCGGCAACAAGTTTCCGCGCGACGCCATGAAGCTGAAGCCGACCCTCGACGCGCATGGCCTCGCGCTCGTCTCTGGCTGGTATTCGACGTTCCTGATCGAACGCGATGCCGATGCGGAATTTGCTGCCGCGCACGCCCATGCCGCCTTGCTCAAGGCGATGGGATGCAAGGTGCTGATCGCGGCCGAATGCACCCGCACCGTGCATGGGGACAAGGAAATGCCGCTCTCGCGCCGCCCTGTGATGACCGACGACGAGTGGAGCCGATTGACCACTCGCCTCACCCAATTCGCCGAAAGGCTTCACGAGTTTGGGCTTGCGCTCGTCTACCACCATCACATGGGGACGGTGGTGCAAAGCGAGGCCGAGATCGACTACTTGATGGCCGAGACCGGACCTTGCGTGAAGCTCCTCCTGGATACGGGTCACGCGCTCTGGGGCGGGGCCGATCCGGCCGCGCTCGCCTCACGTCATCGCGACCGGATCGCGCATGTGCATACGAAGGACGTGCGCCAAAGCGTGATGGCGAAAGCCGCGCGCGAGGACTGGTCTTTCCTCAAATCCGTCGTCGAGGGTGTCTACACGGTTCCGGGCGACGGCATGATCGATTTCATCGCCGTCTTCCGCGAGCTCAAGGCGTATTCGGGCTGGGTGGTCGTCGAGGCCGAACAGGATCCGGAGAAGGCCAACCCGGCGATCTATGCGAAGCTCGGATGCGACAACGTCAAGCGCTTCCTGGCGCAAGCCTAACCCGTTGTGTTCACCAGGCTTGGGACCCGCGCCCCACGCTGCGATCGCCCTACGGTTCCGCTTATAGAGAACTGTGATATGACCTCTTCAAGCCGCATTGACGATAGCTCTCAGGAGAGCCGGCAACAAAAAACTTTCTGATCGGACGGGCAATGTCTCCACTCGTATCCGTGCAGAACGTCAGCAAGAATTTCCCGGGCGTGCGCGCGTTGAGCCGCGTCAGCTTCGAGCTGCTCGCAGGTGAGGTCCATGCCCTCGTCGGCGAGAACGGGGCCGGCAAATCGACCCTGATGAAAATCCTCGCAGGCATTTACCCCAGAGATGGCGGAGAAATTCTCTACAACGGTGAGCCGGTCAATTTCGTCAGTCCTCGCGATGCTCAGATGATGGGCATCGGAATAATTCATCAGGAACTGCAACTGATGAATCACCTGACCGTTGCTCAAAATATCTTCATCGGGCGCGAACCGCCCGGGCGATGGGGCCTGTTCCTTGACGAGGACAAGCTCAACCGTCAAGCGCGAGAAATTCTCGCCCACATGCATCTAAAGCTCGACCCCCGCGCGATTGTCGGCGGGTTGACGGTTGCCAAGCAGCAGATGGTGGAAATCGCCAAGGCGCTGTCCTTCAACTCGCGCGTGTTGATCATGGATGAGCCGACTGCCGCGTTGAACAATGCTGAAATCGCCGAGCTATTCAACATCATCCGGGAGCTCAAGGCGCGCGGCGTCGGGATCATCTATATTTCGCACAAAATGGACGAGCTGAAGCAGATCGCGGACCGCGTAACCGTTCTGCGCGACGGCCATTATGTCGCAACCGTGCCGATTGCGACCCCCTTGGATACCATCATCAGCATGATGGTCGGACGCACTTTGATCGACGGCGTCCAACAAGCGCCTTTGCTGGCGTCGCGCGGCGAAGTCGCGCTCGAGGTCAGGAACCTGAATTGCGGTCCGCTCGTCAGAAATGTCGGCTTTACTCTCAGGCGCGGAGAGATCCTGGGATTCGCCGGTCTGATGGGCGCGGGAAGGACCGAGGTGGCGCGCGCGATATTCGGCGCCGACAGGATCGAGTCGGGTGAGATCATCGTGCGTGGCGTGGCGGCCTCGATCAAATCTCCCGCCGATGCAGTTGCGCTGGGCATCGGGTATTTGTCGGAGGACCGGAAGCGATTTGGCCTCCTCGTCGGCATGGATATCGCATCCAACGTCGTCATGGCCACGCTTGCACGGCATCTCAAATTCAAATTCGTTCTTCGGCAGCAGGCGATCCGTGCCACCGTCGAATCCTTCATCAGGCTTCTCAGCATTCGCACCCCTTCGGCGACGCAAGACGTCCGCCTTCTCTCGGGCGGGAACCAGCAGAAGGTGGTGATCGCAAAGTGGCTGGCGCGCGATTGCGACATTCTGTTTTTCGACGAGCCGACCCGCGGAATTGATGTTGGAGCCAAGGCTGAGATCTACAAGCTGTTGCGTTCACTTGCCGGTGAGGGCAAGGCAATCGTGATGATCTCCTCGGAGCTGCCTGAGATCTTGCGCATGAGTGACCGCATCGTGGTGATGTGCGAAGGGCGTATCACCGGCGAGCTCGAGCGGAAGGGCGCAACGCAGGAGCGCATCATGCAGCTCGCTACCCAGCGCGAGAATGCCATGGCTGCTTAGCGGGAGGATTTGAGCGGATGGTGGAACCGAATACGGCGGCCATCGAAACCGAGGAACGCGTGGCGACAACCTTCCGGGCCCGGTTTTTTGGCTCGATAGCGCGTCAGAAGCTGTTCGCCTTCGCGAGCCTGATCGTGTTGATGGTGTTTTTCGGTTTTGCCTCGCCAGCCTTCATGCAGGTCG
>Ga0213876_10001431_pt1 | contig 14868 bp, 12 predicted proteins | sample BarmaccomBMRX_R9_FD_160113 | JGI IMG/M metagenome (GOLD analysis project Ga0213876, IMG submission 160113) | Root-associated microbial communities from Barbacenia macrantha in rupestrian grasslands, the National Park of Serra do Cipo, Brazil - RX_R9 | ecosystem: Host-associated > Plants > Roots...
GGTCCTGATGCAGGCAGTTGTAGTCGCCTTCCTGATATTGCAGCAACAGCGGCGTCGGCTTGCCCTGGCCGGCATCATGGCAGCGCTTCAGGAACGCCGCATGGCTTTTGGGATAGCTGATGTCGATCCCCATCGCCTCGTTCCAGCGATTGGCAACCCCGGAAAGACGTTCGTAGAGTTTGGGACGCAGCTCCGCGATCAGGTCGGGAAGCGGATAGGAAAAATACTTGTACTCGCCGCGGCCAAAACCGTGGCGGCTCATCACGATGCGGCTGCGAAAATGCGCATCGTCGGCATAGACCGCGGCGAGCGCGCGGCATTCATCCGGGGCGAGCAGCCCCTTCAGCATCGCGCACCCCTGCGCGTCCAGATCGCGCTCGGCCTGTTCCCAGTCGATCACCGCGACGCGGCCAGCGAGATCAGAACTCGGAACAGCGTGGATTCTTGCGTTCGGTTTCATGAGACACAATTTGGGGCTCCGGGACGCCGCCTGCCACCCGATTTCCGATCTCCTCCGCCGTCATCGCGAGTGCCAGCGAAGCGATCCAGAGTGCTTCCATGGTGTCATTCCGGGGCGCCTCGAAGAGGCGAACCCGGGATCTCGAGATTCCGGGTTCGATGCTTCGCATCGCCCCGGAATGACCGTGAATTGCCTCACCTCGCAAGGACGAACGACTCAGCCCCGCACCGGCAGGGAGATCACGTCATAGGCGTGGCGGATGGTCCGCTTCAGCACCGGATCCTCGAGCTCGAATTCGAAGCGGCTTGCCGGCCGGATGCCGCCCTTGGCGGCAAAGGTGCCGCCGAACATGGCGCAGGCGTCCGGCAAGCGTCCGCCGTCGAACCCGCGCTTGATCAGCTCGTCGACCGGCAGCATGGCGTCGAGCGTACCCTCCTGGTACAGCTCGCGCTTGCCGCCGATCATGGCATGAGAGCGCAGGATCACCCGGTCCCAATGGCCGATCACGTCTTCGAGCTCCCACAACACAGATGCGATCGGCTTGTCGCACATCTGCTTGGAAACTGTGACGCTGTAGCTCTCGACCTTGCGGTCGGTGTGGTCGGAGCCGCAGCCGACGAAGATGCGTCCCTGCCAGCCGATCAGCACGAACTCGACCTCGCCGCTCGACTCAAGTCCGCAGACCTCGATCTCGTCTTCGAGTGTCAGCCGCCGCGCTGAGACCCGGTAGTAGATCGGGGTTGAGGCCGGCCGCGCGATTCCCAGCGTTTCGAGTTCGGCGATGTGCTTGTCGCGCGCGACCGGATCGCGGCCGGTCCAGCCCGCGATCACGAGCTGATCGATCGGCAGCGTCAACGGCGTCGTGGTGTCCTGAGCGTCGACGGTGAAGGTGAGGTCAAACACGGATGAGGTCCTCCATGCCTGCCGCGAGTTCGAAAATGCGGCGGTCCGCGCCGCCGGCCGCGGCCAGCATCAGCCCGACCGGCACCTCGCCCTCGCGATGCGCGGGCAGCGAGATCGCACAGCCATCGATCATGTTGATCAACGTGCAGTTCCGCAGAGACAGGATATTGGCGGCAGCGAACGCCTTGTCGTCCTCGGCAAGATCGGCGATGCGCGGCGGCGTATTGGCCGCGGTCGGCATGACCAAGGCATCATAGGGCGCAAGGCGCGCGGCGGTGCGCGCGATCAGGGAGCGCCGCGCGTTCAGCATTTCGATGTAGTCCGCGGCCGTGATGGCTTCGCCGCGCAGGATGCGCGCCGACACGCGGGAATCATAGATGTCGCCCTTGCTCGTGATCAGAAAGCGATGCCAGGCAAAGCTCTCGGCCGCCGCGAACCCGCCTTTGGCGCCGATGATGCCGACATCGAGGAACTCCGGCACCTCGATGCGCACGATCGACGCGCCCTGGCGCGACAGCGTATCCATTGCGCGGTCGAACGTCCGCGCCACGGTGCCGTCGAGCTCATCGAGCGCAACGGTCGTCGGCACCGCGAGGCGCATCCCCCTGATCGGCCGCGCCTGCAAGGGAATGATCGGTTCGTTCGCGAGCACGGCATCGAGCACAGCACAGCAGGTGACGGAGCGCGCGAGCGGCCCATAGCTGTCGAGCGTCGTGGAGAGCGGCACGCCGCCATCGAGCGGGATGCGGCGCTGCGTCGGCTTGAAGCCCACGATTCCATTATACGCGGCGGGAATCCGGCAGGAGCCGCCGGTATCGGTGCCAAGCGCGCCGTGCGCCATGCCGTCGACGACCGAAACGGCGGCGCCCGAGGACGAGCCGCCGGGCACATGACCGACGCTACGGTTCCAGGCGCCCTTCGGCGTGCCGTAATGCGGATTGATGCCGATGCCGGAATAGGCGAATTCCGTCATGTTGGTACGGCCGATGACGACGAACCCGGCGCGGCGCAGCCGGGCGACCACCGGCGCGTCGACCTCCGCAGGGGCGGAATCGTCCAGCGCCCGCGACCCTGCGCGCGTCACCTGCCCCGTGATGTCGAACAGGTCCTTGACCGAGAGGGGAATGCCGGCAAAGCGCGACGGCGCGGCATTGGCCTTTCGCAGAATATCCATGGCATCGGCGGCAGCCAGCGCGGCGTCGCGGTCGACATGGATAAAAGTTCTCTGACCCTCGCCGTTGGAATCGGCGATCCTGGCCAGGCACTCTTCGACCAGTTTGCGGGCCGTAGTGCGGCCCTTCGTCAGGTCATCGGCGAGTGTGGCGAGGGTCGGAAGGCTGATCATCTTGGTCTCGTTCCCGGGGACAATGCTGTCTACTTCAGTCCGAAATGGGCACGATGCAAGGCCTCGTTGTCGTTCATTTCCGCGACCGTGCGAAAGCGGATGCGCCCGCCCTTCAGCACGAAGACGCGCGTTGCGACCTCATGAAAGCCGATATTCCACTCGGCCACTCGGCCACCCGCCCCCTCTCTCCCCTCTGGGCACACCGGAATAGGCGGCATGCGTGCATGCCCTGCTTGGACCGTTGACGCCAAATAGTCAAATGTCGCATCAAGACTAGAACAAGCGAGCCTCACCCCCGAGGCATCGTCAACGAGGAAACGACAAGATGGCTGAAGCAGCGCGTGCGCGCCCCAAGCCGACACCCGAGACGCAGCACTTTTGGGACGGGACACAGGCCGGCGAGTTGCGGCTGCAGCGCTGCGACGCTTGCGCCCATGTCTACTTCCCGCCGCGTCCCTTCTGTCCGTCCTGCGCCTCGCGCAAGGTCAGCGTGTTCAAGGCGAGCGGCATGGGCAGGCTCTACAGCTACGTCATCAATCATCGCCCGGCCGCGCCTGGCTTCACGCCGCCTTATTCGATCGCCGTCGTCGAGCTCGACGAGGGCCCGCGCATGATGAGCAACATCGTGGACTGTCCGCAGACGCCGGAAGCGCTCGAACTGGACATGCGGCTCGAAGTCAAGTTCGAGAAACTCGACGACAAGATCACCCTGCCCTTGTTCCGCCCCGCAAGAGGATAGCGCCATGCGACGAAACCAGGTCGCCGTGGTCGGCGCAGCCGAAACCACCGAGCTCGGCGTGATCCCGAACATGTCGCAGATCCAGCTGCATGCGGACGCCGCGCTGAATGCGATTGCCGATGCCGGGCTCAAACTCTCCGACATCGACGGCTTCGCCACCGCGGTCGAGACGCCGCAGCAGGTCTGCCACTATCTCGGCATCACCCCGACCTGGGTCGACGGCACCTCGGTCGGCGGCTGCTCGTTCATGCTGCATGTCCGCCATGCCGCAGCGGCAATCGAGACCGGGCTGTGCAACACCGTGCTGATCACCCACGCCGAGAGCGGCAAGTCGATGATCGGCAAGCAGCTGCGCGCGACGCCACCGGACAGTCTCAACGGCCAGTTCGAGGCACCATTCGGTGTGTACGGGCCGCCCAGTATGTTTCCGATTCCCGTGCTGCGCTACATGAAGACCTATGGGATCACCCATGAGCAGCTCGCGATGGTCGCCGTGGTGCAGCGGGAATGGGCGGCCAAGAATCCGCGCGCGACCATGAAGGAGCCGATCACGGTCGCCGACGTCCTGAACTCGCGCATGATCGCCTATCCGTTCCGCCTGCTGCAATGCTGCCTCGTCACCGACGGCGGCGGCGCGCTGATCCTGACCTCGGCCGACCGCGCGAAGGATTTTCCGCAAAAGCCGGTCTACATCCTCGGCACCGGCGAGAGCGTGGAAACGCCGCTGGTCAGCCAGATGGAGACGTTCAGCTCCTCGCGTGCCTTCAAGGTCGCAGGTCCCCTCGCCTTCAAGGAAGCCGGCATCACGCATGGGGATGTCGACCATCTGATGATCTATGATGCCTTCGCGCACCTGCCGCTGTTCGGACTCGGCGACCTCGGCTTCATGCCGCATGAGGAGACCGGCAAATTCATCGCCGACGGCAACACCCGTCCCGGCGCAAAACTGCCGCTCAACACCAATGGCGGCGGTCTCTCTTACATGCATTCCGGGATGTACGGCATGTACGCGCTGCAGGAAAGCGTGCGTCAGATGCGGGGCATCGCGCCGGCACAGGTGCCGAACGCGAGGATTTCGGTGTGTCACGGCGTCGGCGGCATGTTTGCGGCATCGGGCACGATCATCTTTACGAACGAACGTCAGTAAACCCTCGTCATTCCGGGACGGTCCGCAGGACCGAACCCGGAATCTCGAGATTCCGGGTTCGCGCTACGCGCGCCCCGGAATGACAACAACGGGAGGCAAGCTTTGGCCAAATCACTCGAAGGCAAAGTCATCGTCGTAACCGGCGCGGGCCGCGGCATCGGGCGCGAGATCGCGCGGCTCTGCGCGACCGAAGGCGCCAAGGTCGTGGTCAACGATCCCGGCGGCGCCGCCGACGGGGCTGGATCGAGCGCTGCACCCGCGGAAGAGGTGGTCGAGGAGATCAGGAAGCGCGGCGGCACGGCGGTGGCGAATTTCGAGACGGTCGCAGAAGCCGTCCCGGCGAGCCGCATCGTCAAGGCGGCGACCGATCATTTCGGCAGACTTGACGGCGTCGTTAACAACGCCGGCATCCTGCGTGACATGATCTTCCACCGCATGAGCGTCGAAGCGTTCGAGGCCGTCATCAAGGTGCACCTGATGGGCTCGTTCTATGTCTCTCACGCGGCGGCCCGGCTGTTCCGCGAGCAGGAGAGCGGCTCGTTCGTCCACTTCACCTCAACCTCGGGTCTCGTCGGCAATTTCGGCCAAGCCAACTACGCCGCAGCCAAGCTCGGTATCGTCGGCCTGTCCAAATCGATCGCGCTCGACATGAACCGTTTCAACGTGCGATCGAACTGCGTTTCGCCCTTCGCCTGGAGCCGGCTGATCGGTACCATCCCGACCGAGACCGAAGCCCAGAAGGCGCGCGTCGAGAAGATCAAGCAGATGGGCCCGGAAAAGATCGCGCCGATCGTCGCCTATCTGCTCGGCGATGCTTCGAAGGAGGTGACGGGGCAGATCTTCGCGGTGCGCATGAACGAGATTTTCCTGATGAGCCAATCGCGTCCGTTGCGTTCGGTGCAGCGCGGAGAGGGCTGGACGCCGCAGACCATCGCAGAGCATGCGATGCCGGCGCTGAAGCCGTCGTTCTACAGGCTCGACCGATCGGCCGATGTCTTCAGCTGGGACGCGATCTGATGCTGGAAATTTGATCCATCGAAGGTTGCAGCTCCAGAGTTTCGTCGAATTGCCGTGATAAGCTCGTCCTCCCGATAAAAAATACTGGAGGAAATCATGGCAGCTCCCCTGACCTTTCCTAGCCACGCTTTCAACCGCCGCAACCTGATGAAGGGCGCGGCGGCACTCGCTGCAACAGCTGCGACCGCGACCTCGGCGTCCGCATTGGAGACGCAGGCGCCGCTGGGCCAGCTAGGCGCTCCAACGATGTCGACCCAGCCGCTCCCCCTCGGGCCGCTGCCCGGAAGCGTTTATCCAGACTCTCATCTGGAATCTGCGAACAAGTCCGGAAAGCCAACGTTCGGACCTCCCGGCTTCCCAGCCTTTGCCGGCACCATGGCGGTCGAGCGCGTCGCGACCGGCTTCCGCTGGGCCGAGGGCCCGGTCTACTTCCCGGCCGGACGTTATGTGCTGTTCAGCGACATTCCCAACAATCGGATCATGCGCTTTTCCGAAGATGATGGTCATTTGAGTGTGTACCGCCAGCCATCAATGAATTCGAACGGCAACACCATCGACCGCGAGGGACGCCTGATCACGTGCGAACATAGTGGCCGGCGCGTGACCCGTACCGAGCTCGACGGCTCGATCACGGTCATCGCCGACAAGTTCAACGGCAAGCGGCTGAACTCGCCCAATGATGCGGTGGTCTCGTCCGACGGCGCGATCTGGTTCACCGATCCGGTGTATGGCATCGGCGGCTACTATGAAGGCGTCAAGGCCGAGCCAGAGCAGGAGAAGCACAATGTGTTCCGGGTCGATCCGAAGTCCGGTGACATCAAGGTCGTTGCCGACGATTTCGTGGAGCCCAACGGCCTCGCCTTCTCGCCTGATGAAAAGAAGCTCTACATCATCGATACCGGCTTCACCGATGGGCCCGACAACCCGTCGCATATCCGCGCGTTCGATGCCGACACAGGGGCCGGCAAATTGTCGAACAGCAAGGTCTTCGCCGAAATGCCCAAGCCGAGCATTACCGACGGCGTGCGCACCGACCGGGACGGCCGGGTCTGGCTTTCGGTCGGCTGGGGCGATCCGAATGAGAACGGCGTGCGCGGCTACTCGCCACAGGGGGAGCTGCTCGGCAAGATCCACATCCCGGAAACGGTCGCGAATTTGTGCTTCGGCGGCCAGCAGCGCAACCGGCTCTATATCTGCGGATCGACGTCGCTCTATGCCGTCTACACCAGCGCGCAGGGTGCGCTGAAGCCGTGAGCTGATTTGTATGCCGTCATTCCGGGGCGATGCGAAGCATCGAACCCGGAATCTCAAGGTTCCGGGTTCGCGCTCGCGCGCGCCCCGGAACGACGGCCCTAGCCGGTATTCCGCAGGCCCGCCGAAATGCCGTTGATGGTGAGCTGGATGCCGCGCAAAATCTGCTCGTCCGGATTTTGCGCGCGATGCTCTCTCAGCAGTTCCACCTGCACATGGTTCAGCGGATCGAGATAGGGAAAGCGGTGCCGCACCGAGCGCTCCAGCAGCGGATTGCCCTGCAACAGCCGCTCCTGCCCCATGATGTCGAGCAGCGCCTCGATCGAGGAATGCCATTCGCGTCGGATCCGGCCGAAAATTTTTTCACGCAAGGCTTCGTCTGGAACAAGTTCGGCATAACGCGAGGCGATCGCGATCGAGCTCTTTGCCAGCACCATGTCCATGTTCGACAGCAGCATGCGAAAGAACGGCCACTCCCGGTAGAGCTCCTTGAGGAACGCCATGCCCTGCTCGGGATGCTCGGCGATCCACGTCTCGACCGCGCTGCCAAACCCGTACCAGCCCGGCAGCATCAACCGGCACTGCGCCCAGGAAAACACCCAGGGAATCGCGCGCAAATCCTCGATCGCGCGGGTCTTCTTGCGCGAGGCCGGACGGCTGCCGATGTTGAGCGTCGCAATCTCGTTGATTACGGTCGACGACCAGAAATAGTCGACAAAACCCTCGGTCTCATAGACCAGACCTCGATAGGCCTTGAACGCAAGCGCGGACAGTTGATCCATTGCGACGAGGTATTCCCGCTTCGGCGCGCTCTGACGGGGATGGAGCAGGCTCGCCTCGAGCGTTGCGGCCGCGAGGATTTCCAGATTGTTGCGGCCGACCTCGGCGTTGGAGTATTTGCTGGAAATGATCTCGCCCTGCTCGGTGATGCGGATCTGGCCGTTCACCGCGCCGCCGGGCTGCGCGATGATCGCGTCATAGCTCGGCCCGCCGCCGCGGCCGACCGATCCGCCGCGGCCGTGGAACAGCCGCAAGCGCACATGGTGGCGCTCGAACACTTCGACGAGACCGATCTCGGCCTTGTAGAGCTCCCAGCCCGAGGTAACGAAGCCGCCATCCTTGTTGCTGTCGGAATAGCCCAGCATCACCTCCTGCACCGCGCCGCGGCTGTCGACCAGGCGGCGATAGTCGTGTAGCGACAACATGCGATCCATGATGGCACTGGAGGCCTGCAGATCCTCGATGGTTTCGAACAGCGGCACGATGTTGATCGCGCTGCGGCCGGAGGGGTTGATCAGGCCCACCTCCTTCAGCAGCACCGCGACCTCGAGCATGTCCGACACGCCCTTGCACATCGAGATGATGGATTGGGGAATGACGTCGGCGCCGAACTTGGCGTGTGCCTCCGCGGCGGCGCGGAACACGGCGAGCTCGCCCAGGGTCTCGTCGCTGTACTTGACGAAACTCGACGTCAACGGGCGCGCGCTGCGCAGCTCGCTCGTCAGCAGCGAAATGCGCGCCTCCTCGCCCAACGCAAGATAGGACATTCCGGGAATCGCCGCGTCGACCAGTTCGGCAACCGTGCGCTCGTGAACGGCCGAGTTCTGGCGAATGTCGAGACGGGCGAGATGAAAGCCGAAGCAGTCGACGGCCCGGCGCAAGAGCCTGAGCCGCCCGCGCGCGATCACGCGCGCATTGTTCGAGATCAGCGAGCGATCCAGCACGTCGAGATCGGCCTTCAGTTCGGCCGCGCTGCTGTAAGCTGCCGCCGCGCCAACCGGCTTGCGGCTGATCTCGACCTCGAGCCGTTGCGCGGTCGCGGTCAGCCGGGCATAGACGCCGGAGACCGCCAGCCGATACGGCTCGCCGCTGCGATGCGGCGAGGTGTCCGGCGAGCGCTCGGCGAGCACGCGCAGTTCCTCGGAAATGTCGGCCAGATGCGCCGCGATCGACAGCTCGGCGCCGAGCGCGTGCAATTCCTCCAGATAGAACTGCAGGATGCGGCTCGACTGCAGTCTTAGCGTGCCACGCATCACCTCCGCGGTCACGAACGGGTTGCCGTCGCGGTCACCGCCGATCCAGCTGCCCATCCGCAGGAACGAGGCAAGCTCGCCCGCAGCCTCCTCGCCGCCATCCAGGCGGTCCTCCAGCGCACACAACAGCCGCGGCACCTCGCGCAGGAGGGTATAGTCATAGAACGCCAACCCGTTGGCGACCTCGTCGAGCACGGTCAGCTTGGTCCGCCGCAACATGTTGGTCTGCCACAGCGTCAGCACCTCGCGGCGCAACTGCTCGTCGTTTGCCTCACTCTCCTCGGGCGTGAACTGGACGCGCTCGCGCCGGTCGAGCAGCGCCGCGACCTCCATCTCGCGGTCCATCGTGCTCTTGCGGCGGACCTCGGTCGGGTGCGCCGTCAACACCGGACTGACCAGGGAAGTTGCAAAGAACTTGCGCAGATCGGCGGCGCCAAAACCCTTAGCCTGGGCATGCGCCAGGGTTTCGGCGAGCATCCCCGCGCGAATCCCGTTCTTGGCGCTGCGCGCGCGCATCTGGCGGATGTTGTTGTGGTCCTCGGCGATGTTCGCCAGATGGGAGAAATAGCTGAAGGCGCGCACGATGCGCACGGTCTCGGAGATCGACATGCTGTCTAGGATCGTCTCCAGTTCGCGCCGCGCCAGCCGGTCCTCGTCGCGATGGAAGCGGATCGAGGTCTGCCGGATGCGCTCGACCAGGTCGAAGACGTCCGCCCCCTCCTGGTCACGCACGGTATCGCCCAGAATACGTCCAAGCAGCCGGATGTCGTTGCGCAGTCGCGCGTCTTCCTCGAGCGCCTGGGCGTCGTCGGCACGGTTGGAGCGAAGTTCGGTCTCGGTCGGCATGATCTGGGAGGACATTTTTTCGCTGCTCCAGAAATGCCCGGCAGCTCTCCAGTCTGCAATTTTTTTGCCGCAGCGCAAGATGAAGATGAAGGCGCTTGATCATTGTTCGCCTAAATCCGCCGGCCGGCCGTTTCCCAATAGGGATCGCGCAGGCGGCGCTTGAAAATCTTGCCGGAATCTTCCCGCGGCAGGTCGGATCGAATTTCGATGTGCTTGGGCACTTTGTAATCGGCGAGTGACGCCTTGAGCCGGCTTCGGAGGTCCTCGACGTCGAGCGGCAAACCCGGTTGCGGCTCGACCACCGCCATCAGCGCTTCGCCGAATTCGGCATCGGGAATACCAAATACCGCACAATCGTGGACGCCGGGGATCGCATGCAGTGCGGCCTCGATCTCGGCCGGGTAGATGTTGACGCCGCCGGAGATCACCATGTCACGCTTGCGATCGCAGATGAAAACGTAGCCGTCCAGGTCGACATAGCCGACATCGCCTGATGTGATGAAGCCGCTGTGCTCGATCTCGGAGCGCTTGTCGGGCCTGTTGTGGTAGGTGAAGTCGGGATTGCTCGCGATCCGCGAAAAAATCTCGCCGATCTCGCCCGGCGGCAGCAGCCGCCCGTCATCGCCGATGAACCGCAGTTCAGCGCCGGGCGCGATCCTGCCAACTGTTCCGGGCCTTCTCAACGCGTCCTCCGAGGTGGCGAAGGTGACCGCGCCCGCCTCGGTCGAGCCATAGAACTCGTAAATGACCGGTCCCCACCACTCGATCATGGCGCGCTTGACGTCGGCCGGACACGGCGCCGCGGCGTGAATCACATGACGCAGCGAGGAGACGTCATATTTCCCGCGCACCGCCTCGGGCAGCTTCATCAGCCGGATGAACATGGTCGGCACCATGAAGATGGTGTCGATGCGCTCAGCCTCGATCAGCCGCAAGAAATCCTCGGGCTCGAACCGCGGCATCAGCACCAGCGCACCGCCGAGGCGGCCGGCGCGAAGCCCGAACGAGTTCGGCGCAGAATGATAGAGCGGCCCGGGCACCAGCGCGCGAGCCCCCGCCTTCAGCCCGTAGATCAAGGTGCGCATCCGCTCGGCATGCGCGCTCTGCTCGGGCGTCGGGGCGTTGCGGCGCACGCCCTTCGGATGGCCCGTCGTGCCGGAGGTATAGATCATGTTCGCCGGCTGCGGCACGGCGGGCCCGTCATGGGGTTTTTGTCCGCCAAGCCAGCCTTCAAGGTCGATCGCGAAGTCAGGCTTACTGAGTTGATCGGGGTCGATTTTGTAGGTCCGCAGGATCTCCGGCGGTGTCGGGACACTGAGCACCAAAACACCGGCCGGGACGGCGTCGCGGAGCGAATGCAGCAGATCGGAATGTCCGATCAGCACGGAGGTACCGCAATCCCGGAGGATGTAGCTGATCTCCTCCGGCTTGAAGTGCCAGTTCACGGGCACGCCATAGGCTCCAAGCTGCATCGCCGCATAGGCCGCTTCGACGAAAGCGATGTCGTTGCGCATCAGAATGCAGACACTGTCGCCCTGGCCGACACCGAGCCTGTGCAATCCGCCGGCAATGCGTGCAGTGCGGTCGGCCACTTCGGCATGCGCGCGCCGCCGCTCACCGGAGATGATGCCGAGGAAAAGAGAGGACGTTTCGCTCATCTGCTGTCCGATCTTTCGTCGGGTTTATTGACGGCGTCATCCGGGGCGGTCCGCAGGACCGAACCCGGAATCTCAAGGTTCTCAGGTGCGCAATGCGCACCATAGTTCGATGCTTCGCATCGGCCCGGAACCACGATTCAAGCATCCACAAAGCGCGGCGCGCGCTTCTCCAGATTGGCCCTGACAGCCTCGGTCTGATTGGGGCTGCCGATCAGTCTCTGCTGCTCAATCGATTCAGCGAGCAGTGCGGGGCCCGGATCGACCGACAGTTTGTTCAGCATGCGCTTGGCAGCGCGAATCGCATCGGGGCTTTTGTTCGCGATCTCGCGCGCGACCTCGAGCCCGGCGGCGTGTGGATCGTCAAAGATCCGCGTTGCGAGACCGTAGGACAGCGCTTCCTGGGCCGAGAAGATACGGCCGGTGAACGTCAGCTCGCGCAGAATATCGTCCCGGACAAGAGTTGCGAGGATCGGCGTTCCCGCCATGTCCGGCACCAGGCCCCATTTAATCTCCATGATCGACATCCGGGTATCGGGCGCGAGGAAGCGCATGTCGGCCCCGAGGGCGAGTTGGAACCCGCCGCCGAAGGCCACCCCATGCACCACCGCGATCACCGGCACGGGCAGCTGGCGCCAGCCCCACACCGCTTGTTGCGCAAAGTTCGCTAGCCCATGGGTGCGCACAGTCAGATCGCGCTTTTCGCCCCCCGGAATTCCATTGCCGTCCTTGTCCTTCATCGCGGCAAAACGGCCCATATCGAGACCGGCACAGAAGGCGCGCCCCTCGCCCGATAATACCACCGCCCTTAGGCCTTTTTCACTCGCAAGCCGGTCGGTCGCGGCGACCAGCGCCTCGAACATCGCCTGATCGAGCGCATTCATCTTGTCCGCCCGCACCAGGCGGACATTGGCGACGCCCTCCGTGATCGATATCGAAACGCGGTCTTCCATGGATCAATTTCTCCCTGTTCTTCTCTTGACCGCTTTACAGGACGGCCGTCCGGACTTAGTCAATTGCTCAATTAACAAACAATCGCTTCAGGTGGAAACCTCCCATGTTCAAAGACAATCTGCTGGCCGGCCGGCGCATCCTGGTCACAGGCGGCGGCACCGGACTTGGCAAATCGATGGCGGCGCGCTTCCTCGAACTCGGCGCCGAGGTGCATATCTGCGGACGTCGCAAGATCGTCTGCGACGAAACCGCGACCGAACTGATGGACCAGTATGGCGGCCGGGTCACGAGCCATGGTGTCGACATCCGCAATCCGCTCGCCGTCGACGAGATGGTCGAGAACATCTTTCGCGAGGGCGGACTCACCGACCTCATCAATAATGCCGCCGGCAACTTCATCTCGCGCAGTGAAGAACTGAGCGCGCGCGGTTTCGATGCGGTCGCCAACATCGTCATGCACGGCACGTTCTACGTGACGCATGCGGTGGGCCGGCGCTGGATCGCCGCCAAACAGCCCGGCAATGTCGTGTCGATCACGGTGACCTGGGTGCGCAACGGCTCGCCCTATGTGGTGCCGTCGGCGATGAGCAAGTCGGCGGTGCATGCCATGACCATGTCGCTCGCCACCGAATGGGGACATTACGGCATCCGCCTCAACACCATCGCGCCCGGCGAAATTCCGACCGAAGGCATGAGCAAGCGCATCAAGCCTGGCGACGAAGCGGGCGCGCGCACCAAGGCGATGAATCCGATGGGCCGGGTCGGCACCATGGAGGAGCTGCAAAACCTCGCGGTGTTCCTGATCTCCGGCGGCTGCGACTGGATCAATGGCGAGACCATCGCGATGGATGGCGGCCAGGCGCTGGCCATGGGCGGCAACTTCTATCAACTGCGCGACTGGAGCGACGACGACTGGGCCAAGGCGCGCGACTCCATCAAGGCACAGAACGAAAAAGATAAGGCGGCGCGGGGCTGACGGGAGCAGCGTTACCGCTCGCAAGCGACCGCCTCGGCTGAAACGCCGAAGCGGCCTGTCCGTATTGTCTTTGTTGCCGGATCGCCCCACACTCTGCGCAACGCAAGAAGATTTAGCGGGAGCGAGATGTCCGACGCTGGCGAAGCAACCCTGGCCGGGATCGTGCGCGCACGAGGCAAAACCCTTGGCGATGCCGCGCTCTACGAATTCGAGGGCCGCACGACCAGTTTTGCGGCATTCGACCGCAACACCAATCGTGTCGCCAACGCCCTGAAGGCGCTCGGCGTCGCGCCGGGCGAGCGCATCGCCTATCTCGGCAAGAACAGCGACATCTATTTCGAGCTGCTGCTCGGAGCGATCAAGGCTCGTGTGGTGATGGCGCCGGTGAACTGGCGGCTGGCCGGACCTGAGGTTGCCTTCATCGTCGAGGATTGCAAGGCGCCGGTGCTGTTCGTTGGCCCTGAATTCGTTACGCTGGTCCGCGACATCCGTGGCCAATTGCCGAGCGTGCGCCACGTGATCACGACCGAGGGCGGCATGCCGGAATGGCAGGATTATGCCGCCTGGCGCGATGCGCGCAGCGCCGATGAACCCGATGTCGAGGTGATGCCGCAGGACGTCGCGATCCAGCTCTACACCTCCGGCACCACTGGCAAGCCGAAGGGCGCGATGCTGTCGCATGCCAATCTGCTGAACCTCGTCAGCAGGGATGCCGAGCGGCCGGACTGGAACAGATGGACCTCCGCCGACGTCTCGCTGATCGCGATGCCGATCTTCCATATCGGCGGCTCCGGCTGGGGCATCACCAATCTCTATTTCGGCGCCAAGGGCGTGATCGCCCGCGAATTCGATCCGACAAGAATCCTCGACTTCTTCGAGCGTTACGGCATCACCAAGCTGTTCATGGTGCCCGCTGCGATGCAGTTCGTCGTGCGTCAGCCACGCGCCCGCCAGGTGGACTTCTCGCGGCTGAAATACATGCTCTATGGCGCCTCGCCGATTCCGGCGGCGCTGCTCAAGGAATGCATCGAGGTGTTCAAATGCGGCTTCGTGCAGCTCTACGGCATGACCGAGACCACGGGCACGATCGTGGCGCTCCCGCCCGAGGATCACGTCGAAGGACTGGAGCGGATGCGCTCGGCCGGCAAGCCGCTGTCCGGCGTTGAAATCGCGATCCTCGATGCCGACGGCAACACGCTGCCGCCGCGCCAGGTCGGCGAGATCGCGACCCGTTCCGGCTCGAACATGGTGGGCTACTGGAATCTCCCGGAAGCCACCGCACGCACGCTTGGCCGCGACGGCTGGCTGCGCACCGGAGACGCCGGCTATCTGGACGAGGACGGCTATCTCTATATCCACGACCGCATCAAGGACATGATCATCTCCGGCGGCGAGAACATCTATCCGGCCGAGGTCGAAAGCGCGATCTGCGATCACCCCGATGTCGCCGAAGCCGCCGTGATCGGCGTTCCCGATGACAAATGGGGCGAGGCCGTGAAGGCCATCGTGGTGATGAAGCCGGGTAGGACCGCTGACGCCATC
>Ga0213876_10001432_pt1 | contig 14863 bp, 14 predicted proteins | sample BarmaccomBMRX_R9_FD_160113 | JGI IMG/M metagenome (GOLD analysis project Ga0213876, IMG submission 160113) | Root-associated microbial communities from Barbacenia macrantha in rupestrian grasslands, the National Park of Serra do Cipo, Brazil - RX_R9 | ecosystem: Host-associated > Plants > Roots...
AAACGACCCGCGCAGCCGGTTCATGCATTCCTGTTCCTCGGGGCTTAACGCGTAAGGGTCTGCCGGGTCGACCGTCGGCAGGTACGCGTCCTTGAGCGGGTAAGCGGTCCCGTCCAGCTCGACGGTGCCGGCGGCGTGATCGATCCGGTGCAACAACCGCCGGTGCTCCATTCCCCACTCGGGGTGCCGCGCGATCATCTGGCCCTCAAGCTTGAACTGCATCACCGCGGCCGCCTTCTGCATTCGCGCCACAGTGATGGCTTCGCGCAACCCGATACCCTTGACGGCGAAACTCGTCGCCGGGTCATCCCCGTAGATCGTACGGGCGAGGCGATCCAGTGCCGCCAACGGGATGCCGTAACCTTCCTCCAGCTGCAACAATCGCCGGTAACGCAGGGAGATACGCAACACCTGACAGATAAGCGCTTCATGCCCCAGACACGCGCCGATCCAGGACGCGTCGTGGTTGCCCCACACCAGGGCAACTTTAGGCTGCTGCATGAGGTAATCGACGACCCGATCGCCCCGGGGCCCGCGGTCCCAGCAATCCCCGGCGATGACTAACTCGTCGATGGCCAGGTTACGGATCACCCGGCCGGTAAGGTGAATCAGGTGCAACAGACGGTCGTGACTCGCCAGCGCGTCGACGATGGCGTCGACGTAATCGCGATGGCGGTCGGTCGAAGGCGCATGCAGGATTTCGGTAAAGAGTTCCCGGTACTCAGCCGGAAAGACGCGCGTGGCGTGCCGGAGGCTGCGCCGGGCCGCCAGTACCCGTACTACGGTAAACAACTCGTACAGCGTGCGTTGCGCGTACGCTTTGCGTTCCTCGACGCTCTGCAGGGTGCGCTCGAGCCGGCCCACGACTTCAGCCGGGTAAAAGATCAGCGCCAGAAATTCACGGAAACGTTCCGGGGTCATGTGTTCCTCGAAAAGCCGCTCGACCAGGGGCCGCAGCGTGCCCGAAGCATTGTTGATGACGTGGCGCAGCTTCTGATCCTCGCCGTGAACGTCGCTGATGACGTGAATGGTGCCCTGAGGCAAGGTCAATTCGGCCGAGTAACGCGCGATCTCAGCCACGGCCGCGTCCACGTTGGGCACCTCGCGAGACAATGGGTGCAGGCTCACCAATTCGCGCTCGCGAATCACATCCTCACCGTCGGTCAGTTCCATGCCGTCCCCTTTCCTTGGTCAGTGCGCGGAACACGTTGCCGCACGCACGATGGAAATAAACCGCGGGATCGTGCCGAGGATTTTGCCCCGGGCTCCTTTACCTGCTCCCGGGGAACCGATGAAAAGATAGCAGACATACCGGTTATTCATCACGGAAGAGAAGTTGATCGTTTTGAGTCAGGCGAGGAGGGCCGCGGAGCCGTTACTTCCTGAATATCTCTGCGCCGCAATCAAGGAGGGGAACTGACCCTTAAACGGTAGAATCTCGGGTCCTGATTGTCTAGACGTATTTGCTCGGCGGGTGCCGGGTGGCGAGTAAGGTTCGAGATTCGGCGGCGTCCCGCCGTGCCCGGTTACCCGACCGGTTCCCAGCGTGAGGTTAACGTCAGGGAGATATCTCCGGTATGATAATGGATTTCGGCGTAATCAACGGGACGGCCGTCGGAATCGAATGAGGTCCGGAGCCGGAGCAACAGGGGCGTACCCTTCTTAATCTTGAGGCGGCGCGCCGTCCGCGCGTCGGCAGCCACCGCCAGAAATTCTTCACGGGCGTGGTCGACGGCCACGCCGGCCTCCTCTTTCAATAAACCGTAAAGCGGCCGCCGGAAATCCTCGTTGCCGGAAAGGCTAAGCCGGGGGTGGAACCACGACCGGGATTGCAGGGTCGGCCGGTCATCCCAGCCACGGACCTGGTCCAGGCATTTAACGGTTGTTCCCGGAAGCACTTGCAAGGCATCCGCAACCTTTCCCTTGGCAACTTTATCGGAGACCTCCAGTAAAAATGACTGGACGGAAATCCCTTTTCGCCTCATTTCCCCCGTCAGGCTGGCCCAGGCGACGAGCCCGGATTGAACGACCCTGGTCCCTACCCCTTTGCGGCGTTCCAGCAGGCCTAAATGGACCAGATTCAAAATGCTGTTACGGACGGTCCCGCGGCTGACCCCGAGACGGCTTGCAAGGGTCAATTCATCGGGCAATAACGCCCCGGCCGAATAAGGGGGCTGGCGAATCAGATCCTCAATGAGGCGCTCAATCTGAACATGCAGCGGCACTCCGTTCGTTCGGTCGAGCTTAGCCGGAACGAAGAATGCCTCTGCCGTGTGCGCTGTCATCGTGATGTTTGGCCAGCGGATAAGATTCCAGCATTGTGAGATCCCGTAAAGGTGCAATTAGCGCCTTTACTTGTTCAAAGCCAGTTATTTAGAGGCCGGGTGAAGCCCGGGGAAAGGCCTCCCGGCGGGAGGGAACGAAGGGGGTAAACCCCACAGCCATCCGGTTAGATGGCCGGGGTTCAGGGCATTGCCTTCGGCCTTAAAGGCCTTGAAAAACTATGGCCGGGATCAGGATCCTCCGGACCCTTGATGCTCCTGGCGCTGGAGCTCTTGAGCCATCTGCAGGTGATGCTGAAGGATGGGCAGGGTCCGGCTCACGAACCCTTTCAACTCGGGATCCCGCACGCGTCCTTCCTCCTGCTGGAATTCACTGACGTCCTGCTGATGATCCTCGACCATCGCCTGAACGTATTCGCGATCGAAGTCCGGGCCGGAAAGTTGCGAAAGCTTATTAAAGGTCGCAACCTGTTCCTCCGTCAGGTCGTCCGGCCACTTGACCTTTTTGTCGTTGGCAACCTGCCTGAGGTCGTCGTTCGCTTTCTGATGATCTTCGACCATCCGGTTCCCGAACTCTTTTACCTTGGGATCCGCCGCGCGTTCGGCGGCCAGCTTCCCCAGTTTAATCTCGGCCAATCCTCCTTTGGCAGCGCCAAGGATGAAGGCGCCCTCCGGTGTGGGAGAATCTTCGGTGACCACCTTCTGCGCCCAGAGGGCAGGAACCGCGACGGCAAAGCAGCACACCGTGATTAACTTTAAACAGCGGTCCATAAACAGTCCGGCAAAAAACCTGCGCAGGGTCGCGGGCCGTTGACACGGATGGCAATCAGTCGACGCCCTTCGGGTTCGAGTTGCGTGCGATGGGGATGTCGCTTCGAACCGTGCCGGCGCCGGCGGTGCCCAGTTCGCCCGTTGCGTTCTCCCCCCTTTCTCCCTCCGCGTGCACCGGGACATTGGGTACCTGGCGCGCCGTCGACACCCCGGCCGGATTTGCGTTCCGCGCGATCGGGGGTTCGGTTCGAGACGGTTCGGCGCCGGAGAAAGTTTGGGTTCCGGATGCCGGCGCGCCGGAGGACGAGATGGCCACGGCGGCGCTTCCGGCCATTTCTTGTCCGAGCCGGGTGGCGATGTCTGCGAGCGCAACCACACCCACCACTTGACGGTCACGGTTCAGTACAGGAATACGCCGGACCTGTTGTTGCTCCATCAGGAGCACGGCGTCGTCGCTGTCCTGATCCTCAAAACAGAACACCGCTCCCGAGGTCATACAGTCCCGAACCCGCGTACGTTTCGGGTCACGGCCTTCGGCGACGGCGCGAATCGTGATGTCGCGGTCGGTTATGATGCCGACGAGACGCTCGCGTTCCGTCACGGGCAGAACGCCGACGTCGAGCGAACGCATTTTCTCGGCGGCGTCAATGATAGAGGCGTCCGGGGAGACCACCTGCACATCTGCGGTCATGATCTGATTAAGTTTCATAGCTTAAAGCTTTCCACTGCATTCCATTTCATTCCGTTTCGGGAACGAGCCGGCCCGCGCCGTCCAAGCGGACCGGCCGTTTCCCCCTGTGAGAAATCAGGAGGCGCCCGAGAGAACCCGGCTGAACGTCTGCAGGATCAGCGCGCCGGAGGTGGCGCCCGCGTCGAGCACCCCGCGCGAACGCTCGCCCAAGCGGGCCGAACGCCCGATCCGGGCCACCAGATCCCGCGTCGATTCCTTGCCTTGTTCGGCGGCCTCAGCCATCCGGTTCAAGGCTTCCGGCAGCGAAGCGCCTTTATCCACCGCCTGCTGGCACGCTTCCTGCGCCGGGATCAGCGTGTCCATGATGGTCTTGTCCCCTACCTTGGCGCCCCCCAACTCTTCCAGCCCCGCCCGGGCCGCCTGAAGCATCTCGCCGAAGGTCCGGGCGTCGATCTCGGGTTTGCCTTTGGATTTAAGGCTCATCTGCACGAAAAGCGTCCCGTAGATGGGCCCCATCGAGCCCCCGATCTCGGTCATCAACGTCCGGCCGATCAGCCCCAGCCCTTCGCTGACCGTCACGGCTTTGTCCCCGAGTCGCTCCCGGACCAGGCCGAAGCCTTTGGCCATGTTGATGCCGTGATCGCCATCGCCGATCTTGCCGTCGATCTCACTTAAGTGCGCCTTGTTCGTCTCGATCGTTTCAATTAACGCCAGCACCAGCGGGCGCCCTTCAGTATTGGGGTAGGTGTTCGCCATAATCGGAGGCACGGAAACGGCTCAGCGGGCCAGTTGGGTTAACCCGGCGCTTTCGGCCTCCAGGTCGATGAGGCCTTTAAGTTCGTCGTCGAGCTTGAGCACCGTGAAGGTGATGCCCATCATCTCCAGCGAGGTGAAATAGTTACCCACGTAAGCGCGGTGCACCTTGATCCCGGCTTGCTCCAAAAGATCGTGGGCGCGGCTGTAGGCAATGTAGAGTTCCATCACCGGCGTGGCCCCCAGGCCCGAGATCAGCACCACCACCTCGTCACCCGAGCCGAACGGCAGGTCAGGCAGGATGAAGTCATTGAGGCACATCTCGGCGATCTCGTTGGCGGTCCTAAGTTCCGAAACCTTCACCCCCGGCTCGCCGTGGTGGCCGATGCCGACCTCCATCGTGCCCGGCTTGATCGAAAAGTTCGGCTTGCCGACCGCCGGGATTGTACAGGGGCTTAAGCCCACCCCGATGCTGCGGGTCTGATTGATGGCTTTCTGGGCCGCTGCGATCACCTCGTCCAGGGACCCACCCTGGGCGGCTTTGGCGCCTCCCACCTTCCACATGAGCACCTCGCCGGCCACCCCGCGCCGCTTCTGCGGCTCATCCTTGGGCGCGCTTGCCACGTCGTCGTTAGCCACCACCGTCTTTATCTCAATGCCGTCCATGGCCGCCAGTTGCTTGGCCATTTTGACGTTCATGTTGTCGCCGGCGTAGTTGCCGTATAGGCAGGCGATGCCCGCCCCGCCATCCGCGGCCTTGAAAGCGTCGTAAAACACCTGGGCCGAGGGCGAACTGAAAATCTCGCCGACGGCCACCGCGTCGCACAGGTTCTTGCCCACGTAGCCGATGAAGGCCGGTTTGTGGCCCGAACCGCCGCCGGTCACCACGCCCACCTTGCCCTGAATGGGCGCCCGGGCGTACTTGACCACCCGCGGGTTGTCCGGGATCGGGACTACCAAGCCCTGATGCGCTTTGAAAAAGCCCTGGAGCATGTCTTCAACCACCCGGTTGGGGTCGTTGATGATGCGCTGGGTCGAATAAGAGCTCATTTGGAGGGGGAGGAGGATGAGGCCGCCGCCGGCTGCGTGTGGAACTGCTCGTCGATTTGTTTCATGCGCTCGACTTTGGGGGTCGACCGGCCGCCCTGGAATTCGGAGGCGAGCCAGGCGTCGACGAGCGATTTGGCCAGCTCCTCGCCGACCACACGGGCGCCAAGGGCCATGACTTGGCAATCATTGCTTTTTCGCGAGCGCTCGGCCGAGTAGACGTCGTGGCAGACGGCCGCACGCACACCAGGCACCTTGTTGGCGGTGATGGCCATGCCGATGCCGGTGCCGCACATGAGGATGCCACGTTCATGTTTGCCGGCTGCCACCGCTTGCGCCACCTCCAAAGCCACGTCCGGGTAAGAGGCAAAACTCTTTTCGCCGTAGTCCGTCACCGCGATACCCTTTGATCTGAGGTGTTCGGTGATCTTCGCCTTAAGTTCCAACGCGGCGTCGTCCGCGCCGACCGCGATCGATTTTTCAGGAGTGCTCATATATGATGTAAGGGACCGACGCCGCCGGCAGCATGCGCTTGGCCGGATCGGGTGCATTTGGCGCCGATCCCGTTTAACCCGGTTAGGGAATCAGCAGAATCTTGAGCGATTTTTCGCCCTTCTTCATCATCTCCAAGCCTTTCTCGTATTCCTCGAGCGGCAACTGGTGGGTAACAACGCCTTCGGTCGGCAGTTTGCCGTTGGCGATGCCGTCGATGACGAACGGGTAGCAGTACGGTCCGAGGTGCACCCCCAGGATGTCCAACTGTTTGCGATCTGAAATGATGCTCCAGTCGACCGTCACGTCGTGCGAAAAGACGCTGAACTCCACGAAGCGGCCCAGTTTGCGGATCATCTGCAATCCCTGCACCACCGCGTTAGGGTGACCCGTGGCTTCGATGTAGATGTCGCAGCCGTAGCCGCCGGTCATGTCTTTGACGATCTGGACGACGTCGTCTTTCAACGGATTGAGCACGACGTCGGCCCCGAATTTTTTGGCTAACTCCAGCCGCTCGGGTTTGGTGTCCATGACCACCAACTTCTTCGGGTTCCGCAGCCTGGCGGCCCCTACCATTCCCAGGCCGAGCGTTCCCGCCCCGGCCAGCACGACGGTATCGTCCCAGCCGATGTCGGCCCGTTTGACGCACCAGGCCGAGCAGGCGTAAGGCTCGATCAAAATGGCTTTCTCCAACGGCAAATCCTGCGGCACCTGATGATTGATGCCCTCCTTGGGGTAGCGCATGTACTCGGCAAACCCGCCGTTAACGTTGTTCTGAAAACCGTAGACGTCGTGGCGCTCGCACATCCAGTACTCGCCCCGCTTGCAAAAACGACAATCCCAACACGGCACGATCTGCTCGGAAATGAGCCGGTCCCCAACTTTGACCTCGCCCTTTCGGGCCACGTTCTCACCAACCTCAACCACCCAGCCCACGAATTCGTGACCCGGGATCATGGGGGCTTTGATGTAAGCGGGCTGGCCGCCGCCGCCCCAGAAAGATTCGGCCCCCACGTAGCTCTTGATGTCTCCCGCGCAGATGCCGCAGGCTTCGACCTTGACGATGATGTCATCGGCGCCGGCCCGCGGCACCGGCACCGTCTCGAGCCGGTAGTCGCCGGGGGCATAGGCGACGACGGCCCGCATGGTTTCCGGCAATTGCGCGGGTGGGGTGGTGGAACGGGGTGCCGTTTGGGGAAGGGTATCAGTGGACGCACTCATGGGTGATCGATCCTCGGTTGGTAAAAAGTTAGTCTGGTCTCTCGTGAGGCAGCAAGGGGCGATAAACGTTGTCAGGAGTCAGGCAATCAAACGCTCGCCCGACTCGGCATCAAAAAGGTTGAGATCTTCATCGCGGAACGCCAGATGCACTTTGCTGCCGGGCCGGTAACGATTCGTGACCGGCATGCTGGCCATCAGGAGCAACTCACCGTAGCGTACCCCTACCCGCGTTTCGTCCCCCAGGTTTTCGACGACCGTTACCGTGCCCGCCACGCTGGCGGGCAGCGCGGTGTCGCTGAGGCGAATACCCCACGGCCGCACCCCGAGTTTCACCTTCGTCCGCGTGCCCAGCGTGCGGCTCACCACGCCGGCAACCGGCAAGGCAAACTCGGTCCCGGGCACCACCAGGCGACCGTCCTCAACCTGGACCGCAAAAATGTTCATCGGCGGTTCACCCAGAAATCCCGCCACAAATTCGTTGGCCGGGTGATTAAACACCGTCAACGGCGTGTCGAACTGTTGCAGCTTGCCGTCATTCAACACCGCAATACGATCGGCCAGCGCCATCGCTTCCAACTGGTCGTGGGTCACAATGATGGTCGTAAACCCTTGTTCTTTGTGCAGGCGCTTGATCTCGGTGCGCATCTGCACCCGCAAGGCTGCGTCCAGGTGGCTCAACGGTTCGTCCAACAGCAGCAAAGCCGGCCGGCGCACCAGTGCCCGGGCGATGTTGACTCGTTGCTTCTGGCCGCTGCTCAACGCCGCCGGTTTAAGCGCCAGCAGCTCTTCGATCTGCAGGTAGCGGGCAATCTCGGTCACGCGCCGGTCGATCTCCTCCGGAGTGACTCCGTGCGCCTTCAAGTTGAACGCCAGGTTCTCCCGTACCGTCAACGGCGGGTAAAGCGCATAGTTCTCAAAAGCCAGGCCGATGCCGCGATCCTTCGGGTGAACCGCGTTGATCACCCGGTCCCCGATCATCATTTGCCCCTCGGTAACTGTTTCCAGGCCCGCCAGCATTCGCAAGGTGGTCGACTTGCCGCATCCCGAGGGCCCCAGCAGGGCAATGAATTCGCCGTCACCGCACGCCAGGTTCAAGTCGTCCACGGCCCGCGGCGTGTTCGGGTTGTACTGCTTGACCACATTCTTTAAAGTTAATTTAGCCACGGGCTACCTCCCCTTGGGGCTCTTCCGAACGCGCGACAAACGCCTGGCTGTCGCCGTCGAAAACCATCAAGGCTCGAGGGTCGATGGCCACGCGAATCGGCTGGTCCAGCTCAAACTTCAAATGCCCGTCGATCAAGGCGCGAATCCGGCTGCCTTCAAACGTCTCCACCGTCAGCACCGATTTGGCGCCGAGCGGTTCGAAGCTGTAGACCGTGCCACCCAGGGCGCGCGCTTCGCCGTCGGTCACGACCCGTACATCGGCCGGCCGGAAGCCCAGCCGTACCTTCCGGTTGCCGCTGCTGCGTTGTTGCAGGACCCGTGCCGTGCTGGCCGGCAGCAGCAGTGCCGCCGCACCCCCCAGAATCTCGGCTTCCAGCTGCGTGCCGCCGCCGCCGGCACGCAAGGTACCATCCAGCAGGTTGACTTCCGGGTCGCCGAACAATCTCGCCACCAGGGTGCTGGCCGGCCGGAAATAGACCTCATCCGGCGGTCCTACCTGCTGGATGCGCCCCTGGTCGATTACCACGATGCGGTCGCCCAGGCTCATTGCTTCCAGGTAGTCGTGCGTCACGTACAACGTCGTGGTCCCGAGCTGGCTGCGCATCTCCTTGAGTTCGGCCCGCATCGAATGCCGCAACTTCGCATCCAGATGGCTCAGCGGTTCGTCCAGCAGAAAAATGTGCGGCTTGCGCACCAGCGCCCGGCCCAGAGCGGTGCGCTGCCGCTGCCCGTTGCTCAACGCCGTGATCTGCCGCTGCAGCAGGTGGTCGATCTTCATCATCTTCGCGTACTGCGTCACCCGCGCTTTGACTTCCTCCTCGGGCAGCTTGAACTTCGGGCTGCGCAACGGGAATGCCATGTTGTCAAAGACGTTCAACTGCGGGTAGAGCGCGTAACTTTCAAACACCATGGCCACGTTCCGATCCGCAGGCTCCAGGCCCCCGATGTCGCGCCCGGCGATTTTGACGCTGCCCCGCTGCGGCGTCACGATACCCGCGATCAGGTTCAACGTCGTCGTCTTGCCGGCGCCGGCCGGCCCGAACATCGCCACAAATTCCTTGTCGGCGATGCGCAATGACAAGTCTTCAACCCCGCGCCGTTTGCCGTACCACTTCGTCAACGCCTGCAGTTCCACATCCGCCATAAGCTTTCTACCTGTGCTCCCCCTTGGCTTCTAACCTTTGACTGCGCCGAACGACAACCCACGCACCAAGTGCTTTTGGATCAGCAACGCCAGGATCACTTCCGGCAATGCGCAGATGAGGGCCGCAGTCGCCACCCAGCCGTAATGGACCGTATCGGAGGCCAGAAATCGGGTCATCGATACCGTCGAGGTCTGGGTCTTCCCGCCGCCGAGCAGGAGCGCAAAAGTGAAGGCGTTCCAACAGAAGATAAAACACAACAGCGCGGCGGCTACCAAGCCGGGTTTGATCAACGGCAGCAGCATTTTTAAGAACACCTGCCACCAGCTGTAGCCGTCCAGTTGCGCTGCGGATTCCATGTCGTGCGAGAGGTCCTCGAAGAACCCGCGCAAGATCCAGATCAACAATGGCAGGCTGATCAACTGGTAGACCCAGATCATGCCCAGGTAACTGTCGATGAGGTGTAAGCGCTGGTAGATCAAGTACAGCGGTATGATGACCAGGATCTCGGGCGCAAATTTGAACGACAGGAACGTGAAGGCGATGTCCTCCTTGCCTTTAAAGTCGAAGCGCCCCAGCGCGTAAGCCGCCGGCACCCCCACCAGCAGTGACAACGCCACCGCCAGGCAGCTGATCACCAGGTTGTTCCACAAGGTAGCTAAAAAATCCGCTTGGCTAAGCACCGCGTGGAAGTTGCTCAACGTCGGATGGAAAAAGAAGGTGGTGGTAAACATCTCGTTGTCCGGCTTAAAGGCCAGGATCACCATCCAGATGAGCGGAAAAAGTGCGAACAGTGCGTAGAGGATCAGCAACAGGTATTTGAGCGCGGTGCCTATTGAAGCGAGCACGGCGTTGTTGCCTCCTTTCTCGTTCATATTACACGGCCCCTGAAGAGATTTTCTGCGCTTTACGCCAAAAGCCGATCAGCACGAAGCAGACCGCGTAAATCAGCGCCCATAAAAACAGCAGCATCGGGATGCTGCCCGACAAGTTATAAAAGGGAAAGGCTTGGTTGTAGGCTCCGATCGACACACTCAGCGTCCGGTCGCCCGGCCCTCCTTTGGTTGAAGCGAAGATGATGGCGAACTCCTGCAGCGAGGTCATCAGGCGGAACACCAGCGCAATCAGCATCACCGGCGAGAGCATCGGCAAGGTCAGGTTGCGGAACACAAACCAGGCCGAGCCTCCATCGATCAGGGCCGCTTCGTACGGTGACTTGGGCAACGAGCGTAAGCCCGCCAGCACCAGGATCACCACAAAGGGCGTGTAAATCCAGACATCGATTAAAATCACCGAAAACAGGGCGAAATTCGGGTCAGCGCTCCACCTGAAATCTCGCAACCCGATCCAGCCCAACGGGAAACGCAAAATGCCGACGGACGGGTTGGTCATCAGTTGCCAGACCAATGCCCCGATGACCGGTGCGATCATCAACGGAAAGATGAGCACGAGGCGTAAGAACTTCGACAGCCAGTTCTCCTCGTTGAGGAGCAACGCGATGCCCAGCCCCAGGAGCATTTCGACCGCGGTCGAAAAAAAGGCGTACAACAACGTCACGGTGACCGAGTGCCAAAAGTCGCTGCTGGTGAACGTGTCAATGAAGTTCTGGACGCCTATCAGGTTGAACTCCGAGCTGCGCAGCGTCAGGTCGGTGAACGAGTAAAAGATGGCGATGATAAACGGGATCAGGATGCCGATGGTCAGCAGGAAGGCAGGTGCCAGCACCAGGTAGGGTCGCAAGGCCTTGCGCTGCGCGTAACGTTTGCCCGATTCGGACAGGTCGGATTCAGGTGGCGCGACCGGCCGCTCCGGAGGGGTGGTGACGGCGTGGCTCATGACAAAGGAAGCTCGCGGCTGGAAGGCTTGACGGGTTTAAAAAAGAGCCGCAAAAAAACCGGGCGGCCCGCACGCGCACACGGACCGCCCGGCCGGACTCAGCTCATTGCGAGGCTTGGGCCACTGCGGCCTCCGGCGCCTGCGTCGACTGAGTCAACTTCAGCTTGGACGTGTCGCGCGTGATGCGCTTGGCCAGATCCTTGAGCGCGCTGGCCGGGTCGGCCCCCGACAGCACGATTTTTTGGAGCGTCGCCGCCCAGTCGGTCGTTGACTGAATAAAATACGGCTGGGGAGTAAACTTGATGCTGGTGTTCGCAATGGTTTTCTGGAAGCTGTCCACGTAACCCACGTACTTGGACAGCCGGTCCTTGAATTGCTGGTTATCCCAGATGGATTTACGCGCCGGGTCGACCGTTTTGGCGTTGAGCGCCGCCCACAGCTCAAACTCCGGCCCGGTGAAATATTGCATGAAGAGCCAGGCGGCCTTCTTGTTTTTCGAAGTGGCGTTCATGCCCAATTGCCAGACCCATTCGTTTGACTGCGGCTGTTGTCCCGCCTTCATCACCGGAGTCGGGGCCACGGCAAGGTTACCCGATTGACTCGTGCTGCCCGGCACGTTTTGGAAAAAGCCGTTGATATCGGCATCCCACAGGATCGCCGCTTTGCCCGCTCCCAGGTCCGCGCCGCACTGGTACCAGGTGTAGTTCGACCAGGCCGGCGGCCCGCCCTGTTTGACCATGTCGGCGAACTTGCGCGTCACCTCGATCGCCTCAGCCGAATCCATGGCCGCGACCAGCTTTCCGTCCTTGACCGCAAAGTCCTTCGCGCCGGCGGTTGAATAGATGGACATGTAGCCGGGGTGGATGGTCGCCCAATTGCGCGTGCCGCGCACCGCTACCCCGTAGGAGCCCGGCCCGTTCCAGCCTTTCAGCTTCGTTGCCAGTTCGATCAGTTCATCAAGTGTCTGGGGAGCGGTGAGACCTTTCTCGTCAAAGTACTTCTTGTTGTAGATCAGGCTGTACATTTCAAAACCGAGCGGCACGGAGTACAACGAGCCTGTCCCGGGCAGCGAACCTGCCTTGAGATTCCACTTCCCCCCGGCGAACACGCCCTCCAGGAAGTCTTGCGGGTTATAGTCCGGGCTGGTCACGGTGGAATCGTCTAAGTACTTGTCCAGCGGTTCCATGCGGTTGGAGCTGGAATAGTCCCACATCTGGTAGACGCCGGTCATGAACACGTCGGGCACGCCACTGCTGGCCGACAGGTTTGTGGTCACCTTATCGAAGTAGTTTTCTTCGGGGGTGATTTCGTACGACACATCGATGCCCGTCAATTCCTTGAACTGCGCCAGGCGCTGGATGATGGCGTCGGCGTAGGGGTGCTGGTTGAACGCCACCGTGATTTTGGTGCCGGAAGCCTGTTTCCAGTCAAAGCCGGCGGCTCGGACCCGGGCGCCGGGTGCCAAGCCAGCGGCGCAGAAGGCCGCGGCAATCAATAGACTCACTTTGGGGGAACGCATTCTCATATTAGCTGATGGATCGGGAGAACCGTGGGTTCAGGTTTGGGTGGTTAGAGGTAAACGAGGACTGCCGAAAACTTTAGCTCGGTGACGTTTGTTAGATCGACCGTGGCCGGAGCGGAATGGAATCGCCGGGTGTGACCGGGTGCCGCGGATCAATCACCGCCCAGCATGTGTGCTCCGTCTCGACATCGCAAGCGCTCATCGTGCCGAGCTGATCCAGCTCAAAATCACCAACGTCGTGTTTGCCCTGCCACCTCAGGTTTACCCGGACTTCCCGGCCCGGACCGAACTGGTGCACGCTCACCACGAGCGCCGTATCCGTACTGGTCTCCATAGGGGCAGTGTCAAATTGTGATTCTAACAGGTTTTTTGTGCGCTGGGAAATACCCTGGCCGCATCTGCACTCCACCCAGAGCCGCGTGCACGCTGAGACCAAGATGGACAGAGGAGGCCTGGCCGCCGGTCAGCCGGTTAACCCGACCACCGTTTTCCTCGGGAGAGCACATGTCTGTTAGGGGAATAAAGAGCGCTTACGCACCTTTTCATCGAGCCGGCGCAGGCGTCAAGTTGATTGTTTTTCAAATAAAACCGGTTGCGATGCGCTGACAAAAAGAGGTGCGGCAGAAGCGGACAAGAGCACACGAAGTGTTGCGCAAGCTCAGCTGCAGGTAGCTGAGGCTACACAGATTTACACAGAGCCATGCATAAGTTCGCATAGTGACGCGGAGTTCTGCATAGACGCGCGGCGCGAGCCGGCCGAACGAACCCATCCGGGGCCGGTGGTCGTGCGGCATCTCCAGGTCAGTCATCCTCTGCAACCACCACCCGCACCTGCGCCTCTTGCAGCGCGACGGCCCTCAGGCGTGATTCCCTTCTGTGGTCCGGCCCGCGGATCGTGAACCCGCCCGCCACGACGGCACCGCCGTAGGTTCGGGTGATGAGCCCGCGGCGCGCCATAGAGTCCAGATCCCGGCGGACGGTGTAGCCGGAAACGTTCAGGTGGCTGGCGAGTTCGGTGACCCTCGTCTGGCCGTGCTCTCACTTCAGATCTTTGGAAAATGATTTTTGTTCAAAAATAAAATCTTTTGTAAAGGTGCGTCCGTGCACCAGCCCTTGTGGACATGCCGGTCCCCGGGTGTCGATGCCCCGGAGGAAAGACTGCGCTTGATCAGCCGTCTCCGGACACGGAAGGCGCCGGGAGAGCGCACCGGTCCAACCCGGTTTACGCGCGGGTGGAAGCGCCTCATATCATTCAAACACTTATTCCGGTAGAATATCGGCTCAGGGGGGCGCAGGATGATGCTTCGTACCTTGAATGGCTCTTAGGCCCAACGGGCCCGCAGACCTTAGCCCAGGGTTCCACCCCTCTGGCATTTAATTAAGGGCGGCAGGCCGGGCGTGGCCTTCGTCCCGCAGGGACGGCTGAGGTTGCACCCCTTCCCAGGATGGTTGAGCCGGTTCTTAGGCCCAACGGGCCGGGAGAACATAGCCCGGGGTTTACCCCGGGCTATGTTCTCCCGGCCCGTTGGGCCTAGACTGTTTATACGGTCTTATAGGTGTAAAGCTCGCAGGGAACCTCAACGCCCGGGGAACTGCCCGCACAGACACTAATACGGATTGCGGATCAAAGAGATAGTTTACCCAGCCTGGGTTTGATTTATGCTTCGGGCGATGAGGCCGCCCGCCAAGATCAAGCCATGGTTGAGTCTGCCGCAGTTAACCGAGTGGGTCTGCGCCGCTTCGGCCGACGCCAACTTGTTGCGCAAGCGCCTGGTGGTGTGGCTGATGGCCCTCCACCCGTGTCACGCCCATCAAGTGGCCGCCCTACGGGGGGTCTCGGTCGTCAGCGTCTGGCGTTGGATCAGCCGTTATAACCGCGGCGGGCCGCAGGCGTTGCGGGCCTCGCGTCGCGGCGGGCGCCGTCGCGGCCACTTCGCGAGCC
>Ga0213876_10001433_pt1 | contig 14859 bp, 10 predicted proteins | sample BarmaccomBMRX_R9_FD_160113 | JGI IMG/M metagenome (GOLD analysis project Ga0213876, IMG submission 160113) | Root-associated microbial communities from Barbacenia macrantha in rupestrian grasslands, the National Park of Serra do Cipo, Brazil - RX_R9 | ecosystem: Host-associated > Plants > Roots...
GTGTACGCCCCGCTGCTGGGCACGCTGCGGGGCCAGTTACGCGATCTGGGCAACCGCGTGGTGCGCCAGCCGGACGAAGTGAGCGCGCTGACCGACGTGCGCGAGACGGTCGACCAGATTCTTCGCGAGCGCTCGCCCGAGACGGATTGGCGGGTGATGGTCGAGGGCGCCTTGCGGCATTTGAACGACCTGCCGGCGCTGTCGCAGCACCCGCTGCTGCAGGAGCTGCCGTGGCTGTCGGACGGTACCCCGCTGACGACCGGCACCCCGCTCGAGCGCGCCAGCGCGCTGCGCAACGTGCTGGAGCAAGCGATCGAGCGTCTGCGCCCGGCCGGCGCGCGCCCGTCGCCCGGGACGAGCGTGGTTGGCGGATGGCTGCACTACCTGGTCCTGAAGGAGGCGTACGTCGACGGTCGCCCGAACAAGCAGATCATGCAGCGCTACGCCGTGAGCGAGGGTACGTTCCACCGCGCGCGCAGACGCGCGATAGACGCCGTCGCCAGCGACGTCGCCTCAGGCCGCGGCGCGGATCAGGCCGTCCATCAGTAGTGGGCCGACGCGCTCGAGCGAATAGCGCGCCGCGACCGTGGCTCGACCGGCGAGTGCCAGTCGCTGGCGGAGAGACGGATCGACGATCAGCGCTTCCATCCGAGCGCGCCATTCGTCGGCTGAGCTGGCCAGCAGCCCGTTGTCTGCATCGCGAATGAGCGACGCGGCCACCCCGACGCGAGCGCTGACCGACGGCACGCCCAGCGCAAGGTATTGCAGGAGCTTGAACGGGAACTTTGCCTGCTCAAAGGGGCTGTCGTCCAGCGGAACCAGGCCGATGTCGAAGCGCGCCATGTCGATCAGCCCGGTCGCCGGTCGCCAGGGTCGCGCGTCGACTGGCACGCCGGGCAGGCAGACGCGCCGGTAGCCACCCGACACCACGCGGACCACGATGTCGTGGCGAGCGGCGAGGTCGCGCAACACGGGCGCCAGCGCGTGCAGGTAGCGCAGCCCGCCGGCGGTACCTGCCCACCCGATCACGGTGGGACCCCGCACGGTCGTCGCGGCAGCCGCCCTGCGCGCCCGGTCGTACTCGTGCAGGTCCACGGCCATCGGCACGACCGAGACGTTCGGGTTATAGCGTTGGGCCCAGACCGCGATTGGCTCCGTCGCGGCGCTGACCCAGCGTGCGCGCCTGACCAGGTCGACAACTTTGTCGAAGTGCCGCAACCGCTGAAACGGCGTGTCCGGCGTGAACGCCGGCCGAACGTACGTCGCGTCGTCAGTGTCGTAGACCAGTTTCGGGTTGCGCGTGGCGAGCAAGCGCTCGAGCCAGGGTGGACCGAACGGAAACAGATCCCGCTGGATCACGGCGAGGTCGAAACGATCGGCCCTGATGACGTCCACGGCACGCTTTGCCAGGAAGAGGCTGTAAAAGGCCGCCTTCGCGCCGGTCGTGTGCCGACCATCCTCGACGAGTCGCTGGTAGATGGCTTCTGGCACCGGCCGACACGCCACCGGCTGAATGCCGTGCTCCCGCAGCAGCGAAAAGTACTGCAGGACGCGGTGGCGGCTGCTCGCGTTGGTCTCGCCATCCAGCAGGAAGAAGCCGACTCTCATCTGGCGTCCATGACTTCCTCGTACACCTGCCACGTTTCGGCGGCCGCGCGCTGCCAGCTATACCGCGCGGCGCGCTCGAGTCCGCGACGACGCAACACGCCCTGATCGTCCGCCGCGTCCCGCAGGGCGTCGGCCAGCGCGCCTTCGTCGAGCGGATCGACCAGCAGCGCCGCGTCGCCAAGCACTTCCGGCAGGGCCCCGGCGCGCGAGGCGACCACCGGCGTGCCGCACGCCATGGCCTCGATCGGCGGAATGCCAAAGCCCTCGTACAACGAGGGATAGGCGAACACGCGCGCGGCCGCGTACACCTCGGGCAGGTCGGCATCAGGCACGTAGCCGGCAAAGCGCGCCCAGTCCCAGCCACGTTCGCCGGCCATGCGCTGGGTCGGGTCCGTGCCCCAGATGTCGCGGCCGACGAACAGCAGACCAAGCTCGAGCCGTGCCGCGGCGCGCAACAGACGTGGCGCGTTGCGCCAGGGCATCAACGACCCGACGCACAGGATGAACGGGTGCCGCACGCCGAAGCGCCGGGCCACGGCTTCCGCGTCGACCTCGGCCGGACGAAAGCGCGCGTGGTCGACCCCGTTGTGAACGACGCTGATCCGCGAGGGGGGCACCTCGAAACGCTCTATCAGGTCGCGGCGGGTGCACTCGGAGACCGCGATCACGCGACCGGCCGCGTGGGCCGCGCGCCGCTGAGTGGTACGTAGCTGCCACGCGCGGCGTGGCGTGAACCAGCTCGGCTCGATGGCGGCGAACAGGTCGTGCACCGTGACGACCTGGCGGCAGGGCGCCCACAGAGGCAGCGTGCCGGTAGGCGAGTGGAAGACGTCGCGGCGGTCGCGTACGAGCGCCAGCGGCAACGCGAGGTGCTTCCAGGCGAGATGCGGGGCTTTCAGTCGGTGAAGAGAGACGTTGGTCGGCGGCTGTTCATCTGCCGTCTCGCGCGGCGCGTCAGCGTAGACGATCACCTCCGACGGATGGGTCGCCGACAGCTCGCGCGCCAACTGCATGGTGTTGTTGACCACGCCCGTGCGCTTGCGCAGCAGGTCGCGCCCGTCAAAACCGACGCGCGGCACAGGCCGTCACCTCGTCGAAGACGTGCGCCAGATCGCCGGCGAGTCGTCGGCGGTCGTAGCGGCTGACTTCGCTCGCGTTCGCTCGATACTCGCGCTGAGCGTAGGCGTGCTTCAGGGCGGCGGCGATCGCTTCGACCGAATCCGCGGCGGCCAGCCAGCCGCCGCCCGTCTGGCGCAGCACGTCCGCCGTCGACGACTCGGTCGGGGCGACGGCGATGACGGGCCGCCCGGCGGCCAGGTACTCGAAGAGCTTGCCGGGCACGGTCGCCTCGGCGCCGGGCGTTGTGTTGGCGACGAGCAGCAGCGCGTCGGCGGCGCGCATCGCGCGAATGGCCGCGGCATGTTCGGCCTGTGCCAGAACCTGAACGCACGCTCCCAGGCGGCTGGCCTCGATTTCACGCCGAGCGCCCGAGTCGAGGGTGCCCATGAGCGTCAGCCGAAAGTCGCGGGCGAAGCCGCGATCCGCGTGCTGGAGCTGGCGGACCGCCTGCAAGAACGCCGCGAGGCTGCGCCCGTAGTACAGGGCGCCCGCGTGCAGGACGTGCCAACCCTCGTCTGGTTCACGCTGGGCGGGTGTGGCGAAGTGCGCCGGTGCGCCGAACTGCATCGGGTCGAAGCCGTTCGAAACGACCCCGACGTGCCTCGGCGGCAGGTCGGCGTACTGGCGCCCGAACGCCTCGGCCATCCGATCGGTGACGACGATGACGCGGTCGGCACGTCGAATGGCCGCGGCCTCGAGGCGTCGCTCGAGCGCGTCGCGCCAGGCCGGGTAGTCGGGAAAAATGGCGCGGTTCCAGCGGTACCAGCCGTCGCGCAGCTCCAAGACCCACGGCTTGCCGGTGACGTGTCTGAGCAGCAGTCCGACGACATGGCTGGTGAACGGCCCGCTCGATGAGTAGGCCACGGCGTATGACTGCCGGCGTGCGGCGGCCAGCGCGAACGGCAGCCAGCCGACGTGCGCGTCGGGGAAGCGCTTGAGGTGGCCAAGCTGGCGTCTGAGTGCGTTCGGCGCTCGGCCTGGCAGTGTCGGGGCGGGTTGAGACGCCGCGTGAGTCGGCCGGGCCTCCCAGGACCGCGTTCGCACCACGCGTACCTGTCTGGGCAACTCGGCGAGCAGCGCGTCGTCCCGATTCGCCGCCCAGTCCGCGCCGGGCGTGACCACCAACGGGTGCCAGCCGTATTCGGGCAGGTAGCGCGCGAACGCCAGCGCGCGATTCGACCCGGACCCGCCCGCTGGAGGGAAGTGGTGCGCCAGCATCAGCACCCGCCCACCAGTTTGCCCTGGCTCAGCTAGCAATCGACCCGTTCAGCTCCAGAATGCGGCGCATGCCTTCTTCGATCTGGACGCGTGGCTCCCAGTCCAGCAGATCGCGGGCGCGCTCGATGCTGGCGCGTTTGAAGCGTTCGTCGAAGCCGCGCGGCGCGACGTTGACGACCGGGCCGCCGATAAGCTCCGCGATCCGCTTGACGCTGACCTCCTGGCCGGCGCCGATGTTGATCGGCTCACCCCGTCCGACGCGATTGGATCCGGCGGCCAGCACGTTGGCGCGCACCACGTCGCCGACCCAGGTGAAGTCCCGCGTCTGCAGCCCGTCGCCGTGGATGGTCAGCGGCTCACCCTGGCGGCGCTGGTCCAGGAAGATGCTGATCACAAGGCGATAGGTCCCTTCGGTCACCTGGCGCGGCCCGTACACGTTGAAGTAGCGCAGGCACACCGTCTCGAGTCCGTAGGTGTGGGCGAAGTTGCGCGCGTAAATCTCGCCCATGAGCTTCTGACAGGCGTACGGGTTGAGTGGCCCGGGCACCATGTCTTCGGTGAGCGGCAGCGTCGGCTGATCGCCATACACCGACGACGATGACGAATAGATCACCCGTCGCACGCCCGCGTCGACGGCCGCTTTGAGGACGCGCAGGACGCCCGTGACGTTGACGGCGTGCGTGCCGACCGGGTCCTCGATCGACCTCGGCACGCGGGGCATCGCCGCGGTGAGAAAGACCACCTCGCGACCGTGCAGCGCACTCGTGAGCCGTTCCGAGTCGGTCGCCACGTCGACTTCCGCCAGCGCCGCCGCGGCATTGAGGTTGCGCCGGTAGCCCGTCGACAGGTTGTCGACGACCACCACGTCGTCGCCCCGCTCGACCAGCGCATCGACCAGGTTGGAGCCGATGAAGCCCGCGCCGCCGACCACGGCGACTTTCATGCGCGCGCGACCTCGAGTGCGCGGACACTCCGTCGCTGGGCCACCGCCGACTGGAAAAGCGCCAGGGTTTGCGAAGCGACGTTCGGCCAGTCGAATGTTCGCCGCGCGCGCTCCTGCCCAGCGGCGATGCACCGCTGTCGCAGTTCCGCGCGAGTCAAGAGCGCATCGAGCGCTTGCGCCAGAGCCGCCGGGTCACGCTCGGGGACCACAATGCCTGCATCGCCAATGACCTCGGGAATCGCGCCCGACGTGGTGCCGATCACCGGCACGCCCGCGGCCATCGCTTCCGCCAGGACACGTCCGAACTGTTCGCGGTGCAGCGGCAGGATCGTGACCGAGGGCAGGACCAGCACATCCAGTGCCTTCAATAACGAAGGAACCTGCTCGTACGCCACCGATGAAAGCACGTGCACGCCGTCACCGCGGAGCGCGTCGCGCTGCGAGCCGTCGCCGACCAGTACCAGCGACGCCGACGTGCTCAGCCGCCTGGCCGCCTCGAGCAGCACGTCGAGGCCTTTGACGGGCTCGAAGCGGCCGACGAATCCGATCCGCGGTCGCGGGATGTCGGGCAGCGGCATCGGCTCGGCAGATGCGAAGCCGTTGACGTCCACACCCAGCGGGATCACCGCCACCGGCCGGTCCTGCATGAGTCCGCGCGCGCGCAGGATGGGCGGCACGTCCGCGCTGGGCGCGTGCGCCCCGTCCGCGCTGCGCATGACCGCCCGCTCGATGGTCCGGTAAGGCCATCGCCAGTGGCGCTCGACATTGACGGCCGAATAGAAGACCAACGCGGCGCGCGGCGCCAGCGCGTTGCGCAGCACCAGGGTCTGCAGCGCAACGAGAGTGAAGGGCTCCTCGAACAGGTCGATGACGTCTGGCCGAGTGCCTTTGATGGCTTCGACGAGTCCGCTGGCGTACACGTGACGCGACCCATTGCCCGTAAACAGCGTCGGACCGACGCGCCAGGCGGGGTCGCTTGCGGACGCGGCGGCGACGCGTCGACCTTCCTCGAACCACCACGGCGGCGTGAGCAACTGGACCTCGACGCCGGGCAGTCGCCGCAGTGCATCGACACGGGCGCGGTTTGAAGCGGCCACCGCGTTGTGGGCGATGGTCAGCACCCTAAGTGAGGTCGAACGCATCCATCCACAACTCGGTGCTGACGGCGCGCCAGAGCTGCCAGGCGCGGTCCGCGCGTCGCTCGACGTGATCGCGTATACACGCGTCCACGGCCGGTTGAGAGAACAGATGCCGGCTCCGCCGCGACGGGTCGCGCAGCACCTGTATCGCGGCCTCGCCGCGCGCGTCGCGGAACCAGTTGCCGACGGGCGTCGGAAAGCCCTTTTTGTCCCGGCGCCAGACGATCGAGCGCGGCAGCAGCCCGTCGAGCGCCCGCCGCAAGCCGTACTTCGACCAGCCTGCCGAGCGTTTGACCCGATCTGGCAGGGCAAACGCCAGCTCGACCAGGCGGTGGTCGAGAAACGGCACGCGCGACTCGATCGAAAACGCCATGCTGAGACGATCTTCGTAGCGCAGCAGCGCGGGCAGGCGAGTGCGCGTCAGCTCCCAGTACAGCACGTTGGTGAGCCAGCCGTCGAACACCCGCGGCCAGAGTCGCCACTCGTCGTGGGACATGTCGGCCAGCTCGCGAAGCTCGGGAGCGAGCAGCGCAGCGTCCGGCTTCCCCGCGGCACTCGGCATCGTCGCCCGGCGCAAACGCATCGCCACGGCTGAACCGGCGGCGGCGCGAGCGGTCTGCCAACCCTGGTTCAACCCGAGCGCCAGCGTCTCGACGGGAAAGCGGGTTGGCTGTGCGCCCAGCAGCCCGTACAGGTGCTGGGGGGCGTAGTTCGCGTAGCCGGCGAAGATCTCGTCGCCGCCCTGGCCATCGAGCACGACCTTGACGCCAGCGTCGCGCGCGAGCGCCATGACGTGCCATTGCGGGTAGACGCCGAGTGCCAGGGATGGCTCATCCAGGTGCCAGACGATGCGCCGTAAATCGTCCAGCAGGTCGGTCGGCCGCACGCAGCGTTCGGCGGCCTCGGCCCCGAAGCGTTCGACCACCGCGCGCGCGTGGTCGCGCTCGTCGAAGGCGGGTCCGTCGTCGAAGTAGATCGTGAAGGTCTTGACGCTGGGTACGTACCGAGAGGCGAGCCCCACCACCGCGCTCGAGTCGAGTCCGCCGCTCAGGCACACGCCGAGCGGCACGTCGCTGCGCAGATGGACGCGGACGGCCTCGTCGAGCGTCTGGCGCAGCGGATCCCAGGGCTGCTGGCTCGCACCGTCGAGGTGGGAGCTGATCGCCGCCGCGCGAGCGGGCAGGTCCCAGTACCCCTGAAACTCGAACTGGTCATCGCGCAGCAGCAGATTTGTGGCCGCCGGTAGCCGCGTGATGCCCTCGAAGAAGGTGTCATCCAGGCCGTCCACCAGCCCGGTGACCACGTAAGTCGCGATCGAAGACTGGTTCGCACGGACTGGCTCGCGCATGGCCCGCAGGTACGCCACGATCGCTTTGATCTCGGAGGCGAAGACCAGTCGTTCGACCGTACGGTGGACGTACACGGGCTTGACGCCGAGTCGGTCGCGGGAGATCAGCAGGCCCCGAGTGGTCGCGTCGTACACGGCGAAGGCCCACATGCCCACGAAGCGCTCGACGCAGTCTGGGCCCCACTGCTGGTAGGCGCGCAGGATGACCTCAGTATCTCCGTCCGAGCGAAAGACGTGACCCAGGCCGCGCAGCTCGTCGCGGAGCTCGACGTAGTTGTAAATCTCGCCGTTGTGAATCAGCGCCAGACGGCCGTCGTCGCTGAGCATGGGCATGTGGCCGAGGGCGCTCAGGTCGAGGATGCTGAGGCGCTGATTGGCCAGTGCGCATGGCCCGAAGACACCCTGCCCGCTGTCGTCGGGTCCGCGGTGACGCTGGCTGGTCGCCATGCACTCCACGGCGGCCAGTTGGGCGGGTGTCGGCGGCTGGCCGTCGAGACGATAGATGCCGGCAATGCCGCACATCGCCTGCTCTAGCCCGCGTCCATTTCCACCAGAGAACGAGCAGTGCACACCGGCGTTCCGCTCTCCACCAGGGCCAGTCGAGTGACGAATCGGGTCGGGGCGTGGGTGCGCCTGGCGTAGACGAGCACCGTCGCCGGCTCGCGCAGCCCATAGCCGCGCGACGTCCATGCCTGCTGCTGGCGGAGCGTGGTGTCGGGCGGCGGCAGGAGCACGAGGTCGGCTCGCGGCGCTCGCAAACGCACGGCTCCGTCTTCGACATCGAACGGCACGCCCGGATGGAAGAACAGCTCGACCAGATGCGGCCCCAGGCCATCGATGCCATCTTCGATCCGCCAGATGCGGCGGGCCTTCTCGAGCGTGATGCGCCGCGTGTGTGTCACGGGATTGGCCAGTCGACGGTAGCCGGTGTGCGAGCCGACGAACACATCGTGCTCTGCATCTGACTGCCACTCGACGCTGACGGGCCGCGCGTCATTTTCGATCAGCCACAACCACCTGCCCGTCCCGAGCCGGCTGCTGTCCTGGCCGTCGACGCGCAGCGTGTTGTGCGCCGCGGTGCCCCGCAGCGCCTGCCGCAGGACGGGGTCCGCCGAATAGGTATAGGTGCCCGAGTCGACCAGCACGCCCGCGCCGGCTGCCCACAGCTCGAAAGACAGCACATCGGCGTGGCCATGGCCGCCGATGCCGCGCATGCCGACCTCGCCGCCGTCGATGAGCATCGATGTTTCCGCGGAGCGCATGACGTAAAAGCCGCCGGACGGAAACGCTTGCGAGCGAGGTTGCGGCACGCTGCGCGGCTGCTGCAATACCTGCGGCCCGCACAGCCAGACGGCGGAGTCGAGCGCGTCACCCGCGGCTCCGAGCAGATCGTCGCGCTGAAACATCGCCCCGCCGACCGCCAGGTGGCGGCAGTGCGAGCCGACTGGCTCGTCGTCGATGCCGGCTAGCCGTCCATCGTCGTTGTCGCCAAGCTGTGGAAACGTTCCATCCGGCCGCGTATAGGCCAGCATGAAGTCGAACATGCGCTCCAGGCGCGTGCGTACGTGCGACGGCACCGCCATTCCGTTTCGCTCGCACAGCAGCACGCTGGAATACCAGAACTCGGTGACGAGACCGTGGTAGCCCAGACCCTGTTCGAAGTCGACGCCATCTGGATGGACCTGGCGCTGGATTTCGCCCCAGACGATCTCGGCGCCCTTCTTGCGCCAGGCCGCTGACGGCGCGAGCTCTTCGAACACGACCCCCAGAAACAGGAGCCCGACCCCGTTCGACAGATAGTGGTTGCCGTTGTTGTCGGTGTACTCCAGGTTGTTCAGGATCTGGTTGCCATGCTGCAGCATGGCCTTGAGGAAGCGCCGCTTGAGGGCAGGCGTGAACTGCGGGGCATCGGCGAACAGAGCGGCCGCCCACATCCAGTTGACGGCACGCACGGCGGCTTCCATCGAGCGGCTCCAGTTGACCCCGTACGGCCACGGGTTGTCCTCGAGCCACGCGACCAGCTGCGCGACAAACTCGGCGGCGAAGCGCGGGTCGGCTTCCAGCGCGTACGCGCGCCCGAGGGCGACCCAGTGATGGCAGCGGCTCAGCTCCCAGGGGACTTTGATGTCGCACGGATCGTGGAGGCACAGGGTGTCCTGATCGTCAGGCAGAACGTCGCGCGACCACGTAAAACCGGTCTTGAAGTCCTGCTGCCAGTTGATGCGGTCGCCGAGCTGCGTCGGTCCCGAGCCGAGCAGGTCGCACACATGCCGCAGCGCCTGGTCGGCTTGCGCGCGGGTGCGTTGGGCGTGTTCGGGATAGGCCCGGGCGAGCGCCGCCGCGGTCTCCGGCGCGGTGCGCGGGTTGACGAAGAAACGCTCCAGGAACGCGTCAAACGCGGCTTGCGGCGAGGTGCCCGCCAGCGCGCGGCGCAGGGCGGCGTCGGAGAGCTCGCCGCGATGGCGGACGATGTGCCAGCGGCGGGCGCGCGCGCGGGCCATCTGCAGCGCGTAGCGTCCGACGAGCGCGGGCAAGCGGCGGGGCGGGACGCGGCGGAGTCGATATACCGCCTGGCCGACCGTGATGCGGCTCATTGCCTGGGCTCCGTTCGCGTCAAGCCGGTGGTCCCGCCCTGCGCGGCACGGCGGGCTCCGGCAGCGGGGCTTGCATGCACGTCAGCACGCGTTCGGCATTCTGTCGCCAGGTATGGCGCGCCTCGGCCGCCGCGCGCGCGGCTCGGCCCAGCCGCGCCCGCAGGCAGCTGTCGTCGATGAGTCGCACGATCGCCCTTGCCAGCGCCTCGGGGTCGTCCGGCGGCACCAGCAACGCGGATTCCTCATCCGTCAGCACTTCGGCGATCTGGCCGAGATTGCTGGCGACGATGGCTCGACCGGCCGCCATGTACTCGTACAGCTTGGTCGGCGACCCGAAGAATTCCCTGCCGTCGGCCTGTTTGCCGTGGGGCGAGACCAGCACGTCGGACGCCGCGAGATAGTGCGGCATCTCCGCATGCGAGCGCATGCCGACCTGCACAACCCGATCGGCCAGGGCGTTGCCGGCCAGCGCCTGGTCGACGAGTGGTCGCAGCGGTCCGTCGCCGAGCAGCAGCCAGCGCGTGTCTGGCCGCGCCTCGAGAACCAGCGGGATCGCTCGGGCCAGCGTCGGAATGCCGTGCCAGGCGCCAAAGGTGCCCGAGAACCCGACCACCACCTCGGACGTCGCGCACAACTGCTGGCGAATGGGCCGTGCGTCGACGTCCGGGCGAAAGAGGCGGGTGTCAACGCCGTTCGGATTCAGGACGACCCTGCTGGCGGGCACTCCGCTGACGACCAGCCCGTCGCGCAGTGCGCGCGAGACGACGACGATGCGATCGGCGGCGCGCAGGTTGATGCGCTCGACCAGCATGGCGGCACGTTCGAGTCGCAACCCGCCCCAGTAGCGGCCCTTCCACACCTCGGAGCTGTTGAACTCGAGGACCAGCGGAACGCCCAGCGCGCGCGAGGCAATCGCCCCCGAAACGTTGAAGGCGGCGTGGCGTTGGTAAATGAGATCAGGCTTGAAGCGCCGCGCCGCGCGCAGCGCCTGGAGCGTGAAGGCGACGTTGTACGCCAGATCCTCGAGCTCGCGCGCCCAGCCGTCGAACCACACCTCTGGCGGAACGATGTCGGCGGCAACCGCCACGCCCGCGAGGTTGTCCGAAGCGACGACGTGCACGTCCGCGCCCGCGGCCGCCAGCCCGCCGACCACGCCCGCCGTGTGCGCGACCGAGCCTCCGCCGGCGAGTCCAAGCCAGAGCTGGCTGCGCAGATACAGGACGTGCCTGGGCCTGCTGGGTAGACAGGCTTCATTCCGCGCGTGGATCGCGGCGTCGAGCACATGCAGCAGCGGTTTGCCCAGGGCAAGCGCCAGCCCGCACGCGAGCAGATGGCGCACCACCGGGCCGCCCTCCCGCGCCGCGTGCTCGCCCGCGCTCCAGCGCTCGCGCCCGCCGCGCAGATCAATTCGCCAGCGGCTGCGCGCCCGCGCCAGCATGACAACGGGGCTGGTGAGACGCAGCCGCGGCTGGGCCAGGTCGGCGGCCACGAGCACCGCCGCGTCGAACTGGTGCGCGATCAATTGCCCGAGCGTCCGAAATGGTCGACGACGCAGCTGACGTCGATCGAGAACCGTGAGGCGCGCATCGGGAAACTGGCGGCTGACGGCCGCGTCCACCTCGCGTGGTGATGCCTCGCCGAGGGGGATGACCAGCGCGCTGGCTACCCGCACGCCCGCACCTCGCAGTCGACCAGCGCGTTGTCTACCCGCACATCAGCACCGCGCCATAGACCAGCGCGTTGTCTACCCGCACATCAGCACCTCGCCATAGACCAGCGCTTTGTCTTACGCGCAACCCAGCACCTCGCCATAGACCTGGCGCGTTGCCGCAACGGCGCGCGCCCAGGTATAGCGACGCTCGACCGCGCGACGTGCCGTCTGCCCAATGGTCGCGCGCATGCCGGGATTGCCCAGCACCTCGGCCAGCCGCGCCGCCAGCGCCTCGTCGTCACCCGAGGGCACCAGGAAGCCCGACTCCTGGTCCTCGATCGTGCCGACCAAGCCGCCCACTGCGCTGGCAACCACCGGCAGGCCGCAAGCCATGGCCTCCAGCGCGACGATGCCTTGGGCCTCGGAGCTCGACGGCAGGGCGAACACGTCGGCGGCGGCGTACGCGTCGCGCAACCGCTCGTCGTTCAGTCGCCCGACAAAACGCACCGTCTCCGTCAAATGCAGCTCATCGGTCAAACGCCTTAGCCGCGCCGTCTGGTCCAGCGGTCCGGCGTTTTCACCCGAGCCGACCACCAGCAACTGGACCGCCGGCAAGCTGGTGCGCACGCGGACCATCGCGCGGCACAGCACGTCGATTTGCTTGCGCGGCTCCAGGTTGCCGACAAACAGAGCCAGCGGCGCCTGGCTGGAGATGCACAGGCGTCGCCGCGCCGCACTGCGCTCCTCGCCGAGCGCTGGGCGAAAGCGGTCTGCATCCACTCCTGAATGGATGACGCGCACTTTTGAGGCGTCGACCCCGACCTCGACCGCCTGCGCGGCGATGTGCTCGCTGACCGCGATGACCCGGTCCGCCGCGCGCAGGTTGGGTGCCATGAGCGACCTGATCGTGTCTTCGGCGTGCTCGCCAAAGAGACTGTGGGCAGTGACCACGACCGGCAGACGCCAGCCTTCCACGCGCTGCACCGTGCGCGCGTGAACGCACCGCTCGAGGGGATGCTGGACGTGAATGAGCTCCGGCTGAACCTCACCGAGAAAGCGGCGGTAGCTGAGCAGATTGCGCAGCGATTCGCGGCGCGAGCCGTACGTACGGGCGCGCGCCACGGCCAGGGCGTAGCGGCTGACGCGCCGGTAACCACCCAGCGCCGCGACGGTCCGGCGATCGAAGCGCAGCGGGGCAAGCATCCGATACATGGGTACGCCGCACTCGGGGTTCGCGCGTCCAGAGGCGAGCGGGCATACCGACGTGTTGGTCGCCAGCAATGCGGCGTCGACCCCAGCGGCGACGAGACCCTGTGCGAGGTACACCTGGTGAGTCGCGACGCCACCGGGCGTCTGGCCGCCAAGCCGTGGCGGCACCGGCCCGATCAGCGCAACGCGCACAGCCGCTCGGCTGCTGGAGGTGTGGGCGCGGCTGAGGCCATCGACGTGCTCGGATGCTCCAGCGCGAGTCCGGCGTGGCGCAGAATCGCATCGCCGAGCCGTTGTCCAGAGAGTCCGTCGGTGAACTGGACCCACTCGCGCGCGATGCTGGCGCGCTGCTCGCGGTACAGCCCGGGGTCATCAAAGTACCGATTGATCCAGTCAATGAGCTGCGCGGCGTTCCAGGCGATCGGCACCAGGTCTCGCTCGACCAGCGGCTTGTAGTGCATCTTGAAGTGCAGCCCGACCACGTAGCGCTGCATCTCGTCAGGGTCGATGGTGCTGAAGGCCACCAGCAGCGTGGGTGTGTCGACGATGGCCGCCTCCAGCGTCACGGTGGTCGCGAAGTTGACCATGACGTCAGCTGCTCGCACCAGCGCGGCCATGCGCTGCAGGTCGGTCGTCGTCATCGTCCAGCCCAGAGTGGCCAGATAGCGATCCGGAATGTCGAGGATGACCTCGGGCGCGTGGCGGTACTTAAGGTAGCGGCCGACGCGGTCGTCGGGGTGCAACCGGAGCACGATCTGCGTCGAGTGGCGAATCTCGCCCGCGCGGATGGCGTCGATCAACGCGTCGACCAGATAGGTCTGGTCGCTGTCAAAGGTGAACGAGCTGGTGGCCAGGAGCAGCGTCTTCTTGCGCGGATCGAGTCCAAGGCCAGCCGGAGCCGCTGGCCGGAAATACACATCCAGCTGGGGTGCCCCCACCTGGCTGATTTGCGTGGGACGGAAGCGGTCGATCTCAACTGCCTCGCGGGCGTTGCGCGTGTTCCAGACCGTGAGCGCATCGGGCCGCGTTCGCAGGTGCTTCTGAATGTTGTCCCAGCTGCGTACGCTGCCCAGGCTCGGAATACCGCGCTGCCGCGCGGCGGCGATGAGACTCGCGTCGGCTGGCCGCAGCGGGTCGCCCGAAACGACGAGGGAGGGTTGATACTCGTCCAGGAGGCGCGTGTAAGCGGTCGGCACGGAGATGAACCGCTCCTCGAGCCGATGCATCAGGTCGGCCATGCGCGGCGAGCGGGCATACCGCCAACGCCGCAGCATCAGGCGCCAGACCAGCGTCGACGGCGAGTATGGCGCCTGCGGCAGGATGCTGATTCGCGGAGAGCCGAACTCGGCAACGAACGCCGGATCACGCGCGCCCGGCGTCAGCAGTACCACCCGCGCCCGGGGATGGCTCAGGACGCGATCCAGCGCGCCGCACCGCAACAGGTCACGCGCCACCATGCCAGTCTGGACGGTGACGAAGATGGTCTTCAGCCTGTCCTGACCCGAGCCGCGCTCGGCCACCGGGGCCGTTTTCCCGCCGAGTTGCGCCGCGCTGAGCGCCACGTTCGGCTGGATGCTGGGCGAGTTCGTCGCGTGCCCGTCTCGCGGAAGCGATCGTTGGTGCGGGCTGGTGGTCACCACGTCCGCGTACTGCGCAGGATCGCCTCGCGATGTCGCGGTGCCAGGATGTCTTCCAGCCGGGCGGTGAACTGGCGGCTGCGCCAGATGTGGGCACGGTGCAGGCTGTAGCGGACCATCAACCCCAACACGTCCAGTCCGTATTCGACACTGCGTTCGAAGTTGACGGACGATGCCTCGGCGAAATAGCGCGTCGGCACCGGGATTTCCCCGACGCGGAAGCCAAAGGTCACCGCCTGGGCCATGATCTCCTGATCGAAGACGAAGTCGTCGGAATTGAGCAGGAAGGGCAGCGTTTCGAGCAGCCGCCGGCTGTAGGCGCGAAAGCCGGTGTGGTACTCGGACAGCCGCAGTCCGAACGTTACGTTCTCAACGAGAGTCAGGAAGCGATTG
>Ga0213876_10001434_pt1 | contig 14833 bp, 9 predicted proteins | sample BarmaccomBMRX_R9_FD_160113 | JGI IMG/M metagenome (GOLD analysis project Ga0213876, IMG submission 160113) | Root-associated microbial communities from Barbacenia macrantha in rupestrian grasslands, the National Park of Serra do Cipo, Brazil - RX_R9 | ecosystem: Host-associated > Plants > Roots...
GCGTCACGATGCGGATCTGGACGCCCGGCACCAGCTTGCCGACCGAGGTTCGGTGGACCGGGTGGACGGCGTCCTCAGGTGTCGACAGCGTGATGCCGCCGAGGGTCTCCGTCTGACCGAACGTGTTCACCAGTCCGACATTTGGCATAGCCGCGGTCAGGCGTTGGATCAGGTCGTCGGTCATCGGGCTCGCGCCGTAAGTGATCGTCTCGAGGCTGGACAGGTCAGTCGTTGCGCAATCCGGGTGATCGACGATTCGCGACAGCATCGTCGGAACGATGAAAAGCATCTGGACCCGATGTTCCTCGACCAGCCGAAGCCAGTCGCTAGCGTCGAATCGGGGCATCACGACGAGCGAGTGGCCGCCGATGATGGACACCATCGCGCCGAGCAACCCACCGACGTGATGGATCGGCAGACAGAGCATGCGGACCTGGGTGGCGGGCGCATCGGCGTACGGCGCAAGTCTGGCGGTGAGGGTCTGCCACGGCACCGGCACCGGTTTCGGCAGGCCCGTCGTGCCGCTCGTGAAGAGCAGAAGAGCGTCCTGGCCGGGAGCGGGCTCCGCTGCCGCATCGCCATTGAACGGTGCGATGATCTCGGCGCCGATGACGAGACGTTCGAGGTCCGCCACCCGATCCTGAAACTGCCGACCCGCGATCACCGCCGGCCCGACGCCGGTCAACTCGATGAGTGTGTTGATCTCGGCCCGAGTCAGCCGCGGATTCGTCGGCATCGCGGTCGCACCGAGCCGCAGCGCCGCGAACACGCTGACCAGGCTCACCCGGCTCGGTTCGTCGACGATCAGGACGCGGTCGCCGGCGGCCACTCCGGCGGCTCGTAGCCGCGCCGTCGCCGCCAGCACCGCGTCGCGGAACTCCCCGAAGGTCCACGTGCCATCCGGGTCGATCAGCGCGACGCGGCTAGGGGCGCGGAGGAGCAGGTCATCCGCAATCGCAGACAAATCGAGAGTCACTGACGAAACCTAGCCAAAAACTTAGAGTGCTGGGATGACTCGGCGCTTTGCCGGCCTGCTCACGGGGCTGCTCGTCTTCGGCTGGCTCGCGATGCCGGCCGCATCGGCAAACCGCGCCGGTCCTGTGGTCAAGGGCACGCCGCCGATCGGTGCTGAGTCCGCCGGTCAGACCACCGCCCAGTCGGGCACTACGACCTACCACTACGTTTACGACCGCTCGCTCGCGACTGCTAGCGGTGCCGCCGCCGAGTTCGTGGTGGCGGATCCGGCGGTCCCTGCGCCGGACCTGCACTCGCTGGCCGAGCTCTCGGTCGAATCTGCTGACGGGCGACAGATCGTTGAGGTCGGCTGGACCGTCGATCCCGGTCAGTTCGGTGACACGCTGCCGCACCTGTTCGTCTATCACTGGGTCGACGGCCAGCCGAGCTGTTACAACGCTTGCGGCTTTGTTCCATCGGGGCTGGATCCGGCACCCGGCGCGCCGCTGACTCCCGGCACCGTCCACACGTTCAAGGTCAACCATGCGGGTGGCAGGTGGCAGGTCATCAACAACGGCATCCGGGTCGGCTACTTCCCTGACACCTTGTGGAGCACGACTCCATTCACCTCAATCGGGCTGACCCAGTGGTTCGGTGAAGTCGCCGCCACCGCCTCGCCGCCCTGCGCGCAGATGGGCAACGGCCTGCTCGCCGCCGACCCGTCGGCGGCCGCGATCCGGCACCTGCGGCTGTTCAATGGTCCGACCGTCGACACCGCGCCGGTCCAGACTGACCCTAGCTATTACACCGGGAAGCGAACCGCGCCGAACGGCATGCGATTCGGTGGCCCGGGAGGCTGCGGCCCGCAGCCGCAGATGATCGAGTTCGAGTCTTCCCCTCCCGGCGATGCGACGGTCGGGGGCGCGCCGTACACGGTCGTTGCCAGCGGCGGCGGGTCGGGAAACCCTGTGGTCTTCAAGATCGCTGACAACGCCGAGTCCGTCTGCACCATCGCTGTGGACTCGGTGTCCTTCATCGGTCCGGGGCGCTGCGAGATCGATGCCAGTCAGGCCGGAAACCCGGCCTTCACCGACGCCGCACCCGCTCGCCAGATCGTCCACGTGCGCATCCCGCAGACGATCACCTTCCTGTCGGCGCCGCCGCACCGGCCACACGTCGGCGGTCACCGCTACAAGGTGGTGGTCAGCGGCGGGCAGTCAGGCAAGCCGGTGAAGCTGTCCGTCGGACACCGGGCTCGATCGGCCTGTGCGCTCCACCACACGCGGAGGATCGACTTCATCGACAAGGGAACCTGCACGATCCGTGCGAGCCAGGCCGGAAGCGCGACGTACGCGCCGGCCGACCGGGTGCGACAACGGTTCGTCGTTCACCGTCGCTGATCGCTCAGCGGGTCAGTTGACCGTGACTTTGGTCTTGTGGCTGGTGGGGTTCCAGGTGATGTGGCCGTGCTCGAAGTTGCTTCGCCGCAGTCCATGGGTGGTGCCGAACTCGTCGCTGGTGGGGTAACCGAGCCTGCCGGTGACTCCGCCGAGCTCGGACCAGCGCTTCCGGATGGCGCCATTGACCTCGAAGACCCCGACGCCGGCCCGGGCGTAGATGGCCGTGTTGTTCGACCCGAAGCGCGCGACGTGTCCGATGCCGTCGACAGCGTGATGGACATCGGAGATCGGGAAGCCGGCGAAGCTCGTCGGGCCACCGAGCAGCAGGTAGTGGCGTAGCACCCGCCCGCTCAAGGCGTGGGCGCCGGTGGCCGGTGACCAGAAGATGCGTCCGTGCTGGTACCGCCGGTAGCGGCCGATTCCGGCCGGCCTTTCCTTGCCAACCGGCCGGCCGAGTGATGACAGCCGGCCGCCGAGCAGGTGGTAGTAGTCGGCGATCGCGTCGTCACCGGACCCGCGAAAGTACTCGACCACCGGGCCATGGGACGCCCCGGTGCCGTCGGAAAAGTTGAAGTAGTAGGAAGCCGTTGGATGGTGTCGCGCGGTCGGTGCGTAGGTGATCAGCTGCCGGATCGTCTGTCCTGGTTGCAGCGTCGCCCCCTCGTTGAGCGGTTTGGGTGACGTGAAGTCACCGGTCGGCGGCGGCGCCTTTGAGAACGTCAGAGGGATGTTTCCCGTGTTGCGCAATCGGAAGAACTTGGTGACGGAGGCGCCGATCGTAACGGTGTGGAAGCGCAGCGGGTTGGGTGACACCGTCAGCTTTGCGTTGCCGGTGACGGAGGCCGCGGACAGCGACACCTCCGCGGGCGGGCCGGAATCAGCAGCGACCGTCAGCGTTCCGGCGTCGGATTCGGCCGCACCAGGCAGCGGGGAGTAGACGACCCGGATCGCGAGGGTCTCGCCCGCCTTGATTGTCGCTCCCGACAGATTCGCCGGAATTGCCAGAGGGTGTGACGGGTCGGTCTGCTCGAGCGCCGCAGTCGACACCGTCGCGTCCGCGGTTCCGGTGTTCTCGATGTCCACATTGAACGACTCGGTCGCGCCGGTCGCCACCGTCCCGTAGTCGAGGCTCGTCGGCTGGCTCCGGAGGCCGGTCTGGGTGCCGTACCCCGAGACGTCGAGATGGTCGACGCGACTCTCGCCTGAGCTGTCGGTCGTCACCGCAAGGTCGCCGTCGGCGGCCCCGGGTGAGATCGGCGAGAACGTGACGGTCGCGGTGAGCTGCTCGCCTGGACTGAGCGCGACAGGGAGGTCAAGCGGTTCGACGGTGAACGGGCCGGTCGAGCTCAGGCCGGTGATCGTCGTGTCACGCAGTGCGGTGATGGTCACGGTCTGCCCGTCGGACGTAGTGCCGACCGGGACATCGCCGAACGGCGTCGCCAGCGCCGCCACCGCGGGCGAGCTGCTCTCGCCGAAGGACAGGACGTGCCCGTTGTACGTGCCGAAGTACACCCGGTTGCCGTCGGTCGCCGGCGTGGTGAACTTCTCGTCTGTGAACTCGACCGCCGAGTCATCGGCGGACGAGTAGAGCTGCTGGAGCCGTCCGTCCTCGGGGACAGCGCTGTAGGCGCGGAGGTCTCCGCCCTGGCCGTACGGCGTTTCGGTGTAGACCACCCAGACGACGGCGGAGCCTGCGCCGACGGCGCTGCTCGTCACGACCGGCGACCCGGACGTGTAGCCGAAGGTTCCGTCACTCGTTGCGACCGGCGTCAAGGCTGGCGAGCCGACCGAGTTGGTGCTCAGGTGAAATGCTCGCAGCGGTCCCTGGTTCTCGACGTCGTACACGTAGCCACCGTCGGAACCGGTGTTGCCGGGTCCGCCCCAGTACGCGGGATGGCCCCACACGCCTTTGAACGGCCCGGACATGTCGACCGGACCATCAGAACCACCAGGTCCCTGCCCCTGCCCGCCGAGGTTGTCGCGGTCCAGCAACCAGACCCGGCCGTCCTTGCCGACCTGGACCAGAAGTCGCTTCCCGCCGACCAGCTTGGGTATCGCCAGCGGCCCGCCGGAGCCGATGTCGAGGTCGCCATTGTCCAGCGATGCATTGTTCGTGGGGCTGAAGAAGTCGCGGGCGGTGATCTTCCCGTGGCTGTCGACCCCCAGCCTGATCACCGACTCGCTCAGGTCGCCCGGCGGCAGTTTTCCCGGGCCAGGACCGGGGGCGGTCCCGTTCCCGTTACCAGTCGCGACGAAGATCCGACCTTGCCCATCGGACACCAGCCCACCGCCGGATTGCCAGATGCCCGCCCAGCCGTTGTCGGTACCGGCCGCTGTCGTCCACAACGAGGTGATCGTGTGCGTCGTGGTGCTGATGCCTGCGACGTACCCGTCGAACGGCCCGGCGTCGCAGTAGCTCGCGAACCCTGCGTAGATGTTGCCATCGAGCAGCAGGAGCCCTGGACGTTGGGCGACCGTCTTCGGATTGAAGGCGTTGAGCGCGTCGTTGTCCGGATAGCCGCCGATCGCGACCGGCCAGTGCCTGCGCTCGTGGCCATCAGTGACCTTCAGGGCATGAAGGCGCCAGTTGGGATGGTCGGAGTCGGGTTCGCCGGTAACGGTGACGCCGTTGGTCTTCGCCATCACGTAGACCGACTTCGTCGCCGGGTCGTACACGGGGGTCGAGGTGATCCCGATCCGCGTGTTGATGTTTCCGCAGTTCACGGCTGACACCGGCCACGGGTCGCCGAGATCGTCGGTCCATCGGACCGCTCCCGTGTCGGGATCGAGGGCGTAGACCTTGTCGGTCTCCGTTGCGACGATGAGGGTGGCCGGCGTGCTGCCGGTGGCGTCGATGATCAGTGGCTGTGCGTAGATCTGGCCCTCAAGGGCCACGTCGAAGCGTTCACCGAAGTCGGACTCGGTCGGCGCGAGACCCGAGAGTCCGGGTTCGTGCGGGTCCCACCCGGTCCGCAGGTTGTTCACAGAGATGGTGGTCTCAGCGGCGTGCGCCAACGGTTGGAGGCCGGTGAGTGCCGCAGCCGCCACCATGGCGAGGCCGAACGCCACTCGGCGCCTCACGAACCTGCTCGGGCTGCGCACTTGGCTCTCGCTTCCACCGCCCCGGATGACTGCTCGTCACGGTAGTAGAGGAGCGAGCGAGCCGCGCCGCGCGGCTCCGATGTCAGTCCATCGGCTCAAGTACGCGCGACATCTGGTCCGGCCGTGGCCACATCTGCCTGATCACCGCGGCGGGCTCCGGTGGCAGCAGAGTGCCCGCCAATCCACGCCTCTCGATCGATTCGATCAGTTCCGGACTCGGGTCGATCAGCGCCATCACCGCGCCGCGGGCATCGGCCAGCCGACGGATGGCGACGAGAAGTCCGAGCGCGCGAGCGGAGACCTCCCGGACGGCGCGGCCGTCGAGGAGGAATTCGTCGATGCGCGGATCGAGCGCGAGCCGTCGCAATCGGTGTCCGGTGGTCTCGTCGTGGTCGAGGGTGAAGTCGGCTGGCAACGACGCCCGAGTTCGCCGATTGGTAGGCCGCACCGTCTTGTGAATGCCCATGCCTCAAGGGTGCTCCCGGATGGTGTCCGGGAGGTGTCCGCTCGGCCGCCACCGGGCGAAGAGCCACGGAACACGGTCGGCGGGTCAGCTCACGGCGAGCACTGGGACGACGTATTCGGGTTGCTGGGGATTGAGGCGCAGTTGTCGGTGGCGACGGTGCCGTTGTAGCCGCCGAGGATCGACGCTCCGCTTCCGGCCGCGGTGTTGAGTACTCCGCCGGTAATCGACGCTTCGATGCCGGAGGCGATGTTGTTGTCACCGCCGATCACGGTCGACCACCGTCCGCTGGCCTCGTTGTCGGTCCCGCCGCTGACAGAGGCATATTCGCCGCTGGCGGAGTTTCCGAAGCCTCCGCTTGCCGAGGCGTAGATCCCGCTGATCAGATTGCCGTAGCCAGCGACGATCCCGCCGTAGCTGGAGTAGCCGTTGTCGTCGCCGACGACCAAGTTGTGTGAACCGGTCCGGTCGAGCGCATCGGGATTGTTGTTGTAACCCAAGATCAAGTTGCCTAGTCCGTTCACGACCGTCTCGTCACCCGTGCCGTTCACCACCTGTACGTTCTCGCCGGAGATCGTGAGCAACGGCATGCCGTGGTGCTGCGTGCGGCTCACGCCCGTCAAGGTGGATTCGAGGGTCTTCACGCGCTTGGTGAGCGACTTGACCTGATGCTGAAGCTTTGCCACTCGAGGAGCATCGGCAACGGTGAGCCGTTTGGTGTGCTTGGGGCACGAGCCACGGTGCGCGTACGTGACGGTCGAATGCTTGCCCGCACACAGCGTCACGCCAGCGGATGCCTTGCTCGAGGCGGCGGCAACGGACGCAGTGATCGCGACTGCGGCTCCGAGTACGGCGGCGCTCGCTACCCCAAGCCCGATGACGCGGCCGGTCCGATTCGGCTTCATGAGTGGTGACCCTTTCGCTTCAGTCGCCCGGAGTCCCCGGGACCGCCTGTATACCCGTTGTCCTACTCTTGCCCTCGCACCGGCGGCGAAGGGAACTGATGTCGATGTCCATCGAACCGAACCCGAACGGCGTGAGGTCTGCGACGGTGCAGCCCACGCCGAGTCAGGTGGTCCGCAGCTTCCTCGAAGCCCTCGCGGCGAATGACACGGAGACGGCCGTCGATCTGGTGGCGTCGGACATCGTGTACGAGAACGTTGGTCTGCCGACCATCCGGGGCCGGGAGCGGTTCGCGAAAGGTGCGCGCCAGTTCGCGGCTCGCGGGATCGGATTCGACGTGCGGATCCATCGGATCGCGGAGGAAGGCAGCACGGTGCTGACCGAGCGCACCGATGCCCTGTTCTTCCGCGGGTACCGCTCGCAGTTCTGGGTGTGCGGCACGTTTGAGATCACGGACGGACAGATCAGCCTGTGGCGGGACTACTTCGACTTCTGGGCAATCGCGCGATCGTCGTTGCGTGGCCTGATCGGTGTGGCTGTGCCTTCGGTGCGAGCGCGTTTCGACGACCGGGTGTAACCGCTATGCCGCGCTGGTAGCCGTCACAGCAACATCGCGAACACTGCCCTGCGGCTCGCCGGCACGCAGAAACCGGCCGGCCGCGAACTCGGACCCGTAACCCGGCGCGAACTCGCCGTTGCGGAACACGACCTTGCCGCCGACGACGGTGGCCGCGACGGCATCGTCGTTGCGGTTGACCATCCGGCTCATCCCGCCGAACTCCGGCATCGTGGCCTCGGCGTACCTGGTCGTCTCGACCTCGCTGAGACCAGCGGGGTCGATGACGGCGATGTCGGCCCGGTCGCCGACGCGCAGATGTCCCGCGTCGAGGCCGTAGAAGTCGCCGATCTCGCCGGTGAGCTTGTGGACCGCGTGCTCCTTCCTGATGAAGGACTCGCGAGCTTCATGCATCCGCGTCAGCAACCGGATGGCGTAGTTGTAGAAGGCCATGTTGCGCAGATGGGCGCCGGCGTCGGAGAAGCCGATCGTCACGCCGGGCTGCGTGACGAGGTAGTTCAGCTTGTCCGGGCGGGCGTTGGCGATCGACGTCCGCCAGCGCAACTTGGTGCCGTGCTCCACCACCAGGTCGAGGAAAGCGTCGACCACGTGGATGCCGCGCTCGCGCGCGACCTGTCCGATGGTCTTGCCGACCAGCGCCTGGTCGGGACACCCCATGATCTCGGCGTCGTCGAAGTCGCGGTGCCAGACCCGTGACGTGAACCTCTTCTCGAAGTCGGCGCGGAACCAGCGCCGGTAGGCCTCGTCGGACAGCAGTGCGTTGCGCTCCACCTCGTTCTTGAGATGCAGCGCGGCGCGGCCAGAGCCGAACTCCTCGAACACGACGAGATCGATCCCGTCGGCGTACACCTCGAATTTGGTCGGCAAGTGCTGCCATCGGAACGCGCCCTTGAGCCGGCCGTTGGTGAGCTTGGCGAGCTTGCCGAAAACCTTGTGGAGGTGCTTGTCCGACTTCGGGTCGGCCGCGGCAAGCAACGAGACTTTGAGCGGCTTGCGGCCGATTCCGGTCGACGCGCCGAGGAAGAAGATGATGTCGTACTTGGTGTTGAGGTTCGGAATGCCCTGCAGCACGCGGTTGCGGCGGCGCAAGGTGCGGTTGAGCCGTCGGAACTCGCTCCACTTGGCATAGCTGCTCGGCAGCTGGCGGGACCGGTAACGGTCGCCGTCGACCTTGTCCCAAGGATTCGTCATCGTCGACAGCCCGACATAGCCGGCGTCAAGGGCGTCGTCCAGCGCCCGCTCCATCTCGGCCAGCTCGCCCTTGGTCGGCTCGAGGTCAGGGTCGGTGGACCGGCCGAGGCCCATAATCGCCGCGCGGATGTCGGAATGGCCAAGCATGCTGGCGATGTTCGGGCCGAGCGGCAGCGACTCGATCGCGGCGATGTACTCCTCGGGGTTGGTCCACCTCTTCTTCTCAGTGAGCGCGTCGAGCACCTGCGCGCGCGGAAGTGCCTCGACCCGGCTGAACAGGTCAGCCGCATCCAGTGGACTGACGTGGACCGTCGACAGCGAGCAGCTTCCGATCATGACCGTGGTCACGCCGTGCCGGACCGACTCGTTGATGCCCGGGGCCACGAGCACTTCGGCGTCGTAATGGGTGTGTACGTCGATGAAGCCAGGCATCACCCACTTGCCACCGGCCTCGATGATCTCCGTGTCGGCACTTGCCTCGAGTGCCTCTCCGATCTCGACGACGCGACCGCCGGCGACACCGATGTCCCTCACTCGACCGGGAGCGCCAGTCCCGTCGAACCACAAGCCGCCTCTAATGAGCACGTCGTAAGCCATCGGTCGAGGGTATCGAGTTGGCGCACTCAGTCGATCAGGCCGCGGCGGCGGGCGATAGCGACCGCTTCAGTTCGGCTCGACGCGTCGAGCTTCGCGAGCACGTTCGAGATGTGAACGCTCACGGTCTTGGCGCTGATGAACAGCTGGTTGCCGATCTCCCGGTTGCTTCGCCCAGTTGCCACGAGGGACAGCACGTCGCGCTCGCGTCGGGTCAGCGTCGCTTCCGGATCCGCGCCACCCCGAGGCCCGGCGACCGGCGTACCGGTGATCGCCCGCAGCTCCTCGAGGAGGGGCTTCGCACCAAGCCGCTCGGCAACCTCGTAGGCCTGCCCGGCTTCGGCCTCGGCCGAGGCGGTGTCCCCGGCTGCTAGCAGCACGGCCGCCAGTCTTGCTCGGGACCGCGCGGTCTCGTGCACATGGCCGAAGGCCGCCATCGACGCGACCGACTGTCGCCAGACTTCGACGAGGGAGGCGAGCGGCGGTGAGTCGATCCCAGCTTGCCAGCGCAACCGGGCGTTCTCGGCGACGACGCGATCTGCCCACGCAGTGAGCTCCGGTCCGGTGTGGACACCCGCGACGACGATGTCGACGCATCCCGCGGCCAACTGGTCCGCTCGCGCGACGAGGTCGGCTCGCTCGGCGTAGGTTGCCACCCCTGCCTGAGTCGCAAGGTGGCCCAGCAGCAGTGCGGCGAGCCGCACCCGGGCCTGGAAGCCTGGCCGCCGCCACAACGTCGAGACGTGTTCGGCGATGTCGTCGTGAAGCTGCTGCATCGCCGTGTATTTCCCGACCTGGCCGAGCAGCTCGATCGCGGCGGCGCCACTCGTGATCGCCACCAGCCCGTCCAGCGACCACCAGTCGCGGATCTGCTGGAGGTTGTCGAGGTCCTCGACGTTGCCCCGGCCGGCGGCGATCTCGAGGCGGATCGCCGCGAAGAACGCCTCGGCGAGCTCCGGCGGGTTCTGGCCGTCCTCCACCATCGAGGCGGCGAGGTCCCACTCGCCGTTCACGTGCGCCGCTATCGCGCCGAAGATCGCCGAGTCGAGACCGTACGGCGCCCACTGCCGGCCGAGCGCAGCCGCGCGTTCGTTGCACTCGCGGAAGAGCTTGATCGCCGAGGACAGTCGTCCCTGGCCGTACTGGAGGATGCCGAGGTTGTACAGGCCGCGCAGCTCAGCGAGCGGCGCAGCCGCCGCCCGCGCCTCGGCGATCGCGGCGGAGATCGCCGCCTCGGCGCGCAGCGGGTCGCCCGAGCGTTCGTCGAGCTTCGCGAGCAGGATCTGCACATCGGTCGCGACGCCCGCGAGCTTGAGATCGCGAGCGATCTGCAACGCCTCGCTCGCCCACTTTGCGGCATCGCTGTCGCGAGCGCGGTCCGCGTTCGCCCGGGCGTGCACGTAGAGGACCTGGGCCTGCAGCTTGCTCGGCGGGTCGTCGGCGAGCAACCTGACCGCTTCGGTGGTGAGGGCGAGAACGTCGAGGTTGTTGTCGATGCCGAGGGCGGTCGTCACGAGTGCGTAGATGAGATTGGCCCGGTCGATCGAAGGTGCGCCGTCAGGTAGTGCCTCGAGCTGCGCGTGCGCCAGGGATACGGCCCGGAAGAGGTGCCCCGCCGCAGCGGCGGCGCTGCTGGCGCGGATCACCAGACTGACCTGGCCGATCGGCTCCCCGTCGGTGTCCTGCGCTTCGAGCCCCGCCTCGACGCTCGGGTCGGCGAGCAGCTCGAGCGCGAGCTCGTAGTGGCGCAGCGCTTCCTCTGGACCGCCCACCGCCATCGCCTCGTCGCCTGCATCGACGCTGGCGCGGGTTGCCGTCACGAGGTCGTGGGAGGCGCGGGCGTGGCGCGACAGCTCTGCGGCGGAGCCCTCGACTTCATGCTTGGCAATCGCATGCGCATACGCAGCGTGGAGGCGGACTCGCTCGCCCGGCAGCAGATCCTGGTAGATCGCCTCGCCGAGGAGTGCGTGCCGGAAGGCGTAGCCATCGGCGCCGATCGGGATCAGGATGTTGGCCTCGACGGCTGCCCGGATCGCTTCCTCGAGCGAGGTCGGATCGAGGTCGGTGCCGGATGCGAGCAGTGCGTGTGACACCCGGCGGCCCGCCACGGAAGCGGCACGGACCACCCGCCGGCCGTTGTCGGAGAGCTGCTCGAGTCGGACTAGCAGCAGATCCGAGAGGTCGGCCGGCAGCAGCCCGCCGCTCACCTCCGCGGCCGCGACGAGCTCTTCGATGAAGAAGGGGTTGCCTTCGGCGCGGGCGACGATCTGGCGGAGGTCGTTGCTGGGCAGCTCGGCGGGGTGCAGGGCATGTACCAGCTGCCGGGCGTCGTCATCCGGGAGCGGCCCGAGCTGAAGCCGCGTCACCGACGGCAGGCGGACCCATTCGGCGAGAGCGGCGCGAAGCGGGTGTTGTCGGTGGAGGTCGTCACTCCGGTAGGTCGCGAGGATGGCGATCGGGGAGGAGTACTGCCGGGTGAAGAGGAAGCGGAGCAGATCGCGAGTGGACTGGTCGGCCCAGTGGACGTCCTCGATGACGAACAGCAACGAGCGGCCGTCACTCAGCCGAGGCAACGCGCCATGCACTGCCTCGTACAGCGCCGCGCGCTGGGTCGGTTCGGGCGCAGTCGCGGAGTCCGACATCAGCCGGTGTGCCGGCAGCAGTCCCGCGATCGGCGGGAACTCGGCGACGAGCGACGCGATCGTCGCCGGGTCCTCACTGTCGAGACGGCCGAGCGCCTCGCTGAAGGGGAGGTACGGCGGGGACCCATCACCGAAGTCCAGGCAGTGCCCGATCAGCACCTGCCACCCGTCGTCGAGCACCTGCGCCGTCAGCTCCCGGACCAGGCGGCTCTTGCCGGCACCCGCGTCGCCGCCCAGCAGAACCGCGCCGTGCGCGGCCCCGCCTACGCCGACCGTGTCGGCGAGTGACTTCAGCTCGTCGACCCGGCCGACCAGCGGCGTCGCAGGAGTGTCGGTCGGCACCCATCCATCATCCCGGGTGCGGGCGACGGTTCCTACTGAGATTTCTCGGCCCTCCGCGTTGCCGGTCAGTGGGATGTCGCGTGGTGGGGTGCACCTGCCGGCCGGACGATGGGACCGTCGAGCTCGTAGCGGCTCGCGCCACGAACCGGGTCACGGTGGGTCTTGACGGCGTCGATCAGGCCCTGCACCCAGCGAACTCGGCCACCGCGCTGCGCCCGCGGCATCCGGGTCATGTCGCTGATGAGGCGCTCCCGCCGGTAGGCCATCTCGGCCTGGGCGAAGTCTGTGTGCGTGTTTCCCAGCATCTTCATCGCTCTCCTTGGTAGATCCGGTCCTCGATGGGATCCACATTGCTCGCTTGAGGAGGGCCGGCACATCAGGAGGAATCCCTATCTTCGGGCGCGGGTTCGCCGTCCAGGTGCTCAGTTCGGATCTAAGGACCCCTTAGAGACTTAGGTTGGACTCAGAATCTGCGGAGGGGGTCGGAGAGCCCGAGGCTCCAGACCGCGAGGCCGTGCAGGTGCCGGCGAATGGCCAGGCGGGCGCGCTTGGCGTATGACCGAGAGTCTGCCCACCACAACGTCGAGCCGTCAGGAAGGTGGCCGACCCATTCACCGACCGAGGCGTCGAAGTGGGACCTGCCGCCCGTCCGGGTGACGAGCCGGCGTGCCTTGGCATCGCTGACCGCGACGTTCTCGTGGGGACGCCACGCGTAGCCGTAACCGGCCTGCCCAAGATCGAGTCGCGCGGCCGGCACCCCAGCCTTCTCCATGGCTTCGAGCCCGCGCTTCTGCCAGGCGATGTCGCCGACCGGACCCGGGTGGTTCTCCCACGAGCCGTGCTCGTCGTACGCCATGAGGATGACCCGATCGACGTGGGCCGCGATCCCCTTCAAGTCGTATCCCCGGTTGTGGTACTCCGCGGCGGTCACCGAGTTGCTGATGCAGATCGACAACGTGGCGGCTGGCGGGAGCTTTCGACGGATCGCAGCGAGAAAGCGAACCAGGCCCTTCTGGTCCCGCTTGCGGAGGGCCTCGAGGTCGACCGAGGCGCCGTCCCAACCCTGGCGCTTCACGGAGTGGGCGACCGCGTCGGAGACGGCTGCGATGTCGGCCGGAGTAGTGAGCATCTTGTGGGCGCGGCGCTCCGCGAAGTCTGATCTGGCGAAGTTGCCGATCAAGAACTCGGCGCGGAGCTGCTGGTGATGCGCGACCGAGAGCGCCTTGCGGGCCAGCCGGTCCGGGGCGCCGACCTGTTTGCCGTTGGCGGCGATGTTGACCCCATCGACACCGACAGTGGTCAGTGCCGGCGCGCTCGCCCGGATCCGTGAGAGCGGGTCGCCTTCTGAGTGGAAGCCGGTAACCGCAAGAGCCGGTTCGTGGCTCGCGGTCGGCCGAGCGTCGGCCGTCGGGCTCAGGGCACCGGCCGCGAGTGCACCGGCCGCGATGACCGAACCGACGGCCGTCAGCCGGGTGAATGCTTTGGCGCCGTACATTGCCCGCAAGTCTGGCCTGGAATGCTGCAGAGCGCAGTGGGTTCAGTCGTCTGGCAACGCCTACGATTCAGGCGTGACCTTGCCGAGGTCGGCCCTGCTCGACCAGATCCGCGACGCGGTGATCGGCGACGACACGATGATGGACGGGCCCTACGGCCCGCGGCGTGTGACCTATGCCGACTACACCGCGAGTGGTCGCGCCCTGACGTTCATCGAGGACTTCATCCGGGATGCTGTCCTGCCGACCTACGCGAACACACATACGGAATCCAGCGGCACCGGCCGGCAGACGACCAGACTGCGCGAGGACGCGCGTCGCGTCATCCGGGATGCGGTCGGGGGAGACGACGACACGCTCGTCATCTTCACGGGTTCCGGCGCGACGGCCGCGATCGACAAGCTGGTGCGGATCCTCGGACTGCGCATCCCGTCGCAGCTCGAGGATGCTTATTCACTGGCGGCGGGGATTCCCGCTGCGCACCGGCCGGTTGTCTTCGTCGGGCCCTTCGAGCACCACTCGAACGAGCTGCCCTGGCGCGAGACGATCGCAGACGTCGTCGAGATTCCCGCCGATCACGACGGTCACATCGATCTCACTGTGCTCGAGGCGCAACTGATCGCCTACGCCGCTCGGCCATTGCTGATCGGGTCGTTCTCGGCTGCGTCCAACGTCACAGGAATCGTCAGCGACACGGCGGGCATCGCGCGAGTACTCCATGCGCACGGCGCGCTGTCGTTCTGGGACTTCGCCGCCGCTGCGCCATACGTCGACATCGCCATGTGTCCGGCGGAGGACGGTGCGCATCTCGACGCCGTCTTCCTCTCACCGCACAAGCTGATCGGTGGTCCTGGCACCCCCGGCGTGCTGGCGGTACGACGAGAGCTCGTTACGAACCGGGTTCCGAGCGTGCCGGGCGGCGGCACCGTCGCCTACGTGAATCCGCTCGAGCACGTGTATCTCGACGATCCGGTTGCCCGCGAGGAGGGTGGTACGCCGGACATCATCGGCGCAATCCGCGCGGGCCTGGTCTTCCAGCTCAAGGAGGCAGTCGGCGTCCCGCTGATCAAGGCCGTGGAGGACGCCTTGTTGCGACGTGCCGTGCTCGCCTGGGCGGATGAACCCGCTATCGAGATTCTCGGCAACCTCGATGCGGATCGGCTGTCGATACA
>Ga0213876_10001435_pt1 | contig 14832 bp, 11 predicted proteins | sample BarmaccomBMRX_R9_FD_160113 | JGI IMG/M metagenome (GOLD analysis project Ga0213876, IMG submission 160113) | Root-associated microbial communities from Barbacenia macrantha in rupestrian grasslands, the National Park of Serra do Cipo, Brazil - RX_R9 | ecosystem: Host-associated > Plants > Roots...
ATCATCCGATCAGTGTTCGATGAACAACACGTCGCCGTCGTCGAGGGCGGCGTCGATGTCGCGGATGCCCTTCTCGAACTCCCGGTCGACCACATTTTCTTCACGGGCAGCCCGGCGGTGGCGCGCATCGTGATGGGCAGAGCGGCAGTTCATCTGGCATCGGTCACGCTCGAGTTGGGTGGCAAGTGCCCCGCCGTCGTCGACACCACCGCTGATCTGCCAACAGCAGTGCGGAACATTGCGACGGGTAAGCATCAGAATGCCGGTCAGATATGTCTCTCACCGGATCACGTCTGGGTGCACGAAGATGTTCGTGAGCGATTCGTCGATGGCTATCTCGAGTGGGTCTCGTCGAATCTTTGTAAGGGCGACGAGCTCGACGTGGACCGGCTTGGCCGGCTCATCAACCAGCGCAACTTCGACCGGGTGCAGGGATACGTGAAGGACGCGGTGCGACGTGGTGCCACGTCGATGCCTGCGGCTTCGGTGTCCGCCGGAAACCTAGTCGTTGCACCGACGGTGCTCACCGGCGTCGACAATGACGCTGCGATCATGCAGGAGGAGATCTTCGGTCCGGTCATGCCGGTGATGCAGTACCGCGAGTTGTCTGCTGTCGTGGACTCGATACGCCAGCAGGGTAAGCCGCTCGCAATGTACATCTTCAGCCAGGATGATGACGTCGTCGAAAGACTACTCACCGAAACATCTTCTGGCGGAGTAACGGTCAACGGTTGGGCGCTCCACTCCTCTGACACCGGCCTTCCGTTCGGTGGGATCGGCTCGAGTGGAATCGGTCGTTACCACGGGATCCACGGCTTTCGTGAACTTTCACACGCCCGCTCGGTCTTTGTCGCTGACGCCGAAAAGGGTAGGTAGTGGGACAGCTTGACGGCAAGGTCGCGGTAATCACTGGCGCAGGAACGGGTCTGGGGGCAGCCACCGCGGCGCTGTTTGCGCGCGAGGGAGCGGCCGTCACGTTAATAGGACGTCGCGAAGAGAAGCTTAAGGAGGTGGCTTCGGTTATCGAAGGTATCGGCGGCCGAGCGTTGGTAGTACCGGGTGATGTTGCGCATCCCGAGACGGCGACGCGGGCTGCCGATGATTCGATCCGGACGTTCGGTGGCGTCGACATTCTGATTAACAACGCCGGGCTGCATGCGGCGCCGTACCCATTGCACGAGACGCCTCTCGACGAGTGGGCCACTTTCTTGGCGGTCGATTTGACCGGCCCGTTTCTGTTCACCAGAGCCGTATTGCCGTCGATGATGCAACGTCGTGACGGAGCGATCGTCAACATTGGATCCATGGTGGCGCTCGTCGGCTTTAAGGGCAGCGCCGCCTACGCAGCCGCAAAGGGCGGGCTGGTGTCCATGACGCGGACCACCGCCGTGGACTACGCGTCCTACGGTATCCGCGCCAACTGCATCTGCCCGGGAGGTATGGAGCCGGTCGACTACGGGAACCTGACCGAGCAGCAGTTGGCGACGCTGCACGAAGCCGTCGCGCTATCCGGAGGGCCGCTGTTGAGTCGGCTCGCCCGTGTGGATGATGTAGCGCAATTCATTCTCACAGTCGTAGGTCCGGCCGGAATGGCGCTGTCCGGCGCGGTCATCCCGTTCGACGGGGGATTCACCGCCAAATGATGGCTCACCTTTGTCTTCCTCGTCTTTGACGAGTCCAGCCATGGTCTATCTGGTTCCGAAACCACCCTGCACCTGAACCGGCGCTCGCCATGCCGCGGTGTGGCGTCTACGCCGCTTGGCCGTCTGAACGACGCGAACTCAGGAGTGGCCGGGCAACACCTCGTCACCCAACCGGTGGCCTGGGCTAAACGTCGCTGGGGCATTGATCCACCCGTTGATGATGCCGATGCTCGGGTAGCTCCGCGCACCCTCGTGGTCGATCCGGTAATCGGGTATCCGCGCGAGCACCCGGCTGATCATCGTCGTCAACTCGGCGCGGGCGATGTGCGAGCCCAGACAGCGGTGTATTCCGATGCCAAACGTCGTGTGCCGGTTTGGAAAGCGGTCGAGGATCACCTCATCGGGGCACTCAAAGGCCGACCCGTCCTGGTTGGCCGATGCCCAACTGAGCAGCACACGGTCATTGACTTGCAGCTCAACATCCTGGACCTTTACGGGCTTGGTGACGGTGCGAGCGAGGGCTTGTTGGGGAGTGAAGTATCGAAGGAATTCCTCGCACGCCTGCGGGATCTTGTCCGGGTCGTCGAGCAATTGCTGACGCTGCTCGGGATTGTCGGCAAGGTAGATAAGCGAATTCACGGTGACGGCGGTCGTCGTGTCGAATCCTCCTGCCATGACGAGATTCACCATGTTGAAGACCATCTCGTCGGAGACGGGCTGACCGTCGATTTCGGCGGTCACTAGGGAATCAATGAGGCCGCTGCCTGAAGGGTTTTCGCGGCGTTCGGTGACGAGTTGGTAGACGCGCCCTGCCACCTCCATGTAGCGCATCAGAACGTTCTGCTGCTCTTCTGGCGGTGTGTAGATAATTTCGTGCTGAACATTCGCGTAGTCGCGCCAGTCCTCGATGGGCAGTCCAAGGAATTCGCACGTGAATAGAGACGGCACGGGGTTCGCCAGGTCGTCGACCAAATCGAATGAACCCTTTTCGATCACCTGGTCGATGCACACGTCCACCCAGTGGGCGACCCGCGGCTCCCACTCCTTGCTCGCGGCGGGCGAGAAGAAGGGATTGAGCAGCCGGCGGTAGGGCAGGTAGTCAGGTGGATCCATTTCGATCGGGACCATCGGCAGCGGTGCAGGCGGGATCGTCACGCCGAGTGGGCTGATCCCGTTTACTGTGTGACCGGACGCGAACGCCTCGTCGTTCTTCGCTGCTGCGACAACGTCGTCGTAGCGGCTGATCACATAGAACCCGCCGTGCGCATCGGTATGTGCAACAGGACACTTCGCGCGAAGGTCGGAGTTGATCGATCGAGAGTTCTCCGCGTATTCGCGGGAGTGGTGATCGAACTGAGTCGACGTGCGTGCCTCGAATGCCGTCATGGCTATCCTCCTCTCGGGTCTGGTCAGGGCTTGTTGACGTTGCCTGCATCGACGGGCAGCTGGACGCCCGTGATGTACCGGGCGTCGTCAGAGATCAGGAACAGCACCGTCTTGGAGATCTCCTCGGCGGTGAGGATCGGAACGGCCGCGTAAGGCTGGTCGGCTGGAGTATCGAGATCTGGGAGCATGTTCGCGGCGCCCGCGACGAAGAGCGGCTGCGGCACTGCGCATTCGTAGGCGGTGGGGTCGCCGCCCATGGCGGTGAGGACTCCGGTGGGGTGGATCGTGTTGACGCGAATGCGGTGGGGGGCAAGTTCGTTCGCGAACGCCTTCATGAGCCCGACGACGCCGTGCTTGCTTGCGACGTAATGCGCATACGGAACCTGACCCCGGATGCCTGCGGCTGAGCTCGTGATGATGATCGATCCCCCGCCTGCGGCGATCAGGTGAGGGGCGGTTGCCTGGATGGTGTTCCATACACCCTTCAGGTTGGTGTCGACCACCAAGTCATAGACGTCCTCCCTGATGGTCAGTGACCCGTCTTTGTGGAACGTGCACACTCCGGCATTTGCGCAGACGGCGTCGATGCGATCGAGTTCCCGAACGCCCTGTGCGGCAGCCTCTTTCATTGCCGCACCGTCTCGTACGTCGACACTCGCGGTGACGCACCGCCGTCCGGTGTTCTCGACCAGCTTCTTGGTCTCCTCGAGATCGGCCTCGGTCGCGTAAGAGTAGTGCACGTCGTCGCTCACCTGACGACATACGTCGACCGCGATGATGTCGGCGCCCTCCTTCGCGAGTTGCACTGCGTGAGAACGACCTTGGCCTATCCCGGCTCCGGTAATGAAGACGACCTTGTCCTGAACCCTACCCATGTGTCGCTGATACCTTTCTTCCCGGCGACTGCTACTGCAGGCCGATGTAGACGTTCTTGGTGCGCTGGAACTCGCGCATTCCCCATATGCCACCCTCGCGGCCGAATCCGCTTTGTTTGACCCCACCGAACGGCGCCGCGCTCGGGACGATGGGGAAGCCGTTGACTGCCACGCCCCCCGCATCGAGCGCGGAGGCCATGACGTGGGCACGCCGCAGGTCACGTGTGTGGACGTAGGCCGCCAGGCCGTACTGCGTGTTGTTTGCTAGTTCCACGGCCTCGTCGTCCGAACCGAAACGAAGAAGGCTCAGCACAGGCCCGAAGATTTCCTTCTGAGCGAGGTCACTGGACGGGTCGACGTCCCCGAATACGGTGGGGCGGTAGTAGTAGCCGTCACCAAGATCGGCTAGCCGTCCTCCTCCGCCAAGCAACTTGCCGGCCTCATCGGCAACCGCCGAGTCGACGGCCTGAGTAACGCGTTCCAACTGGGCGGCGGTGGCTAGCGGCCCCATCGCGGTGGTCGGGTCCCACGGGTCGCCAACGCTCAGCAGCTCCGCGCCTTTGACGACGCGCGCCACCATATCGTCGTAGACGTCGTTGTGCACCAACAGCCTGGTCGGCAGCATGCAGCCCTGTCCGGAAAGTGTCACGAGTCCAGCGCCGACGGCCATCGCCGCGGCCGCATTGAGATCCGCGTCGGGAAAGACGATGTTCGCCGATTTGCCACCGAGTTCGAGGACCACCGGGGTGAGCGACTGCGCGGCGGCGGTAAGCACTTTCCGGGCCGTCTCGCCGCCGCCGGTGAAGGTGATCTTATCGACGCCCGGGTGTGAGCACAGGGCGTTGCCTGCTTGGCCGTCGCCCGGAATGACGTTGAGAACACCGGGCGGCAGACCTGCCGATGCAGCGAGCTCGGCGGCCCGCAGGGCCGTGAATGGTGCGTTCTCCGGCGGCTTGAGCACGACGCAGTTGCCTGCGGCAAGGGCCGGCGCAACCTTCATGCCCATCGCGATTAGCGGGCCGTTCCAGGGGATGATCGCCCCAATGACGCCGATCGGTTCGTCGAGGACGTAGTCGAGTGCACCGCCCGCGGGTACCGGTACGACCTCGCCTGCGGATCGCCCGATCCAGCCGGCATAGTAGTTGAACCAGTCAGCTGCCATCGGCGCTGCCACAGAGGCGAGCAGATTTGGTGTGCCGATCTCGTAGGTCGCTATCGCGGCCAGTCGCGCAGTGTCGGCAGCCAACTGGCGCGCCAGCTCGGTAAGGATCTCGCGGCGGCGGTTGAGGTCGAGGTCGCGCCAAGCAGGGAACGCGGCCCTGGCCGCTGCGACTGCGGCGTCGACTTCACTCGCCCCCGCCAACGGGACCTCGGCCTGCATTGCGCCGGTGGCGGCGTAGTGGTGCTCGTACGTTCCCGCGCTGCCCGACGTCGGTTCGTCGGAACCGATAATGAGGCGGGGAGCGGGAAGACTGTCTGGCAAAGTGCTCTGCACGAATCCGTCCGATCGAATAGAAGTGTGACGTAGCCCATCTTTCGGGCTGCGGCGTCGCGGCGGCAACGGTGCTCGTGAAAGTGACGTTTGCGTCCGACGGAAGCGGCGCTTTCACCCTTGGCGCTGTTCAGCGCTCCGCGGTGTCCATAGATTGGCATTCATTGGACAGCCATCGAATGGAGGGTGCCGTGGCAGGGCCGCTGGACGGGATCACCGTGGTCGACTGCTCGCGAGGCCTTGCGGGCCCAAGAGCCACCGGTCTGCTCGCCGATTACGGGGCGGATGTGTGGTGGGTCGAGCCGCCCGGCGGCGATCCGCTACGTGACGTTCTCAAAACCGAGTACGCGGTCTTCAATCGCGGCAAGCGCAGCGTCCAGCTCGACCTCAAGGACGACGCCGGGTCGGCTCGGCTCTTCGACCTGCTGTCGACCGCCGACGTTTTCCTGACCAGCTGGCGACCTGGCGTAGCCGAGCGTCTCCACGTTGGATGGTCGGACGTTCATCGAGCATTCCCCCGACTCGTGTACGCGTCAATCACCGGGTTTGGCGAGGACGGAACACTTGCCGACGTGGCCGGGCACGAGGCGATCATCCAGTCCTACGTCGGCGTTACGGCCGAACAAGTCGGCATGCGGCCCGCTCCAATCTACGAGGGACTTCCGTTCGCCAGCATCGGTGCCGCAAACCTCGCGGTCATCGGCTCGCTGGCCGCGCTCTACCGACGCACTCAGGACGGCCACGGCCGCCACGTCCAGACCTCGCTGGTCGACGGCGCGCTCAGCTATCTGGGAATGATGTGGGGTGACGCCGACGACGTGAACTCGGCGCCCCCGCTCGTGCCCGGGACCATCCGGTTGGTGTCGCGCTCTTTCCGGTGCGCCGACGACGAGTACATCGGGGTCCACACCGGCGCGGTAGGTGCATTCGGCCGGCTGATCCGAGAGCTCGGACTCGCCGACCGCGTTCAGGTGGCCGAGGACGGCTCCGACATGCGGCTGCCGCTCAACGACGAAGAGCGCAGGGTCGTGATGGAAGAGGTGCCCGCGATCTTCGAGACGCAGCCACGGGAGGTGTGGCTCAAGCGTCTGCTCGACGCCGACGTCGCAGCCATCCCCGAACTGCGTTCGGGACAGATCTTCGACGAACCCCAGGTGCGCCATAACGAAATGGTCGTAACAATCGACGATCCGAACCTCGGCCGGCTGGAGCAGGTGGCTCCAGCCATCCGGTTCGAGGGGCTGAGCCACCGCCCCGCAACCGGCGGACCTACCATCGGGCAGCATACCGATGAGCTGCCCCACGCCCGGACGCGCGCCTCGGAGCCGGTCGTGGACTCCGGCGCTGACGACACGCCACTTCTCGACGGCCTGCGCCTACTGGATGCGGGTGCCTACTACGCCGGACCTTTCAGTTCGCGCCTGCTTGCCGATCTCGGCGCCGACGTCATCAAGTTGGAAACCACGCTTGGTGACCAGCTTCGCGGAATCAAGCGGCCGTTCCGATCGGCCTCGGCAGGCAAGCGGGCAATCTCCTTGGGACTGAAGGACCCGGACCTGCACGACGCGAGAGACAGCCTGATCAAGTGGGCCGACGTCGTGTTGCACAACATGCGCCCCGGCGCGGCCGAACGCGTCGGACTCGGCTATAAGCAGGTGCGCGCGCTGAATCCGAACGCGATCTACCTGTACGCGCCCGGCTGGGGTTCGACGGGGCCGGATTCCATGCGGCAATCCTTCGCGCCGTTGATGTCTGGCTACGTCGGAATCGGCTTTGAGGTTGCCGGACAGTACAACCCGCCGATGTGGCCGATCGGCAACGAGGATCCTGGCAACGGTCTTACCGGAGCCGTCGGCATCCTTGCCGCGCTGTTGCACCGAGTCAAAGGCGGTGGCGGCATCTACGTCGAGAATCCCCAACTCAACGCGACGATGACCCACGCCGCCCACATCGTCCGCGGTCCCGACGGGACGGTGTACGGCGCGGAACGCCTCGATCCGATGCAGCAGGGCATCGCCCCGCTGGACCGGTTGTACGAGACCAGCGACGGCTGGATCTGCGTGGTTGCGCTGAGCGACAACGAGATTCGCGGGGTGGAGTCTGTGGTCGGTGTTCCGATCCTGGATGACCCGCGGTTCGCCACACACGCGGCACGCAGCGAGAACGGATACGATCTCGCCGACATGATCTCGGAGGCCATGCTCGAGCACGACTCAGCGCACTGGCTGCACGCGCTACGCGCTGAAGGAGTGGCGACGATGATCCCGCACACGGAGAGCAACAACCAAGCTTTTCACCGCGACCCGCGAAACCAGGCGCTAGGCCGAATCGCGCAGGTGTCCGACGGCAACGGTCTGTTCGTCCGTGAAGCGGCCACGATGGTGCGAGTCAGCGGGGCTGCCGTCGCGCCGCACCGGCTGGCACCCGAGTTCGGCGCCGACACCGACTCGGTGCTACGGGAGCATGGATACTCCGAGGAGAAGATCGCCGAGCTCCGCGCCCGCGGCTCCATCAAGTAGTGGGCCCGCCGACCACGCCCGCGTTGCGTAGTACTGCGAGCTCCGCTGTGCTGATGCCGATCTCGGTCAGCAACTCGGCGGTCTGCTCACCCAACGCTGGTGCGTGATGCCTGATCTCCGTCGACCGCTGGCCGTCGACCAGAGCGGGAAGTGTCACATGTGTGAAAGCCCCCGCGACGGGATGGACCGTGTCGATGAACGCGCCGCGCGCGGCCAATTGAGGATCGGAGCGGAGTTCGTCCTGCTGGACAGCCGGGCCGATTGCCAGATCGTGCTCCGCGGATAGTCGCGTCCATTCGGCCTGCGTACGTTTTTCGATGATCTTCTGGATCTCGCGACGGAGCGTCTGGTCGGGATCGTCGGTGGTGGCGAAGTCCACCGGCCCCGAGCCATTCTCGCCAATGAGATCCTCTCGCCCCGCGACCCGACAGAAGTTCTTCCAGAACGCCGGCTCGATGCAGCAGAAAAGGACGAACTTATCGTCGGACGTGCGGTAGAACTGGTACTTCGCGCTTGTCGTACCACTGGCCTCGATCGGCGCAGGTAGGGAACGGCGGTCGGCGACACGTTCGTCGTTAAGGATGTACGTCGCCGCGATCCACGCCGAGGAGATGACGGCCTCCGCGGCGGAGACATCAATGTAGCAACCTTCGCTGGTTCGATTCCGTTGCACGAGCGCCGCCGCGACGTGCAGCGCCGCGAACGTCGCTCCCGCCGCGGTTCCCTCACCGCCAGAGGCGATTCCATTGAAATTCTGCGGCCCCCGGTAGGGATGCACCAGACCGTCGTCTCCCATCTCCATTGGCGTCCCGCCCGCCGCGGCATTCATCATTTGGCCGTGGGTTGGGATAGCCGCGTACGGTCCCGTCGCTCCGTATCCCGTGTATTGGCAGTAGATGATTTCGGGGCGACGAGCCCGTTGCGCCTCGTAACCGACGCCGAGTTTGGTCGTCGCATCGGCGGCATTGCCATCGACGAAGACGTCGGCGGTGGCCAACAACTTCCAGAACAGCTCGCGGCCCTCCTCCTTGCGCAGATCAAGCGCCACGCTGCGCTTGTTCTTGTTGACCTGCATGTGGGCGGGGCTGTTGTGCGGTACGACCTGCCCGAGCATGTCGCGCAAATAGTCGCCGCGGAAAGGACTTTCGATCTTGATAACGTCGGCACCGAGGTCCCCGAGGAGGCCGCCGAGGGTGTCGCCGTTGAAGAGCTGGGCGGACTCCAGCACCCTGATGCCGCTAAGCAATCCCACGTCACGACCTTCCTGGTAGTTGATTCACGACGTGCTAGAGTACGAACTCGCGGTCGCGCATGTGCTCGGGAATACGAGGATCGGGTTCGTGGATCTCGTTGTCCGGCAACCCGACTGCCGAGATCACAGGCAGGTACGGATCCGGTTCCACGCCCCAGTTCCACCTGCGAATCTCGTCTGCCGAGCGCCGGCCCGACATCGCCCGGACGAACTCAAAGCGATCGGCCACCACGCACGAGATGGCCCGACCATCGCCGGCGATCGTGCCCCACTGCTCGACGGTCACTCGAAGCGACGACAGGTTCGCCGAGGTCACCCGGTCAGAGAATCGCCCCGACAACTCATCAAGCGCGACCTTGACGGCAATATCGTCGCGAGCACCCGGCGCGCCGAGCGCCGTGCGCAGGTCGTGTTCGCTCATTGCCAGATCGGTGATCACGATCGATGCCAACTCTGCGTCTGATACGAGGCATCCCTGGATTGCCTCGCTCGCCTTCTCCCATGCCACGAGAAGCTCGTTCAGCCTTACCGACGCGTCCGCGCCGTCTACTGACGGCAGCGCCAATAGCACCTGGCCATCGGCGCGGTCGTCAGCCGCTGCGGTCGCGGCCCTGATGAGATGTGCCAGCACATCGCGCACACTCGTCCCAGGCACGGTCGGAACGGCCGTGCCCGCCGCGCTTTCGGGCAAAGTTCGGACAAGTTCGGCCACGCGGTTGCGGGTCTCATGCCAGATCGCCGGTAGGTCTCGCGAGCCTGATGGCGTCGTATCGGAGCGCATGATCTCCCTCCCGCGGGCCCTCGCATCAGGCGGTTACCGCTCGAAACATCCACACGCGGATCGTCGATCAACCGGGCCCCGCGCGGGTTGTTGCGCGGGGCGTTGACAGCCCGTGGGACGTATCTGCAGCGTATTGCGTCCTGTCACGACGCGGAAGGACAATCGGGCCTCCTGAATGCAAATGGCGTTCCGGTCCGCGAGCCCTTTTTCGCTGCGCGACAGTGCAATCATGGCTGGTAGGCGCGATCGCGGTAATACGAGACAAAAGAGTGGGTGGCTTATGTTTACTTTGTTCAGCGTCGACGACCATATCGTCGAACCGGCTCATGTGTGGACAGACCGGGTCCCAGCAAAGTTCAAGGACAAAGCCCCGCATGTCGTCGAGGTTGACGGCCGCCAGATTTGGCAATGGGACGGCGGCATGGAACTCACCATGGGTTTGAACGCGGTCGCGGGTAAACCACGCGAAGAGTGGGGTATGGAGCCGGCCCGGTTCGAGGACATGATCCCCGGCTGTTACAACCCCGAGGAGCGCCGCAAAGATCTGTTATCCAACGGAATCTTCGCGTCGGTGTCGTTCCCGTCGCTGCCCGGCTTCGGTGGACGCAAATTTGCCACCTTCGACGATAAGGAGCTTGCCCTCGCGTGTGTGCGGGCGTGGAACGACTACATGCTCGAAGAGTGGTGTGGCACCGGTCCCGACGTCTTCGTGCCGATGCACATCCTGCCGGTCTGGGACATCGATCTTGCGATCCAAGAACACCAGCGGTGCGTCGGACTGGGCAGTAAGTCGATCTGCTTCATTGAAGACCCCCATGCGGTCGGCCTGCCCAATTTCCACAACGGTTACTGGGAGCCGTTATTCGCCGCTGCACAGGCAGACCAAACCCCGATCTGCATGCACATCGGGTCTGGCGGCGCCGCAGTCTCGCTGGAGGGCGTTAACCCGATGACCGAAATCGCGGCAGCATTCGCCTACGCCGCACGTTCGTCGGTGAACTTGATGGTGAGCCCGCTGCTGCGAAAGTACCCCGATGCCAAGGTCGTGTGGTCTGAAGGTGGCATTGGCTGGATCCCTGCGGCGATCGAGCGGGCTGACCGCCAGTGGGAGCGCCACCAGTACTGGAGCCACATCGAAAACGCCCACATCAAACCATCCGATGTGGCGAAACAAAGCATGTACTTCTGCATGATCGAGGAGCCGATCGGCATCAAGTATCGTCACGACTTCCGGGTCGACCGGATTCTGTGGGAGTCGGACTACCCCCACGCCGACACCCCGTTCCCCAAGACCCAGTTGTCAGCCAAGCAACTGTTCGATGGAATCCCGCAGGACGAGGTAGATCTCATCACACACAAGAACGCCGAGGCACTCTTCAACTTCCCGATTTCGCCGGAACTGGTCAAGGCTTACAGCGCCGCATCAGTCTAGCCGTCGCTCCCGAAAGGGCATCCGCACAATCCGTTGCGCGGATGCCCTTGTCGTGTCGCGCAGCGACATTCGCCCCCGAGGCGGCCCGAATGCTTCGGAACCGCATTTTCAGAAGTCGCATCGGAACCGCTGCCGGAATGTCGGGCTGCACCGCGAAGATACCACCGCTATTCAATCGGCAGCGCCAGAACTGGACCTCGCGATCGCCGCGGGGACCACGTTCCACTTCTGGGATATTCAAAAAGCCATTCAGTACTACGAGGAGATCACTGGCTTCCCTGTCAACAAGGACGCACTGGGCTATTACGGGAGATCGTGGTCGATGAGGGTCGCGATCGGTCTACAGGGCGGTCTGCGTCCCTTCGCCGCGAGGCTCGATCAGCGACTGCAGGTCGCCTCACTCGGCCTGTTGGCCGTCGGTACTCAATCTTTGCTCGCGACAGCCGCCGGATTCTGAAGGAGATCAACTGATGCTGAACCCGACGTACGGATCTCCTGCGGGCCGCGATCCGAATCTCGATGAGCTGGTGCTTTACCAGCTGGAGGGGCCGCACGCGACGAGCGCTGCGAAGAACATGAAGCTGTTGCTGGAGCACGTGATTCAGCGCCTGCCCGTAGAGGGTGCCACGCTCGCGACGGATAACGCCGAGAAGCGACTCGTTCTGCCAAGGTCACAGAGTAAGCGGGCGCGGCCGAGTTGCGGTCTCGGCTGGACTCGATACCGTGCCCCGGTGCATACGTGGCTCTCGCGGACCTCACAGATGAAGCGGCTGCACTCCGGCACCTGGCAGTCGATACCAGTCTCTACGTTCATCGGAGGATGGACCTCGGAGAGGACGAGATCACCGAGTTGCTGGCGCCGCTTCGATCGCAACTGAGAGCCCCGCTGGATCGTGACGCCGCCTTCATCGCCTATCTCACGCCTGCTGGGATATACGACCACAACGGGGTCTAATGCTCGCGAGAGCCCATCCGATCCGCTTTTCGCAGTAGCGGTACAAGTTCGCCGCAGATTGTCTGAACGTGCCTTACGGTCATCGCCTCGTCCATAGCACCCGGAGAAGCCCAAAGGAACACGGTCTCTACCGGGAGCCCCTCAGTGTGTTCAACGATCGCTTCGGCGACCTTCCCGGGCGAACCGTACAGCAGGCTGTCCGTGCGCTCGGCGAGGCCGGACGCTCGTGACCGATCCGGGTCGATCGGTCGCGGAACCTCGTGCCGCGTTCCCTCAACCATGTGTCGCCGATACGAATCCCATTGATAAGCATGATGTTTGGCGACGAGCGGCCAGTCACGCTCCGGATCGTGGGTGACAAAGGCGTTGATCACGCCGCTCATTCGTCCGGAGTCGACTTGGTGGCCACCGTCGACCAAACCGCCGAGATAGTGCTCATGCAGGCGCGGGGTTATCGTGAGCAGCCCTTCGCCCAGGAGGCCGGCACGGCGAGCACCTCGAGGGCCGTTGTAGCCCAGCCAAATCGGAATCTTGTTCTGCGTCGGCGATGGCAGGACCTGGTCATTCCGCCAGATTTCGCGCAGTCTCCGTACGCGATCATCGGTCGCGTCATAGCGTCGGTCGATGTCGGCCCCGTAGGCCTCGAACTCCGGTATACGGTAACCAGCGCCTAGCCCGAGCTCGAGCCGGCCGCCGCTGATCGCATCAACGACCGCAGCGTCCTCGGCAATGTGAACGGCGTGCCGGATCGGCGCTATCAGCACTGCGGTTCCGATGTTGATGCGGTTGGTCCGAGCTGCGATTGCGGCCGCGAACGTCAGCGGTTGCGGTAGGTATCCGTCGTCGAAGAGGTGGTGTTCTGATAGCCAGACGGAGTCCACGCCAAGATGTTCTGCTTCCTCGCACAGCTCCAGACTGAACCCGTACACTCTCGACCACGAGCGACGCCAATTTGGCGGGTTTCGCAGGTCGAGGTATATGCCCGTCTTCATCGCTTCGGATCCCAGGTTCCTATGGGTGCGACCACGCAGACGGTATCCGGCAAGATCCGTCGTAACGGCACCCGGCACGAAATGTGAGAATCGAACCGGCGGGGCCTGTTTCGCCGCGACGCTGGGGACGGTCTTCCTAGATTCGAGGGCACGACTCGCTGTCGTTGGCGCGTTCGACGGCTAATCCTACGTTGGCGGATATCCGGGCGGCGGATACACCCCTCGAAGAATCCATGCGAACCAATTAACGGCATACTCGACCTCGTCGCTTGCGTCATAGTCAGGACTCGGATCCACTGGTGTGCCCTTCCGTCGCGTGGTTCATCGATTCATCCACTGGGGTGGCCGCTCCTCGGCGAACGCGGTCATTCCTTCGATGGCGTCCGCAGTCATGAGCAGTTCGTCGGGGACGTCGGTAGGCGCTGTCACAGCGTCGATCGTGTCGGCGATTCCGTGTCTGTTCGATCAGTTTCAGAGAGAGCCGGACCGATGTCGGTGAGCCGGAAAGGATTTCGGCCGCCAACTTGCGCGCAGTCTTCAAGGCGTGCCCGTCGGCCGTTACTTGGTTGACGATGCCTAGCCGATGAGCATCCTCGGCATCCATGCGCCGACCCGTGAGGATCAGCTCGTTTGCAATCTTGGGCGGGATCGCCCGCGGTAGCCGGATCAGTCCGCCGGCACCGGCGATGGGCCCGACCTTGACTTCGCTGAGCGCAAAGACTGCCGACTGTTCTGCAAAGACGAGATGACAGGCCAGTGCGATCTCGAAACCGCCACCCATAGCGAAACCGTTGACCGCGGCGATTACAGGCTTGTGCATGCCACGTCGACTAGTAAGTCCCGCAAATCCGTTCAGCGGCAAGTGCACTGGTTTCCCACTGGCGCTGTCGACCAAGTCGTTGCCGGCGTAGAAGGCCTTATCGCCCGAGCTGGTGATGATGGCCACCGATAAGTTGGGGTCGGTGAAGTAGACGTCGAATATCTCGTCGAGCTCTTCATGTGCGGGTGGATGCAAGCTATTGCGGATGTCGGGGCGATTAATCGTGACCTCGAGCAAGTGCCCGTCACGGTTGACCGAAACGAATTGATAATCGTCGCGTAGCACGGCCGGACGATGCGAGAACAGCTGTGCGGCTTTGGCCCCGGAGATCGTTGCGCGGTTGCCGGAGTTCAATGCTGTCACGTAGAAGCGCCGACCGATTGGCTCATCAGCATGCCTGAGCACATCCATGAGCTCGTCGTCACCGGAGGCGACCCGGGCGATGAACCGGCCGCCGCCGGCTTCTAAGCGGCCGATGACTACCCCCGTCTTGCCTTCGCGGCCGTCCGTCACGGTGTAGGTCTCGATCGTCGCCCAGCCCCTGGGTCGCGAGGCTCGCGGCGGGCTAGATGCGCCATTGATATCTGCTTGCAGCTGCTCGCTGCAGTCCAGGAGTAAGGGGCTGGGAACAGCGCCGTATACGCCCACCGATGTCTTGGAAAGGACGCCGCCGTTCGCAGAAACC
>Ga0213876_10001437_pt1 | contig 14820 bp, 9 predicted proteins | sample BarmaccomBMRX_R9_FD_160113 | JGI IMG/M metagenome (GOLD analysis project Ga0213876, IMG submission 160113) | Root-associated microbial communities from Barbacenia macrantha in rupestrian grasslands, the National Park of Serra do Cipo, Brazil - RX_R9 | ecosystem: Host-associated > Plants > Roots...
TACTGGCGACGGAAGGCCTGGGCCATGCGTTCGGTGACCAGGACGACCCGGTCGGCCGAGCCCAGGCTGGCCGCTTCGAGGCGGCGCTCGATCGCATCGCGCCAGACGGGGTAGTCGGGGAAGATGGCGCGGTTCCAGCGGTACCAGCCGTCGCGGAGCTCGGCGACCCAGGGCTTGCCGAGCACGCGGGCCAGGATGCCAGCCACGAGGTGGTTGGTGAACGGCCCGCTGCTCGAGTAGAGCAGGTCGACGTCCTGCTGGCGGCCGGCGGCCACGGCGTACGGCAGCCAGCCGAGATGGGCATCCGGAAAGCGCTTGAGGTGCCCGACGTGACGCATGAGGGGACGCCACACGCGCCGCTGGCCGTCTCGACGCGCCACGGGCGGTGGACGATCAATGGGGTGCCCGCCCGCGCCAGGTGACGGGGCTGGGCGCGGCTCGAACGAGGGCGTGCGGATCAGCGGCAGATCGGACGGGACCAGGCGGAGCAGGCCGTCGTCGCGGTGCGCCGCCCAGGCAAGGTCGGGCGTGAGCACGAGCGGCCGCCAGCCGAAGGCCGGCAGGTAGCGAGCGAAAGCGAGGGCCCGATTGGCGCCCGAGCCGCCGGCCGGCGGAAAGGCGTGGGCGATCATCAGCACCCGCGGCGCGCGCCGCCTCACCCGACCGCCTCGCCCGCCCGGGTCGTCTCGGTTGTCCCGCCCGCCTCGATCGTCTGGCCTGCCGCCCCGCGCACCATCGGACGCGTCACGCCGACCCCAACGAGCGTCACGGGGACCGTCACGCGAGCCCGACACGCGTCACGGCAACCGTCACGCCATTTTGTGACACCCGCGTGACGCTTTTCCCTCGCCACGTGACGCTTGTCGGCCGCGGCGTGACGGTTGCCGTGACGCTGCGGGTGCTACGCCTTGTGCGATGCACCTGATCCTGCTTTACACGCTCAGCTGGCTGGCCTGTTCGAGCAGCCGGCGCATGCCCTCGTCGATGCCGACCTGGGGCTGCCAGCCCAGCAGCTCGCGCGCGCGGGCGATGCCGGCCCGCTTGTACCGCTCGTCGAAGCCGCGCGGCGGGGTGTGGACGACCGGCCCGCCGATGAGCGCGGCGATGCGGTTGATGGACACCTCGTCGCCCGCGCCGATGTTGATCGGCTCGCCGGCGCCGACGCTGTCCGAGGCGGCGGCCAGCACGTTGGCGCGCACGACGTCGCCGACCCAGGTGAAGTCGCGCGTCTGCTGCCCGTCGCCGTGAATCGTGAGCGGCTCGCCCTGGCGACGCTGGTCCATGAAGATGCCGATGACCAGGCGGTAGGCGCCCTCGGTCACCTGGCGTGGCCCATACACATTGAAGTAGCGCAGGCACACGGTCTGGAGGCCATAGGTGCGATGCACGGTCCGCGCATAGATCTCGCCCATCAGCTTCTGCGCCGCGTACGGATGCAGCGGAGTGGGCGGCATGTCCTCGGTCAGCGGCAGCGTCGGCTGATCGCCGTAGACCGACGACGACGACGAATACACCACCCGTCGCACCCCGGCGTCGACGGCTGCTTTGAGCACGCGCAGGGTGCCGGTCACGTTCACCGCGTGGGTGCCGACCGGGTCTTCGATGGCGCGCGGCACGCGGGCCAGTGCGGCGGTGTGAAAGACGACCTCGCAGCCCTGCAGAGCAGCCGTGAGGCGGTCGGAGTCGGTGCGGATGTCGACCTGCTCGAGCCGCGCGGCCGGGTTCAGGTTGCGCGTATAGCCCGTCGACAGGTTATCGACGACCACGACGTCGTGGCCGCGCTCGACCAACGTGTCCACCAGGTTTGAGCCGATGAAGCCGGCCCCGCCGACAACGGCCACACGGCCACCCGTCACGTACCTACCTCCTGGAGTTGCGGGCTCACGCTGCGCCGATGGGCCAGCGCGGCGCGGAACAGATCGACGGTCTGCTCGGCCACCACCGGCCAGGCGAAGCGCTGGGCCACACGCGCCTGCCCGCGCGCGATCAGCTGCTGCCGCAGCGCCGCATCGCCGAGCAGCCGCCGCAGCGCCTCGGCCAGCGCCGCCGGATCGCGCTCGGGGACGATCAGGCCGGCATCGCCGATGACCTCGGGGATAGCACCTGAGGACGAGCCGATGACGGGCACGCCGGCGGCCATGGCTTCGACCAGCACACGGCCGAACTGCTCGCGGTGGTGCGGCAGGATGGTCACCGACGGCAGCACCAGCACGTCCAGACGGCGCAGGAAGTTCGGCACCTGGGCATACGCCAGGGCCGGCAGCAGGCGCACGCGATGGCCGTCGACGCGCAGCCGCAGGCGCCGCCGTTCGGGCCCGTCGCCGGCCAGCAGCAGCGTCGCTGGGGCGGGCACCTGCTCGAAGGCGTCCAGCAGCCCGTCCAGACCTTTGACCGGCTCGAGGCGGCCAACGAAGCCGACGCGCGGGTGCGGCACACGCGCCAGCGAGACGGCGCCCTCCAGAGTCGGCAGAGGGCTAGTGTCATCGACGGCCTCGGCCGTAAAGCGAGCCGGGTCGACGCCGAGCGGGATGGTCTGCACCGGCTGGCTGCTGAGCCCCTTGGCGCGCAGGACGGCCGGCACGTCCTGGTTCGGGCCGTGCGCCCCGTCGGCCCGCCGCAGCACCAGTCGTTCAATCGCGCGGTACGGCCAGCGCCACTGCCGCTGCACATTAACAGCTGAATAGAAGACCAGCGCCGCCCGCCGCGCCAGCAGGTCACGCCCGAGCAGCGTCTGCAGGGCGACCAGGCTGAATGGCTCCTCCATCAGGTCGATCACGTCTGGCTGGAGACGCCGCAGCAGGCCGACCAGGCGGCTGAGGTACACGTAGCGGGTGCCGTTGCCGGTGGCCAGCGTCCGCCCGACCTGCCAGGTCGCCGAGGCGGGCACCTCCACGCGACGGCCCTCTTCGAACCACCAGCGCGGGGTCAGCAGCGTGAGCTCGACGCCCGGCACGGTCGCCAGCGCCTCAGCGCGCTGGCGGTTCGAGCTGGCCACGGCGTTGTGGGCGATGCTGAGCACCCGCAGCCCGGGCGTCGTGGCGGCCTGGCTCAGCACCCGAAGAACACGTCCAGCCACAGCTCGGTGCTGAGCACCCGCCACAGCTGCCAGGAGCGGTCGGCCTCACCCTGCACGTGCTGGCGGATCGTGGCGTCCAGCACCGGCTGCGGAAACAGGTCGCGGCTGCGCCGCTGGGGATCGCGCAGCAGGTCCAGGGCCGCCGTGCCACGGGCGCCGCGCAGCCAGCCACCGACCGGCGTGGGGAACCCTTTCTTATCGCGCCGCCACACCACACTGGCTGGCAGCAGCCCGTCGAGGGCACGACGCAGGGCGTACTTCGACCAGCCGGCGTGGACCTTGGTCGCATCCGGCAGGGCGAAGGCGAGCTCGACCAGGCGATGATCGAGGAACGGCACGCGCGACTCGATCGAAAACGCCATGCTTAGGCGGTCCTCATAACGCAGCAGGGCCGGCAAGCGGGTGCGGATCAGCTCCCAGTACAGGACGTTGGTCAGCCAGCCGTCGAAGACACGTGGCCACAGCCGCCATTCGTCGTGGGCCACGTCGGCCAGCGGGCGCACGGCGGGCGCCAGCAGGACGGCGTCCGGGGTCCGCTCGACGGTCGGCGCCGGGGGCGTGCGCAGCCGCATGGCGACCGCCGAACGGGCAGCGGCGCGGGCCCGCGGCCAGCCGTGGACGCGGCCCAGGCCGAGCAGCTCACCGGGGAAGCGGCTCGGCTGGCTGCCGAGCAGGCCGTACAAGTGCTGGGGCACGTAGTTCAGGTAGCCGGCGAAGACCTCGTCGCCACCCTGGCCGTCGAGGACGACCTTGACGCCGCCTTCGCGCGCCAGCGCCATGACGTGCCACTGCGGGTAGACACCTAGCGCCAGCGATGGCTCGTCGAGGTGCCAGACGATCTGGCGCAGTGTGCCGAGTAGGTCGTCGGGCTCGATGCAGCGCTCGGCGGCCACCGAGCCGAAGCGGGCGACGATCGCCCGGGCGTGGACCCGCTCGTCATACTCGGGCCCATCGGCGAAGTACACCGTGAAGGTCTTGACCTGTTCAACGTGCTGCGAGGCCAGGCCGACGACCGCGCTCGAGTCGAGGCCGCCGCTCAGGCACACGCCGAGCGGGACGTCGCTGCGCAGGTGCACCCGTACGGCCTCGTCCAGCGCCTGGCGCACGGCCGGCCAGGGCGCATCGCGGGTGCCGTCGAGCCCGGCCCGCACGGCCGCCGCACGGGCCGGCAGGTCCCAGTAGCGGGTGGTGCGCACACCGTCGGGGCGCACGCACATGGTCGTGGCGGCCGGGAAGCGCTGGATGCCGGCGAAGAACGTCTCGTCGAGACCATCGACCAGGCCCGTCGCGGCGTAGGTGGCGATGGCAGCCGGGTTGGTGCGCACCGGCTCGCCGCGCTGCCGTAGGTAGGCGACCAGGGCCTTGATCTCGGAGGCGAACAGCAGGCGGTGTGTGTCTTGGTGGACGTACAGCGGCTTGATGCCCAGGCGGTCGCGCGACAGCACCAGCGAGCGGCCATTGGCATCGAACAGGGCGAAGGCCCACATCCCGACGAAGCGCTCGACACACGACGGGCCCCACTGCTCGTAGGCCCGCAGGATGACCTCGGTGTCGCCGTCGGTACGGAAGACGTGGCCGAGCCCTTGCAGCTCGCGGCGCACTTCGAGGTAGTTGTAGATCTCGCCGTTGTGGATCAGCGCCAGCCGGCCGTCGTCGCTGTGCATCGGCATGTGGGCCGAGGGGCTGAGGTCGAGGATGCTCAGCCGCTGGCTGGCCAGGGCACAGTGTCCGAATGCCTCGAGGCCGCTCGCATCCGGGCCACGGTGGCGCTGCACGCGGGCCATCTCGCCGAGCGCCGCCATGTCCTCAGGCGGCAGCGTGTGGCGATCGAAGCGGTAGATGCCGGCGATGCCGCACATGCTTAACCGAGTCCCAACACACAACGAGCGGCGGTGCTCGACGTTCCAGGTGGGGTGAGGACGAGCTGGGTGCTGAGACGCAGCGGCAAGGGCGCGCGCACGGCGTAGACGAGGACCCTGGCCGGCTCGCGATGGCCGTAGCCGCGCGAGATCCAGCCGGCTTCCTGGCGCAGCGTGGTGCCAGCTGGGCCGAACAGCCACAGGTCGGCCCGTGGCGCCGCGAGCCGCACGTCCAGACCGTCGATCTGGGGCGCGCGGGCCGGGTGGAAGAACAGCTCGACCAGGTGCTCGCCGCCTGGCGCGTCGCCACTCCCGTCGAGGTGTTCGACGTGGTCGTCGATCCACCAGGCGCAGCGCTGCTTGTCGAAGCGGATGCACCGTCGGTGGCTGATGGGGTGCGGCAGGCGTCGGTAGCCGTCGTGTGAGGCGTCGAGCACGTCTTCGTCAGGGCCCGTCAGCCAGCGATGGACGGTCGGCCGGGCGTCGTTCTCGATCCGCCACAGCCAGCGGCCCGTGCCGAGCCGACTGGTCTCCTGGCCGTCGACCCGCAGCGCGTTGTGGGCGGCCGTCGAGCGCAGCGCCTGGCGGGCGGCCGGATCAGCCGAGTAGGTATAGGTGCCCGAGTCGACCAGCAGCGGCGCGCCGGCCGCCCACAGGTCGAACGACAGGACGTCGTTGTGGCCGTGCCCGCCGATGCCGCGCAGGCCGACCTCGGCGGCGTCGATGATCATCAGCACATCGGGCGCGCGCAAGATGTAGAAGCCGCCCTCGGGGAACGCCTGCGAGACAGGCTCCGACGGTGCCGCTGGCAGGTCGAGGACGGCCGGGCCACACAGCCAGACGGCCGTTTCGACGGCCTGGCCGGCTGCCGCCAGCAGGTCGCCGCGACCGAGCATGGCCGCGCCAACGGCCAGGTGGCGCTGGTGCGAGCCGGGCGGCTCGTCATCGAGGGCGGCCAGGCGGCCGTCGTCGTTGTCGCCGATCTGGGGGAAGGTCCCGTCCGGCCGTGTGTAGCTGCGCACAAAGTCGAACATGCGGGCGGTGCGTTCGCGCACGATTGGCGGGATGGGGATGCCGTTGCGCTCGCACAGCAGGATGCACGAGTACCAGAACTCGAGCACCAGGCCCTGGTAGCCGAGGGCCTGCTCGAAGTCGACGCCGTCGGCGTAGACCTGCCGCTCGATCTCGCCCCAGACGATGTGCAGGCCGGTCTGGCGCCAGCCGGCGGCGTCGGCCAGCTCTGGCAGCAGAACGCCCAGGAACAGCAGCCCAACGCCGTTGGACAGGTAGTGGTTGCCGTTGTTGTCGGAGTATTCGAGGTTGCCCGCGATGTGCCGCCCGTGCTGGAGCAGTGACTTCAGCCAGCGCTGCTTGAGGGCCGGCGTGAACTCGGGCGCCTCGGCGAACAGGGCGGCGGCCCACAGCCAGTTGACGGCGCGGACAGCTGCCTCCATGGCCCGGCCCCAGTTGACGCCGTACGGCCACGGGTTGTCGTCGAGCCAGGCAGTCAGTTGGGCCACGAACTCGCGCGCATAGCACGGGTCGCCGTCCAGGGCGTAGGCGCGGCCCAGGCCGACCCAGTGGTGGCAGCGGCTGAGCTCCCAGGGCACCTTGACATCGCACGGCTCGTCCAGGCGCAGCGAGTCGTGGTCGGCTTCGAGGCCGTCGCGGACGAAGGCGATGCCGCTCTTGAAGTCGGTATGCCAGTCGATGCGCGGGCCGAGGTGGACGGGGCCCGAGCCGAGCAGGTCGAAGACGTGGGCCAGGGTCTGCTCGGCCTGAGCGCGCGTGCGGGCCGCCAGGGCCGGCGAGCGTTCGGCGAGCAGCCGTGCCCGGTGGCGCGCTTCGGCCGCGTCGATGAAGCGCCCGAGGAAGCCAGCGAAGACCTGCTCGACGGGCGTGCCACCCAGCGCGCGGGCCAGCGCCGCGTCGGGCAGTTCGCCGCGCCGCTGGTGCAGGCGCCAGCGCCGCACCCGCGAACGGGCGGTGCGCAGGGCGTAGCGGCCGACCGCGGCCGGCAGGCGGCGTGGCGGCACCCGCCGCAGGCGGACCACGGCCTCTTCGACGTCCAGGCGAAACAGCACGGTCACGCGGGCTGGTCCTGGCGGGTCATGCGGGTTGGTCCTGGCGGGTCATGCGGGTTGGTCCAGAGAGGCTAGCAGGCGGTCGGCGTTCTGGCGCCAGGTGTGCCGGGCGACCGCCTGCGCCCGCGCGGCGGCGCCGAGGCGCGCGCGCAGAGCAGCGTCGTCGACCAGGTGGACGACGGCTTCGACTAGGGCGGGGACGTCGTCGGGTGGCACCAGCAACGCTGTCTGGCCGTCCTCGAGGACTTCGGCGATCTGGCCGACGGCGCTGGCGACGATGGGCCGGCCGGCGGCCATGTACTCGAAGAGCTTGGTCGGCGAGCCGAAGAACTCGCCGCCGTCGGCCTGCCGCCCGTGCGGCGAGAGCAACACGTCGCAGGCGGCCAGGTAGGCTGGCATCTCGGCGTGCGGCACCAGGCCCGGGCAGCGCACCTGCTCGCCAAGCCCGTCGACGAGGTGGCGCAGGGGGCCGTCGCCGACCAGCAGGAAGCGCACCGCGGGCCGCGCGGCGAGCACCTGCGGGATGGCCGCGGCCAGGCTGGGGATGCCGTGCCACAGACCGAAGGTGCCCGAGAAGCCGAGGACCACGCTCTCGGCCGGGCTGCCAAGACGCCAGCGGGCGCGGACGGCGCGGCCGTCGAGGTCGGGCCGAAACTGGCACGGGTCGACGCCGTTGGGATTGACGATGATCTTAGCGGCCGGCAGGCCCATGGCGATGAGCGAGGCGCGCAATGGGCCGGAGACGACCACGACCCAATCGGCCGCCGCCAGGTTGAGACGCTCGATCCGCTCGGCCAGGTGGACCAGGCGCAAGCCGCCCCAGTAGCGGCCCTTCCAGACCTCGGAGCTGTTGAACTCGAGGACCAGCGGCACGCCCAGCAGCCGCGACAGGAGCGCGCCGCTCAGGCCGAAGGCGGTGTGCCGCTGGTAGATCATGTCCGGGCGCCAGCGCCGGGCGAGGCCGAGCGCCGCACGCACGAAGGCGACGTTGTAGGCCAGCTCTTCGAGCTCGCGGCCCAGGCCGTCGAACCACGTCTCGGGCCGCCGGACCCAGATGGGTGCCTGGACGCCAGGCAGCGCATCGGACGAGACGACGCGGACACTGAGGCCGTGCTGCTGGAGCCCGCCGATCACCCCGGCGGTGTGGGCCACCGACCCGCCGCCGGCCAGGCCGAGCCACAGCTGGCTGCGCAGGTACAGGACGCGGCGCGGCCGACAGATCGGCCGCGCTGGGCGGGGGCGGAGGACGCGCGCCAGCAGACGCACGGCGGGCTCGGTCAGGACGAGCGCCAGGCCGCAGGCGAGCAGGTGCCTGATGATGAGCGGCCCGTCCTCGCGCAGGTGCGCGCCGAGGCGGAATGGGGCGTGCCGGCCGCGCAGGTCGGTCCGCAGGCGGCAGGCGGCGCGCGGCAGGGCCACGACGAGGCTGGTCAAGCGCAGCCGCGGCTGGTCCAGATCAGGCGCCACGAGCACGGCCACGGCGTAGCGCTGGCGCCACAGTCCGAGCAGGGCCTGCACCGGCCGCCGCCGCAGCGCGCCCCGATCGAGCCAGTTGAGCGCTGGCGGGCCATCCGTGAGGCGGTGGTCGCCTAGGGCCTCATAGACGGCGCGCTCGGCAGCGGCGGGTTCGGGCTGGCCGAGGGCGATAGCTAGCACGCGCGGTGCCGCCGAACGGCTCACGCGGCGCACGGGCGTCGGCTGGCTCACGCAGCGCCCCGCGAGCGAATAGCTCGTGCTGCGCTCCGGCAGCGAACGGCTGGTGCTGCACCCCGGCAGTGCACGGCTCGTGCGGCGCCCTGGCGCCAGATGGCTCGCTGGCCGCGCGGCGACGGTGCGTTCACGCCGTGCCTCGGACGTGGCCGGCTCCGGCGGCGCTGCGGGGCCGGGTGGCGCAGACAGCGCGGTAGACCTCGACGGTGGCGGCCACGGCTTGGGGCCAGCTGAAGCGCGCCAGCACGGCCGCCCGGGCGGCGTGGCCGAGGCGCGCGGCGCAGGCGCGATCATCGAGCAGGCGCTGGAGGCGATCACCGAGCGCGGCCACGTCGCCGGGCGGCACCAGGTAGCCGGTGTGGCCATCGTCGATGGTGCCCAGCAGGCCGCCAACGGCCGAGGCGACGACCGGCAGGCCGCAGGCCATGGCCTCCAGGGCGGCGATGCCCTGAGCTTCGGAGCTCGACGGCAGGGCGAAGACGTCGGCGGCCGCGTACCACTGCAGGAGGGCCTCGTCGGGCACCCGGCCGACGAAGCGCACCCGCTCGCCTAGATCGAGCCGGTCGACGAGGCCCTGGAGATACGTGGTCTGGTCGTCGGCGCCCGCGCTCTCGCCCGAGCCAATGATGGCCAATGTGGCGGTGGATGGCAGCGCCTGGAGCAGCACGTCGACCTGCTTGCGGGGCTCCAGGTTGCCAACGAACAGCACCATGCGGGCATCAGCGGCGATGCTGAGCGCCTGGCGCGCGGCGGTCCGCTCGCGCGGCTGGAAGCGGGCCGTGTCGACGCCGGAGCGGATGGTCCACACGCGGGCCGGCTCGGCGCCCAGCTGCGTGGCCTGCTCGGCGATGTGCGGGCTCACGGCGATGACGGCGTCGGCGATGCGCAGGTTGGGCGCCATCAGCCCATCGATCGTCGCGGCCGGATGCTCACCGAAGAAGCTGTGGGCGGTCACGACGACGGGCGCGGACACACCTTCGAGGCGCGTGACGGCGCGCACGAAGAGGTGCCGCTCGAGCGGGTGCTGGACGTGGATCACGTCGGGGCGGACGCGATCCAAGAAATGCGCGTACCACAGCAACTGCCCGAGGACCTCGCGGCGCGAGCCGGGCTGCGGCCACGCTCTCACGGCCCGCATGTAGCGCAGCAGCCGGCCGGGGCCGACGCGACCGAGGTAGCCTGGCCGGGCGAAGCCAAGCGGACCCGTCGGGACGTAGCTGCGCAGCAGCGGGTAGGGGCGGTCGGACATGGGCGGGCACCAGGCGGTGGCTGGTGCGAGGGCGCGGACGTTGGTGCCGAGCAGGACCACGCCCTCGAGGACGTCGCTGCGCTGGGCCAGGCCGGCGGCCAGGTGGGCCTGGTGGCTGGCCACGCCGCCCGGGGTGCTGCCGCCCAGGGCGGGCGGCAACGGCCCGATCAGCGCGACGAGCATGCGGCATCAAGGCCGAGGCTCGGGTCGGCCGGGCGCGAGTCGGGGCTGCCTACGGTGAGGTCGAGGCCGGCCGCGCGCGGGTCGAGGCCGGCGTGGCCCAGGATGGCCGCCCCCAGGCGCTGGCCAGAGCAGCCGTCGGTGAACTGGACCCATTCGCGGACGATGGTCGCGCGCTGAGCTCGGTACAGGCTCGGATCGTCCAGGTAGCGGTTGATCCAGTTGATCAGCTGCGACTGGTCCCAGGCGACGGGCACCAGGTCGCGTTCGACCAGGTCTTTGTAGTGCATGCGGAAGTGGAGGCCGACGACGTAGCGCTGCATCTCGTCGGGGTCGATCGGGCTGAAGGCGACTAAGAGCGTCGGGGTGTCGGTGATGGCGCTCTCCAGGGTGACGGTGGTGGCGTAGTTGACCATCACGTCGGCACAGTGCATCAGGTCGACCATACGCTCCAGGTCGGCGCGGGTCATCGTCCAGCCGAGGGTCGCCAGATACCGTTCGGGGACGTCCAGGATGACCTCGGGGGCGTGGCGGTACTTCAGGTAGCGGCCGACCCGGTCGTCGGGGTGCAGGCGCAGCACGATCTGCAGCGGCTGATGGATGGCGCCCGAGCGGATGGCTGCGAGCAGCATGTCGACGAGGTATGTCTGGTCGCTGTCGTAGGTGAAGGAGCTGGTAGCCAGAAGCAGCGTCTTCTTGGCCGGGTCGAGCCCGAGCTCGGCGGCCGACTTCGGGACGCGATGGGGGTCGAAGTACACGTCGAGCTGGGGCGCGCCAACAGGCGTGACCTGCTGTGGACGGAAGCGGTCGACGCTGACCGCCTCGCGGGCGTTGCGGTCGTTCCAGACGGTGAGCGCGTCGGGGCGGGTGCGCAGGTGTTTGAGGATGTTGTCCCAGCTGCGGACGCTGCCCAGGCTGGGCACGCCGTGGCGGCGGGCGGTGGCGATGAGGTTGGCGTCGCCGGGCCGCAGTGGGTCGCCCGAGACGACGAGCGACGGCCGGTGCTGGGCGAAGAGCGCGGCGTAGGCGGCCGGGGTGGGGATGAGCCGCGCTTCGAGGCGGTGGAGCGCATCAGCCTGCTGGGCCGAACGGGCGTGCCGCCAGCGACGGGTCATCAGCCGCCAGGCCCAGGTGCTGGGCGCGTACGGCTGGTACGGCACGATCAGCACGCGCTCGCTAGCGAACTCTTGGACGAAGGCCGGGTCGCGCACGCCGGGCGTGAGCAGGACGACGCGGGCGTCTGGATGGCGGAGGATGGTCTCGAGCGGGCCGCAGCGCAGCAGGTCGCGGACGACCATGCCGGTCTGGGCGGTGATGAAGATGGTCCTCACGGCAGTCGGTCGCGCAGGAGCATACGCGCCGTCCCCACTGCAACAGGTCGCGCAGGGTATAGACGCGTCGTTGTCACTGCAGCAGGTCGCGCAGGGTGTAGACGCGCAGCTGACTGGCCGCCGCGCGATGGGTCTGCCAGGTGCGCAGCAGGTCGTCCCAGGTGCCCCACGGGACGCCCCTGTGTTCGAGCAGGTCGGCCAGGTACCAGGCGTCGTTGCCGTTCGGGACGGCCAGCTGGGCTGGGGTGCCGTCGTAGCGATCGGTGAGCTCGCCCGGGAAGACGTAGGCTTGCATGTCGACGACCAGCGTCGGGTACCTGCCGGCCAGCGTGCTCAGGTCGCCTGGGACGTTGACGAAGGCTTCGCGCAAGCGGGCGTTGCTGCGATCCTCGCCGACGTAGAACGCCAGCACCGGCCCGTTGGTGCCGGCGACCGGCCCCGAGCCGATGGCGGCCAGGACAGCCGGCATGCCGTTGGGCGGCGAATCGAGGGCGATCACACGCGGCACGGCCAGGCCAAGCACCAGGGCCACGACCACGGTCACGGTGCCGCTCGGCAGCAGGTCGCGGCGGCGACTGGCGCTGGCCACGAGCCGGGCCAGGCGGTCGAGACCCAGGGCGGCAGCCAGCATGACCCACGGGATGGCTAGCGAGAAGTGGCGCATGCGCACCTCGCCGGTCGAGTAGGCGCTATAGAGCAGCAGCGGCACCAAGAGCGAGCCGGCCAGCAGCAGGTCGGCGCGCCGCCATGGGCGGTGGCGCAGGTGCAGCAGGATGGCCAGTATGCCGACGATGAACAGGCCGAGGACGACCAGGCCGTCCATCAGCGCCAGGTCGACGAAGTAGGTCGGCCACTCGTCCGGCCGCCAGCGGTCGGGCGGATTCATGCGGGAGAAGGCGACCAATTGCTGGACATAATCCAAGAACTGGGTCGGCGCGCCGGCGGCACGGCCGAGGCCGCGGGCAGCCAGATATGCGAGCTCGATACCCGCCAAGGGCGCCAGGAAGCCGATGCCAAGGAGGGTGCCGCGGCGGATGAGCGTGCGCCAGCCGGACCAGTCGGCCAGTTCGGCGATCAGCAGCACAGCCGGCAAATAGGCCAAACGGTTGTTGCAGCTGAAGGCGACGCCGTACAGCAGGCCAGCGCACACGAGCCCCCGTGCGCCGCGGGCGCGCAGGTAGACCAGGGCGGCCAAGGTGGCGAAGAAGAGCCCGTCCGATTCGACCAGCGGCTCGCGCGAGTAGACCAGGTGCTGGCCGGAGATGGCCAGAAACAGCGCCGCCGGGATGGCCACGCGGCAGCCCCAGCCGAGAGCGCCGATAGCGTAGGTGGCGCCGACGGTGCCGATGCCGGCCAGGGCCGAGACCAGGCTGCCGGCGAGGGCCGTCTTGCCCAGCAGGAGCATGGCCAGGGCGACCAGGACGGCGTGGCCGGGCTTGGCGATGTCGGGCGGATGGGCGTCTGTGCCCTGGGCGGTCGCCTGGGCGATCCGCTCCACGGGGCCAGGCGGGCCGGGGCTCACCAGCGCCTGGGCGGCGCGCTGGGCGGCGCTCGCTAAGAATGCTCCTTCGCCCAGGTAGACGCCTGAGTCGAAGTACAGCACCGGCTGGCTGGGCAGGCCCCACAGGCGGACGATGGCCGCCAGCAAGACGATCGGCCCCAGGACAACCCAACCCGGCGGCGTTCGACGCGTCCGCGTGTCGTCGGCGGTCCGCACGTGGGCCGCGGCCGTTGGCGGGTGCGGTCCGGCCACGGTGGCGCCCAGCGGCGCGGCGTGCGACGTGCTCACCGGCGATGCCTCGACGAAGCGCCCGAGGGCGCATGGCTAGCGGGGCGCATCGCGCAGGATGTCCTGGCGGTGGCGCGGCGCCAGGACGTCTTCCAGACGGGCCGTGAACTGGCGATTGCGGACCACATGCGCCCGGTGCAGGAGGTAGCGCCCGACCAGCTTGAGCACGTCCAGGCCGTATTGGACGCTGCGGCGGAAGCCGACCGACGAGGCCTCGGCGAAGTAGCGCGTCGGCACCGGCAACTCGGCCACCCGAAAGCGCCAGCACACCGCCTGGGCCATGATCTCCTGGTCGAAGACGAAGTTGTCCGAGTTCAGCAGGAACGGCAGCGTCTCCAGCAGCCGCCGACTGTAGGCGCGGAAGCCGGTGTGGTACTCCGACAGGCGCAGGCCGAAGGCGGCGTTCTCGACCAGCGTCAGGAAGCGGTTCGAGACGTACTTCCAGAGCGGCATGCCGCCCGAGAGGGCCGTGCCGCTGAGCAGACGCGAGCCGAGCACGATGTCGGCCTGGTGATCGATGATCGGCTGGATCATCTGCGGCACCAGCGTCGAGTCGTACTGGTTGTCGGGGTGGACCATGACGACCACGTCGGCGCCGCTGCGCAACGCTTCGAGGTAGCAGGTCTTCTGATTGCCGCCGTAGCCGCGGTTCTGGACGTGGACGACGACCTTGAGGCCCAGGCGCTCGGCGATGTCGACGGTCTCGTCGTGGCTGACGTCATCGACCAGGATGACCTCGTCGACCACGTCCATGGCCAGCCCACGGTAGGTGGCCTCGAGCGTCTTGGCCGCGTTGTAGGCCGGCATGACGACGACGACTCTGGCGCCATCCTTCACGACGGGGCAATGATAGTTGGCAGCCGGAGCCCGGGCAGGGCCGCCTCGCCGTCCGCCGCGCGGAGGTGCCAGTCGTAGGCGACGGCCAGGAAGCCGCCCCGCGACTTCGTCGTACCGACCACACTGTCACTACCGAAGGCGGCCAGGTCGGTCTGGATGCGGAAGGCGGCCAGTGTTTGCGGCACGGCCCAGGCGGCGGTGCCGGCGTGGGCCAGCAGGACTTCGACGCGGTACAGGCCCGGCAACAGCGGCAGCGCCTCGAAGCAGCACTCGAGCTCGTGCCGGCCGGGTGACCAGTGCTCGAAGACGTCCGCGCGCGCCGAGAAGAGCGGGCCGTAGTCGCCGCGCACCGTCAGCGTGCAGGTGACCTGCTCGACAGCGGCGCGGGCCAGGCAGTGCAGCCGCACGCGGGCCGGCTCGCCAAAGTCGAAGGCCGTCCGCAGGCCGCCATCGGCGTCGTGCAGCGAGGCCTCGACCACCTCGAGCGCGCCGAGCCCATCACGGTCGTCTGTGTCTGGCGAGGCGGCGATCTGGAGGAGATGTTCGTCGACGCTCTCCAGATAGGCCCGCACGACCTCGGCCGTCGGGCCGGCCAGCCGAATGGTGCCGTGGTCGAGCCAGATGACGCGCTGGCACATCATCTCGATGGCCGACAGGTTGTGCGAGACGAACAGGATGGCCTGGCCGCTGTCGCGCACGGCGAGC
>Ga0213876_10001438_pt1 | contig 14813 bp, 14 predicted proteins | sample BarmaccomBMRX_R9_FD_160113 | JGI IMG/M metagenome (GOLD analysis project Ga0213876, IMG submission 160113) | Root-associated microbial communities from Barbacenia macrantha in rupestrian grasslands, the National Park of Serra do Cipo, Brazil - RX_R9 | ecosystem: Host-associated > Plants > Roots...
GTCCAGGACTGGCGGCTAGTAGTGGGCAGCCAGTAGTCGCCCGACTTTCCCTCGAAGCGGGACGCCGCGTGTGACGGATTCAACGTTTGTCGTCGCCAGCCGGCGGCCTTTGGAAAGGCGCTCGCGTCGCGCGCGGGCTGCGGCTTTTACCTTGGTGGAAGTCGTCACCGTCGCGCTCATCGTCATCATTCTCATCGTCCTGCTCCTGCCGGTGGCGGGCACGGTGCAGTCCCGGCTGGAGCGCACGCGGTGCATTAAGAACCTGCAAAATCTGCACGTCGCCGCCAACCTCTATATTCAGGAGCACTACGCCTGGCCGCAGATTGAGCTGGCCAATCGCACGAGCGATCAGATCGCGAAGGACTGGCAGGAGGCGCTGCAACCTTACGGCATCACGCTCGACGGTTGGATTTGCCCGACGTTTCAAAAGCTCAATCATTCTCCGGACGTGACCCAGCCGGAAAATCGCCGCATCGACTATATCGGTATGCGCTTTGCGCCCAAGCCGCAGGAACCGTTCTCAGCGACGAATTATCCCTGGTTTTTTGAAAAAGTGGACGTGCATGGCAACGGCCAGCTCCTCATTTTCTCCGACGGACACGTGGAAAACATGGGCGAATTTCAGACCCGGCTGGGCAGTCCCACTCCGACGCCGACGCCCGGTCACTAGGCGCTGCCGTGGACAGCCGCCCCGCCGGTGCTAAGTTTTTTTGCACCGGATTTTCGATGGACGAATTTCACCACGACGACGACACCCCGCAGCGCGGCAGCAACGACCAGCCGTTTCCCTCGCCCGAGGAATTACAGAAAAAACTCGGCGAGTTCATGCGCGCAAACTTTGGCGACAACGTCAAGTTCGGCACGGTCATCCAGCCGCAAACCGCCGACGCCGGCACACCCGAGCCGCCCGAGGCCGCGCCCGAATCGCCGGAGGACGACGTTTTCCATTTCCGTTACCGGCCCAAGGACATCAAGCGCCACCTCGACCGTTTCGTCATCCGGCAGGACGAAGCGAAAAAGGTGCTCTCCATCGCGGTGTGCGATCATTATAACCACGTCAACCACCTGCGCCGGCTCGAACGGGAAAAAGGCGCCGACGGCGAGCGCGAAGCCGCCGAACTCGAATACGCCAAAGGCAACGTGATCCTGCTCGGCCCGACGGGCGTGGGCAAAACGTATCTCGTCAAACACGTCGCCGAACTCATCGGCGTGCCGTTCGTAAAAGCCGACGCGACAAAATTTTCTGAAACCGGCTACGTCGGCGGCGATGTCGAAGACCTCGTGCGCGACCTTGTGCAAAAAGCCGACGGCGATGTGCAGCTCGCGCAATACGGCATCGTCTATATCGACGAAATCGACAAGATCGCCGCCGCGTCGAACCTCGTCGGCGGGCGCGATGTGAGCGGGCGCGGCGTGCAGACGACGCTGCTGAAATTGATGGAAGAAACCGAAGTGCCGGCCAAGAACCCGATGGACATCCAGGCGCAGCTCCAGAGCGCGATGGATTTCGGCCGGAACCGCAGCGGCGGCAACGGGAAAAAAGGCAAGCGCGGCGGCAAGGAAACGATCAACACGCGGCACATTCTTTTCATCGTCAGCGGCGCCTTCGAGCGGCTGCGCGACCAGATCGGCCGACGCCTGCGGCAATCAAGGGTCGGCTTCGGCGAATCCAGTGTTGGCGCGGCTTTGCGCGACAGCGAGATTTTGCGGCAGGTGACGACGCGCGACTTCATCGACTACGGTTTCGAGCCGGAATTCATCGGCCGCCTCCCCGTGCGCGTGGTCTGCGACGAGCTTTCGCCCGACGATCTTTTCGACATCCTGCGCTCCAGCGAGGGCAGCGTGGTGCGGCAATATGAGCGCGCCTTTCGGGCTTACGGCGTGGAGCTGGTTTTCACCGCCGACGCCTTGCGCGAAATCGCCCGGCAGGCGGCTGAAGAAAAGACCGGCGCGCGCGGCTTGCTCACGGTCGTCGAGCGGCTGCTGCGCGAGGCGAAATACGAATTGCCCGGCGCGGGCGTGGAGCGGCTGGAGGTCAACGCGGCGTTTGTCGCTGATCCCGCGACGAGCCTGCGCGCGCTGCTGGAGGCCGGCGCCGAGCGGCGCGATGCCGCCAGCGCGCACGAGTTTGCCGCCGACTTCAACCGGCAGCACCATGTCGCGCTGCGGTTTGCGGATGAGGACGCGCTGCACGCGCTCATCGACCGCGCGCACGCGGAGAACAGCGGCGTCCGCGCGCTCTGCGAGCGGTTGTTCAGAGATTACCAATTCGGTCTCGGCCTGATCCAAAAAAACACGGGCCGGCGCGAGTTTGCGCTGCCTCGCGCGGCGGTGGAAAACCCGGATGGATTTTTAAGCGAATGGGTCGTGCGTTCTTACCAAGGTTCGTCTTGAATTGAACCAGGAAAAATTTTCTCCCCATGCACCAGCCGTCCCTTTCCCCCGCGGCCATCTGGACCAAGGCGTTTTGCGGTTTGCTGGGGTTGGCGCTGATTTTTTGCGGGCCAGCCCGCGTGCGCGCTGACGACCCGGCGCCGGTCGATACGGAATATTTTCATTCGGTCGGCGGCGTGTTCACCTACGACGAGCGGGACGGCATTGCGCGCAATTGGGTCGTCCTCACGCCACGCAAGCTCGGTCCGGGCAACGGCGCACTTTACCTGGAGATTTTTTATGAAAATCCGCAGCGTGGCGCCGCGCCTTTGATCGAGCGCCGGACGGTCCGCCCGGCCGACAAGCGCAAGCCCATCGTGCTCCGCTCGCCACCGCTGACAGGACTGCGCACCGGCCGCAATTACACGACCACGGTGAAAATCTACGCCGATGCGGCGCACACGAATTCGCTCGGCACCCATGTGCAGGCGACGGCCAACCATATTCCGCAGGAGCTTTTGGACCATCCGCGGCCTGCTGCCGCCGGCTCGCGCCGCCCTTCCCAATGATGCGATACCCGCCACGGCGGTGACTTGGCAGTTTCACCGTTTCCGTCTTGCCATCGAGCTTCTGAGCAGCCTTATTTTTCCCTGTGTCCCGCCACGCCAAGTTCGCGCTATTTGTCGGCTTGCAAGTGAGTTGGGTGCTGGCCGCGATCTACGCCTTGGGATTTCTCATCGTGCCTGACACCGCGCTGGCCCGCGCGCTGGGCCTGCCGGTGGAAGCCGAGGCGAAGTTGGTGAACGCCCACGCGTTCCTGCAATATGCCGCGATCCTCGCGCTGGCTTTTGGGATCGCGTGGACCACCGTCGATCTGCGCCGGCCGCTGGCGCGCGCACTGATCGCCGCGGGCGCGGTGACGCAGATGTTCACCTGCTGCGGGCTGCTCGCGCTCTTTGGGATTTATTTTTCACCGTTTTTACCCGCACTCGCGGGCGTGCTGGCTTTCGCGGCCGGCGCTTATTACGCCCGCAGCGGAGCCGGCCGGCGGCGCGATGCGGTGGATGCCGTTTTCGCCGGGCGCGTCTCGCCCGAGACGGCGCACGCGCTCGCCACCTCGCGGGTCGGCGCGGCCGATCCGGTGGCGGCTACTTCGCTAGCTGAAGCGACGCACGGCCACGTGCGCGAATTAACGCTGGTGATCTGCGAAATTTTCAATCACGCCGCGCTCCTCGACACGCTGTCGGCCGCCGATTATTTGCGTTTGACCAACGCGTTTCTCGACCGCGCCGCCGATGCGCTCGTCCGCGCCGGCGGCTGTTTGGTTTCCTGCAACGGCGAAGGCGTCACCGCTTTTTTTGGCGCACCGTTGCCGGGTCAGGTGCATAGCCACGCTGTCCTCGGCTGCCGCGCGGCGCTGGAGGTCGCGCGACGGGTGCGAGCCTTGAACGAGAGCTGGCACCAGGAATTTGATGGTGAGATTGCGACGACGTTTCCCGGTTGCGATGTGCGCATCGGCATCAACAGCGGCGAGATGATCGCTGGCCGTTTCGGCCCCGCGCCCGGCACGCTCGACACCGAGACGGCGGACGCTGCGGCGCTGGCAGGTTACGGCGTGGCCGGCGACGAGGTGGCATTCGCCCGGCGGCTCTGCGCGGCCAATCTGATCTACGGCTCGGTCGCGCTGATCGGCGCGCGCACCTATGAACTGGCCGAATCCGCCATGGAGGCCCGTCCGCTGGAGCTTCTGCGCCGGCGGGTCGGCGGCGATTGGCTGGAAGTCTATGAATTGCTCGGCGAACCGCACGAGTTGAGCGAGACCGACCAGCGGCGGCGCGAGCTGTTTTGGACCGGCGTGATTTTCTTCCGTGAACGCCGGCTTGATGAAGCACTGGATCACTTTCTCAATGCCCGCGCACTGGATGAAAACAGCGCCGATGGCCCGCTCGATTTTTACATTCGCCGCATCGAGAACCTGCGCCAGCAAGACCCGTCGGAAGAGTGGGAAACGACGCGGATGTTGAATGCGCTGTGAGCGGTCGGCGAAGAAGAGTTTGCCCGCGAAACACGCGAAATGACGCGAAAGGAAAACCATTTTCTATTCTGAATTTTCGCGCCTTTTCGCGTGTTTCGCGGGCAAACCTTAAATCGTTCCACAAGAGCTGATTATATTCCAAAATATCCCAGGAAATCCGGGGAGTTTTGTGCTAGCTTGGCGGACCAAATTCCCATGCAGCGCATCGATTATCCCGAACCTCTCCAGCGCCTCGTTTTTCAGCTCAAACGCCTGCCCGGCATTGGTCCGCGCAGCGCCGAGCGCATCGCTCTCTGGCTCGTCGGCAGCGCGCACGCGACGCCGGGCCGCAACGGCCAGACCGCCGGCGCGCGGGGACGCGATCTCGCGACGGCGATCACTGAAACCGCCGAGGCGGTGCATCCGTGTCCGCAGTGCGGGTTTTTCACCACGGCGCCGCTGTGTGCAATTTGCGAGGACGACTCGCGCGCGGGCGGTCCGCTCTGCGTCGTCGAGCAGCCGACAGACATTTTGCCGTTGGAACGCACCGGCGTTTTCCGCGGGCGCTACCACGCGCTCGGCGGCCGGCTGGCGCCGCTGGATCACGTCAGCCCCGAGGATTTGAACATCGACGGCTTGCTCGACCGCGTGCGCGCGGGCCACGCGGCCGAGGTCATCCTCGCGCTCGGCGCCGACGTGGAGGGCGAGGCGACGGCGCAATATCTGGCGGGATTGCTGCGCGAGTTTCCGCACGTGCGGGTGACGCGCATCGCGCAAGGTTTGCCCGCGGGTGGCGGACTCGAAGCGGCGGATGAATTGACGCTTTCCCGCGCGCTCACCGGCCGGGTGCGGCTGACTTGAAAGACGTTGTTTTAACGAACGGTCAGCGGAAAAATTCCGCCAGTTCCGGCCGCCAGCTTTCGGATGTGAAAAGCGGGTCGTTGATTAAAAAATTAAAGACGGTCGGATCGAGCGCCGCGCGCGCGCGGCGCAGGTCGCCGGCGGCATCTGCGAGCTGGCCGTTGCGCAACGCGCGTGCAGCCAGGCCGATCCAAGCGCCGCCAAGTGTCTGGGGTGTGGTCAAGGCGGCGTCGAGCTGGGCGTTGGCAATGGCCGCCTCGTCGCCGCCGACTTCCAGTTGCGAAAGCCAAAGTTCCGCCTGATACATGCTGCGATTATTATCCTGCTGATTGCGGCGCACGGCGGCGCGCAGCTTTTCGACCGATTCGCCGACTTTGCCTGCGCGGCGCAAAACGTAGCCCCAGAAAAAATAGGGATCGGCGCGCGTGGGGTCGGCATTGACCGCGAGGGCAAACTCCGCCAGCGCCCGGTCTTGCTCGCCGGTGCGCACGTGCAGCAGCGCGCGCAGGAACGCCGCGTCGGCGATGAGCGTGGACGCCATGCCGCGGGAACGCGAGGCCGCCGCGCGCTCGAGCAGTTGAGCGAGAGCGGCGTCGGCGGCGCTCGGGTCGCCAGCCAAGGCGGCGTTGCGCGCCTGCTCGATGGCGAGCGTGGGCCAGTTCGGATACCGTTTTCCCGCAGTCTCGAACGCCGCGCGAGCGGTGGCGTAGCGTCCATCGCTGGCGGCAGCAAAGGCGCCTTCGACATCCGCGAGGGCCGCGGCGGTCGGCGGTTCAACGGCCCCTTCGCTGCGGTCGGGCGCATTGCCCGCCGACGCGGCGCCGCCGGTATAGCGGCCGATGAAGTAACCGGCCGCGACGCTGGTGAGCACAAAAACCAGCGCCAGGATGGCGAGCACCCAGGTGCGCCGCGTCCAGGCGGCATCGGGTGTCTGCGCCGGCAGCGTCGGCGCCGGAGCTACATCGAACGGCAATTCGTTGACCGCGAGGAAGCGCTCGCGAAAAGTCAGCGGAAAGCCCCCGGCCGGCTCAAACTCCGGCCCGCGGTCGGGCGTCGGCTCCTCTGATTCTGGCGGCGTGGCCAAAGGTGACGGCGCCAGCTCGCGCGGACGCCGCATCTCTGGCGGAATGGGTCTTGGCCGGGGCAAAGGCGATGCTGGGAGCGGCGCGGCTGGTGGTGCCGGCGCGGATTCCGCCGTTGCGGCCTCGGTGGTGGCGGCGGCTGTTCCCGGCAGTGCTGATTCCGGCTCGATGGCGGCAGGGTTTTCCTGCGTGTCATCTGCAGTTGGCAAAAGCGCGTTCTCAGCGTCAGTCTCCGCTGCGGCGGGCAGTTCCTCCGTATCTGCGGCTGCTTCGTTGGCCGTCTCGGCGCGCGGCGCGGTCGCTCGCGGCGCGGATGACGGGGCGCTGTTGCCGCGGCCCAGACGCGAGCGGCGGCTGGGTTGCACGGGCAACAAATCACGAATGGGCTGCGGAGTGGGGTCGCTCATGGACTGCGGGAAAGTCGCGCGAAGTGCGGAGATCACCTTGGCCCGGCGCGAGGGGGTTTTCAACCGTGGGCGCTGTCGGCGGGCTGGCGCGCGGAGCGGAATTTTCCCCTTGGCCTCGACGCGGTTTCGCCCGTAGCTTTCGTGCTCGGCAACAGATCGTTCCTTTTCTCCAAAACTTCCTATGACCACGTCCACCAGCAGCCCCGCCATCCCCCCCATTCTCGCCGGCAAAACGGGCCTAGTTTTCGGCGTCGCGAACAAACGCTCCATCGCCTGGGCCATCGCGAAGGCGTGGCACGCGGCGGGCGCGAAGCTGATCTTTTCGTATCAAGGCGAGCGCATCAAAGGCTACGTCGAGGAACTCACGAGCGAGCTGGATGAAAACGTGCCGTTCTATCCGTGCGACGTGTCGCGCGACGAGGACATCAGCGAATTTTTTGCCAGCGCGCGGCAGCACACGGAGCGGGTTGACCTCGTGCTGCACTCGATTGCCTACGCGCCGAAGGAGGCGCTGGAAAACGACTTTCTTTCCACGAACCGCGAGGCGTTTCGCGTGGCGCACGACATCTCCGCGTATTCGCTCGTCGCGCTTGCGCGCGAGGCCGCGCCGCTGATGACCGAGGGCGGCTCCATCGTGGCGATGAGCTATTACGGCGCGGAAAAAGTGGTGCCGCACTACAACGTGATGGGCGTGGCCAAGGCCAGCCTGGAAGCGACGACGCGCTACCTGGCATTTGATCTCGGCCCGAAAAAAATCCGTGTGAACTGCATCTCCGCCGGTCCGATGAACACGCTCGCCGCCCGCGGCATCAGCGGCTTCACGCAGATGATCAAACATTATCAAGACCGCGCGCCGCTGCGGCGTTCCTGCACCGCGGAGGAACTCGGCCAGACCGGCGTCTTTCTCGCCAGCGAAGGCGCGGGCGCGATCACCGGCCAGGTGATTTACGTCGATGGCGGCTATCAGATCATGGGGATGTGAGGTTTTATGAAAACGCCTTTCACCGCGATCTACAAACAGGACGGCGATTGGTGGATTGGTTGGATCGAAGAGATGCCGGGGGTGAACGCACAGGACGCCACCAAGGAAGAATTGTTCGAATCGTTGCGCGTTGCTCTCACCGAGGCGCTGGAACTTAATCTAAAAAGTTGGGCATGAGCGAGGCACCGTTAAGCCCAGAACAGCGGCTACACGCGCTCGAAAACTCGTTCCTGCCTTCTCCGGAGGATGCGACGAAGTGGAAGCAACAAGCCGCTGCCGATTACGATGAAATTGTTGCGCTCGGCTTGGCGGAGCGTGCGTGGAAAGAGTTCACCACCAGGATTCCAGAGGCATCGGTCCAACGATGGAGCATTGGCTATTTTGCAAATAATGAAAATATCTGGTGCGATTTTCGATATAAGATAGCGGGATCAGACGAAGTCATCCAAAAAGAGTTTGGTTTCAGGAAACAAGCGGACTGCCAGTGGGCTCTCATGGCTTGGGAAGTTCCAGAACCACAGCTTAGCCTTGCTGAGAGCTTACATTATTTGCTCGGCGCTGATGGTGACACCGTTTCAGACGATCCCGCGACGCTCGCGGCGCACGCGGGCGACAAGTGGTTCGCGGCGCATGCGCCGGAAGCCGTCGTCTTCGCGCGCTCGGCGGAGGACGTTTCGCGCGTGCTGAAATTTTGCACCGAACGCGGCGTGCCGGTCACGGCGCGCGGCGCGGGCTACGGCTACGTCGGCGGCTGCGTGCCGGCGCGCGGCGGCGTGGCGTTGTCGTTGATGCAAATGAATTGCATTAAAGAAATCAACGCGCGCGATTTCGTCGCGGTCGCGCAGCCGGGCGTCATCACCGGCGAGTTGCAGGCTGCCGCGCGGGCGAAAAATTTGTATTACCCGCCCGATCCGGCGAGCCTGAAAAACTCGACCCTCGGCGGCAACATCGCCACGAACGCCGGCGGGCCGAAGTGTTTGAAATACGGCGTCACGCGCCACTACGTGCTCGGCTTGGAAGTCGTGCTCGCCAACGGCGACATCGTGCGTTGCGGCGGACGCACGCATAAAAATAAAACGGGATTTGACCTCATCGGCCTCTTCGTCGGCAGCGAGGGAATGCTCGGCGTCGTCACTGAGGCGACGCTGCGCTTGCTGCCGCTGCCGCCGGCACGCGCGGCGTTGTCTTGCGGCTTTGCCGACATCCGCGCCGCCGCGGCGGCGGTGCAGGCGATCTTCGCGTCAGGCTGGTTGCCGGCGGCGCTGGAAATCGCGGATCGTTTCACGCTCGAAGCGGCGCGCGGATTTGTCGGCAAAGCCAACGTGCCGGCGGGCGACGCGCATTTGCTCGTGGAACTCGACGGCCGTGAAAATTCCCTGCGCAACGAGATCGAAGAATTGCGCGCACTGCTGCTCGGCGTCGGCGGACTGGAGCCGGCGACGGCGCTGAATGCCGATTGCGAACGGCTCTGGGATTTGCGCCGCGCGTTCTCGGAATCACTGAAATCCACCGGTCTGACGAAGCTCAACGAAGACGTGGTCGTTCCGCGCGGACGACTGGTCGATCTCATCGACTTTGCCGCCGACATCCAGCGCCGCTACGGCGTGCCGGTCGCCTGTTTCGGGCACGCGGGCGACGGCAACATTCACGTCAACCTGATGGCCGGCGGCTATCACGAACGCGCCGACGTGCGGGAAAACATGGACCGCGCGCTGGATGAATTATTCAACCAAATCATCACCTGGGGCGGCGCGATCACGGGCGAACACGGCGTCGGCCTGGCCAAGCGCCGCTGGTGGCCGCGGGCTTTGTCGGCGGAGAACCGCGCGCTGCACGCGCGCTTGAAAGCGGCGCTCGATCCGCGCGGGATTTTGAATCCGGGGAAATTTTTGGAAAGTGACGGGTGAGAAGTGATTGGCAATTGGTCACTTCTCACTCCTCACCATTCACCTTGGCGGTAAAATACCCGCCAGCAGTCGGATTTGTCGGCGATCAATTTCTCGGCTCTGGGCGCACCGTCGTCGTGGCCGCGCCGCCGCCGCCGCGGCGCTCGCGCGTGACCAGCGTCGCCGGGCCGCCTTGCGACCGCGGCACGTTGGCGACCGTGGTTGTCGGCGTGTCGTATTTTTTCGTCGTCGGATAAATGAGCCGCCACGGCTGGCGTTTCAGCGTGTCGGTCATTTGATTAAAATTCGTCGCCGCCTGGTTCAGCGTCGGCGTGACACTGGCGACGAGCGCGTTGGCGTCTTTCATTGTCGTGTTCGCGCGGCGGCTGGCGGCTTCAAAATTGGCAAGCGTCTTGGCCAGATTGTCGTCCTTGTTCAGTTGATCCGTCGTCCGGTGCAGGTTGGCCAGCGCGCTTTGCAACTCGCCATCCTTGTCGGCCAGGCCGGCGGTGAGTTTTTGGATGTTGTCGAGCGATTTGCCGAGCGAACCCTCCTTCGCCGTGGTCAGCGCGAGATTGGCGGCCACGTTTTTGATTTGCGCGAGCGCGCCTTGCAGTTCGCCTTCCTTGTCGAAGAAAACGTTCAAGCTCGCGATGGTCTTGCGCAGGTCATCGAGCGTCAGTGTGGCGTTGCTGGCGACTGGCTCCAGGATGCGGATGATGCGCGGGATCGTTTCGCTGAAGTCCGGCGAGCGTTCGCCGACAAAGGTGTAGCCGCTCTCGGCCGCACCCGCGTCTTCGTTGCCCTCGATGAAGTCGATGACCTGCTCGCCGAGCAACCCGAGCTGGCTCATGCGCGCGGTGGCGTCGCGATACACCCTGGCGTCTTCGTTGATGCGCACCTCGATGAGCACCTCGGCCTCGGGCGACTTGGTCGGGCGCAACGTCTTGGGCACGGGCGAGGAGATGTTCACGACCTGCCCGATCTTGCGTCCAGCCAGCGCGACGGCAGCGCCGGGCTTCACGCCGGCGGCGTTGTCGAAGAAGATGCGATACGACTTTTGTTTTTTGAACAAGCCGGGCACGCCGATGAGCAGGAGCGCGGCGATGAGAACGGCGCTGGTGACGAGCACCAACAAGCCGGTGCGGACTTCGTTTTTTTCAAAGGTCATGGTCGAAAAAAGTTAACGCCCCGCCGTTGTGGTGGCGGGCTGTTCTGGTTTGGGATCGTGGTGCCGCGTGCTGTCCAATATCGGCCCTTCGGTGCGGCCTTCGACAAATTGCGTCACGACGGGATTTGACGAATGCCGGAACTCCTCGGGCGGACCGTCGGCGATGATCTTGCCCTCGTAGAGCATGACCATCCGCGTGCCGATGCGAAAGGCGCTGTCCATCTCGTGCGTGACGACGATGCTCGTGGTTTGCGTCTGTTCGGTGAGGTTGATGATTAACTCATCGACGATCGAGGAAGTCACCGGATCGAGGCCGGCGCTGGGTTCGTCGAAAAGAATCAGCTCGGGATCGAGCACGAGCGCGCGCGCAAGGCCGATGCGTTTTTTCATGCCGCCAGAAAGCTCGGCGGGCATCGCGCTCTTGACGTTGCCCATGTTCACCATCGCCAGTTTTTCGTCGATGATGCGGTCGATCTCCTCCGGCTTTTGGTCGCTCAATTCCTCCATCGGCAGCGCCAGATTATCGCGCACCGTGAGCGAGGAGATGAGCGCGGAGTATTGGTAAACCATGCCGATGCGCGCGCGCAGGACGTTCAACTCGCGGCGGCCGAGCGCGCTGATCTCGTGCCCGCAGAAGAATACGCGGCCCGCCGTCGGTTGCAGGATACCCATGATGAGCCGCAGCGTCGTGCTCTTGCCGCTGCCGGAACCGCCCAGCACGATGAGCCGTTCGCCGGGATAGACGGCGAGACTCACGCCATCGAGCACGGTCTTTTTTCCAAAACGCAGGACGACGTCTTGCAACTCGACGAGCGGCGCGTCGTCGTCGCCGGCGCCGCCGTCATCCGCGTTGGCGGCAGGCGCCGGTTCGCCGTCGTGGAGGTGACGGATCTCGTCGCGGCGGTCGATGGAATGCGTGGCGGCTTCGGGATTCACTGGTTCGGCAGGAGCGCCTGCTGAAGAATGTTAAAGAGCGTGTCGGTGCCGATGACGGTGGTGACGCTCGTGACCACGCTGGAGGTCGTCGCATTGCCGACGCCCGCCGCGCCGCCTTTGACGGTCAGCCCGCGGTAGCAAGCAACCAGACCGATAATCAAACCAAAGACGCCGCTTTTGAAAATCCCCATGAGCACGTCGCGCACGCGCAACCCTTCCTGCGTCAGGTCGAAAAAATAGCCCGGCGCGATGTTCAAATAATAAAGCGAAACCAGGAACGACCCGAAGACCGCCGCCAACGTGGAGATGACGACCAGACAGGGCAACAGGCCGGTGATCGCCAGCAGCCGCGGCGCGACGAGGAAGCGCAACGGCCCGAGGCCCATCGCCTCCACGGCCTCGACTTCCTCGCTCACGGTCATTGTGCCCAACTCCGCCGTGAACGCCGCGCCGATGCGCGCCGCCAGCACGATGCCGGTCATGAGCGGACCCAGCTCGCGCGAGAACGCGATGGCGATGAGCTGCGGCACGAGTCGCTCGGTGCCATAGACCTTCAATTCCGCGCCGATGAGCAGCGCCATGGTCAGGCCGATGAAAAACGAAACCATCGCCACCAGCGGAATCGAGCCGATGCCGACGCGATCCGTTTGTTCAAAGAGCACGCGCCGGCGCAGCGGCGGCCGGCGGCGCGAGACCTGGTCGCCCAGTTCGTTGACCATCCCCAACAGCAGCCGGTAGATGCTGCCAAGCTGGATGAGCGCGTTGCGCGTGCTGCGGCCGATGGCGCCGATCATCGCCCGCCCTCCTCCTCTGGGTGATAGTGCTGCCGTCGGCGCGCCTGGATGAACCCGCGCACGCGACGGAAAGAGAAAAAAGTAGCCACTGGTGGATAATTTCTGCCCTGCCGCCGCGCGCAAACTTAACCACACCGCGGGGCAACCCAGCGCAATGGAGCAGAAATCCCCAGCTTTTCAACGGCCTTGGAGCGCTGGCATTGGGCTTGCTAAAGGGGATGGCGCACAGCGAGCGCGCGTGTCTGTAGGGGAGATTGAGGCAGCCGCGCGAGCCGCTCATCCAGCGGTGGGGGACGGGCATTTTCGGGGGTTTATGCCCGTCCCCCACTCAATTTTTCCGGTTCTCCAGTTCATGAAAAAGCTCGAAGCGATCATCAAGCCATTCAAACTCGAGGAAGTGCGCGAATCGCTGCTCGACCTGGGTCTGGAGTGCATGACGATCAGCGAGGTCAAGGGCTTCGGCCGGCAGAAGGGTCACACGGAAATTTATCGCGACAGCGAATACGTCGTCGATTTCCTGCCCAAGCTAAAAATCGAGGTTGTCGTGATCGACGAGATGATCAACTCCGCCGTGCAAGCCGTGGTCAAAGCGGCGCGCACGGGCCGCATCGGCGACGGCAAAGTGTTTGTCACCGACGTCGAGCAAGCCTTTCGCATCCGCACGGAGGAAGCCGGCGCGCGCGCGGTGTAGCGCGCACACGTCCGCCGATGCAACCAAGGCCGCCTCGGCTAGAAAGCGGCCCCGTTGTGGGTAAAAGCGCGCCGACGCTGGCAAGGAACGGGCCGCCGAGAAAACGAAGAGACGATTGCTTCATAAGCCAGCTGGGCAACGAACAAACGCTGGACCGGATGACTCAGGGATTGGGCGTGCCAGTGACAGTGCGCGCGCTGTAGGTGATGCCGCCCGAGTTCGGAATGGTGAACTGCAAGGTGACGCTGACCGAGGCGCCTGGCGCGAGGTCGCCGCTGCTGGCGACGATGTAGGGGCTGCCAACCGGCGGGTTGTTGGCCGTCGCGCCGCTGGCATTAGCGAGCGTGGTGTTGGCCGAGAGGTTGTCGAGGACGACGTTGATCGGCCCGGCCAGCGGCAGGCTGCCGGCGTTGGTGACGGTGACGACCTGCGTCACGCGGCCAAGCCGTCGGTTCACGCTGTAGCCGCTGCGTTTGAGCTGCGCGTTGGTAAAGGCGCCGGCCAGGCTGGCGGCGTTGGCGTCCGCCGCGGTGAGCGCCGGCAGGCCGAAGCGCTGCTCGATGGTCTTCAGGATGGATGACGTGTCGTATGGCGTGTGATCGACGTAACCCTGCCGGGCGAACGGCGAGATGATGATGGCGGGCACGCGCACGCCCGGTCCCCAGATGTCGCGCGCCGGCGGGGTGACGTGGTCCCAGCGGCCGCCGTGCTCGTCATAGGTGATGACGATCAACGTGCGTGCCCAGAGCTGCGGCTGGGCCTGCACTTGCGCGACGAGGTCGGCGACGTGTTGCTGGCCTTGCTGGAGCGAGGCGTAGCCGGGGTGCTCGTTGTCCGGGCCGAGGAATTTCACGAACGAAACCGCCGGCAGCGTGTTGTTCGCAACATCCTGATAGAAGTTCGCCTTGTCCTGGAGGTGCGCCGCGGAGACTGGGTTGCGCCCGTCGGGATGATTCGCCAAATCCGTGGTGAACGGCGCGTAGTTGTCGAAGAAGGCGAACGGCTGGTGGTGCCACTGGAAGAGCGGGTTGACGGTATTGGGCGCACCCTGGGTCACCGGATTCGAAGGCGAGGAATCGAGCGCGTTGTTCCAGCCGCCGGAATACCATTTCCAAGTCACGTTCGCCGCGCTCAGCAAGTCGCCGATGTTGACGATGAAAGGCCGCGCCGCGTCGTTCGGATTGGAGTCGTTTTGCGAAGGCAGCAGGCTGGCCGCGTTTGGATCGCCGCCGTGCGATTGCAGGTTTTTCGAGAAGATCGTGTTGACCGCGTAGTTCTTGTCGAACGTCTTCGTGGAATCGACGAACGAGACGCCGCCGATGGGCGTGATGTTGCCGTCGCGCAGGAGTTTGCCGCTGCCGTTGAGGCTGAGCTGCCCGTTGTTGTCGAGCGCGGCGATGTTGTTGGGAATCAGGCTGGCGGCGTTTGGATACACGGGCGCCGCGGCGTTTTTCCCCACTGCTGCGCGAAGTAGAGTTGCTTCGTGCCGTTCGTGTTTGCATCGCTGGCTGAGCTGATCGTGCCGCGGTCCTGCATCGGCTGATAGTTTAAAAACACCTGCTGGAGCGTCTGGAAACCACCGCTCTTATTCATGTAAGTGCCGCTGGGGTTGACGT
>Ga0213876_10001439_pt1 | contig 14812 bp, 15 predicted proteins | sample BarmaccomBMRX_R9_FD_160113 | JGI IMG/M metagenome (GOLD analysis project Ga0213876, IMG submission 160113) | Root-associated microbial communities from Barbacenia macrantha in rupestrian grasslands, the National Park of Serra do Cipo, Brazil - RX_R9 | ecosystem: Host-associated > Plants > Roots...
GACCAACGCGCCGCCAAAATAGGAGCAGTCGAAGTGAAGCCGCCCATACCAAGGACCGCCTGTGGACTAAAGCTTCTGAACACCTGGCGACAAGCAAAGAGACCGTTTAAGAATTTCGAGGTAAACGAGACAATCTCGGGTGAAAGCAGGCGAGGTAATCCGACTGCTGGAATCCGCTCGATTTTGAAGTCCGTGCGATCACGGACGGCCAAGGAGTCGATCTGTTTCTCAGAGATAAAAAGCAGTACATCGTGACCGCGGTCCCGAAGAACCTCGGCAACAGCCAGCCCTGGGAACAGGTGTCCGCCCGTTCCACCACATGCGATCGCAACATTCATGAGAACTTAGAATTTTGAGAGGTGCCGCACCCTTACCATCATTTCGGTTCGGGTAGCAGGCGCATCTTCCTTACCATGCCGGTAGATATTTATCAGCACCCCAACACAAACTAGGCAGAAAAACAGATTTGAACCGCCGTAGCTGATAAACGGCAAGGGTGATCCTTTATTGGGCAGCATGGAGGTAGTCACACCGACATTAATCAAAGCCTGCAAACCAAGCAGCGAAGTGCAGCCGAAGCCAAACAACATGCCGAAGCGATCTCTCGCGTTCAGGCTGATGAGCGTGCCACTGGTCAAAATCAATAGGTAACAGAAAACGATCACCAAGGTGACTCGTAGCCCCAGCTCTTCGCCAATGACCGGAAAAATGAAATCGGCATAGGCGTACTCCAAGTAAAACATTTTCTGGCGGCCGTTACCGAGTCCCAATCCATCGATCCCGCCCGAACCGAGCGCGATCAAACCCATAAACTGCTGTTGAGCTTCGGTCGTCTGGTATTCTTCGGGATGGACGAACGCGAGCAACCGATTATGTCTCCCCGGAATCGACCAGGCAATTGCCATGACGCCGATCAAACCGGCAACCAAGATGGGGAGCAGGAGACGCACGTTCACTCCGGACACAAACATCATCAGCAACGCGGTGGTCCCAATCAACGCAGTCGAACCGAGATCGGTCTCGCCTACAATCAACAGCAAAATGACGCCGACCACGCCAAACGGGATTAACAAACCCTTTACGATTCGATTTTGCTGCGATTCGAACTTGGCGAACCACCAGGCCACAAAAACAACGACAGCAAATTTGCCTAGCTCGGACGGCTGCACTGTCAGTGTACCGAGATGTACCCAGCGAAATGAACCGTTCAGACGGAGCCCAATTGGTCGAATAAAACAGAGAGCGAGCAGCACGCAAGACGCGCCGATCAACACCATCCAACCCCGTTGCCACACACGATAATCAACGGTGGCGCAGATCACTGCTACGACAAACCCGAATCCAAGCCAGAATCCTTGTTTGCGGAGAAAACTGAATTGGTCACCATGACCGTCGGACGCAAATGCCCCGGCGCTAAAGAGCATAACGAGCCCGATCGAGATCAGGACCGCAACCGAGAATAGAAGTATGAAAGCGCTCTTTTTGTGCATCATCTCAGCCTGCGTGGTTTAGCCATCGTCATCGATGGCTAAACCACGCAGGCTATGGCGGCAGTGTAGGCCTAACATCGGCCTACTCTGCCGCAGTTACTTAATTAAAAACTATTTTTTACAGAGCTGTTCGGCAGACGGTAACGTCTGCCGAACAGCCACAGCTTGCGCACAGCAGCTGCCGGAAGGAAGGCTTTGACGGCTTTCTCCCAGCTGCTGCTGCGCGCAAGCTACGGGATCAGAAGGCGCTGGCCTACCTGTAGTTTCTTGGGGTCATCAATGTTGTTAACTCGTAAAAGCTCCGACGCGGTAATCTTGAACTTCCTCGCGATCGATGCCGGGTTGTCTCCGCGTTGAATCGTATAGAACTTCCCATTCTCAGCGCCAGTCCCCGCAGTGGTCCGGCCGGCCGGCTGACGGCTATCCAACAATTTCTCGAGTTCGCCACCCGTTTTCCCATTCGTGTGCTCAGGAATAATGAGCTCTCTTCCAATGGCCACGATCGTCCCCGGGGCCAGATTGTTTGTCGTCTCCAAATCACGCGCAGATAGCCCAAACTGTGCGGCGATCCCAGCCAGAGTATCGCCTGCTTTCACCTGGTAAACCAGGTTCTGGCCAGAAGGGTGGGCTGCCCCTTTCGCGACATTCGTCACGGGCGCCGCGGTCGGGCTAGCTGTCGCCGGCTGGTTTTTTACGGTGTTCGCAGATGACTGACGATCCTTCAACGTGCTAAAGGCGAAGATCCCCCCGACCGCCACCACATGGAGTAAAAGGACTACTACGAACGCGCGCGAGAGCTTAACATTCGGTTCTTCAACGAAATATTCATCCTCGTCGTAGCGCGCGGATTTCCTGGCTGCCGCAGCCCTCAATTTTCTGCGCGGCATTCTTTGGACTGGACGTTTGATCATTTTCATTTAGCAAGCTCTTGGACCCGTTGACGAAATTGATTCCCCCGGTCCGCATAGTTCTTAAACATGTCAAAAGAGGAGGTCCCCGGAGAAAAAAGGACCGTATCGCCGGAAATCGCGTTGCGACGGGCGGCATCGATAGCATCGGCAAGGTTCTTCGCCCGAATGCAGCCGACGACCGGAGACCAGGATTGCTCGATTCGCTCGGCCATCTCCCCGATCAGCACCGCATGTTTGACTTTTCGCTTAACTAGCTCAGCGATGGAGTCGAAGGGGAACCCTTTATCTTTTCCTCCCGCGATCAATATGACTGGGCGTGATTGCGACTCCAGGGCCTTAGCTAACGCGTCGAGATTCGTGGCCTTAGAATCATTAATAAAAACCACACCATCGACTTCACCTACCCGCTCGCAACGATGCGGTAGAAGCCGGTATTCGCCTAGCCCAACCGCGGCCTTTTCCCACGGGATGCCGAGAGCATAGGCAACACCCAACGCCGCCATCAGGTTCTCCGCGTTATGCACGCCGCTCAAGCTGGTGCCGTTCATGTCTAGGATCGGCTGACCGTGGAACAAGAGCGATTGACCCGATACTGAGAAATCTGCATCTCCCGGATAAGCGCTAAAAGTGATCGTCTTCGCTTTCAGGCCTGACAGCTCATCCCGAACGTTAACCACCGCGAAATCGCTGCCCTGCTGCCGTTCGAAGATCCGGAGCTTGGCGTCCCGATACTCCTGCAAATCGCGGTATCGGTCGAGATGATCAGGAGTGAAATTTAGCCAGACGGCGATGTGCGGCTGAAAGGTCGAGATGGTCTCGAGCTGAAATGAACTAACTTCGACGGTAAAGACGTCCAGCTCATTTTGTCGTTCGATGGCTTCGCAAAACGGCATGCCGATGTTGCCGCACGCGACGGTGCGAACACCGGCCCGCTGAAGCATCAGTTCAACTAACTGAGTGGTTGTCGTTTTGCCGTTCGTTCCGGTAATGGCGATCACGGGTTTGTGGCAGAACCGAAAAGCCAGTTCTAACTCGCCGGTAAATTCCGCCTTTTGGCGGATGAAATTCTGCACCAGCTCAACTTCAGGATCGATCCCTGGGCTGAGAACCGTCAGATCGAAACTAACGGTGCCCCGTTCGGCATCTGGTCCCAAAACCGTCTTGATGCCCAAGGCCTCCATCTTCTGGGCGCGCTCCTTGAGCTGGGGGGCATCGGCGCTATCAAAGACCGTCACGTCGGCGCCTTCCCGACGGAGAAGTTTGGCGGCTGCTTCTCCGCTGGTGCCTAGTCCTAAGACGGCAGCTTTGGTGGCGTTGAGTTTCATCTGAGTTTCAGTGTGGCCAGACCTAGCAGCGCGAACATCAAGGACATGATCCAGAACCGCACGATCACGGTGTTCTCTTTCCATCCCTTCAGCTCGAAGTGATGATGCAGCGGAGCCATGAGCAGCACTCGTTTACCTCTGGTTTTGAAGCTCAATACTTGAACAATCACGGAGACGGCCTCGATCACGAAGATCCCGCCAACGACTACCAATAGCAGCTCCTGCTTACAGCAGATCGCAACAACACCAAGGGTGCTCCCGATCGAAAGGGAACCGGTATCTCCCATAAACACTCTGGCGGGATGGCAATTAAACCACAGGAAGCCGAGACCCGCTCCCGCTAAGGCGGTGCAAAGAACCGTTAGCTCGCTGCTTTGCGGGAAGTAAGGCAACTCCAGATAGGAAGCCACCACCACATTACCGGCGGCATAGGCAAGGATGGCATAGGTCGTTGCCACCGTGACCGTGCAGCCGGTGGCCAAGCCATCCAGACCATCGGTCAGATTCACTGCGTTCGATGCACCCACTACCACCAACCCGAAGAAGAGAATCGTGAGCCAGCCGAGATTGGCAATGAGCGGTTCCTTGAAAAAAGGGATATAAAGTTCTTTGGCCTGGATCTCGAGTGCGGGGTTAGTCAGAAAAAATGCCGTAACGACCGCCGCCAGAAAGAACTGGCAAAGCAGTTTTACCCGGCCGGGAACGCCATCGGACTTCTTCTTGGTGACTTTTAAATAGTCATCGGCAAAACCTAGGCCGGCCGTGAAAATAATTGTGAAAAGACAAAGCCAGATAAAGCTGTTATCCGGCCGGGCCCAAATCAAGGTCGCAACGACAACCGCCCCCATCAATAGAACGCCGCCCATGGTCGGCGTTCCTTTCTTGGCACCGTGCAGTTCGTAAAGCCGGTGTACCTCTTCGGCCGTCCGAATCGGTTGGCCAAATTTGAGCGAGGTTAGTTTGCGAATGACCCAGCTGCCGCTAACCAGACAAAGCAGAAAAGCGGTGATCCCAGCGCAAACGGCCCGGAAGGAGACGTACTGGAAAACGTTAAATCCGGTACTGAGCGGATGTGGGCCTTGGCTGAGGTGATATAGATAATACATCATGGCGCCTTCCTTTGGCCCGAGGCTCGCGCGGCTTCAAGCAGCGGAATGATTTGATCGATTGCCGCGCTCCGGCTGCCCTTGAGCAGAAGGAGGTCGCCAGGCTCTAAAATTGTATTCAGCAGATCGGCTGCTTCGGCGTTGCTCTTGGCTGTCCGGCTCTCGGTTAATCCGGCCGCGCTCGCACTTCTGGCCATCGGGTAGGCTTTTTCGCCAACCGCAATCAACACATCAAATCCATTCTCGGCGACCGCTTTCCCCACTCTTTCATGGCCGATCAAGCTTTCTTTGCCCAGTTCGCCCATTCCTCCGAGGGCGGCAACCCGGCGCCCATTTGCCGGAAGGTTAGCCACCGTTCTGAGGGCAGCGATCATCGAATCCGGGTTCGCATTATAGGCGTCGTTAACGATGGAGATCCCGCCCACGGCCTTGACCTGCAATCGTCCTGAAGGAAGCGCCGTCTTAGTCAGTCCGGCGGCGCATTCGGCGAGAGAAAGGCCGAAGGCCAAGCCGATCGCGACCGCCTGCAAGGCATTGAGCACCATATGCTCACCGAGTACCGGCAGATGAACTCGAACTTCTTCCTTTTGCGTAGCGACGATGAAATCTTCGCCATTAGGGCTGTGCTTGATATCCCGAGCGCGGACTTGTCCATTCTCAAATCCGACCGTCACGACCTGCGCTTTACACCTTCCGGCGATCCAATCCGCAAAATCGTCATTCCCGTTCAACACCACCGTACCAGCCTCACTGACGCTTTCAGCCAAAACAGACTTCTCCCGGGCAATTCCTTCCCGGCTCCCGAGAAACTCGATATGGGCTACACCGATGTTTGTAATGATGGCGTGCTGGGGCGCCGCAATACCAACCAATCCCGCAATTTCTCCCGGATGGTTCATTCCATATTCGATAACCGCGACCTGATGTCGGCGCTCGACTCGCAAAACCGAAAGCGGAACCCCAATGTGATTGTTCAGGTTGCCCGACGTCTTGGTGACTTGGAACCGCTCACTTAAAACCGCGGCCACCATTTCTTTGGTGCTCGTCTTCCCGTTACTCCCGGTAATGCCGACGATCGGCAACTGGAACTTCTGACGATAGTTTCTGGCCAAGGTTTGCAGACCGATCAAAGAATCCGGCACCTGAATTTGTGGCAAGCCGGGCAACTCGTGATTCACCTTTTCCACCAGGGCCGCAACCGCTCCTTGTTCGAAAGCGGGCGCCAAGAAATCGTGAGCGTCAAACCGTTCACCTCGCAGTGCGACGAACAGTTGGCCGGGTTGGATCGACCGGGTGTCAGTGGAAACAGCGGTCACCACTGCTGAGCCGAAACCAAACAAAGTTCCAGAAGCCAAGCGGGCGACTTCGGCAACGGTACTAGGTTCCATACTCTCCCAATTTAACGGGGTGGTCTTCCAACGCCCGGAGGGCTACGTCGATGTCATCGAATGGAACGGTATGATCCCGGAATTCTTGATACTTCTCGTGACCTTTACCTGCGATCAGCACAATATCCCGGGGGCGCGCTAAAGTGATCGCGCGGTCGATGGCTTCGCGCCGGTCGACAACTGTTTCGAAATTTCGTCGTTTGAAACCCGCCACGATATCACGAATGATCGCCTCAGGGTCTTCTTTGCGTGGGTTGTCTGACGTAACGATGGAGTAGTCGGCAAACTGATCGGCTACCGTCCCCATTAGGGGCCTTTTGGCCCGATCCCGATCTCCCCCACAGCCAAACACCACGATCAGCCGGGCAGGGTTAAGGTCGCGACACGTCTTGATCACATTCAACAGGGCATCGTCCGTGTGCGCATAGTCGACAAAGACCTGGAACTGGCGTTTGGCGGGGACCGCTTCCAAGCGCCCCGGAATTTGAGGCGCGCGAGCCAGTGCTAAGACAGAGGATCGAATATCGATACCCAGGGCGCCGACGGTAGCTAGGGCGGCCAACGAGTTATAAATATTGAATCGGCCGATTAAAGGGACCCGGACCAAATAGCTCTTGCCTTTTACATCCAGTTGATAGGAGGTGCCGGTGGATTCAACTCGGTAGTTGCTTGCCCTGAAGTCAGCTCGAGCGCCCATCCCGTAGGTCACCAAAGTTAACCGGTCGGAGAAACGAGCCACCAATTGTTGGCCGTAAGGGTCATCGACGTTGATTATCCCGATACCGGACTTCGACGCCTCATCACTGATCTTTTCGAATAGCTTTTCCTTGGCCTGAAAGTACTCCTTCATCCCTCGGTGAAAATCGAGATGGTCCTGGGTCAGGTTCGTGAAAACACCGGCGCGAAACCGAATCTCATCGACTCGGTTCAAAGCCAAAGCGATCGACGAGACCTCCATGGCCAGACTAACACAGCCGGCCTCCAAGGCCTGGGAAAAGAGGTGCTGCAAATCAACCGACTCCGGCGTCGTCCGTTGGGCCGGTAAGATCCGCTCTCCAATCTGGTACGATACAGTGCCTATGAGACCGGTGCGTTGGCCAGCTCGCTCCAGTAGATGCTTGATTAAGAAGGTGGTTGTGGTCTTGCCGTTTGTGCCTGTCACGCCGACTAGCTGAAGCCGGGCCGACGGATCATCATAAAAAGTTGCGGCCAGGCGCGCCAACGCGTCCCGAGAATCTTTGACTTGGATATGGGTAGCTCGCGTGGTCAGGTGCGGTTTCTGCGAGACCACAGCGGTCGCTCCCTTCTCGATGGCCTGCCCGATAAAAGAGTGCCCATCCACCTGGTTGCCCGCGATCGCACAGAATAAGCTGCCTGGAGCAACCTGGCGCGAGTCGTAACAGATCGCGGTTACATCGCGGGCTAAAGTCCCAGTGACTAAAGGCTTGTCCAGCCGACGAATTAATTTCTCCAGCTCCATATCTGATCGATTAACCACGCCCGGGCAGAGTTGAAGTTAATTTTTTCGGCGTCTCAACCAAACCTGGGGGCACCACCGGTTCAGTCGGTTGCAGTCCAAAGTAATCTGCTGCACGTTTCGCGATTCTCGCAAAGACCGGCGCGGCTACGGTCCCACCGAACGCTCGTGGGATGTTCGGATCATCAATCACGACTAGTAAGGCAAACTTCGGATCATCGGCGGGCATGAACCCCACGAACGAGACCACATATTTCCCTTGCATGTAACCGCCTCGCGGATCGATTTTCTCCGCCGTCCCTGTTTTGCCGGCCACGGCAAAGCCGGGAACCGCAGCCTCAGGCGCAGTGCCCTTTTTGCTAACGACGTCTTTGAGAGCCGAAACGATCTTCTTCGCCGTGTCCGTAGAGACAACGCGGCGAACTTGCACCGGAGAATAGGTCACGACAGGTCGGTTGTCGGAGTCGTCGATCTCCGAAATAATCATGGGCTTCATGAGCAGACCGCCGTTAGCGATCGTCGACATGGCCGTAACCATCTGCAAAGGAGTGACGGCAATTGATTGCCCCATTGGGATTCGGGTAATATCGAGTTCGCTCCATCGATAGGGTGGATTTACCAAGCCTGGAATCTCGCCAGGCAAACGGATTCCGGACGTTTCGCCGAACCCGTAGCGTCGGATATATTGATAGAATCGGTCCTTCCCTAGCTGGAGCGCGAGTTTAGCCGCGCCGATGTTACTCGAATGGGCCAACACTTCGTGAAGAGTCAACATCCCCATCGGATGCGCATCGTGAAGAATGTGGCCGGCGTAGGAATAAGCCCCGTTCTCGCAATAGATTTTCGTCTCTGGTGTCGCAACTTTCTCCTCAAGCGCGCCAGACGTAACTACGATCTTAAAGGTTGATCCCGGTTCCACCATATCGGCTATAGGCCGATCCTTTTGTTGCTCCGGCGTGGAGGACCGTGGATCGTTGGGATCGAAAGTTGGCCTGCTCACCATCGCCAAGATTTCTCCCGTCGTCGGGCGAAGCATCACTGCGGCGGCCATTTGCGGCTTATACTGAGCAAAAGCGGCGTCCAACTCGCTCTCGACGATATTCTGGAGTTGCATATCAATCGTGAGCCGGACATCACATCCGTCTTTGGCCGGCGTCTCCAAGCCGCGATATTGGACTAGTTCATGGCCCTTCTGGTCTTCTTCCAGATAGCGAACCCCGTTGGTCCCTTGGAGGAAGTCTTGCATCGACTTTTCGATGCCAAGTCTTGGTTCATGACCCGCATCGAGAAAACCGATCACTTGGGCTAGCAAGCCGCCGTTTGGGTAAACCCGGTCAAAGTTCAGATCGAAATAAATCCCAGAGAGCTGCCTCTGACCTTTCGTAATCTTCGAGATGTTCTCGTAAACATCCTCAGAAACGCCCCTCTTCAGAACCCTCGATACCGTTTTCTCATCCGCGATCGTCTTATCGACGACCGCTTTTAGTTTTGCTTCGAGCTCAGCTGGATCCATTTCCAGCTGACCAGCGATTGCCTGCGCCAAAGCAGTCGGGTTCCGAATATGCGAACCGTCGGCAGCCACGTCGTAGATGCGGCGGTTCTCGGCGAGCGGTTCACCCCGACAACCGCGGATGACGCCACGCCGCGCGTAGATGACTTGCTTATGTACATGCTTTTCTGCGGCAAGCGCTACATAGACATCGTGCTGGATTACTTGGAGATAGATCAGCCTGACCGAAAACAGGCTGAATACTCCAACCAGAGCAAAGCAGACGATGGCAGCTCTCGCTTGCTCATTCCGGTTCATTTTCTAAAGGGCCGATTGGAGACAACGCGGAGGTCGTCCCCATTCGGGTCGTCTTGGTTAAGGCGAACGACCTGATCGGTCGTAATCGGGACGAGACCAAAAGAGTTTTGCGCGAGTCTCTTCTTCAGCGCCGCCAAAGAGGTGAGGTTATCGATCTGCAGCTGCATGCCCTCGTTCTCCTTTCGGACCTCGGCCAACTGGCGCTCGAGCTCGATCTGTCTGTCTCCTGAGAGCTTCAGCTGGTTCTTCAGATAGACATATGAAATCCCGGCGGACGCGATGAACACCGCCGAAATGATGACCTTACATAGTGATGCGATTCGTATAGATGGGGCCGGCGCCCGTCGGATGGAATTCATAGTGTGTTGCGCTCAATGACTCGGAGCTTGGCGCTGCGAGATCGTGGGTTCCTCAGCTTTTCTTCTGGCGATGCCTCGATCGGCCTCGTTGTTATTAGCTTAAAATTGAAAGCCGGGTTCGGCCGCGGTTCAGGCCATTCCGGACGATCGATCCATTCTTGGGAAACTCTCCTGAAATAATGTTTTACGATACGGTCTTCCAGGGAGTGAAACGTGATAACCGCGAGGCGTCCGTCAGACTTCAATAATCCCGCGAGAACTGGTAATGCCTGTTCCAGGATTTGAAGCTCATTGTTGACCGCAATCCGCAGCCCCTGAAATACCCGGGTCGCCGGGTGTCGAGATCCTCGCCGTGGAATCACCTCCTCTACCGCTCTGGCAAGATCCGTTGTGGTTTGAAAAAGCCGTTCCGAACGTCTTCGCACCAGATGGGCAGCGATTCTTCTGGCCGCCGGTTCTTCGCCCAGTTGGCGAAAGATATCGATCAACTCCTCCTCGGGTGCGAAGTTCACCAGGTCTGCGGCTCGCAAGGTGATGTTGGGACCCATGCGCATGTCGAGCGGACCTTCCTCTTGAAAACTGAAGCCGCGGGCAGGGCTATCGAGCTGGTGCGACGAAACGCCGAGGTCTATCAGAATCCCGTCAAAAGCCTCCACACCCAAAGCGGCGAAGTGTCGGGGCGCCTCTAGAAAATTGGCCCGAATCAAATGCAGACGGGAACCGAACTCCGCCAGATGGCTGAGAACTTCGGAAATTGCATCGGGATCTTGATCCCCGGCCACTACATCCGCACCGGCCGCGAGCAAACCTCGGGTGTGGCCACCTCCGCCGACGGTCGCATCAAAAAAAATCTTACCCGAACCCGGTTTTAGCAACGTGATAGTCTCCGCTAACAGGACCGGTTCGTGGAAAGGCCTGGGCTGTCCCGCGTTCCGCACCATGACTTCTTTTTCTAGCACACCAATCATGTTCTCCTCCGGACAAACCAATTTTTCGCACCAACGACTCGATCCCGATCCTCAGATTCCAAGCACCCCCAACATGTGATGGAACGTTGGTGCGTCCTCCTCCGTTATCTTTTGCCATGCCTCTGGGCCCCAAACCTCAAACCGCGAATGACTCCCCACCAAGATGACTTCTCCTTTGAGGCCAAGCTGCCGACAGTGCTCCTCGGGCAAAATAATCCGGCCCTGCTTATCCGTCGTCACATGCTGGGCTTTGGAATAGAACTGTCGAATGAATCGCTGAACGTCCTGGGCTGAAAACCTAGGATCACTTTTGGCCCGCGCTGCGACTTCGTGCGCCACCGCGGTAGGCATCACCATTAAACAGCCATTCTCTGGATTCGGTACGGCAAAGAACTCATCCACTTCACCGCCCCGCCAACGCGCAGGGATAGTGACGCGATTTTTCGCGTCCAGCGCGTGCCGGAATTCCCCGGCAAAGATCGGCTGAGAGGTGGTGGGATCCATTGTTCAGCATGGCAACTTCAACCATTATGAACCACTACGCCCCACTTTTACCCACCAACCCCCATTCCGGTCAATGAAATTCGTGCGGATTTAGAACATTTTGTTCGGTTTAGTGTCCGATGAGCGTTATTAGAACTAACATACGTTTCCGCGGGGGCCGGAATCGGCGGGCTTAGCTTATGAAGGCAGATGGGACCTATGAGGCTAATGGGACTTATGTGTCAGACCAGACTCGGATGGCCGGCTTTCATAAGCGCCATTCGTCTCATAGTTCATCTTGTCGCCGGCGCGCTGGGCTCGTTTTGGCCCGGGATTTGGGCGATTTGACGCTAATTATTAAAAAAGCAACCGATTTATGACGGGTAATTTAATAAAAATCGGCTCAATTCCCCTCGTTTTGAATACTTTATATGCTATACTGGAAGTCCCTATGGCTATTCAGAAGAAAAACGCCTTCTCCCGCCGCCTACCCGATCTCGTGACCGAAGAGCTAGTCTCCGTTCTGTCGCAAAAGAAATCGTTCGAGTTCAAGCAATTGTTTGAAGTCGTTCACGAAAACCTGCGGCAGCGCAACGCGGCCAGCGGCGGTGAAGAGATGTTGCGTTTGAGAGCTTACGAAAAGCTTCAAAATTTGGTTGCTCGCGGTGTGGTCAAAAAGAGCGGTAAAAGCTACAAAGGGGACGCAGCTGCTTTAGCCGCAATGGCTGCTACGAACGCCCAAGCCGCCGCAACGGTTATCTCAAAAACCTAGCACCCAGGAATGGCGCAAGATTACCTCCCGGTCCTCGTTCAAGTTATTTTCGCGATCGGATTTGCCGGGTTCGCCTTATTTCTGAGCGTCGTTATCGGTAGAGTTGGCAAGCGAACTCAGATAAAGGATACGGCTTACGAGTGTGGAATGCTTCCGCAGGGCGAGGCTCAGCCTCGCTTCAGCGTAAAATTCTACCTCGTAGCGATGCTCTTTATCCTTTTCGATATCGAGATCGTTTTCATGTACCCGTGGGCGGTCGTCTATCGTGACTTCGTGGCCAAGTATAGTGCTTTACCCATATTGGGCAGCATGGTTGGCTTTGTGGTGATCCTGCTGGTCGGCTTCGTCTACGCGGTGAAAAAAGGCGCTCTCGATTGGAGGCGCTGACTCAGTAAACAGTAAGTCGGTAATCAGCTCAGGAGCTAGGAGCTAGAATCCAGGAGCAAGGAGGCGCGTATGGCTGTATCGCCATACGCGATGCCCAATCCTTTCTGTAGCGTCCTGGGCTCTGGACAAACCTATTGGCCCCATCGTAGCCGAAGTTCACACAGCTGCGCCCCAGAGACGCCGATCCGCCCAAACGCGTCTCCTAGCTCCTAGATTCTAGCTCCCAACTCCTAGAATTGATTACTGGTCACTGATTACTAAACAATGATCGCCAGACGCGTCATCTACGAAGGTCGTGTTCAAGGCGTCGGATTCCGGTTTTCGGTTAAAGAGATCGCTCAGGGGTACGAATTGGCCGGCTGGGTCCGGAACCTGCCGGACGGCCGGGTCCAACTGGAGGCTCAGGGAGACGATGTAGAGATCGAGGGCTTCCTGCAGGCCATCGAAGATTCGCATCTCCGGCCGCATATCCGGCGGAAGGTGATCACCCCAATCGAGCCAACAGAAGGGCTAAAAGGGTTTCAAATCCGATCTTAGAAGGGTTCGGCACCGGCAAATGCGGAAGCATTTGTGGAAGCTAAACGTTATAAGTCCTAGACGCTCTCGGTTTTCGGACCAATATTCGTTCGAAAGATGCGCTTCGCGATTTTCGGCGACATCCACGCAAACTTTGAGGCGTTCGAGGCCGTTCTCGCCGATGCCAAGCGAGAAAAGTGTGACCGCTTCATTTGCCTTGGTGACGTTGTTGGTTACAACGCGGATCCCCAAGCCTGTTTAGCGATCGTAAGGGAGCTCAAGTGCCCGGTGGTAAAAGGAAACCACGACGAATATGCTTCCAGCCTCTGTTCGTTGGAAACCTTCAACCCGTTGGCCGAGTCTGCGATTCGTTGGACACGGGACACCCTGATTCCAGCGGAAAAGGAGTTTTTGGGCTCCCTTCCGCTGACCACCGACGTGGAGTCGTTCACCATTGTCCATGCCACCTTGGATGGCCCCGGGGAGTGGGGCTATGTCCTCAATCAGTTGGATGCCGCGGCGAGTTTCTCCCAACAGGAGAAGCAGGTTTGCTTCTTCGGGCATACCCATTCCCCGCGTCTGTTTGTTAAGGATGGATCCGTGGTGGGGTTCCCACTGAGTGAAGTTAAGATCGAGGCGAAGAAACAATATTTTATCAACGTCGGAAGCGTTGGTCAGCCGCGAGACGGTGATTGGCGAGCAGCCTATGCCGTCTACGATCTCGACTCTAAAAAGGTGACCCTTCGGCGGCTTAAGTACGATATCGAGAAAGCACAGGCAAAAATTAGAAACGCCGGGCTGCCCCTAAAACTGGCTGAACGGTTGTTTCTTGGGCGATGAACCCGAAGACGATTCTGATCGTCAAGCCGAGCTCGCTGGGGGATATCGTTCACACGTTGCCCGCAGTGAGGTTCGTCAAACAATCCTTCCCGAGTAGCAACGTTTATTGGGTGGCCAACACCGAGTGGAGTCCACTCCTTGAAGATAACCCAGACCTAGAAGGCATTATTCGCTTTCCCCGAAGAAGTTTTCGCGGTCTTAGAGGCGTGATCCGATTTTGGCAATGGTGCCAAGAACTGAGTAAACTTCGCGCAGATTTGGTACTGGATTTTCAAGGCCTGTTTCGCAGCGCCTTAATCTCGCGCAGCGCCGGTAGCCGGGTAGTTCTGGGGCTGGCTGACGCGCGCGAAGGAGCCAAGTTTTTTTACAAAAAAGAGGCCCCGGTAACGTCAGCCCAACATGCAGTATTGCGTTACCTAGCTTTGGCCTCGCTTGCGGGAGCCGACGTATCTGGCGAGATCGAGTTCCGCCTGCCTCAAGGCCGTCCGATACCAAATTTTGAGCTCCCGAATCAGTTCGTAGTCCTCCACCCTTTTTCTCGAGGAACCGGCAAATCCCTAGGCGAAGCAGAAATTTACGAACTGACCGCAGCCATGGCTCCGATTCCCGTTATCATCGTTGGGAAAGCCGACGCCCCGATCTCATTCGCTCGTAACGCAGCCTCACTAGTTAACCTGACCGATCTGGAACAACTTATCTGGGTGCTTCGCAAAGCCGCCTTCGCAATCAGCGTGGACAGCGGTCCAATGCACTTGGCGGCTGCGGTATCCCGCGAAATTCTCTCGATCCATTTTTGGAGCGACCCAAGAAAAGTCGGACCGTTCCGACCAGACGCCTGGATCTGGCAAAACCACAAGATATTGCGTAAAGACGAGTTGTCCGAAAAGTCACCAATAGCAAACCCGTCAGCGCGCCCAAGGTCTGAGCAGATCGCATTGTTCATCAGGGAAAGACTGGGAAGTCAGTAAGCACTAAGCAGTGAT
>Ga0213876_10001440_pt1 | contig 14809 bp, 12 predicted proteins | sample BarmaccomBMRX_R9_FD_160113 | JGI IMG/M metagenome (GOLD analysis project Ga0213876, IMG submission 160113) | Root-associated microbial communities from Barbacenia macrantha in rupestrian grasslands, the National Park of Serra do Cipo, Brazil - RX_R9 | ecosystem: Host-associated > Plants > Roots...
AATCCGACGACCTGCGCGACAACCTGATGTTTCGGGCGCCCAAGTTCCGCCATCACGTCGCGCCCGACGAGACCGCCGTCGACATGGTCGAGCGCGCGGCGCAAGGCATCATCGAACGGCACGGCGAGGACGTCATCGCGGGCGCCGACGTGTTGATCACCCACACCCAAGCACCCGACCTGCCGTTCTACGGCGCGGGCGGCGGTATTGCGCACCGGCTGGGCATGCGCCCGTCCTGGGTGCTCGACCTGCACAACGGGGGGTGCGCCGCATTTGTGTTGGGGCTCAACGTGGCTCGCCAACTGCTGGCCTCCGGCTCGGGGCGCACAGCGCTGGTCGCCGTCGCACAAAACGCCGCGGGCCAGGTCTTCGACCAGACCGGCGTTCGCCGCAAGGCCCAGGCGTCCGTGCCCGGCGACGGCGCCGCGGTTGGCCTGGTCACGGTGTCCGACCAAGCACCCATCCTCGATATCGAATGCCGCACCTACGGCGAATACCACGGTGAAATGACGCTTTCGCCCGATCCGCCCCGCAAGTGGTGGCAGCCCGGAACCGGTGAGTTGTGCATCGGCTTCACCGAAAGCAAGATCACCAAAGTGCTGGCCCGTGGGAACCGGCAGGTCCCCGAGGTCGCGCTGGCGGTGTGCGACCGAATCGGCATGAGCTCCAAGGACATCGACCTGCTGGTCACCAACCAGCCCAACCGGGTGTTCCTGCGCAACTGGCGCGAAGCGCTCGAGGTCCCCGAGCAACGCCATCGGGACACCTTTGACGAGTGCGGCAACCTGTTCGGCGCCGGGATTCCGATCAACCTGGACCATGCGATCTCCGATGGTCAGGTCAAGGCGGGCGATGTGGTCATGATGGGGCCTTCGCGCACGCCGGAGACTTCGCCGGCGCCGCGGCGGTGCGCTGGGGCGGGCGGGCGTGATGCAACCCGCGCAGAACCCCGTCACCGCCGAGATCGGCGATACGTTCCCGAATGCGATCGACCCATATGCGTTGTCGCTCAACGAGAACCCGTTTCCACCGTTGCCCGCGGTGCGCTCGGCCCTGATTCGTTCGATCGATGCGGCCAACCGTTATCCGGAATTTCTGCCCGAGCGGCTGCGCGCCCTGATCGCCCGCCGGGTCGGGGTGTGCGGTGACCGGGTGGTGCTGGGCGCAGGCGCGACGGGTGTGGTGCTGCACGCGCTGCGGGCGCTGACGAGTCCGGGTGATGCGATGGTGATCGCGACGCCAACGTTCGACGGGTATCCGATCGTCGCGGAGATGGCGGGGCTGACCCCGGTGACCGTGCCGCTCGACGGGCACGGGCATAACGACCTCGACGCCCTGGCCGAAGCCGCCGCAGGCGCCCGGGTGGTGGTGGTGTGCCGGCCGCACAACCCGACCGGCACGATGGAGACGGTCGCCGAGGTGCTCAGGTTCCTGCGCCGGGTGCCGCGGGACACGATCGTGCTGCTCGACGAGGCGTACATCGAATTCGCGGCGGTCGAAGACCGCCTCGACGCGGCCACGTTGATATCGCGGTTTCCCAACGTGCTGGTGGTGCGGACCTTCTCCAAGGCGTACGGCCTGGCCGGCCTTCGGATCGGCTACGGGCTCGCGTCGGCCGAGCTGTCCCGAACGTTGTGGACCCAGCAGTTGCCGTTCGGGATCGCGATCACCGCGTTGCTTGCGGTCGCGGCGTCCTACGACGCCGAAGACCAACTGCTGCAGAGGATTCGGTTGATCACCGCCGAACGTCGTTACCTCCGGATGCGGCTGAGCTCGCTGGGGATCTACACCACCGATGCCCACGCGAACTTCATGTACCTGCCCGCGCAGGGGCGGCCATGGCGTGACGCCTTCGCCGACAGCGGACTACAGGTCAGGTATTACGACGACGGCGGCGCGCGGATCACCGTGGGCAGCCGCGCATCCAGCCTGGCGGTGCTGTCCGCGGTTAGCACGCCGAGCAGTCACAAAATCACCCTCTAGAGGCCCAAAAAGGGTGATTTTGCGTCTGCTCGCGAGGCAAAGTGCGGTATGAAAAGGCGTGGCCGACTCTGCGAAGCGTGACCCGATCGCGGCGGCGCGGGACAACTGGGAGCGCGCCGGATGGGGCGACGTGTCGCAGGGCATGGTCGCGGTGACGTCGGTGATGCGCGCGCATCAGATCCTGCTCGGGCGTGTCGAGACGGCGCTGCGGCCCTACGACCTGAGCTTCTCCCGCTACGAGCTGCTGAGGCTGTTGGCGTTCAGCCGCACCGGAGCGTTGCCGATCACCAAGGCCTCCGACCGGCTGCAGGTGCACGTCACCAGCGTCACGCATGCAATCCGTCGCCTAGAGGCCGACGGCCTGGTCAGGCGGGTGCCGCATCCCACCGACGGGCGCACGACGCTGGTGCAGATCACCGACCTCGGCCGCTCCACCGTCGAGGACGCGACTGTCACGCTCAACGAGCAGGTGTTCGCCGACATCGGGATGGATGTCAGCGAATCGCGAGCGTTGGTGTCGTCCATAGAAACGTTGCGGCGCAACGCGGGTGACTTCTAGCCACGCGGACGAGGTGTACCACCTCGCCCGGCCTGTTCAGCTGCCGCGAAGCCTCTGGATCACAGCGCTGAAGTCCAAGGCGCCGTGCTCGGCGGCGAACTTGGCGTAGATCTCGGCCGCGTGACTGCCCAGGGGGGCGGCCGATCCGGTCGACGTGACGGCGTCCATCGCCAGGCCCAGGTCTTTGTTCATCAGCGCGGTCGCAAAGCCCGGCTTGAAGTCGTTGTTGGCCGGCGAGGTGGGCACCGGACCCGGCACCGGGCAATTGGTGTGCACGGCCCAGCAGTTGCCGGTCGCGCCGGTGATGACGTCGAACAGCGACTGCGCCGACAACCCCAGCTTCTCGGCCAGCACGAACGCCTCGCCGACGGCGATCTGCTGCACCGCGAGGACCATGTTGTTGCACACCTTGGCGGCCTGGCCCGCGCCGGCCGAGCCGCAGTGAATGATCTTGCCCGCCATGGGTTCCAGCACGGGGCGGGCCCGCTCCAGCGCGGCTGTGTCTCCGCCCACCATAAACGCCAGCGTCCCGGCCACCGCACCCTTCACCCCGCCGGAAACGGGCGCGTCGAGTTGCGCCAAGCCGTGAGACTCGGTCAGCGCGTGCACCTCGCGGGCGTCGTTAACCGAGATCGTGGAGCTGTCGATGAACAGCGCGCCGGATCGCGCGGCGGGCAGTACCTCGGCGTAGCAGCGCTTGACCACGTCCCCGTTGGGCAGCATGGTGATGACGACGTCGGCTTCGGCAACCGCCTCGGCCGCGGTGTCGAACACCGTGGCGCCACCTGCGGCCGCGGCGGTCGCGGCGGCGGGAGCGGGGTCGAAGCCACGCACAATATGTTCTGCGGCAACGAGATTAGCCGACATCGGGCCGCCCATGTTGCCCAGTCCCAGGAACGCGATGCTTGTCATCGTTACCTTCCTATGTGCTGGCGCGCAGGCGCGCAGCCTCGGCCCGGCCGATGACAACCCGCATGATTTCGTTGGTCCCTTCCAGGATTCGATGGACCCGCAGGTCACGAACGATCTTCTCCAGGCCGTACTCGCGCAGGTAGCCGTACCCGCCGTGCAGCTGCAGGGCCTTGTCGGCGACGTCGAAGCAGGTATCGGTGACATAGCGCTTGGCCATCGCACACAGCTCGACCTTGTCGGGATCGTCGTCGTCCAGCGCCCGGGCGGCCCGCCACAACAACAATCGCGACGTCTCGAGCCCGGTGGCCATGTCGGCCAAGGTGAACCGGATCGTGGGTTCGTCGAGCAGTGCGGCCCCGAACGCCCGTCGCTCACGAACGTAAGCCCCCGCCTTGTCGAAGGCGGCCTGAGCGCCGCCCAGCGAGCACGCCGCGATGTTGAGCCGTCCGCCGTTGAGGCCTTTCATCGCGATGGAGAAGCCCGCGCCTTCGCCGTCGGCGCCGCCCAGCATCGCGTCGGCCGGCACCCGCACCCCCTCCAGGATCACCTGCGCGGTGGGTTGCGCGTGCCACCCCATCTTCTGTTCGAGCGCGCCGAAACTCACACCGGGCGTGCCTTTTTCGATGATGAATGCCGAAATTCCATGCGGTCCAGGTGTTTCCGGGCCTCCAGTCCGAGCCATCACCACGTAGACATCCGAAGCGCCCGCACCGGAAATGAACTGCTTGACGCCATCGAGCACATAGTCCGAGCCCTGCTTGACCGCGCGGGTGCTCAGCGCCCCGGCGTCGGATCCGGCCCCGGGTTCGGTCAAACAGTAGCTGGCAATGACATCCATCGGCGCCAAGCGCGGGACCCACTCCTTGCGTTGCTCGTCGGTGCCGAAGCTGTCGATCATCCACGCGCACATGTTGTGGATGGACAGAAATGCGGCGGTGACCGGATCGGCGATGGCCAACTGCTCGAAAATGCGCACCCCGTCGAGCCGGCGCAGCCCGCTGCCGCCGACATCGTCGCGACAGTAGATCGCCGCCATCCCGAGTTCGGCGGCCTCGCGCAACACGTCGGTCGGAAAATGCTTGGCCTCATCCCATTCCAGGGCAAACGGGGCTACACGCTTGGCGGCGAACGCGGCGGCCGTCTCGGTGATAACCCGTTCGTCGTCGTTGAGGGTAAACATCGGCGTTAATTCATTGTCGGGATGACGAATTCGGCGCCATCCTTGATCCCGGAGGGCCAGCGTGACGTGACGGTCTTGACCTTGGTATAGAACTGGATCGAAGCGGGGCCGTGCTGGTTGAGGTCACCGAAGCCGGAGCGCTTCCACCCGCCGAAGGTGTGGTAGGCCACCGGCACCGGGATCGGCACGTTGACGCCGACCATGCCCACCTGCACCCGCGAGACGAAGTCGCGGGCCGTATCGCCGTCGCGGGTAAAGACCGCCACGCCATTGCCGTACTCATGCTCGGAAGGAAGCCGCAACGCCTCGTCGTAATCGTGCGCGCGCACGATACACAGCACTGGCCCGAAGATCTCGTCGGTGTAAATCGACATGTCCGAGGTGACATGGTCGAACAGGGTGGGGCCGATGAAGAAGCCGCCCTCCAGGTTTGAGTCAGCGAAAGTCAGGTCGTCGCTGGCGCGCTCGCGGCCGTCGACCACGATTTCGGCACCCGCGGACACACCCTGGTCGATGTAGTCGCGCACCCGCGTCAACGCTGCCTCGGTGACCAGCGGACCGTAATCAGCCTTGGGGTCCAAACTGTGGCCGACGCGCAGGTTGTTGATCCGCTCAATCAGTCTGGCGCGCAACCGTTCCGCGGTCTGCTCACCGACCGGGACCGCGACGCTGATTGCCATGCAGCGCTCTCCCGCGCTGCCGTACCCGGCGCCGATCAGCGCGTCGACGGCTTGGTCGAGGTCCGCGTCGGGCATCACGATCATGTGGTTCTTGGCGCCGCCGAAGCACTGCGACCGCTTGCCCGTGGCCGCGGCTCCGGCATAGATGTACTGCGCGATGTCGGAGCTGCCGACGAAGCCGACGGCTTGGATGTCGGGGTGGTTCAGGATCGCATCGACGGCCTCCTTGTCGCCGTGCACGACCTGGAATACCCCGGGGGGCAATCCGGCCTGCAGGAACAGCTCGGCCAGCCGCACCGGGACCGACGGGTCGCGCTCACTTGGCTTCAGCACGAATGCATTTCCGCAGGCCAGCGCCGGCCCGGCTTTCCACAGGGGAATCATCGCCGGGAAGTTGAACGGGGTGATACCCGCGACCACACCCAGCGGCTGACGCAGCGAGTAGACATCGATGCCGGGTCCGGCGCCCTCGGTGTAGTCGCCCTTGAGCAGGTGCGGGATACCCAAGCAGAACTCGATCACCTCGATGCCACGCTGGATGTCGCCCTGCGCGTCGGCCAGCGTCTTGCCGTGCTCGCGGGACAGCAGCTCGGCCAGCTCGTCGGTGTTCTCGTTGACCAGCTCGATGAAACGCATCAGCACTCGGGCGCGGCGCTGCGGATTCCATGCGGCCCAGCCCTTTTGCGCCTCGGCGGCCGATGCCACCGCGGCGTCGATGTCCGCCTTGCCCGCCAGGGGCACTGTCGCCTGCACGTGGCCGGTGTTGGGGTCGAAGACGTCAGCGGTACGGGTCGACTGGCCCGCGGTGCGCTGCCCGTCGATGAAATGTGGAATCTGCGTGGTCATAGGTGCCCCTGAGTACGCGCGGGAGAAAAACAGGATACTTGGATATCCTAGTAAATGCCGATCGGCATTGGCAAGCGGCTGTAACCCGGTCCACTATTTACCAGGGAAAATCACGTGTTACCAGGGAAAAACGCGTGTCCAGCAGATCCTCGCCGATGCAGGAGGTGTGTGACGGCACAACACGAGCCCGGGGCCCGGCGGCCGCTACGCGCGGTCCCCGAGCAGGGCCATTTCCAGGGCTATCCGGACTGGCAGGCGGTCTATCAGGACAACGCCACCTGGGTGTACCGCACCCTGTATGCGCGGGTCGGTAACCGGGCCGACGCCGAGGACCTCACCGCCGAGGTTTTTCTTGCCGCGCTGCGGCCGCTGCGCCTGTCGGCCAGCGTCGGTGAAGTGCGCGCCTACCTGCGGGCCACCGCCCGAACGGTGCTCGCCGCGCACTGGCGCCAGACCCTGGGGCGAGAGATCACCTCGATTGACGACATCGAGCAACCGCCCGAGAGCGACGACGCGATCAGCACGGCGCCCGCGCGCGTCGCCCGCGTTCTCGACCAACTTCCCGACAACTATCGTCGGATCCTGGAACTGCGCTTCCTGCAGGGCAGTTCGATCAAGGAATCGGCGGCAGAACTTGGTGTCAGCGTCGGCAACGCCAAGGTGCTTCAGCACCGCGCCCTGCGACTGGCGGCGCAGGTGAACGAGAGGGGCGAGCGATGAACGCGCGAGGGATGCGTCGCTACGTCAAGGACTTGCTACGGGGCCGTCGCCCCAAGCCGTTCCAGCCCGATGACTTCGAGGCGGCCCAGATCCGCACCGCCATCGACCTGCGCGCCTCCCGCATGGGAAGCGATGCGCCACGGCCGGAGTTCCTGTCCGACCTGCACCGGCGTCTGGCCGAGCAGATGGATGTCCAGCCGCAGCCGCCAACGCAGGGGAAAGCACGCAGGCTCAACACGACGCGCAGACAGGTGGTCGTCGGCACCTCCGCGGCAGCGGCCGCGGCCGTCGCCGCGGTTTCCGTCGATCGACTCGTGATCGGCGACACGAGCGTCGAAACACCGAATGCCTCGGGGGAGATCAAGCCCAACGACGGACGCTGGATGCGGGTGGCGGCGAGTTCGGAAGTCACCGACGGCGTAATGCGGGCGTTTGATCTTGGCTCGGTCAGTGGGTTCGTCGGTCGGGTCGATGGCAAACCCCAAGCGGTGTCCGCGGTGTGCACCCATCAGGGATGCCGGCTGTGGTTCGACGCCCCCGAAGCGCGGCTTCGCTGCCCGTGCCACTCGACGTCGTTCTCGCCCACCGGTGAGGTGCTCACCCATCAACTACCGAACGCGCCGAAGCCGTTGCCCAAGTTCATGGTTCGTGAGGCGGACGGCGTGATCGAGGTATTCGCCCCGATGCCCGAGCAGCCGACCTGAACGCTGTAACCCAACCCCATATCCCTTGGCGACCCATCGGATATTGGAGGTGCCACCATGTATCGCGTCTTAACCGCGGCAGCGGCAAGTGCGCTGTTGTTGCTAACCGGCTGTTCGGCTTCGCGGCCGGATGCGCATCCCTCGGTGACTTTTGGAACGGATGCCTCCGGTATGCCCGGAATGACCGGAATGTCCCCCATGCCGAGCGCGTCTGCGGGTGCCGCGACCGCGCCGGCGGGAGGACAGGAGGTCGGCATCGACAACTTCGCGTTTGCGCCGGCGAGCTTGACCGTCCACGTCGGCAGCACCGTCACGTGGACGAACCACGACGAAGAACCGCACACGGTGGTCGCCAACGACGGGTCCTTCCACTCGCCGGGCCTGGGGACGGGTGCCACCTACTCGCACACCTTCTCCGCCGCAGGCACATTCGACTACATCTGCTCCATTCACCCGATGATGCACGGCACCGTGGTGGTGACCCCATGACGCGCGATCCGAACACGATGAGCCGCCGACAACTGATCCGGCACACGGCCTGGTTTGGAGCCGCGGTCGGGTTCGCCGTGGTTGGTGGCGAGGTGATCTCACACATCGCCGACGCCAGCGCGGCCGAGCATGCGGGGGCGCGGCCGACATTGCGCTTCGCCCAAGTCAGCGACAGTCACATCGGGTTCACTGGTACGGCCAACCCCGACGTCGCCGGCACCTTCGGCCATGCGATCGATCGCATCAATAATCTCGGCTACACGCCGGATTTCGTCATTCACACCGGCGACCTCACCCATCTGGCCACCCCCGAGCAATTCGACAAGGCGAAGCAGATGATCAGCACCCTGCGCACACCGCACGTGTTCACCGTGCCCGGCGAACACGACTCGGTCGACGATGCGGGCCAGAAGTACCTCAGCGCGTTCGGGGCGGGCACCCGAGGCGACGGCTGGTACAGCTTCGACATCGCGGGTGTGCACGTGGTCGCGCTGGTCAACACGTTGAACCTGAAGAAGCTCGGGCATCTGGGCAATGAACAGCTGGACTTCGTTGAGAAGGACGTCGCGCGGTTATCCAGCGATACGCCGATCATCGTGTTCAGCCATATCCCGTTGTTCGCGATGTACCCGGACTGGGGCTGGGGCACCGACGACGCCACCCAGGTGCTGAGCTATTTACGCCGGTTCTCCTCGGTAACCTGCCTCAATGGGCATGTCCACCAACTGTTTTCCAAGACAGAGGGCAACGTGACCTTCTACAGCGGGACGACGACCGCCTATCCGCTGCCGCATCCGGGCGACGGGCCGGCTCCCAAGCCGGTGACGTTACCGGCCGGCAAGCTTGGCGATGTGCTGGGCATCCGCGAGGTGGCTTACACCACGGGGCAGAGCGCACTGGCACTGAAAGAGCGGACGCTGCAATGATTCTGACCCGGATTGGCTTTGCCGCATCGCTTGCCGTCAGTGCGGCCATTCATGCCTACTTGTATATTCATGGCTACCAACACATTCCGTCCATCGGAACCGGGTTCCTGGTCCAGGCGAGCGTTTCGTTCGCTCTGGCGGCGCTGATCCTGGTGGGCGGTCCCGGCTGGTTGCTCTGGGCCGCGGCCGGGCTGGCGGGCGGTTCATTGGTTGCGTTTGTCTTGTCGAGGACCACGGGGTTCGCCGGTTTCTCGGAGCACGGCTGGGATCCATCGCCCTATGCGGTGATCAGTGTGGCCGCCGAGGCGCTGACCGTGCTGTTGTGGGCCGCCGCGGTGGCGCCAAGATCGCGGCTCCGTCGGGTGGCCGGGCCGGCTGCCGAGTCGCGGCGCGCGAGCCACGTGTAGGCCCCCGAGCTAGACACGCTCAGACGTCGCACGGATCCGGATGCTCTCCACCCCAGTGCCCTCTCCGGTTGATTATCGGGTAGGTCTCCGGGGCCCTGATCGGAGGCGAACACGGTCGCGGACTTTTTCGAAAACTTCCGTTCCAGAGGTAATCAATATTTTCTTCGCGGCGGTTCGAACTAGGGCGCTTCCTTATTTACAGCCTCGGAATCTTCGTCGGCGGCGAGTTATTTGACGCCGGCCCCAGGGACCGGCACCCGCTCGCAACACCTATCTCAGGCGTAACAGGAGCAACCGGGCGCCTCCGCGTTGACCGACTGCCGGGCGGGGAGCCCGCTTCCGCGACTCCGGGGCGTGCTCCTAGGATCGTCCCACCCACTGGCATCCCTGCCGGAGAGTCGACGTTCGGTGAGGTGTTCACCAGCAAGGATCAGCCCATGGGTTTCGCCACATCGCGCGGACAGATGTTAGGCGTTACTGACGCGTAGCGGCTAAATTTACTATGGATTACCTATCAGCGCGGACGTAGCTTACAACGATGACAGTGTCGTGAAATGCCGAGTTTTTGGGCATAACTACGTCACTAACTCAATAGCGCATCGATGGCCGAATATCCGCGTCAGCTGGAAAACAGCTATTACCGATCGGCAGTGATTAGAGGGGATTGCATTATGAGAGCGGTTCAGATGCGAGGCAGATCCGATGACAACATTTGGCTGGACCGCCGAACGGGGTGGCGGGATCAGGCGACCGGATGCCGGATCTGTGTGTGTACGCCGGAGGCGGAACCCCGGCTGTGGGCTCAGTACCTGGACGGTGCGCTGCGCAGCTACCGGCGGCACGGAGTCGAATCGGTGCTCGACTTCGACGCGATCCGGGATGGCGGGGACACCGCCTTGTTCTTCGCCGCGCACGACTCTGACGGTGCGTTGGTCGGCGGTACCCGGGTCGTCGGCCCCTTGGAATCCCCTGAGCACTCACATGCCCTGGTGGAGTGGGACGGAAACAAGGGACGCGACGCGGTACGTCGGATGATTGCGAACCGGTTGCCGTTCGGCGTCGGGGAGTTCAAGAGCGCCTGGGTCGATTCATCCGGGTCCAGCAGGGGCGGACTCACCAGGGCGCTGGCTCGGACCGCGTTGCCAGCGATGACGCTGTTGGGTGTGCAGTTTGTCATGGCCACCTCGGCGGCGCACGTGCTGGAGCAGTGGCGATCGTCTGGGGGCGTGGTGGCCGCGGCGGTACCCGCAGCCGCTTATCCCAATGAGAATTACCGGACCAAACTCATGTGGTGGGACCGCCGTACCCTGGCAACCAATGCCGAACCCCAACAATTCAAGTTGATGTGTGCCGAGGACGCTGAACTCTCAAGTCGTATCGCGGCGGCGACCCAACTCATGTTGGCGTCGACCGGGGCGGGTTGATGCTCGACAGCCCCGACCCATACGAGGCTTACAACGCAATAATTCTCGCCGAGGATGTCGCGGCGGACCGCGATGTGTTGGACCGGCTGAGGGCAACACCTGAAATCGACGTCATCGATCAGGTGCTGGATGAAGGTAGGCGGTGGGCGTATTACCCCTGGCGCAGGGCGATCGTCAGCATCGGCGGACCCGACAGGTTCAATGCTGCCCGTCTTGACCGCAACAGAAACATCATCACTTCTTCCGAACAGCAGCGGCTGCAAGGTCAGCGGATAGGCATCGTCGGTCTGAGTTCTGGGCACGCGATCGCATATATTATTGCGGCACAGGGGCTTTGCGGTTTGTTGCGACTGGCTGACTTCGACGCCCTCGAACTGCCCAATCTAAATCGGGTGCCCGCGACAGTTTTCGATTTGGGCACCAACAAGGCCACGGTTGCGGCACGGCGAATTGCGGAATTCGATCCTTATCTGAAGGTGGAGGTGTGCACTTCGGGAGTTACGTCTGAACTCGTGGACCAGTTTCTCGACGGCCTGGATGTCGTGGTAGACCAAGCCGATTCGCTGGACGTCAAGGTCTTTTTGCGCGAGGCTGCCCGGGGCCGCCGCATTCCGGTGATCATGGCGACCAGTGACCGAGGCCGGCTGGATGTCGAACGGTACGATCTGGAACCGCAGCGGCCGATCATGCACGGACTGCTCGGCGATATCGACATGACCAGCCTGCGCGGGTTGTCGACCAAGGACAAGCTCCCTTATCTCCTGCGTCTTCTCGATGCTCGCCGGCTCTCGTCACGTGGTGCGGCGTCGCTCATTGAGGTCGGAAAGACGCTGGAGGGATGGCCGCAGGTGGCCGGGGACATCTGGGTCGGGGCGGCCGCCGTCGCCGAAGCAGCACGGCGGATCGGGTTGGGCGAACCGCTCAGCTCCGGGCGCACCCAGATCGATCTCGGAGACGTCCTAGACCGCATCAGTCCCCCCGCTGCGCCCGACGAACACCCGGGATCGGCGGTGGGAGGTACCGGCGCCGCGGCCGGTCCCGAGGCCGGAAACAACAGAATTGCCGAAACCGTTGCCGAGGCCGCGATCCGTGCACCGTCGGGCGGCAACTCCCAACCATGGCGGATCGTCATCGATGACACCTCGATGCACATGCTGCTTATGGCCCAGGACTCCTCGACAATGGACGTTGGATTCCGCGGAAGCGCTGTCGCGCTCGGCGCCGGTATGTTCAACGCGCGCGTCGCGGCCGCGGCTCATGCGGTGTTGGGGCCGGTCAGCTTCGACGAGGACGACCCGCGCACGCCCCTGCGCGCGACGATGACGTGGGGTCATGGCAACGATCTCGGACTGGCAAAGCTCTATCACCCGATGCTCGCCAGGCAAAGTAATCGTCATGTCGGCGTTGCGAGCGTGATCGAACCGGACGTCGCCGACATGTTGGCGACGGCGGCAGCAAATGAGGGCGCGAGCATCCGACTAATCATTGAACCTTCCGAGGTCGCGGCCATCTCAGACGTGCTGGCCGGTGCCGACCGCGTCCGCTATCTGACTCCGCGGCTCCACGAAGACCTGATATCCGAGCTGCGTTGGCCCGCTGACGCGTTGCCGGAGACCGGCATCGACGTGCGCAGCCTGGAGCTCGACGCGGGCGAGTTGGCCGCACTCGAGCTCGTGCGGAGAGCTGATGTGATGGCAGAACTCGCTCGCTGGGACGCGGGCGCGGCGCTCGGCGACATCACGCGCGCGCGAGTCACCGTCAGTGCTGCGCTTGTCGTGGTTGTGATCGACGGTTCTGAACTTGCCGATTACGCGCGCGGGGGAGCGGCGATGGAAGCGGTATGGGTTACCGCTCAACAGTGCGGTTTCGGCGTGCAACCGGTGTCGCCGGTGTTCCTCTACGCGCAAAACCACAACGAAATGCAGGGCTTGTCGTCCCGCCACGCCGAACTGCTGTGCGAGCTACAGCACCGGTTTCGCGGTATATTAGGACTTCCGTCGAGCCAATGCGAGGTGATGATACTGCGTTTGGTGACCGGTCCGCCCCCCTCGGTGCCGAGCCGACGTCGCTCCCTCAGCGCCACGATGGGCGCGGCAAGAAAGTAGCGCGCATGCCCAAGACGGCTCCCCAAACCGGTTTGAACGCGATTGTCACCGCGGTGGCTACCAAGCTCATGGGCGTCACCACCGACACCGCAGAGGATGTCAGCACCGGAATCCTGGCCGATTTGGTGGGCTTCCTTGGCGTGGATTTCAGCTTCCTTCGCCATAATGTGCACGGCATCCGCGCTACCGTCTTAGTCGCCGAATGGCCGCCACGGCCCTCGAAGCCCGATCCCGACCCGCTGCAAACTATTTACTTCGCCGACGCCGATCCGATCTTCGCGCTTTGTGAAAACGCCAAAGAGCCCGTTGTCCTGCGTCCCGAATCTGCTAACGAGGAGTACCAGCGCACCATCTCCGATGCGAGCGGCATCCCGGCGGTCTCCATGGCGTCGGTCCCGTTGTTGTCTGGCGACATCACCACCGGGGTGCTCGGTTTTGTGAAACTAGGTGATCGGGAATGGAACCAGGCCGAACTTAACGCGCTCACGGTCGTCGCAACGATGTTCGCGCAAGTTCAGGCTCGTCTGAACGTGGAGGACCGGCTGTCTTATCAAGCCGGTCACGACGACTTGACTTCCTTGCCCAATCGCCGAACGTTATTGGCGCATTTGGACAGTCGCCTCGTCGCCGGGCAGCCCGGCCCGGTAGCCGTCTTGTTGCTGAATCTCAACCGGCTCAAAGCGATCAACGACTATCTCGGCCACGCTGCGGGCGATCAGTTCATCCGTGATTTTGCGGCTGGGACAATGCACGCCGTCCAAGGCCTAGGGATGGCAGCCCGGGTCGGCGGTTCCCAATTCGCCGTTGTCCCCGCGCTTGCGATGGATCTCGAAGACGCCAGGGAACTCGCCGAGGACCTCGGCACGCGGCTCGCGGACCACGTGACCATTGGTGGTGAGGTTCTCAATCGGACGGTGAGCATTGGCGTGACGACGGGTTTGCCCGGAGAAGATACGAGCCTGGATCTGCTTCGCCGCGCGGATGAGGCGCTGCTCTCCGCGAAAGGAGCCGGCGGAGAAAGCATCGGCGTATTCTGCAGTGACATGTTGAGCCGACGCGAACTCCGTGTCGACGTCGAACTGCACTTGCCAGCTAGCATCGAAGCGGACGCGTTGAGCCTCGTTTACCTCCCCGAGGTTGACATGCGCACGGGCAAGGTGCTGGCCGTCGAGGCGCTGGTGCGATGGCAGCACCCGACCCGGGGACTCCTACTTCCGGACGCATTTGTACCGGTCGCCGAATCCATCAACGTCGCGGGCGAACTCGGTGAATGGGTGCTGCGCACGGCGTGCGCCGACCTGGCAAAGTGGCGGGCCCAGGGAGTCGGACTCAGCACCATGCTTCGCATCAATGTTTCTCCCGCTCACCTCGTTGCTCACGACCTGGTGAACAGCGTGAGCAGTATGGTCGAACAGTTCGGTCTCGAGGGCCCGGCGATCGGTGTGGAAATCACCGAAAGCATGCTTATCCGCGACCTGGTAAGCACCCGGGCTACTCTGCACGGGCTTGCGGACCTCGGTGTCGATATCGCCATCGACGACTTCGGCACCGGATTCAGCGGTATGGGGCTGCTGAGGACATTGCCGGTAAGTACCGTGAAGATCGATCGCGGATTCGTCCGCGACCTGGATACTAGTGCGGATGATCTCTCGATCGTGCGAGCTGTCATCGGTCTCGCCGAGGCACTCGAGCTCGGCGTGGTCGGCGAAGGCGTCGAGACGGAGGGGGCGGCAAGGGCTCTTCTCGATGAAGGGTGCAGCCGGGCCCAGGGTTTCCTGTTCTGCCGTCCGATTGCGGCAGAAGCGACGCAGCGACTCCTGGCCGAGGGTTCCGTCCCCATTAGCATCACGCCCACGGCGCCGGACCCAAGCACA
>Ga0213876_10001441_pt1 | contig 14794 bp, 17 predicted proteins | sample BarmaccomBMRX_R9_FD_160113 | JGI IMG/M metagenome (GOLD analysis project Ga0213876, IMG submission 160113) | Root-associated microbial communities from Barbacenia macrantha in rupestrian grasslands, the National Park of Serra do Cipo, Brazil - RX_R9 | ecosystem: Host-associated > Plants > Roots...
GGCAAGAGCTTCGACACGTTCTGCCCGATCGGGCCGTGCATCGAGACCGACCTCGACCCCTCCGCGCTCGGCCTGCAGACGCGCGTGAACGGCGAGGTGCGTCAGGACGGCAGCACGTCGTACATGATCTTTCCGTGCGATGTGATTCTCGAGTTCATCACGTCGGTGATGACGCTCGTTCCCGGCGACGTGATTCTGACCGGCACGCCGGCCGGCGTCGGGCCGCTCGCATCCGGCGATCAGGTCGAGGTCGAGATCGAGCGCATCGGCACGCTCCGCAATGTCGTTGCGTGACGAGCTGCTGCGGCTCTTCCCGGCGCTGAAGCGCGTGCCCGCCGCCGGCGCGTACGTGGTCGGCGGCGCCGTCCGCGATCTCCTCCTCGGCCGCGAGCCGGCCGACGTCGACGTCGCCTGCCCCGATCCGCTCGCCGCCGCCCAGGCGGTCCGCCACAAAGTCATCCGCCTCGGCCGCGAGGATCATCTCAACGCGTGGCGCGTGGCGGCCGGCGACCGCATCTACGACTTCGCGCCGATCGAAGGTGGCGACATCGATCGCGATCTCGCCCGCCGCGACTTCACGATCAATGCGATGGCTGTTGCGCTTCCATCCAAGACCGTTTTGGACCCCTTCGACGGTCGCGGCGATTGCGAACGCCGCCTCGTGCGGATGGTCGATGCGAAGAATTTCGACGACGATCCGCTGCGGATGTTGAAGGCGATCCGGATGGCGGTGCACCTCGACTTCACCATCGATCCGGCGACGCTCGCCGCGATCGTGCCGCGAGCGGAGAAGGTGACGAACGCGGCCGCGGAGCGCATCGAAGGGGAGTTGAGCGCGATCTTCTCCGCATCACGGTTCGCGACCGCTCTGCGGTTGCTGCGGGAAACTCAGTTAGAGGTGCCGATCTTCGGCCGCGAGCTGCCGCCGTTCGACCGCGAAGACGTTTCGCTGGCCGGCGCCTATGCGTTGCTGCTCGACGATCCGCGCTCATTCGCCGAACGTTGGCGATTCAGCGAGATCCTTCTGCGCGACGTGCTCGCGATGAAGCACCTCATCGACCGGCACGATCTCGTCGCGCTCTACGACGCCGGCGAACGCGTCGCTCAACAACTGCCGAACGCCCTCCGCGCCCTCGGTCGCGATGCCGACGTCGCGATGCCCGACTTCTCGATCCGCCCGTTATTGAACGGTGGCGAGATCGCCGCGCTCACGAATCTGCCGCCTGGTCCCGAGCTCGGCCGTATCAAGCGCGCGTTGCTCGAGGCGCAGGTGCGCGGCGAAGTGCGCACGCGCGACGAGGCGGAGACGTTCGTCAGCGCAACAGCGTGACGTGCACCTCGCCGGCCGTCGTGTGGACGCTCACCTTCGAGCGGCCGGACTCGTTTTCCCAACGCGTGGTGCCGGGGAAGACGCCTTCGCGTTCGATGGTGCGGTCGCCGAGATTGGTGTGGACTTCGCCGACGAGGACGGAGGCGGCGAGCTGCTTGACGTTCGCGCGGGGCGTGGAGAGGCGGACTTCGCCGGCGCGGAGGTCGACGTCGACGTCGCCGAAGGAGCCGTTGAGGTTCACTTCGCCGTAGCGCGTCTCGACTTCGACGTCGATGCCGGGCGGGACTTCGACGATGACGGAGTAGTTGATGAGGCGCGAGCCGCCGACGCGGGAGATGACCGCTTCGTCGCCGTCGACTTTGAGGACGAGCTTCGCGTCGTCGACTTCGACATTCTTGCGCCGGGCCTTGCCGGCGATCGTGATGCGGTCCGGCGCGCCGTTGCGCACCGTGACTTCGCCGGCCGGGAAGTCGACGACGAGACGTCGCACCCGGCCGCGGGGGATGGTTTGCTCGAAGCCGGCGAGGGCGGGGGCGGCGGCGAGGAGAAACGCGGCGCAGGCGAGGAGGGGTCGCATGACCGTGACTACGGAAAGAACGTGAGGAAGGTTAACGCGAAAAATGTAGGGCCGGCTCTCCAGCCGGCCCAGTCAACAATGAGGCGGCGGGCGACGCCCGCCGCGACCTCTCTCGACTGCGGCCGGCTGGAGAGCCGGCCCTACATCCTCGCAGCCACAAGAAAACACGGCGCCGGTCGCCCGGCAACCACAAGAAAACACGGCGCCGGTCGCCCGGCAACCACAAGAAAACACGTCGCCGGTCGCCCGGCAACCATAAAAAAACACGGCGCCGGTTGCCCGGCGCCGTGAAGTACGACTCCCCAAAGTCGATGCTTTGTACTTATCTACCCTTCTTCGTCGACTTCTTGCTGCTGCTAGCGGATTTCTTCGACGTCGAAGCCTTGGACGACTTCTTCGATGCGGCCATTCTGCTCACCACCTTTCATGCCGTACGGGACCTCCCGGTCGCGCCTACTTGGCAAAAAGCGCCGGCGATTGCCGGCAAACTTGCGAACTGATTCGGAAGGGGGAAGGAGTGGAGAGACGACTGATGACCTGCGACGTTGAGTGGGATGTTGATCCTGCTCTTGGCGATCATCATTTTGTTGATCCAAATATGAGATCGATAACGGATATTGTCAAGCAATTGTTTATCAAAATCGAAATGCGGACCCGTTGTTCCACGGTGTTTCACGCGGAGAGGTACGCATTCGCGGTGATCGACGCGCATCGGTCCCACGTGAACGTGCGCGCATTCGCCACTCCGCGAGCCGCGAGCGACGCGCGCAACGCGTCGTTCGTCGCGACGCGGCGCATCGCATCGGCGAGCGCATCGATGTCTTTCGCATCGACGTGCAACGCCCCATCGCCGGTGATCTCCACCAACGCCGGCGCCGTCGACGTGATCACCGCCGTGCTGCACGCCATCGCCTCCGCGGCCGGCAATCCGAATCCCTCTTCGAGACTCGGCAGCACGAGCGCGATCGCGCCGCGGTAGAGCTCGACGAGCTCGTCGTCGTTCACGAAGCCGCGCGTCTCGACACCGCGAATCTCGCGAAAGCGTTCGAACGGCGCTCCGGCGAGGATCAACCGCCCACCGATGCGCGCGAATGCCTCGACCAGACGCCCCACGTTCTTGTGCGGCTTGTCGTTGCCGACATAAAGGAAGTAGCCGCGGTCGAGCGCGTCGCCGGGCGTGAAGCGCGCGTCGATGCCGTTCGGCGTCACGACGATCTTCCCCGGCTCGCAGCCGAACGCGATGAGATCGCGCCGCACCGCCTCGCTCACCGTGAGCACGCGCACCGCGCGCCGCACCGCGCGGCCGAGCATCAGCTGAGCGTACGCCTTCGCGACCGGGTTGCGCAGCGGCTGGTGCAGATGGATGAGGTCGTGGATGGTGACGATCGACGGCACGCGCGTCGGCGGCAGCACGTAGTGCGGCGCGTGGAAGAGATCGACGTCGGCCCGATCCGCCGCCCGCCCGACCGCGAGCAGCTCCCGAATCGAGTAATGCGGCGCGTCGACTTCGATGTGCGCGACGTTCGGCGGCAGCGCGATGCCCTTGGGCCCGAGAGCGACGAGGTCGATGCCGCGGAGGGCGGAGAGAAGGCCGCGGATGTACGTGCCGATGCCGTAGTCGCCGATCTTGCGGCAGTCGATCGCTACGCGCATCGCGCCGCCTCCGCGAGCAGCTCGTTCATCAGCTGCGCGCTGCGATCCCAGCGATAGCCCGCCGCACGCGCCGGACCGGCGAGCCGCAATTCGTCGCGCAACGCGCGCGAGCTCAGCGCGCGTTGCATCGCGCGTTGCAAGCCGTCGCGGTCGCCAGGCTCGACGAGAAGCGCCGCCCCTTCCGCGTACTCCGGAATCGCACCGACGCGCGTCGCCACGACCGGCGCGCCGCACGCCATCGCCTCCAGCGGCGGAATCCCGAATCCTTCCGATCGCGACGGATAGACGAAGAGCCGCGCGCCGCGATAGAGCGCTCGCAGCCGTTCCCGATCGACGAAGCCGGTCTTCTCTATGCCCGCCTCGTCGGCGATCTTCGTTCCCCATCCCGCCGACCCGCAGAGGATCAATCGCGGACGCGGCGAGAGCGAACGCCACGCGTCGAGCAGGTCATCCAACCCTTTGCGCGGCTCGAGCGTGCCGACATAAAGGATGTAGTCACCCTCGTCGCCGCCGGGTGAGAAGAGCTCGTCGACGCCGTTCGGCACGATCTCGATCTTCGTCCGCGCGATCGCAAACCCGCGCACGGTTTCTTCGGCGACGCGCCGCGAAACGGCGGCGACGCGCTTCGCCCTCGTCAGACTCTGCGCGATGAAGAGGTTGAACGAGAGGATCGTCTGGATGCGATGCCGCCCGGGCATCGTGATCGATGTGAAGTCGTGGATCGTCGCCACCGCCGGGACGTCCCCTGCAAGCGGCAACGTTCCGTGCGGTCCCCACAAGACGTCGGCCTCGATGCGCGGCAGGACGAGCTGCTGCCAGATCACACCGAGCGGGGCGGCATCGACACGGAGCTCGCACCCATCGAGTCCTTCGCGATCGGCGATCGCCGCATGCGACGCGATCAGCCGGTGGCCACCGAGGCGCCTGGCGATTTCGGCGGTGTGGACGCCGATGCCGGTTCGGTGGCCGACGAGCGGCCGACCGTCGATGAGAATTCTCAGTGTCATCCTGAGCCCCGAAGAGGGCGAAGGATCCGTACCGATCTTGCGCCGCGCCTGAAGGTACGGATCCTTCGCCCTCTACGCGCCTCAGGATGACACGACAAGCGGCGCCGAGGCTTGGCCAATCAGCGCACCGGCCCGTGGCCGGAGTGCACCGGCCCGTGGCCGGCCGCGCGCCGCAAGACTTCCAGCGTTTGCGCCGCGCACACGTCCCAGCGGAATCGAGCCGCCTGATCTCGCCCCTTCTGCGCGAGCTCCGCACGCAAGGCCGGATCGGTCAGCAAGCGTGCGAGCTGCGCCTCCAACTCATCGACCGACGTCGGGGAAAAATAGAGCGCGGCGTCGCCGCCGATCTCGGGGAGGGAAGACGAACGCGCGGCGATCGTCGGCACGCCGCGGCCCATCGCCTCGAGCAGCGGAAACCCGAACCCCTCGAAGATCGACGGAAACACGAAAGCCTCGGCATTCCGATAGATGAACGCGAGGCGCGATGCGTTCACATAGTCGAGATGGCGAACGCCGGGCGCCTTCAACCGCGGCGCGAGCGATGCCGACTTCCAGCCGATCCGACCGACGACGACGAGCTCGCCGTCGTACACGCTGCGGGCGCGCAATCGCGCGAATGCGTCGAGCAGGACGCCGAGGTTTTTGCGCGGCTCGATGGTGGAGACGAAGAGGATGTAGCGCGCCGGCAACTCCATCGCCTCTTCGGTTGGAGGCGTGCCGAGTCCCGAATGAATGGCGAAGGCGCGGCTCGGATCCATCTCATAGAACCGCAGCAAATCGGCGCGCGTCGCCTCGGACACGCAGACAATCGCATTCGCCTGCGCGACTTCGCGCTGCATCTGGCGGTCGAGATTGTCGAGCGTCTCCTGCTGTAGCAGCTCCGGGAAACGCTTGTACGTCAGGTCGTGCACCGTGACGACCCGGCGCCGCGCGATCGCGCTCATGAGGCGGGGGAGGAAGTAGTTCGCGCCGAAGACGACGTCGCAGTCGGCGAGCTCGAGGAGCAACACGTACGCGCCGGCGGTGAGCGGACGCGCGAAGCGCGACTTCGGCCGTCCGCGTAGATCGAAGACTTCCAGCTTCGCGTTCGGCGGCAGATCGACGTGAAAGCGCGGGCCTTCATCCGTGATGCGCGCGTCGCCGAAGAGCACGAGCTCGACGTCGTCGCGCTTCGCCAGCTCGTGCAAGAGATAGTAGAGGTACCAGCCGATGCCGGTCAGCGGCTCGTAGAACGGGCGGATGTCGACCCCGATGCGCAGCTTGCGCTCGCGCGTGAATGCGCGGTGCCACGCGCGGCGCAAACGATCGAGAGCGGCATGGCGTAGAGTGTGAAGAACGACCGCCAGGGTGGGCAGCAGAGACACGGTCGCGGATAGTAGCAGGTGAAGAAGCTCGTCATCATCGTGCTCGTCGTCGCGCTTCTGATCGGCGCGCTCGTCGTCTATTTCGTCGTCACGACGCCGAAGACCTCGGCCGGCGTGCACTTTCCGCTGAGCGCCGAACAACGCGCACTGCTCGCGAACGTGCCGGCATCGGCCGACGCCTTCGCGCTCATTCCGACCGCCGCCGCGCTCGATGCGAAACTGCACGCGAACGCGATCACGCGCGACGCGATCGAGAAGTGGGCGGCGAACCAGCAACTGCCGAAGCCGTGGATGATCGGCAACGCCGACCTCGTCGTATGGCACAGCGGCAAACGGACGCGTTACCTGCTGCGCCTCGATCCCGTCCGCGCCGTGATCGTCCGCCTGTATCTAATGATCAGCGGCGACGACGCGCTCGTCCTCGGCCCGACCGGCGAGCCGACGATCAACAGCGCCGACCTCGATCGCATCCTTCAATTGACCAACACCCTGCCGCCCGGTGACATCCTCGCGGTGCAGCAGAAAGGCGGCCGCGGCGTCTTCCCGCCGATCGGACGCCCGGCCGTCACGTCGGCAGTCGTCACCGCGACGGAGATCAATCTGACGTCGCGCGCCGTCGCGGAGGAAACGCCGATGGCGATCACGGCCGGGGCGACGAGGGGCTACCCGAAATCCGCCCTCCTCACCGCGCACTTCGCGCAGGCTCCGAAGGCGCTCGACGACCTCAACCGTTTGGTTCGTTCGCGGATCACCACATTATTAAAGGAGGGCGGCGCGATCGCGTTGTACGAGATCGAGACCGACAAACTGCTCCCGCGGCCGAAGGAGGTCATCATCCTGCCGGCGACGGACGAGAAGCGCGCCGTCCTCGAGAAGTTCATTCAGGATGTCGCCCCGACCCAGGCCCTCGGTTTTCGCATCGAGACGGCCGACACCGGGCAGGAACTGCTCGTCGCATTCGAGCGGTCGAGCATCGACCTGTATTTAGAGGATGCGTTCGAGCCGCCGACGCTGCCCGGCAACGTCTGGACGCTCCACATCGACCCGAAGCGAACCGTTCCCGTGCTTCAGCAGGTTGCGGAGAGTCCCGGCCTTCGATTCGCGGCGCCGCGGCTGTTTCGATCGGCCAAGGAGTTGAGCGGCTGGATCCGGGCGCTGGAGGGGGCTCAGGCGATTGAAGCGGCAGATTCGGTGGCGGGCGGCGTGGAGGAATTGAAGGTGAAGGTGCGAGGTTAAACAACCGAATCCGCAACCCCTCCGGGTCAGCAACATGAGTGAATTCATCAACTTCGACGATATCGACAAGCACGGGCCGCAGAGCTACCGGGCCGAGATCGAGGTGTCTGCGTCCGAGCTCGACCGCGATGAGGTCGCCGGCGTCGGACCTACTCTTCTGGAGTTGACGGCGAAGAAGGGCGACCTGCCGGGCGAGTACATCGCGGACGGTACGGCCAGCTTCACTGCGGACTTCACCTGCTCGCGCTGCGTCGAACCGTATCCCGTTGCGAATCAGAGCGCGTTTCACGTAAGATTCCGCCCCCGTCCAGAGGCCTCCGCATCCGGCGAGACTGAAGAGGTCGAGATTACCGATACCGAGGAGCTCGACGTCGAGTATTACTCGGAGCGGCAGGTTTCGCTGCGGGACCTGGCCATCGAGCAGATCCAGTTGTCGGTTCCGATGAAGCCGTTGTGCGAGGAGGGCTGTCTCGGCCTCTGTTCGCATTGCGGTGCGAACCGGAATCGCGAGACGTGCGATTGCGAGAAGAAGGTCGTCGACGAGCGGTGGGGAGCACTGGCGGGGATTCGGGACGAACTGGCAAAGAAAAAAGATGTCTGAACCGACATCGCGACATTGAAGAAACCACAGGAGCACGACGATGCCTAATCCAAAAAGACGCCATTCCAAGGCCCGCACCCGTACCCGCCGGGCGCACGACTTCCTGAAAGCGAAGTCGCTTTCCACCTGCCCGCAGTGCCACGAGTCGAAGCTTCCGCACCGCGTTTGCCCGAAGTGCGGGTTCTACAAGGGCCGCGAAGTCATCGACGTCAAGGACGCCCTCTAGTCTCCGGAGGGAGCTGACGGTGGCCGGGACGACGACGAGAATCGCACTGGACGCAATGGGCGGCGATCACGCGCCGCTCGAGATCGTCAAAGGCGCGCTCCTGGCGACCGCCGAAGATCCGGCGGTCGAGATCCTCCTGGTCGGCAAGGAGGAGGTCATGCGCGAGACGCTGGCCTCCATCGGCGCGCCGGTTCCGGCGCGCATCGAGCTGGTGGACGCGCGGGAGGTCGTCGACATGGACGACACCGCGATCGCTCCGCTCCGCCGCAAGCGCAATTCCTCCATCCGCGTCTGCGCGAACCTCGTGGCCGAGGGGCGCGCGGACGCTTTCGTTTCCGCCGGCAACACCGGCGCGACCTGGACGTCGGCTCGCATGGTCATGGGCATGATCGAAGGCGTCAGCCGCCCCGCCCTCGCCGCGATCCTCCCGAACGTCAAAGGCTTCACCCTCCTCCTCGATGTCGGCGCGAACGTCGACACGAAGCCGAACCACCTCCGCGAGTTCGCCGTCATGGGCCACTTCTACGCCCAACTCGTCCTCGGCATCCCCGAGCCTCGCATCGGCCTGCTGTCGATCGGCGAGGAGGAAGGGAAAGGCAACGAGCTGACGCGCGAGGTGTTCCGCGTGCTCAAGGAGACCGGCCTCAATTTCATCGGGAACGCCGAAGGCCGCGACGTCTACAACGGCAACGCCGACGTGGTCGTCTGCGACGGCTTCACCGGCAACGTCGTCCTCAAGGCTTCCGAGGCGCTGGGGGAGATGGTGAGCCGAACGCTGCGCGAGGCGATCATGAGCTCCCCTGTGCGCAAGCTCGGCGGCATGCTCGCGAAGGGCGCGTTCGACGATCTGAAGAAACGGATGGACTACTCCGAATACGGCGGCGCCCCGCTCCTAGGCGTGAAAGGCGGCTGCATCGTGTGCCACGGTCGCTCGAATGCGAAGGCGATCAAGAACGCCGTACGCGTGGCCCGCGAGTTCTCGGTGAACCGGATCGACACGAAGATCCGGGAACGGATCGGGGAGCTGCACACCCGCGAGCACGGATCGCAGGTGCTGGCGAGCAGTTAGAATAGGGACGTTGATGGACGACGAGCTGAGACGGGCCCTCGAGGCCCTCGCGCAGAAGAGCGACTCACTGGCTCAGCAGTACGAGTCCCTCGTTCGCCAGAATGCCGCCGATCATGCGGAGACGCGCCGGCTGGCTGCTGAGACTGCTGCCGAGATGAGGCGCAATTTCGACGAGAAGACCGAAGAGATGAAGCGCAGTCTCGACGAGAAGACCGAAGAGACGAAGCGCCACTTCGAGCAGCAGACCGAGGAGATCAAGCGCCACTTCGACGTCTCGACCGAGGCCATGAAGCACGAGGTGCAGCTCTTGGCGGAGACGGTCTCCCACCTCGACGAGAAAGTCGATCGGCAAGTCGACAGATTGGACGAAAAAATGGACCGTGGCTTCGCCGAGACGCAGGCGATGTTTCGCTTCTCCCACGTCGAGATCGAGCGTCGCGTCCGCACGCTCGAGCACGACGTCACCGATCTCCAGGCGCGTGTCGAGCGCCTCGAGTCCACCCACTAATCTTCCACCGCCCTCCTGATCACCTCCGCCCGCCCGACCAGAAGCCGGCGCAGATACTCCCGAAGAGCGAGCCGTTCCACCATCCGTCCCAAAAGCCCCAAAGGCGCAGAGAACGCGAGCACGTCGCGCATGAGCGTGGCGTCACCCTCGGCCAGGAAATAGTGATCGTGCACGAACGATCGGAACGCGCCGCGTTGCATCGTGTCCTGGAAAAAGTACGGCGCATCGAGCGCGGTGATCTTCGACGTGAACCGTTGCACGATCCCGAAGTGGCGGCCCCGCCACGTCACCTCTTCGCCGAGCCCGATCAGCCCTGAGGTCTTGCCGGCGATGGCGCGTTCGCCGGTATGCGCGAGCGATTCGACGTGCAGATCGATGTCGCGCGCGGCGTCGAAGCAGCGTTGCGGCGAGGCTGCGATGCGCGTCTCGACAATGACCGTTTGCACGCGAGGAGTGTACGATCGTCGCCAGGTCGATGCTGCTCGCGCTCGGGATCATCGTCTGGATCGTCCTCGCCGTCTTCGCCTTGCGCGGCGCGCGATGGGCGTACGCGATTTTCCTCATCCTCGCATTCGTCTGGATCCCGGGCAGCGGAGGATTCCGTTTCCATCACGCCGAGTGCGACACGAGCTTCAGCCTCGACTTAGCGCTCTTCTCGCTCACGAACTATAAGCACATCGTGCTCTTCGGGATGTTCTTCCTGATGACGAGAGCGCAGCTCGGCCGCACGCCGCACGCGTTGATGATCGCCGCCGCAGCGACGCTCGCCATCGGCGTGCTGATCGAAGTAGAAGAGGGATGGACGGTCGGTCACTGCCGCGTTCGCGATCTCGTTCCCGACAGCGCCGGCGCGCTCATCGGCGCCGTCATCTGGTCGCTTTGGGATCGGCGCAGCCGCTAAGCCGCGCGTTCAAACGCCGCGCGGATCGATTCCTTCGGCGGCGCTTCGCTCCACAGACGAAACACCTTCGTCCACGGATGCCCGATCACGCGTTCCCGGAAGTAGCGTTCATGCTCCCACTCCACCTCGGCCATCTCGAGCATGCAGTCGAGCATCTCCGGATGGCCGCAAGCGAGCGCGTGGTGCGCCGCATCTTCGTACTCCACGATGTTCCGCCGTTCCAGGCGGCCGGCGCCGTACATTGGGAAGAACCAGCCGCTGACCTGGCACGCGGCGCCGAGGATGCGGCCGATCGTCCAGAACACGGCTTCGCGGAGCGGACGCGGCTTCGATCCGAGTGTGCGCAGCAGACCGATCACGAGCTCGCGGTGGTGCCATTCCTCGTCTTCGATCTGCCGGATGCGCGTGCGTTCTTCGACGTTGCGAACGCTCTTCCAATGACCTCGATACGCGTATCCGGCAGCGAGCTCGCCGGAAGCGGCGTTTTGTAGCGTGCGGACCAGCGCGCGGAACGCCTTCTCGGACACGGTCCGCATTCTACCCCGACCGCTCGCGTGTATGATTCGCGCCCGATGGAGCACAACACCGCATTCGTCTTCCCCGGCCAGGGCAGCCAGGTCGTGGGGATGGGAAAAGACGTCGCCGAGAAGTACCCCGTCGCCCGCCGCGTCTTCGACGAAATCGACGCCGCCCTCGGCTATTCGATCTCGCGCCTCTGCTTCGAAGGTCCCGAAGAAGAGCTGAAGCTGACGAAGAACACGCAGCCGGCTATCCTCGCGGTTTCCGCCGCGTTGCATGCGGTGCTCGAAGACCACGGCGTCACTCGACGCGACCTCGTCGCCGGCCACTCCCTCGGTGAATACAGCGCGATCGTCAGCGTCGGCGGGCTCACGGCGCCCGAAGCCGCGAAGATCGTGCATCAACGCGGTGCGTTCATGCAGGACGCGGTGCCGGTCGGCACCGGCGGCATGGCGGCGCTCATCGGCCCGACCGTCGAAGAAGCGCGTGCTATCTGCGAGGAAGCGGCGCAGGGCGACGTCGTCTCTGTGGCGAACATCAACGCGCCGGGACAGATCGTGATCGCCGGCACGAAGGCGGGGATCGAGCGCGCGATCGAAGTGGCGAAGAAGCGCGGCGTGCGTCGCGCGTTGCCGTTGCCGGTCTCCGCGCCATTCCATTGCGAACTGATGAAGCCCGCCGAAGAACGGCTGCGGCCAGTGCTCGACGAGGCGAGTCTGAAGGATCTCTGGTTCTCGCTCGTCTCGAACGTCGACGCCTCGCCGATCGGCACCGCGACGGCGGTGCGCAATGCGCTGCTCCGCCAGGTCGCATCGCCGGTGCGTTGGGTCGAGTCGGTGCAGAAGATGGTCTCGATGGGCGTGCGCCGCTTCGTCGAGATCGGGCCGGGCAACGTTCTGACGGGACTCATTAAACGCATCGATCCGAGCGTCGAGTTGATCAACGTGTCGGACGTGCCGACGCTCGAGGCCTTCGTGGCAAAGGGGAATGGATGATCATCGATCTCAGCGGCAAAACGGCGCTCGTCACCGGCGCCTCGCGCGGCATCGGCGAAGCGATCGCGCTGCGCCTGGCCAGCACCGGCGCGCACGTGCTCTGCGCGGCGCGCAGCAAGGATCGCGTGGACGAGCTGGCGCAGAAGATCGTCGATGCCGGCGGTCAGGCCAGTGGTGTGGAGCTCGACATCACGGCGCCGGACGTGCGTACGCGCGTCGCCGACATCCTCAAAGAGCGCTCGATCGACATCCTCGTCAACAACGCCGGCATCACCGCGGACGATCTCTTCGTCCGCATGAAGCCCGACGCATGGATCGACGTGTTGCGGACGAACCTCGACTCGGCGTTCAACATCACTCAGGAAGTGGTGAAGAAGATGATCCGAGCCCGTTGGGGCCGCGTCATCAACATCTCCTCGGTCGTAGGGCTGATGGGAAATCCGGGGCAGGTGAACTACGCCTCGTCGAAGGCCGCCTTGATCGGCTTCACGAAGTCGCTCGCGCTCGAGATCGGATCGCGCAACGTGACGGTGAACGCCGTGGCGCCGGGTTTCATCCAGACGGCGATGACGGATCAGCTGACGCAAGAGCAGCGCACCGCCCTCGAGGAGCGCATCGCCCTCAAACGCCTCGGCACGCCTGACGACATCGCGTACGCGGTCGTGTTCCTCGCGTCCGAGCAGGGCGGCTACATGACCGGTACGGTGCTGAACGTCAGCGGCGGTTTGTACACCTAGCGGCGCACGATCGCCCCCAGCGCATGACGAATCGTGGCGATGGCTCCGTGCAACGGGCCGTCGATGCGCACGACGTCGTGCTCGGCGGTGTAGAACGCTTCGCCCACGCGGACGTGGCTGAGAAAGCGTCGGCGGCTGAGGCGCAACTGCGACGCGTGACAGAGCACCGCCTCGCGTTTCTTCCGCTGCTGATCCTCGGTCAGCGCAAGGATCGCCGCGAGCCGCTCGGGCGGCCCGTTGCCGTGAACCATGTACGTGAGGATCGGCGTCTCGAGTGCCGCGCGGTGCGTGAAGTATGCGCCGGCGCGGTGATCGCCATGAAGGTCGAAGGACGACGGGCTGAGGATGAGCGTCGGCCGCTCGGCTTTCACGATCTTCGTCAGCTCTGCGACCGGACGCGGATCGCCGGCGCGCGCGAGGATCGCGAGCATCGCGTCGGAAAAGCCGAGGAATGTGGCGCTGGGTTCGGGGAGACCGAGGATGCGAAGAGAGGCGAGGGTTTCTCGGCGACGGATCGCGACCCATTCGCGCAAATCCTCGGCGGAGATGCGCCAATGGCGGAAGAGCGCGCGTTGCGGCCACACGTTGCGCTCGCCATCGGTGAGATAGACGACGCGCACGCGGCCGCCCGCTTCGATCGCGCGTTGAATCAGGCCGCCGGTCGGGATCGCCTCGTCGTCCGGATGGGGCGCGACGATGAGCAGGCGATCGAGCGGCGGAAGCTCGGGCATCAGAAGTCCTTGTCGCGGTGATGGAACGGCGAGAAGCCGCGCGCAAACGCCGGCGCCCACATCACGGCGAGGCGCTCCTTCTTCTCCGGCACGAAGTGATGCTCGCCTGCCGCGAGCTCGCGCGGACCGCCCGCGTATGGGACGCCGTCGAGCAGGCCGCGCACTTCGCCGCCATCACCGACGATGACGTACGGACCGGCGATGGCGATCTCGAATTCGTCATAGCCGCCGATCCACGCGCCCGCCGTGCGAAGGCGTCCCAAGTCGATGAAGTGTTTGGCGAGAAAGTCGCGGCCACGCGGCGGAAAGTACGGACCGTCGGCTTGCGCGACGTAGCATCGCGCGCGAACGACATCCTCCGGGATCGTATCGGCGATGAGTCCTCGTTCCATGGCGCTCCGCGTGATCGCTTCGAACGGATAGTAGAACGGACGCCGCCGGTAAATCGTCTCGCCCTTCAGATCCATCAGCGGCTCGCCCGGCCGGGAGAGATGGAGCGCCTGGTTCATCATCGTCGTGTACTCGCGCGTGCGGTCGTGGAAGCGCTCCGCGTAGTAGTAGAGCGGGATGAGCATGAGCGCCGCCGCCGCGGGCAGCATCCAACGCGGGAGCGGCGCGGCCGCCGCGAGGATGGCCAGCAGCGGGAAGATCGAGAGGAAGTCACGCGGTGTGATGAGGCTCCAGAAGCAGACGACCGTCGCGACGTAGACGAAGCAGAAGCTGGCGAGGAAGAGGAGGTGCCTTTCCATCTTCGTCCTCCACATCACTACGGCGCCCGCGGCGAGAACGACGATCCAGATCGCGAGCCGCAACGGCATGTGCCCGGCTTTCACCTGCTCGTTGAAGGTGATCACGCAGTAGACGACCGTGCTCCACACGCCGCGCTTCACGAAGTAGGCGATGAGCATCGCCGGGACGATGGCGAACGTCGGCAACATCCACGCGACTGCCGGCTTGACGCGGCGCCAGGTGAAGAGCGAGGCCGCGATCAGGGTGATGATCAGGATCGAGGTTTTCATCGACGTCGCGAGCGCGGCGCCGAGGAGGAATCCGCCGAGCGCGGCTCTCTGGGGCGTGAGCTCGCTACGCGTCGCGAGGACGAGCAATGCGAGCATCCACCAGACGAGCCAGAGGTTGTCGGTCCGGAACTCGAGCGATTTCAAGAAGAAGGGCGGGATGGCATTGAGAAGGAGCACCGCCCACCACGCGCTCGCGCCGAAGCGCCGCGCGAGGAGGAAGGTGGCGACGCAGACGACGAGCCAGAGCAGGATCATCGGCGCGCGCATCCAGTAGAGGATGTTCGCTCGCTCGCCGAGGGCTCCGATGATGGGGGCGGTGAG
>Ga0213876_10001442_pt1 | contig 14792 bp, 12 predicted proteins | sample BarmaccomBMRX_R9_FD_160113 | JGI IMG/M metagenome (GOLD analysis project Ga0213876, IMG submission 160113) | Root-associated microbial communities from Barbacenia macrantha in rupestrian grasslands, the National Park of Serra do Cipo, Brazil - RX_R9 | ecosystem: Host-associated > Plants > Roots...
CCGCCGGCCGTCGACGAGGTTCTGACGCAAGCCCTCACCAAGAACCCGGCCGAGCGCTTTCCGTCCGCCGGTGCCCTGGCGCGTGCCTTCCGCGCCGCCTTCACCAGCGCGCACGCCGAAGCGTCTGTTGGGCCTGCTCCGGAGACAGCTGCCGAGACGCCCCACCCGGTCGAGACCCAGACCAGCGGCCTGGTCTGCCCCGGCTGCGCGGCTACCCTGCCCGCCGGAGCCGGCATCTGCCCGGCCTGCATGTACATGATCCCGCTGGATCAGCTGCCCAAGGCGCCCGCGCCGCGCAAGCTCAAGCGGCGCCAGGTCGTCATCAACCTGCTGCCGTACCGCCTGCGCTGGGACCCGCCGGGGCTCGCCATCGCACGGCGCCTGGCCACCGAGGCGCTGGCGGAGGCCAGCCGCGATGGCTGGGAGCCGGCCAGCATCGGCGAGGCCTACCGCCTGGTCGAGGGCCGGACGATCACCGGCGCCATCGTCGAGGGCGCTGTCCTGTCGCTGGAGCAGGTCGCCTAAGGGAACGCTCAGTCGAGCACGCCGGCGGTCAGCAGGACCGAACGGGCGATGGCGTCGCGGTCGCCGTCGGGGGCGCACACGGCGCAGGCCACCCGCGGCTGGCTCTGGAAGGCACCCGAAACCATCGCGCCGCACGTGGCGCAGGTGTAGCACAGGCTCGGCGCCCCCTCGTCGGCGGCCACCCCGCCCGGCGTACGCCGGGCGATGCCGGCTCGGTCCGTGTCATCATGGCCGATGAGGCCGTCCGTCAGACGGCCGCGGAGCGCGAGCAGCCGCGCGTACTGGCGCGCCGTAAACGGGAAGGGCGCCGCCACACGCGGCCGCCGGCCGAACGTGTATGGCTGATCATGGTCGCCACAGCCGCGCCCGTCCTTGGTGCCGGGCACCACTGTGGCCGTCGCGGCGCTGTGGGCGGGAGTGGCGGAGAAGCTCATGTGCGGGGTCCGTTTCTGTTCCAGACTGTGCGCCCAGCGTAGGCTCGGCTAGCTGGATAAACGCCGCACGCCGGCCGATTCGGCCTGAAGGGTCCCTGAAGACGCAGAGCCAGGAGTCCCGAGCTACACGCGGTAGCTATCCAGGGTGCTCGGCGCGAACAGCTCCTCGACGGGCAGCCGACGCGTGGCCAGGCCCTGCTCGGCGCTGTAGCGGACCAGCGCTTCCAGCGTCGGCCGGTTGGCTTCCAGCCCGTACGGCCAGTAGTCGTCGCCCATCAGGGCGCGGGTCTGCTCGACCTCGTCGATCAGCCAGGGCAGGCTGGCAGCCAGCACGACCGCGTCGGCCAGTGCGGCCAGGGCCTGGGCCTTGGCGGCGCAGAAGGCGTCGAACAGACTGCGCGCCACCCACGGCTCGGCGGCGAGCAGGTCGCGGCGAATGACCACGGTGTGCATGATCGGGAAGATGCGGGTGCGGCGGAAGTAGTCGGCCTCGACCAGGCGGAAGTCCCGAAAGAGGCGTCGGATGCGCGGATCGTGGGGGAAGCCGGCCGGCGCGCGGGGGCCGATGATGGCTTCGAGCTGGCCGTCGAGCAGCAACTGGCTGAGCGTCTGGTCGGGGCCGATGGGCTGCAGGTCGAGGCCGGGGATGGCGATGGGCAACTTCTCCTGGCGGCCGGGCTGGTACAGCCCGCCGGTGAACCAGCGCAGGTCGGTCGGCCGGACGCCGAAGTCGTCGTCGAGAAAGCCGCGAATCCAGACGGCGGCGGTCATCTGATACTCGGGCACCCCCACGCGGGCGCCCTTGAGGTCGGCCGGGGCGGTGACGCCGGCGTCGGCGCGGACGAAGACGCAGCCGTGGCGGAACTCGCGCGAGGGGAAGACGGGGATGGCCAGCAGGGCGTGATCATCGCGCGAGCGGCGCAAGAGGTAGCTGGAGAGCGACATCTCGGCGGCGTCGAACTCGGCGTGGCGGGTCATGCGCCAGAAGACCTCTTCGGGCTGCATGCGCAGAAAGGTGAGGTCGATGCCGGCCGGCCGCACGTCGCCGAGGATGAGCGGCAGCGTGCGATCGGTGGCGCCACAAGCGAGGCTCAGGCGAAGGCCCACGCGACCGAGGATACGCGCCGCGCCGGGCGGGGCCGGCTGCTTACCATGCCCGGCGATGAGCCCCAGCCCGACGATCAGCGTCGACGACTTCCTGCGTGTCGACGTCCGCGTGGGCCGCATCGTCGAGGTGCGGCCATTCCCGGCCGCCCGCAAGCCGGCCTACCAGCTCGAGGTCGACTTCGGCCCGGCGCTCGGACGGCGTCGCTCGAGCGCCCAACTCACGCAGCGCTATCGCCCCGAGGACCTGCTCGGCCGCCTGGTGCTGGCCGTGGTCAACTTCCCGCCACGCCAGATCGCCTCCTTCTTCTCCGAAGTGCTCGTCCTGGGGGTGCCGGATGACCAGGGCAACGTGGTGCTGGTTGAGCCGGCGGCCGACGTGCCGCTCGGCGGCCGCCTGTACTGAGCATGGCCGATCCCAGCGGGCGCTAGCGGAACAGGTCGTTGGCGGCCGGGCGGACCAGCTCGCGGGCCGCGCCGCGGCCGAGCGCCCGCCCCAGGCCGCGCACCAGCGCCACCGGCACGCCGTCGACTTTGCCCATGACCAGCTCGGCCGCCCCGGCCAGCTCGTCGGCGGTGGCCAGCATGGTCACCCGCAGCTCGTAGCCGGTCGGGTCGGTCTGGCCCTCGAAGTGGCGCACTGCTTCGACCCCGGCGACGCCGATGGCGACGTTGGTCTGCCCCTCGCGCCAGGCCCGCCCGAAGGTGTCCGAGATGATGACGCCGACCTCGGCGCCGGCCAGCGTGACCAGGGCGCTGCGCAGCCGCTCGGCCGAGGCGTCCGGGTCGGGCGGCAGCAGCGTCGCCCGGTCACCGCCGACGTTCGAGCAATCGACCCCGGCGTTGGCGCACACCAGCCCGTGGTGCGTCTCGCTGATGATCACGCCACGGTCCATGCGCACAATGCGGCGGCTCTGGCGCAGCACCAGCTCGACGACCCGCGCATCCTTGTTCCAGCGCTCGGCCCACTCACGGGCCAGCGTTGATGGCTCGACCGTCTCGAGTGGTACCAGGCAGCCCTCGGCCTTGGAAACTACCTTCTGCGTGATGACCACGATGTCGCCCTGCTCCAGCGGCGTGCCCTGTTCTTCGGCCGCGGCGGCGATCAGCGCCGCCAGGCCCATGCCAGGCTCGATCTCGCCGAGCCCCATGATGGGCAGCACCGTTATCCCGCCCAGTCCCATAGCGGACCCTTTCGCCATCCCAGGCTGCTCCTTACTCAGCGCCACTCAGTGCCAGAAGATCGCCCGCCGCTCCAGGAGCGTCAGCGCCCCGACCAGGCCGATCCCGATAGTCGCCAGCGTCACCACCCCGGCCAGCGTCGTCGGCGTGTCCAGATTCGAGTTGGCCAGGAAGATGACCCGGCCCAGGCCACGGTCGCTGCCCATCCAGTCGGCGATCACCGCGCCCAGCAGGGCCAGGGTGGCCGAGACCTTGACGGCCGCGAACAGGTGCGGCAGGGCCGCCGGCAGGCGCAGCAGGACCAGCTCGTCGAGCACGCCGGCATCCAGCGTGGCCAGCACGTCGCGGGCGGCCGGCGGCGGCGAGCGCAGGCCGGTGACCACGCCGATCAGCACCGGGAAGAACGTCAGCAGGGCTGCGATCAGCACCCGCGGCGCCGGGCCGAAGCCGAACCACAGCACGAACAGCGGCGCCAGGACGATCACCGGCGTCATCTTGAGCACGATCGCCAGCGGCAGCAGGCCGCGCTCCAGCCACGGCAGGCGGGCCATCAACAGACCGGCCGCGAAGGCCAGCCCGCCGCCGACCAGGAGCCCGCCGAGGGCCTCGGCCAGCGACACCAGCCCTTCGGCCACGAACAGGCCCGGCGAGGCCAACCAGCGGGCGGCGATCACGCTCGGCGATGGCACCAGGTAGGCCGGCACGTGCTCCAGGCGGACCACGACCTCCCAGCCCAGCAGCAGACCGCCCAGCAGCAGGAGCGTCGGGAGCGCGTTCATGCCCCGATGAATAGCAAGCCAAGCGTCACGGGAACCGTCACGCGGCGGGGCTGAATGCGTCACGTGGCGGGCGAAAAGCGTCACGCGGACGTCACAATTGGCTGAAGTGGAGCTGAAGCGGTCTGCACGGCTTCAGAAAGGGTGCCGAACAACGCGCCCTTGAGATGGCGGACCAGGCGGCCAACGCCCGGGTCGTCCTCTTGGCGCGGCCGGGCCAGAGTGATCGGCTGGTCGACCAGCAGCCGCGCCGGGCGGGCCGAGAGGACCACGACGCGGTCGGCCAAGCGCACCGCCTCGTGCACGCTGTGGGTCACCAGGACCGTGGTCGGCGGCACCGCCGCTTCGGCCCGCAGCGCCAGGACGAGGTCGCCGAGGCGCTCGCGGGTCAGCTCGTCGAGGTGGGCGAACGGCTCGTCGAGCAGCAGGAAAGGTGGGCGGGCCAGCAGCGCCCGGGCCAGCGCCACGCGCTGGCGCATGCCGCCCGACAGCTCGTGCGGGTACTGGCGGGCGCTGCCCGGCAGACCAACCCGCCGCAGCATGTCTAGGACGGCCAAGACAGCCAGGTCGGCCGCTGGCGGCCGGGTGCCGGCCAGGCGCAGGGCCAGGCCGACGTTGTCGGCCACGTTGCGCCACGGCAGCAGACCGTCCTCCTGGGCCAGCCAGCCGATGGCCCGTCGACGGCGGGCCTGCGGCGGCGGCGCGCCGGCCAGCCGGATGTGGCCGGCGGTCGGCTCGAGCAGGCCGCTGAGGATGCGCAAGAGCGTCGTCTTGCCGCAGCCGCTGGGGCCGAGGATGGCCACGAAGCTGCCCGGCTCGACCTGCAGGTCGAGCGGCGCGAGCGCCTGGACGGGGCCGGTCTGGCCGATGAAGACGTGGCTGACGCCGACGACCTCGATGGCCGGCTCGACGGCCGGCACGCCGGCCGGCTCACTGCTCGGAGCCGGCGTGGCTGGCGCGGACGCGCCGCTCGCAACAGACGAGGCTGGGACCGACGCGCGGCTCGCAGACGGCCAGGCTGGGACGGACGGGCGAAGCAGGCGCATGGCAGCGGCGGTGGGTGGCCGTCCCCGTTCAGGCCAGGTGCTCGGTGCGCGCCGCCGGGCCGGGCGGCACGACCGGGGCCAGCGGGCCAAGCGGGGTGGCGGGAGCCGGCGGCGCGAGCGGGGCGGCCGGGGTGACTGGGGCGAGCGGGCGCAGCAGGCCGCGCCAGGCGATCAGGCGCTCGGGCACCAGGCGCAGCAGCGGGCGGACCTGGCCGGCCCGTTGGCCCAGCAGACGCTCGGGTACCAGGCGCGCGTAGCGGGCCGCCAGGCGCGCCTCGACGGCCCGCCACTGGCTGCCGTCGGGGTCGTCGGCCGGCAGCACCGGGCCGCGCGCCAGGACACGGCGCAGCGGCGGCGTCGACTCGCTGATGGCCAGCGAGACGCGCGGGTTGCGACGGACGTGGGCGGCCCACTCGGCGCCCGGCGACGGCACGAGCCAGAACGCGGCGCCGTCCCAGTCGTACCACAGCGGCACGCTGGCCGGGTAGCCGTCGCTGGACAGGTACGACAGACTGGCGACCAGGGCCTGGCTCAGGAACGCGTCGAGCTCACCCGGCTCGATCGGGCCGCTCGAGGCAGCGCCCGGCTCGTCGCCCAGGCTGGCCCGCAGCGCCTGGCGCGCCTCGGCGCCGGCCGCGCCGGCCAGCCGGGCGGTCGGACCGACCAGGGCCAGCAGCGCGCCCTCGCTGTTGCTGTCGCGGAGGCTGGCGGCGATCATCCACACGCCGGGCTCGAGCTCGCCCTCGACGAGGCCGGCGGCCGGCTCCTCGGCGCGCACCCAGCCACTCGACGGCAAGCGCAGGCCGAGCGGCGGCACGTAGCGCAGCGGGCGCGTCCCCTCGCGTGTGGCGGCCAGGGCCAGGCCGTCGCCCTGCTGAATCCACAGCACGACCGTCTCGCCGAGCCGTTCGACCAGGTCGGCGGCCAGCAGGTCGAAGGTCGGCAGCGGCTCGAGGCGCTGGGCGGCGGCGGTGCCGAGGGCTACTAAGCCCGGGCCGGGCAGGTAGCGGCCGTCGCGGCTCGCGCGGGTCACCAGGCCGGCGCCGCGCAGGGTGGTCAGGATGGCCAGCAGCGAGCTTGGGCCGACATCGAGGGCGCGGCTCAGGGCGCTCAGCGACAGCGGCTGCTGGGCGGCGGCGAGCTGTTCGAGGGCCTTGACAGCGCGCACGACCGCCGGGACACGGGTCTGGTACTCCGAGCGCGGCATCGGCGTTGCTCCCACAGCATACTCGTTCAGCCCACTGAACCGCCCGCAACCCGAGCGCGGCGCCCCGCGGAGCGATGCGGGATGCGTTGGGCACGGGCAAAGACGGCAACACGCGATCTCATCCCTCATCCCCCATCCCTCATCCCTCATCCCCGAGAGCTACACTTCTGACGGGGGAGCAGCAGGCACGCCGGGATGATCAAGCTGGGCATCGACGCGCCGTCGGGATCGCGCACCGCGCAGGTGGTGCAGGTCCTGGAGTCCGACCTCGAGATTCAGACGCTGTGGTACATGGCCAACCGCACCTCGCGGCGGGCGGCGGTCAACGACCACGGGCCGATCCACGTGCGCACCTCGATGCACCACGGTGACACGCTGCTGCGGCTGCTGATGGAGGCCGGCATCCAGCCAAACTGCGTCGTCGATCACGGCATGACGGCCGATGATGCGCGGGCGGTCGTGCTGCTCGGCGTGGCGCTGCACGACGTTGGCATGTCGATCCACCGTGATCGGCACGAGCTGCTGAGCGTGCCCATCGCCCTGGACTGGCTGCGCCGCAAGCTGCCGCCGATCTACGTCGAGCCGCAGCTGACGGTGGTCATCTCGGAGGTGGTCCACGCCGTGCTGGCCCACAACGTCAACGAGCGGACGCTGACGCTGGAAGCCGGCATCGTCAAGGTGGCCGACGCGCTGGACATGACCAAGGGTCGCTCGCGCAAGGCGATCTCGGCCGGCAAGATCGACATCCACTCCATCTCGGCCGCCGCCGTCGAGGCGGTGCGGGTCACGCGCGGCAGCAACAAGCCGATCCGCGTCGAGGTCGACATCAACAATCCAGCGGCCATCTTCCACTTGAACGAGGTCTTTGCCCAGAAGTTGGCCCACTCGAGCATCCAGCCGTACATCGAGGTACCCAAGCTGGACGAGCTGCTGGAGTCGTTGCGCGAGCTGAGCACGAGCGAGGACCACCAGCGCGACGCCGAGGCCAAGACGGCGACCAACGGCCGCCCCGAAGGCCGCGGCGTCGGCGAGCCGATCGGCATCGGCCGCGGCGGGGTGCCGACCACCATCGCGTGAGCGCGCCAGGCAGCGGTCCGCTGCGGGCCTGCCGCCTGGTCCGACGCAGCCTGCTGCTGCTGGCAGCGGCCTGTGATGCCGGTCAGGCCGAGCCGTGGGTCTGCGCCGTATGGGCGTGTTGCGCGGTTTGCGCGTGGCCGAGGCGCGCGAGAAGATAGCTAGTGTGGCCGCACCTGGGATGGGGGCACCGCATGCGCACGACGGCCTGCACGCGCGCGCGCACGAGCACGAGCACGGCGAGCAGGCGCAGGCGCACGAGACGGACGAGCACGACCACACGGACGTGCACGGCCATGACGATGCCCACGGTCAGGCTCACGCGCTGGAGCATGAGCACGGCGACGGTGGTCATGAGCACGAGCATGGGCACGGCGATGGCGGACACGAGCACGGGGATGACGGCGGCCATGCGCATGCGCACGGGCATGGGCACGCGCATGGGCCTGCGGGGGGGCTGTGGGGGCTGGTCGAGCAGCTCGTGCGGCCGCATAGCCATGACGCGGCGGACGCCGTCGACGACGCTCTCGCCGGGTCGGGCGAGGGCATCCGGGCGGTCAAGGTCTCGCTGCTCGGGCTGGGGCTGACGGCGGCGCTGCAGCTCGCGGTGGCGCTGGCCAGCGGCTCGGCGGCGGTCCTGGCCGACACCATCCACAACTTCGCCGACGCCTCGACGGCCATCCCGTTGTGGCTGGCGTTCTCGATCGGCCAGCGTCCGCCGAGCCGCCGCTACACCTACGGCTACGGCCGCGCCGAGGACCTGGCCGGCGTCTTCGTGCTGCTGATGATCATCGCCTCGGCGGTCGTCGCGGCCTGGGAGTCGCTGCAGAAGCTGCTCCAGCCGGTGGCCATCGACCATCTCGGTTGGGTCGCCGCGGCGGGCGTGGCCGGCTTCTTCGGCAACGAGTTGGTGGCGCGCTATCGCATCGGGGTCGGCCGGCGCATCGGCAGCGCGGCCCTGGTGGCCGATGGCTACCACGCCCGCACCGACGGGCTGACCTCGCTGGCGGTCGTGGTGGGCGCTATCGGCGTCTACGTTGGCGTGCCGTGGGCCGACCCGATCGTTGGCCTGCTGATCACGCTGGCCATCCTGCTGGTGCTCAAGGACGCCGCTGTCCAGATGTGGCGACGGCTGATGGACGCCGTCGACCCGAGTCTGATCGAACGCGCGGCGGCGGCAGCCGCCTCAGCCGAAGGGGTGCAGGCGGTCTCGAGCGTCCGCGCGCGCTGGATCGGGCACACTATCCACGCCGAGGCGCTGATCGTCGCCGACGCCGACCTGAACTTGCGGCAGGCGCACGCGGTGGCCGAACGGGCGCGCCATCAGATGCTGCACGCGGTGCCCAAACTCAGCAGCGTCACGGTCCACGTCGACCCGTGCGGCCACGACGGCCAGGACGCACACGCCGCACTGGCCCACCACGACCGCCCGGACACGCCGACGTCGTGAGGCGGTGCGCCGGAGGCGACTGGAGAATCTTGCACGGCCGCGGGTGCATCGTCGACCATACGGGCCGCAGTGCGGCGGGCGGTCCGATGTGCGCTTCTGATGGTGGTCATCCTCGCCAGCGCGGCGCCGGGCGCCTGGGCGCAGAGCGCCACGCCGACGCCGGGCCCCACCGCGCCGCCCTCGCCCGAGCCGGCGCCAGCCGGCACCGCCATAGCGGGCACCGCGACCGTCGCGGGGACGGCGGGCACAACGACGGCGGCCGGCTCAGCGACCGCGAGCACGCCGTCGACCAGCGGCACACCGACGACCAGCGGCACGCCGGCGACGGCGGCGACGGCCACGCCGGCGACGGCGGCGACGGCGTTGGCGTCGGTGGCGGTGCCGGCGGCTGATCCGCGCGAGCGCTTCTTCGGCGCCGTCCAGGCCATCTACAACCCGGATCGGGCCGCCCAGGCCGGCGTGCAATGGGAGCGCCTCATCTTCCCCTGGTCGCTCATTCAGAAGGACGGCCCCACCGTCTGGGAGCCGGGCTACTTCAGCGACCAGCAGATCAAGGACGAGCTCGCCCGCGGCATCCAGGTCGTCGGCCTGGCCACCTACACCCCGCAGTGGGCGACCAGCACGCCCAAGAACCCCAAGACGACCAACGTCCCGGCCAACCTGTACCTGCCGTTCGATGACCCCCAGAACTACTGGGGCCAGTTCATGTTCAAGCTCGCCCAGCGCTACATGGGCCAGATCGACACGTGGGTCATCTGGAACGAGCCGGACATGTACTCGGATGCCATCAACTACAACTGGGACGGCTCGATCACCGACCTCTACCAACTGGTCAAGGTCGCCTACCAGGCGGTCAAGAAGGCCAATCCGGACGCCCGCGTCGCACTGCCCGGCATGACCTACTGGTGGGACAAGGAGAGCGGCCGACCACTGTATTTAGCCCGCTTCCTGGAGGCCGCCGCGCACGATCCCTCGGCGGCGGCCCACGGCGACTACTTCGACGTCGTCGTGCTGCACCAGTACGCAAACCCGCTCAATACGTTCGCGGCCGTCAAGGTCATGCAGCGCGCGCTGGCCACCTACGGCCTCAACCGGCCGATCTGGGTCGGCGAGTCGAACGTCGCGCCGGACGACGATCCGACGGCGCCCATCACGCCGGTGCTGCACGCCACCATGGACCAGCAGGCGGCCTACGTCATCCAGGCCTTCGCCCTGGCACGGGCGGCCGGCGTCGAACGCATGAGCATCTACAAGCTCGTCGACGAACGCCCCGAGGGCCCGGGCGAGCTGTACGGATTGGTCCGCAACGACGGCTCGACGCGGCCGGCATTTAGTGCCTTTCAGACCGCCGTCCGCTACCTGAGCAACCCGACCAGCGCCGTCTACACCTGGGATGGCGCCAGCGACCCGCCGACCGACGACCAGATCACGCAGCTCCTCCAGAGCAACGCCCACGCCACCCAGTGGCAGTGGCCGGCCGCGGTCAATCGGGTGACGCTCGAACGCGGCACCGAACGCGTCACGGTGGTGTGGAACGCGTCGCCCAAGATCGTGACGGCGCACGTCCCGGCGGTGGCCAAGAGCGCCCAGGTCATCGACAAGTTCGGCCGCGACACGGGCGAGGTGATCGCTCAAAATGGCCAGTACAGCCTCGAGCTGTACCCGACCAACGACAACACCGACCCGCGCGACCCGACTGCGTACTTGGTCGGCGGCGATCCGCGGCTGCTGATCGAGCACGTGGTGCCGCTGCCGACGGCCGTCGACGCGCCCATCCAGGTCGTCTGGCCCCGCGATCTGAACACGGCCAACCTCACCGCCGTGCTGCTCCAGCCGAACAGCTTGCAGCCGGTGCCGTGCCGCTGGAACCCGACCGTGCGGCTGTACGGGTCGATCGACGGCGGGCCAACGATGCAGCTTGGTACGGGCGCGCGGCGCCTGCTCCAGCAGGACGGGCTGAGCTACCTGGTGTGGGACTTCAACGGCGTCGACATCTCGGCCACCGTCTCCGGCCGGAGCATGGACTTCTGGCTGGACGTGGCCGGTGTGGCCACCCACGCGACGCGCTGGACGTTCAGCACGGTCACGCCGACGCCCACGCCGATCCCCACGCCCACGGCGACGCCGACGCCGGCCGCGGGCGCCACGGCCGTCACCGCCGACACGAGCGATCAGGCGACGCCGGTGCCGGAGCCGACGCCGCCGCCAACCTGGCAGCAGCGGCCGACGAGTAGCTGTCAGTAGCGCTGGACGGCGATCAGTTCAGGTTCAGGCGACTCAGGCGGCGGGGGCGGCGCCAGCGCCGGTGACGCCGCGTTCGTCGGCCCAGGCGCGGACGTCGGCTTCAGAGATGGTCCACTCCGAGGCGCCTAGGCGCACCAGGAAGGTGCTCTTGAACTGGAAGTGCATGTCGGTGTTGCCGAGGTACTCCTCGCCCAGGCAGTCGGCCAGCAGCCAGCGCGCTAGCTCGATGCCGCCGAAGGCGCTGAAGCCGTGCGACCAGCCGGCGGCGCTCAGGCAGTTCTGGACGCCCTTGGCGACGCAGTCGTGCGACAGCAGGCGGAACTCGGCCCCCTCCTGGACCTGGACGGTGTACTTCCCCGCGGCGCTGCGGCTGCCGTGGTAGCGCTTGAGGGCCGGCATGGCCGGCAGCCCGCGCACGAAGCTGGTCGCGGTCACCAGGCCCTGGGCCACGGCGTGCTGGATGGCCTCGGCCCGCGAGCGCGCGCCCAGCGTTTGGAGGAGCTGGCCGATGCGGTACTCGACCACGTTGAGCGAGACGTCGAGGGCCGCGGCGATCTCGACGTTGCTGCGGCCGGAGGCCAGAAAGCCAAGCAGTTGGCGATCGCGCGAGCCGAGCGCCTGGCCCGTCTCGGCCACCGTGCGGGCCGCGTCCGAGCGGACCGTGGTGCGGCCGGCGGCGGCTTCGCGGACGGCCTGGACGATCTCGTCGGCCGAGGCCGACTTGGTCAGGTAGCCGCGCACACCAAGCTGGAGCAGCGCCTGGACGTAGCTGGTGTCGTCGAAGCCGGTGATGACGACGATCTCGACCTGGGGCACGGCGGCCCGGACGCGACGGGCCACCTCGATGCCGCTCATGTCGGGCAGGTGGATGTCCAGCACGAGGACGGCCGGCTCGCGATCGGCGACCAGGTGCAGGCCTTCGGCGGCTGTGCCACCGGCGCCCACCACCTCGATGCCGGGGGCCTCGCGCAGCGAGGCGCAGGTCCACTCGCGCGCCATCGGATGGTCGTCGACCACCACGACCCGGAGCACGTCTTGTGTCGTCGATTCCTCAGCTACTGCGTCCACGGCATCCATCTCGAATCAGGCGGAAGTGTTGCGGCAGCATAGGCGGTTGCCGGGGCCGACAAAATGGTTTCGGGCCTGGCCGTGATGGGTTCGTAAGCGAGCTCAGGCGGCCCACTCGACGGGCGTCTGGACGGCGTCGGCGTCCAGCGTGACGCGCGCCTCCAGGCGCGTGCCGCCGCCCTGCGGCCGCCGCCCGATGGCCACCTGGCCGGCCCACGGCAGCAGCCGCTCGCGGATGCCGACCAGGCCCAGACTGCGCGGCGAGTGATAGGCCGTCTCGGTCCCGCACCCGTCGTCCTCGACGCGCAGCTCGATCCAGTCCGGCCCGCGCTCGAGGGTCACGCTGGCCTGGCTGGCCTGGGCGTGCTTGAGGACGTTGTTCAGCCCTTCCTGGGCCACGCGGTACAGCGCCAGTTCCAGTTCCGGGTCGACCCGTTGGCTGGCCTCGGGGCCGCTCAAGTGGAGCAGCACCTGGACGTCGGAGCGCGCGGCCATGTCGCCGACCAGACGCTCCAGGGCGGCCACCAGCCCGAGGTCGTCGAGCATCGGCGGCCGCAGCCCGTAGCAGATCGCGCGCAACGAGATGGCCACGTCTTCGGCTGACTCCTGCTCGCGATCGAGGCCGCGGCCGGCCAGTCGGCGTGCCAGCAGCGTCGCCCGCTGGAGCGGGTCGTCGTGCAGCTCGAGCGCCAGTCGCCGCCGCTCCTCCTCCTGGACGCGCATCAGGCTGCCGCTGAGAGCGACCAGCGTCTGCTCACGGTCGGCCAGCAGGGCGACCTGCTCTTCGAGGCGGCTCAGCAGCAGCGCGCTCTGGAGCGCGCTGGCCAGCAGCGGCGCGACGGCCACGACCAGGGCTTCATCCTGGACCGACAGCTCGACGTCGTACTCCTTGGGGCCGAGCAGCACGCGCCCGATCTGGCGACCATCGGCCACCAGCGGGACTTCCAGGGCGGCCAGGGCGGCCCGGCCATCGGTCGAGTCGAGCCGCCGCGCCCAGTGAAAGGTGTTGACCGGCTCGAGCGTCTCGATGGCCGCCCAGCGCAAGCCGAGGGTCGTGCCGAGCCGCTTCAAGGCGTGCTGGGCGATCGGCCCGGCCGTCGGGAGCTGGACCAGTTCGGCGCCGAAGGCGTGCATAGTGGCGGTGAAGTCGTAGACGTCGTGGAACAGCCAGCGCTCGGCGCGCCGCCGCAGCCAGCCCTGGAGGGGCCAGAAGGTAGCCGCGTTGAAGGCCACCATGGCCAGCATGAACGTGCTGCGGAGCTGCTCGTTGTTGCCCGACATGAGCGTGACGGTGTCCAGCACGCGGCTCAGGGCCGCCACGTAGATGGCCAGCAGCGCCACCCAGACCAGCAGCGACACCAGGCCGCGCCGCACCAGTCGGTCCATGCCCAGGAACTGGCGACTCAGGACGGCCACGCCGAGGCTCAGCGGCAGCAGCACCACGCTCAGAACGGCCACCGAGGCCGGCACGATGGCCGGCAGGCCGAGGGTCATCGGCACCAGCACCAGGCCACAGAACGGCCCGAAGCCGGCCAGCGTGCCCAGCGCAACGGTGCCCAGCGCCCGCCGGGCCGCCTGCCGCTCGGGCGCCTGCCAGGTCGGGCCGCGGAAGGCGGCCACCAGCGAGCCGACGATGGCCGCTGTCGCGCCGAGCAGGTTCACGCTCCAGAAGAGGGCCGCCAGCGGGCGCACGAGCTCGTAGAGCAACGGCGCCGCCAGCACCGCTGCGCCATACCCGACTGTCAGCGCCACGCCGAGGGCGACGCTGGCGAGGGCCAGCCGGCGTAGCCAGCGCCCCTGTAGCCGATCGGTCGGGAAGGCCAGGAACAACCACAGGCCACTGGTCGTAAAGGTCAGCAGCGAGACGAACTCCAGGCTCAGGGCCAGCGTCGAGCCGCGGGCGGTGCCCACGCCGGCCACCAGCATCATCGCCGCGGCCGTGCAGAACACGAGCATGACGCTGGCCGCCAGAAGCTCGGTGGCGACGATGAACACCAGGCCACCCAGCAGCACGAAGCCGGTGGCGATGGCGGCGAAGGAGACCTGCTCCAGGGGCGAGTGGGGTGCACTGGTTTCACTGCCGGGCGCGCTCAGCAGGCGGCCGCTCGTCGCCGAAACGACCTCGACCGTGCGCGCCGTGTCCAGATCGACCGTCGGGCTCGGCGCCTGGCCGTCGACCTGCACCAGCCGGTCACCAGGGCGGACGCCGGCATCCCAGGCCCAGCCGGCCGGCTGGACCCAACTGATCGTGCTGCCGTCGCCGGCCGGGCTCAGCCGCAGGCCCAGCCAGGGCGGGTTGTTGCTGTCGGCGTAGACAGCCGCGCCGAGCAGGAGCAGGGCGACCGTGAGCGGCAGGACGACGGCCCAGCGTGGCAAGCGACGGGATCGGGTGCCGAACGTGGCGTGCAGGAGGACCGGCGTCATGGCTCAGTTCGTCCTCCGCGCCGTCCGCGCCCGCACCGATGGCAGCAGGCGCAGCAGATCGAGGAGTGCCGGCCGCTCCAGCCTGGTCGCGGCGGCGCGCAAAGCGGCCTCGGCCTCGCGGCGCTGGGCATCGGCCAGCACCCAGGCGAAGTCGAGTGCGCCGAGGTCGCGGGCCAACTGGCTCAACACCTGCTCGGCGGCGCCATCGGCCGCAGCTGGCGTTGGCGTCGACTGGGCGTACCAGTCGAGCACACGCTG